>Ga0209139_10000453_pt1 | contig 14116 bp, 15 predicted proteins | sample BogFormECP14_OM3_FD_188246 | JGI IMG/M metagenome (GOLD analysis project Ga0209139, IMG submission 188246) | Bog forest soil microbial communities from Calvert Island, British Columbia, Canada - ECP14_OM3 (SPAdes) (version 2) | ecosystem: Environmental > Aquatic > Freshwater > Wetlands > Bog ...
TCCGCGCACGGCGTCGCGCCGACCGTGCACGTGACGGCGGCCGAGCGGTCGCTGCGTGTGATCGACGCCACCTGCCCGTTGGTCACCAAGGTGCACAACGAGGCCAAGCGCTTCGCCCGCGACGACTACGACATCCTGCTCATCGGCCACGAGGGCCACGAGGAAGTCGTCGGAACCGCCGGCGAAGCCCCCGACCATGTGCAGCTGGTCGACGGGCCCGGCGCGGTCGACGGTGTGACGGTTCGCGACGAGAACAAGGTCATCTGGCTTTCCCAGACCACGCTGTCCGTCGACGAAACCATGGAGACCGTGCAGCGACTGCGGGTGCGATTCCCGAAACTGCAGGATCCGCCGAGCGACGACATCTGCTACGCAACCCAGAACCGGCAGGTCGCGGTCAAGGCGATGGCGCCCGAGTGCGAGCTGGTCATCGTCGTCGGGTCGCGCAATTCGTCGAACTCGGTGCGGTTGGTCGAGGTCGCGCTCGGCGCCGGGTCGGCGGCCGCGCATCTGGTGGACTACGCCGACGACATCGACCCGAAGTGGCTCGACGGTGTGACCACGATCGGGGTCACCTCCGGTGCGTCGGTGCCTGAGGTGCTGGTGCGTGGCGTGCTGGAGCGGCTGGCCGAGTATGGCTATGACGTGGTGCAACCGGTGACGACGGCGAACGAGACCCTGGTGTTCGCGCTACCGCGAGAGATCCGCCCCAACCGGCGCGACGGCTAGCCGTCTTCTAGACGTCGTAGTTCCAGGAGTCGGCTGCGGACTCGCGCAACCGCCGGGGGCGCGGTGTGGGTTCGCTGCGCGGCTCGTCAGCCCTGGTCGACTCGCGATACCGGACCTGCGAGATCGGGTGGTGCGTCGCGGTGGCACCGGTCGTCCCGTTCGGCACGGGCCTGCGACGCGCCTCCGGCGCGGCGGGTTCGTAAGGCTCGATCGGTTCGATCGGCTCGGAGGGGTCGAAGCGGCTGCTGCGACGGGTCGGGCGATCCTTACGAGAGTGCGGGTCGCGGCGGGTTTCCCGCGATGGCCGGCCACGCAGGTCCGGATCGCGCGGGACCCCGCCGCGGCGGGGTGGCTCAGGAGCGTCGAACTCGCGGGGGCGCGTCGGGCGCTGACTCCGGGAACGCCTGGCACGGTCAAGTGCCGGGTCGCCTGCTTCTTCTAGCGGCGGCCGGATATGCCGGGAGCGCGAGGCGGCCGGGCGCCTGGCCGCCCTCCTGCTGTCGGCCGACCTCGTCGGCTTCGCGGAGCGTCCAACGGCGTGGGTGCGCCGCGAACCGGGCTTCGCGGGTTTCTCGGCCGTTTCGTCATCGGCGGACGGGCGCCGGAGACCTACGAACATCGACGCCAACCTCGCCGCCAGGCCAGCGGTCTGTGCATCGCCCTTCGCAGTGTCGGCTTCGGCTTCGGCTGTCGCGGTCGCGGCCGGGCGGATCAGGATCGCCAGCAACCAGCGGATGGTACCGATCGCCAGCACGCCGGCCGAGGTGAACAGCATCAGCGGGAAGCGTTCGATCAGTGGATAACCGCAGTTGATCAGGAGGTCCTTGAGGCCGGTGAACTTGGCGCCGTGAAACAGCCAGTACGCCCCGGGCACCGCACAGAACAAGATCAGCGGCGGCTGGATGACCGCGGTGAAGACACCGGACTGGCGAACCGCCAGCACCGCAGCCACGCAACCCGCCACATACAGCGCGGAGAAGACGGTCGTCAGCTCCTTGCCCGATCCGGCATCGAAGGCAAACCCCGCGGCGGTGCCGGTCACAGCGAGCACCACGGCAGCCCACCACGGCACACCAGGAATATTGGGGACGATCGAGCGGTGATCCGCCGTCACCGCCGACTGCGTCCGCTCTCCTGACACACGTCGACCGTACCGGCTCGGCGCCGAAAGGCTCGTAAAGACTTCGTTAGCAGCTCGTGGGCGTGCCATATTCCGCCGCTGGCGGGCTCTCCTACACTTGGCTCCCTGTGAGCTTGAGTCTCGGGATCGTGGGGCTGCCGAATGTCGGCAAGTCCACCCTGTTCAACGCGCTGACCAGAAACAACGTGGTGGCCGCGAACTATCCGTTCGCGACTATCGAGCCGAACGAGGGCGTGGTTCCGCTGCCCGACCCCCGGTTGGCGACGTTGTCGAAGATGTTCGACTCCGAGCGCATCGTCCCGGCGCCGGTGACCTTCGTCGATATCGCCGGCCTCGTCGCGGGCGCCTCCGAAGGCGCTGGCCTGGGCAACAAATTCCTGGCCAACATCCGCGAATGCGATGCGATCTGCCAGGTGGTGCGGGTGTTCGCCGACGACGATGTGACGCACGTCTCCGGGAAGGTGGATCCCAAGTCCGATATCGAGGTCATCGAGACCGAGCTGATCCTGGCCGATATGCAAACACTCGAGCGTGCGGTGCCGCGGCTGGAGAAAGAAGCCCGCAACAACAAGGACCGCAAGCCGCTCCACGAAGCCGCCGTGGCTGCTCAACAGACACTTGACGGCGGGACGACGCTGTTCGCCGCGGGGGCCGATGCCCTGCTGCTGCGGGAATTAAATCTGTTGACCACCAAACCGTTCCTCTACGCGTTCAACGCCGACGAGGCGGTGCTCACCGATGCCGGCCGGGTCGCCGATCTGCGCGCGCTGGTGTCGCCCGCGGACGCGGTCTTCTTGGACGCCAAAATCGAGGCCGAGCTCATCGAGCTCGACGACGAGTCGGCCGCCGAGCTACTGGAGTCGATCGGTCAGACCGAACGCGGGCTAGATGCGTTGGCGCGGGCCGGTTTTCACACTCTGAAGTTGCAAACCTTCCTGACGGCCGGGCCGAAGGAGTCGCGGGCGTGGACGATCCATCAAGGCGATACCGCGCCCAAGGCGGCCGGGGTGATACACACCGACTTCGAGAAGGGCTTCATCAAAGCTGAGATCGTGTCCTATAACGACCTGGTTGCCGCCGGGTCGATGGCGGCGGCCAAGGCGGCCGGCAAGGTGCGCATGGAGGGCAAGGATTATGTGATGGCCGACGGCGACGTCGTCGAGTTCCGGTTCCAAGCAACGTCTGGCGGGAAAGCAGCCGGGCGGTAGTCCGCTACGACAAGCTCCGATCGGGAATGGTGGCGACATGGAACGTCCTGACACCGCATCGCGGGTGATCGACGCTCCTCTGTGGCGTGTTTATGCCGCGCTGGTCGATCCACACGCCCTTGTCGAATGGCTTCCGCCGCAGGGCATGACGGGCCACTTCGACCACTTCGATGCTCGCGCTGGTGGGTCGTACCGAATGACGTTGACATATGCCAAAGCGCCCGCCTCTGGTGGCAAGTCAGGTGTCGACTCCGATGTCGTGGAGGGTCGCTTCGTCGAGATCGCACCCGACGATCGTGTCGTTCATGCCATCGACTTCCAGTCAGACGACCCCTCGTTCGCCGGAACGATGATCATGACCTGGACAGTGCGCGAGGTGGATGGCGGAACCCGGGTCGATATCAGGGCCGACCACGTCCCACCGGGGATTGCCGCCGAAGATCACGTAGCGGGGATGACATCGTCACTGTCGAACCTCGCGACGTACATGGCAGGCCCGCACAGCTCTCCGGATTGACGGCGACGCCGTCGAGTTCCGTTCTCACACAACATCAGGCGGCAAGCAGCAGGGCGTTCGCCACCGGGGTACCCCTCCCTCTTGCTCATCTGGCGCCGCGGCCGGCCTGTATTGGATTGTTGACAACTCCGTGAATCCCCAGCATCTTGGCGCCGTGAACGTCCGAAACGCAGCCCGCAGCCGCGGGCAGGCGTTCTCGATTACTGCAGTCGCTATGTGGCGGCGGTGAGTTGGGGTATGCGGGCCATGATGGCTTGCATGTCGGCGTCGTCGGAGATGCCCTGGAAGTCGTCGCGGGGGGTGTAGGGCGTCTCCAATGAGCGAATCTCCTCGGCGGTGAGGGCGATATCGAGCGAGGCAACCGCATCGTCGATCTGACTGATGCGGCTCGCGCCGACGAGCGGAGCGGTGACGACGGGTTGGCTGCGTAGCCAGGCCAAAGCGATCTGGGCGCGAGTGACTCCGCGGGCCTCCGCGAGATCACCAACGGCGTCGATGATCGCGTGATCGGACTGTTCGGTCAGTGGGGTGTAGAGCATGTCGGCGAATCCGTCGTTGGATGACCGGGTGGTGGCTTTGGAGTCGTCCCAGGCGCGGGCCAGACGCCCGCGCGCCAGCGGACTCCAGACGATCGTGCCTACCCCTTCGTCAAGGCAGAGCGGAATCATTTCGCGTTCCTCTTCGCGGGCGAGCAGGTTGTAATGGTCCTGCATCGACACGAACCGGGCCCAGCCTTCGGCGCGTTGCAGGTGTAGCGCCTTGGCGAACTCCCATGCAGGCATAGACGATGCGCCTAGGTAGCGCACTTTGCCGGCCTTGACGAGGTCGTGTAGCGCCTCCAAGGTTTCTTCGAGCGGGGTGCTGTGGTCGTTGCGATGGATTTGATAGAGATCGACGTAGTCGGTGCCGAGGCGGCGCAGGGAGTGGTCGATCTCGGTCATGATTGCCTTGCGGCTCAAGCCTTTTCCGTTGGGTCCCGAGCGCATCGGATGACGCAGTTTGGTCGCGATGACGACATCGTCGCGCTGGGCGAAGTCGCGCAGAGCGCGGCCGAGGATCTCCTCGCTCGAGCCCTGCGAATACATGTTGGCGGTATCGAAGAAATTGATGCCACTGTCGATGGCGTGCTTGATCAGCGGACGAGACTCGTCTTCGCCGAGCGACCACACCGGGTGACCGCGGCCGGGATCACCGTAGGTCATCGCGCCGATCGCAACTGGCGACACGTCCAGACCGGTTGCGCCGAGCTTGATGTATTGCATGGCTACTCCTAACCTGGAGATACCGGAGAGTTCTCCGCTTCTCGGTGTCCTACCGTACCGGAGAGTTCTCCGATTCTGCAAGATGGGAAGACCATGGCCGACCGGACGCGTGTCCACCATCGGCGTTCTGATGCGCAGCGAAACCGAGACCAGATCCTGCAAGTTGCGCACGACGCGTTCGCCGAATCGGGAACAACGTCGCTCAACGAGATCGCCAAACGTGCTGGGGTTGGACCCGGCACCTTGTATCGGCACTTTCCCACTCGGGAAGCGCTGATATTGGCGGTGTACAGACGCGACGTGCAGCGTCTGGTGGACTCCGTCCCCGACGTGTTGGCCATCCACCCACCGTTGGATGCGTTTCGCGCTTGGTTTCACACGCTTGCCGAGTACGTACGCGTCAAACATGGCCTGGGCGAAGCGCTTCACTCTGCGGCGATAAAGGATGCGATCAATGAAACCTATGCACCGGTCGTGACTGCCGTCGGCAAGCTGATCGATGCCTGCGTCGCTTGCGAGGCCATGCGACCGGGCCTGGAGCCCGCTGATGTGTTGCTGCTCATGGGTTTCATGTGGCGGGTGGAAGCGGGGCCCGAGGGCAAACGGCAGGCCGAGCGGATCACCGAGCTTGTCATCGACGGATTGGCGCCGTGACCAGACAAGGACTACGTGATGGCCGACGGCGACGTCGTGGAGTTCCGCTTCAACGTCTAGGCAGCAGAAGAAGTGAACAGGAGCTGAGGCGATGTCAATTCATGTGAACGCGGACAATTTCGTCCGGGCAGAGACCCACCGGATGTTTGGTGACATCCAGGCCGAGGCCGGGGGCGTCGGGACTTTTCGACACAACCGCACACCTGCCCGCATTGACGAACAGACGGTCATCAGACTCAACCGAGACACGTTGTATAGCTTTGCGATCGTTGATCTCGCCGAACCGGCCCGGCTCACACTGCCCGATGCCGATAATCGCTATCTCTCCGCGATGATCGTCAACGAAGACCACTTCGTGAACAAGGTCTTCCATGAAGCCCGTGAATACACGCTTACGAGCGATCAGTACGGATCTCGCTATGTCCTCGTCGGTGTTCGAATACTGGTCGACCCCACCGACTCCGGAGATGTGGCCGCCGTCGCGGCGATTCAGGATCGCCTCGCGATCGACGCCCGCTCATCACAGACGTTTGTCATGCCGGACTACGATCTCGAAAGCCTCGACGCGACCCGGGACGCGCTGCTCGCCCTCGCTCGGGGTCTCGACAAATTCGACCGGACTTTCGGTGCGCGCGCAGAAGTTGATCCGGTTCGTCACCTCATCGGATGTGCGGCGGGGTGGGGTGGGCTACCCACCTCCGAAGCGACGTACATCGGCGTAGACCCGAACGTCCCGCCCGGCGATTACGAGTTGGTGTTCAACGATGTTCCGGTCGACGCCTTCTGGTCGGTGTCGATATACAACGAGCGAGGATTCTTCGAGCCTAACGAGAAAAATCTCTACACGGTCAATAGCGTCACCGGTGAGCCCAACGCTGACGGCTCGGTCACTGTTCGTCTCGTTGCGTCCGCAGACGGCGACACCCCCCCGAACGCGATCGTTACGCCGCAAGGCTGGAACTACCTCATTCGCCTTTACCGGCCTCGCGCGGAAATACTGAACGGTCGATGGACACCACCGGCGCTCACGCCGGACGGTGCTTCCTGATTGTGATGGCCGACGGCGACGTCGTCGAATTCCGGTTCAACGTCTAGGCGGCCGAAGCAACAGGCGGCGAGGCGATTACCCCCCTGCGCGAGTTCAGACACTTTGCACGACCTGCAATTTGTCGGTGCTGGTGTCACCCTCAACTATGGCAGTGGATCCGTTCCGTCCAATTTTCGCGGCCGCCGCGGCTGTGCTGCTAGCGGCAGCTGTCGCTCACGCCGACACCAGAGACGACCAGTTTTTGGGGCTGCTGTCGAACGACGGATTCAACTTTGGCCCACCTGATCAGATCATCGCTCTGGCGCACCAACGGTGCGACGCCAATGGTCTTTCCCGGCAGGGCTGGTATAACTTCCGCTTCGGCGGCCACCTAGTCCGTTCCAGGTCGCCATCTCGAATATCAACGTCAAACTGCAATCGCACGGCATGACACCTGATCAGGCGGTGCAGCTTATGCGGGATGCAGTCACTGTGTATTGCCCCGACGCGAGTGGGTAGCTTCCGGCCGGTGGTTCGCGAGAGGCTTCAAACCGATGGTTGTCGTTTGGCATCCTTATCATCAGCGCATGCACTGGGCGTCCTCGCTAACTCTCGTTGCAGCAAGCCTTCTCAGCTCACGAGCCTCACTTCCAGCATGAAGATTGCTTATCTTTTCCTCCCGCCCTACTTCGGGCTCTGCGCCGGCTTCATCGGCCACAGTGTCAAGACCGGTTTGCTGGGAGCGGTGGTCGGCCTGTTTTTCGCAGTGCTGGTATCAGCAGAGGGCAACCGGCGGCGGGGGCACGCCGACGCGAGCATGAGGGCGATTGACGCGATGACCGGGACGGAGTTCGAGGACTACGTCGCTGCCCGCCTGCGACGGGCCCGCTGGCAGGTCACATTCACCTCAGTGAGCGGCGACTACGGCGTCGACCTGATCGCCCAACGGGACGGCAAGTCGGTGGCGATCCAGTGCAAGCGCCTCGGCAAGTCCGTCGGCGTCGGGGCTGTCCAGCAGGTTGTCTCCGGCGCACGCCATCACGGATGCACGAAGAGCATTGTCGTCAGCAATCAGGAATTTACCCAGGCGGCCAAGCAATTGGCCAATACCCACGGCTGCCAGTTGATTGGTCGCAGAGCATTGCAAGCCTGGGTGCCGCCTCCTGCGCGCCGGGCGGTTTAGGGGAAACCGCTGCTTGCGTTGAATCGGGTCGGAGGGAAATCCTTGGCAGATGGCGACTGTGAAGCGGTCTACAAGGGTGCTGGTGGTTAGCGGGTTGGCTTTGTCCGCGTTCGGACTGGCTGGCGGCCCCTGGGCCCAGGCGGTCCCGGCTCCTGCGCCCACTTATCACTGGTGCCCCGGCGATCAATGGGATCCGAGTTGGGGGAAGGCCTACGACTGGGACTGGAATCACTGCCACGACGGGCAAGGTCCGGCAGGCCAAACTGGTCCGGCAGGTTACGGGCCCTGGGGAGTCGCGCCGACGTGGGCGCCGCCGCAACCACCTCCACCGCCGTGGGCGCCGGGGGCGCTGGTGATGTGGAACCAGACTGCGAATGGGTGGGGATTTTGGAACAACCGGATTTGGACTCCGATCTGACCCGACGCCGGCTCGCGCGTTCGCGCCGCGGCGTCGCGTGGCCGCCAATCTTCAGGGATGCGCTGCAAGAAACGTCTCGTTCGGTAAGCCGGCGGTGAGCTGATCGACGTCGAACGGCTCGTCGAGGCGGGCGTGCAGTCGCTTGGGATCGATCAGCATGCTGATCTCGGCGGTTTCGCGAGCGAACAGCCGACCGAAACGTGGGTATAGCCAACGCATTAGGGCTCGCTCGGCGGAGGTGCAGCGCGCCGCGCAATAGCCAACATGGCCCACCTCGTCGGTGAGGATTTCGCTGTAGAGCCGCTCGATGCGCGCGGCCACATCTGGTTCGTCGGCGAACAATTCGACCCCGACACGGCGCAATTCGTCGAACATGATGCAGCCGGCCATCTCGCCTGCGCCCACGAACGCGATCCCCATGCGCTCCGGGATGAACACGTTGAGTTTGACGAACTGGCGCATCACGAATGGCGGCGGGACGACTTGGAACGGCAGTCCGAACATATCGAGCACGTAAGCAAGTAAGCGGGTGTGGTAGTGCTCCTCCAGCTCGATGTACACCCGCTCGGGCGGAGCGTCGTCCCCGCTGTTGTGCCCGTACGTCTCGCCCAATCCGACGCCGAACCGTTCCGCTTGGTTCAGTTTCGCGGTGGCCAACAGAAAGAGCATTTCTCGGCCCAGGCCCGGTTCGGGTAGCCGGCGATGCAGGTTGCGCGCGAACACATCCCGATCGATGGGACGGCTTGAGCGCACCGGGTCCGCCACCAAGCCGCCGAAGAATTCCTCGCGGGTGGCCAGGTGGCGATGCAGCAAATCTGCGTCACCGTCGCGCCGCACCAAATAGTCGCGGTAGCCCTCGATACCCAAAGCGGTCATCGCTCCTCCATTCCCTGAACAATCGTCAGCACATAACGATCAAGCGATGCGGTCGCACCGGTGGCCAGCAAGGCGAACAGCCCGGTCAGGAAAATCACCCCGAGCTCGCCCGGGTCCGCATCCCGCGAGACCCGGCCGGCAGCCTGCGCGTCGGCGATCGCGGCGATGAGAAATCCGGCCAGCGGGTGCTCATCCAGTTCGTGTTCGACGGGCCGGGTCGCGGAGAAGTGCAGGCCCAGCATGTCTCTGAAGACCTTCGGGCCTAACCGCTCCTCGGCGGCGAGGACGTGGCGTACTAGCAGTCTGAGCAGCGACAGCAGATCGTCCGGTGCGGCGGTTCGGGTGTCGAGCGTCGCCACGATTTTCGCTTCCTCGGCTCGCTCCAACTCGACTAGCACGTGCTCTTTGGTCGGGAAGTGGAAATAGAACGTGCCGCGCGCCACCCCCGCCGCCGCCGCTATCGCTGCGACGTCCGCGCCGGCCAACCCGGACCGGCCGAACTCTGCCACCGCGGCGTCAAACACGCGCGCCCGGGTCTGCAGCCGCTGCGCCTCTCGCACCCCGACTACCTGTGAAACAGGTTCCGTGGTCGACGGTGGCGACGGCATGTTGCCACCGTACAAAATTTCATTGTCACTCGTCAATGACGGTCGTCAGTGAGTTTGCCCGCGACCGCTCGGTGTCTGAGTGGTTTGATGGGGCCATGGGTGGTGTGCCGAGCAGGCAAGCTCGCTTAGCTCATGCGGCGAAGCATGCCGAGTTGTGGAACGCCGGGAAGAAGGCCGAGTGGGTGGCGTCGTGGCGCACGATCTGCCCCGGCGAGGTCCGCATGTTTGACCCCGTCGGTACCGAGGAGAAGAGCGGCTTCGACGCCGCGACCTCGGACGCGTTCGACATGTTCCAGTCGATCCTCACGATCAAGATGATCACCGTGCAAGTCAACGGCAACGAGATGGCGTGGGTCTGTGAGAATCACTTCGGGACCGAGCCGAACGTTCAAATGGCTTACAGCATTGAGACATTCGCCTGGGACGACGAGGGAAATCTGCTCATCAAGACCTACTATCCGATGCCGGAGACCGTTGGTTCCGACAGCGACCCCTACGCGCACCTTCTCGACGGTCGGCAATAGTTGATTCGGACGTCGGTCCGCCAATTCCACGGTTCGGCCGTAGCATCGGCGCAATCGAGAGGAAGAGAATGAGCAGACGGGTGCGGACCCGCGATGGGCGCAAGACCCGATGTCTCCAGGTCCTGGGTTGTACGGCAGCGGTCACGGTCGTGGCACTGCTCAGCGCTGGGATAGCGGACGCTGACGAGGCCGGTTACCTCGACGAGTTGAGCCGGCACGGGTACTTGGTGACAGCGCCGACGGGGGAGTATTTGCTGGGCAGCGGCCACGCGATGTGCACGCAATTGGACGCCGGGCATTCGCCGGACTACGTCGCCAAGCATTGGACTTACCCGAACGCGTCGTATCAGAACTTGTTGGACATGGCGACTGCGGCTCAAAACAACCTATGCGGCGACAACTGACCGTCGATTAGCTTGCGACCACGGCGATTTCGCCGCCTAGCCGATAAGGCGACACCAGCGGAAGGTCGTCACCGCTCCAAAACCTACCGGGATCAAACCAGTTGGACCGCTTCTCGGTTTCGATCAGTCCCATCTCTTCGTAGGTGACCGCGACCGTCTCCGCGCAATAGGCGGACTCGAAGCGGCCCTTTCGCTGCTCTTCGGTACGCCGTCGGGTCGACTCGCGAACTCGCTTGTCCAAGAGCGGGATTCCCCGCACCAAGTCGTATGCGGTGGGCAGTTGCCCGCGCAGCCACCGGAGGGTGAGTCGGGTAGTCGTCGGAAACGGGGTACCGTCCATCCGAGCGATGACACGCAGCAGTCGATTCTCCTGATGGCGGTCGGCGTCGGGCGTCAGTTGACGTAACCAGCATCGCTGTCCGTAGCGCTGCATCCACCGCTCGACCACTTGGCCGGCGTCGTTGAGTTGCACACCGCGATGGTTGGTGCCGGTCCACACATCGGTCAGCTTGTCGCCGAGTTCGGCGTGCCAAATCAGCGGCGGCAGATCCTCGATAGCGACGGTCATGCCGACGTGGTTGACCGGGCTGTTCGACAAGGTCTGGATCGCGCGGTCGGGTCCCGAGCGCCCACGAAACAGCCAGATGTCGCCGGTCCGGGTTGCCTCGACCGCCTGGGCCAGATTCACCGTGTGTGTTTCCACCACCGCACCTTATGCACATATCGGTCATTGCAGGATGCAGTCGCGAATAACCTTTGCGCATGCGCACCATTTGGAAGTTGCTCGGGTTGGCCGGGGTCATCGGGGTCGCCGCCGGGGGAGTGCTGGTTGCCCGCGATCAGCGCCGGCGGAGGGCTTACACGCCCGACGAGATCCGGGCGCGGCTGCAGCAGCGCCTGGCCGAGGCGGACGATGAGCCCTGAGCGTTGTCAGGCGGCGGCGACCGCGTAGAGGCGGTGGGTGCCGGCGAAACCCTTCAACTCGGCTTCGCGGCCTTCGTCGAAGGAGATGCCGTCGCAGTCGCTGGTGGCGTCGCGCACGGTTTCGCTGACCAGGATCTCACCGCCACCGGCCTGTCCGGCGACCCGCGCCGCCATCGCGACGTTGCGGCCGAAGAGGTCTTCGCCGCGGCGCACCGAGCGGCCCATGTGGATCCCAATCCGCACTCGAATACCGTTGTGCCGCTTCCGTTGTGCGTCTCTCTGCAGCGCGTGCTGCATGTCGATGCTGCAGCGTACCGCCTGCTCGGCCTTCGCGAAGGCGATCATGAATCCGTCGCCCTGGCTTTTCACCACATGCCCAGAGCGCTCCTTGACCAGCTTGCGGACCAGCTTGTCGTGCTCGCCGATCAACTTGACCCAGGCCCGGTCGCCGACTCGTTCGTTGAGCGCGGTGGATTCCTCGATATCGGAGAACAGGATCGCCACTCTCCCGTCCGCGGTGACCCGGGCCAGGTCCGGGCGCTCCACCTCGGCCCAATCGGCGAGATCTTCGATGGAGCTGCGCAGCGCGGCGCCCAACCCCTCCTTGCGCACCAGGTTCGCGGTCTGCCACGCGGTCTTGACCGCTTCCCGGCCGCCGGTCCATAGCCAAGTGCGGGGATCAACACGCTGCCGCAGTTCAGCGGCCTCCCGGCGGCTGCGGGTGAGCGCAGCCCACACGAAGACCAGCGCCGCAGCCTCGATCACCGCGACGCCGCCCAGCGCGTAGACCACAATGACCAACAGGGCGGGGTCATGCATGTCACGCATCTTTCCCGATCCGCTTCGGCTTTCGCAGCGACAGTGCCAGATCGGCGGCGCGGCGACGTATGGTTCCCTCTCCGGGTGGCTAGCTGGAAATTGAAAAGGCAATGGCGAGTGTATATTCCGGTAACTTCGAGATTCTGTTGCCCAGGCTGCCCAGCAGCTGGTGTTTGCCCGTTCGGACAAGTGCCTACACATTTTCGGCTGCTGTTGTCGGGCCGAACCGCAGTGTTTAGGGTTGTTGTTGGCCGGGACGGAACGAGTTAGACGCGTTTTGCAGGTGTTAAGCCCATGCTGACTGATTGAATTTCGTGGAGGTCCTGATTGGCCGAAGCCGGCGATAGCGTCTCAGACCTGCTGGTGATCTTTGGGATTACCGGCGACCTGGCCCACAAAATGACCTTCCAAGCCCTCTATCGCCTCGAGCGCAGGGGATTGCTGCAGTGTCCGGTCCTCGGGGTCGCCGGCGACGACATCGCGAACGAGGACTTGGTCAGCCGGGCCCGTAAGGCGATCGCGGACGCCGGGGAAAAAATCGACGACAAGGTGTTCGACCGGTTCGCACACCGACTGTCCTATCTGCACGGCGACGTCGCCGATCCCGCGTTGTACGACGTGCTGGCCAAGCAGATCGGTCCACACCGCGACTGCCTCTACTACCTGGAAATGCCGCCGTCGCTGTTCGCGCCGATCGTGGAGAACCTGGGCAACGCCGGGCTGCTGGCGCGATCCCGCGTCGCAGTGGAAAAGCCCTTCGGTCACGACCTGAAGTCGGCGTTGGAGCTCAATGCCCGGCTGCGTGCGGTGCTGGACGAAGACCAGATCTTCCGGGTGGACCACTTCCTGGGCAAGGAACCGGTCGTCGAGTTGGAGTATCTGCGTTTCGGCAACCTGGCGCTGGCCAAGCTGTGGAATCGCGCCGACATCTCCGAAATTCAGATCACTATGGCCGAGGACTTCGGCGTCGACGATCGCGGCAAGTTCTACGACGGAGTCGGTGCCTTGCGCGATGTCGTACAGAACCACCTGCTGCAGGTTCTCGCCGGAGTGGCAATGGAGCCGCCCGTCGGGCCGAGCGCAGACGACCTCAACGACAAAAAAGCCGACGTTCTGCGCGCGATACCCGCGGTGGACCCGGACCGATGCGTGCGAGGGCAATATCGCGGCTACACCGACATCGACGGGGTGGCCAAGGATTCTGACACCGAGACCTTCGTCGCGCTGCGGGTGCAGATCGACAACTGGCGCTGGGCCGGGGTGCCGATTTTCCTGCGGGCGGGCAAAGCGCTGACGGAACGCGTCACCGAGGTGCGGTTGTTCACCCACCGCGTCCCCTCGCTGGCTTTCCTGCCGGACCGCAGGCGGGCCGAACCCAACCAGATCGTGCTGCGGATCGACCCCGATCCCGGACTGCGCCTGCAGCTGACCGCGATAGACGGTGACCGCTGGCGCGACCTGCACCTGGATTCGTCGTTCATGCAGGACTTGGGCGAGCCGCTGCTGCCCTACGAACGGCTGCTGCACGGCGCGTTGACGGGCGATCACCAGCTGTTCGCTCGCGAGGACGGCATCGAACAGACCTGGCGCATCGTGCAGCCGCTGGTGGACAACCCCGGCGAGATCCACCAATACGAACCCGGCTCCTGGGGGCCGGACGCGGCGCGCGAGTTACTAAGAGGACATCGCGGCTGGCAACAGCCGTGGCTAGCCGGTAACCACTAATAAGGAGAACAGAACAACATGCAGCTAGGGATGATCGGCTTGGGCCGAATGGGCGCGAATATCGTCCGCAGACTGGTCGACCATGGGCACGAATGCG
>Ga0209139_10000454_pt1 | contig 14102 bp, 5 predicted proteins | sample BogFormECP14_OM3_FD_188246 | JGI IMG/M metagenome (GOLD analysis project Ga0209139, IMG submission 188246) | Bog forest soil microbial communities from Calvert Island, British Columbia, Canada - ECP14_OM3 (SPAdes) (version 2) | ecosystem: Environmental > Aquatic > Freshwater > Wetlands > Bog ...
CGCAACTTGATATTCAAATCCGAAGCTTGTCTGCTCGACATACGGCGTGCGCTGGTTCGGATCCTGCGCGCGAATTTGAAGCTGATACAAAGGTGGGGCAGTTGCATCGATAATCGAGGCCGGGAACCCATCCTTTAGCTGAAACACGGCGCTGGTTCCGCCGGTAACAAGTTGTGTATCAACAAACTGCGGCGGATTGAGCTGAAGCAATGCTTCCGAGCCTATGCGATTTACATGCTGATAAAAAACTCCATATCCACCGCGCCAAACGAGGCGCGGCAACATCTGGTAGGCAAAACCAAGCCGCGGCGCAAAATTGTTCAATGCCGGATGAATCAGCGAACGATTGTACCAACCGGACGCATTGCTCGCCGCGGTGATAAGTTCTCCGCCGTTCGCCGGGGAGAAGTTCGACGTTTGGTTCTCCCTATCCATCAGCGGAGAGAAAAGTTCGTATCGGAGCCCGTAAGTCACGGTTAATTTCGAAGTGGCCTTCCAAGTGTCCATGGCATAGAAGGAGTTTCCTGGTGTGTAATAATGGACGATGTGGGGCGTGGTGAAAATTACGAAATTGACGTCTCCGAGCAGCAGATCGGGCAGCGCATTCTGAAAACTGCTGGTGACAACTCCAGTTTCTAACATAAGGCCCTGCGGAGCTTCGATATCGAGAAAATTGTCGCTGCGCTTGATGTATTGGTAACCGAACTTGAAGCTGTGCGTGCCTTTCAACCAGTTGAGGTTCTCAACCACGTTCCACGCTTGTGAAATCTGGTACTGAGGCCGCCAAGCTGCTGAGCCTTCTGTTGTCAGGCCGCCAATGAAGAAAGGAGGTATGCCGGCGGACCCTGGGCCATCCGGAATTCCTGACAGACCAATCGCTGATTCTGCCTGGGAAGTACCAACAGCCAGGCCATTGGGGTCGCTATGGGCGTAGTCCCGGCTGAAGCCGAAGCGCAGATCATTGACCAGTGAGTTGGAAAGCGTGTGCGTCCAACCCAGCGCGATCGACTGCTGGTGCCAGCGATATTCTGTGGCGAAGTTGCCATTGCCGATCAACGGATTGCTGGTCCATAGCGGGTCCTGCTTGTCCACGTGCCGGTAGCTGTAGCTTCCAAATATCTGATCTTTTGAGCTGAGCGTGTAGTCGATGCGCCCATCCAAGGAATACTGGTCATTAGGAATCGACGTCGCAAACACATAGTTCGGCGCGCCGGTCCAACTCCCGGGGATTCCTTCCACAGCCACAGCGGATGGGATATTCGGAGTGGCCGTACCGGCGACCAGACCCATTAGTTGTTGCGCAACGGGATCGAAACAGCCCGGCTGGATAATGTTTCCGACGTAGCACCCGGACTGCCCGGGGACCTGTGGATTGCCCAGTGTATAGGGCAACTCCGTGAAATTGCCCTGTGTCATCAGCGGAGTCGGGACCGTGCTTTGGACGGTAGTGCCTTCCCTACTGGTGAAGCGTTCGAGATCGCCAAAGAAAAAGAGTTTGTCCTTCTTGATCGGGCCTCCGAATGTACCGCCGAATTGATTTTGCGAAAAGCCGCCGCGTGGCGTACCGGTCAAATTATTGATCCACGTGTTGGCATCCAGAACCTTATTCCGGAAAAATTCGTACAGAACTCCATGGTACCCATTCGTACCCGATTTGATGGTCGCATTGACCACGGCTCCGGCCGAATTGCCGAATTCAGAGGAGTACGTGCGCGTCTGAACCTTAAACTCCTGTAGGGCATCGGGCGGCGGCTGCACAACCTGCACCGACAATTCCTGCAAGTTTTCCGAGAACGAGTTATTGTCGATGCCGTTCAGCAGAAAATTGTTCTGCAGTTCGCTGTTCCCGTTGGCGCTAAAGCGATCGGGCGCAGGGTTGGCCGGGGCATAAAACTTATAAACGCCGGGTTCCAAAAGCGCCAAATCAGCGTAACGGCGCCCGTTGAGAGGGAGGTCGTTGATGTGCTGTTCATTCACTACGCTTCCGATGTCGGCCGACTGCGTCTCCAGGATTGACTCACCACCCGTAACCACGATTTGCGTATTCACTGATCCAACCTTCAGCGAAAAATTAATGGACAGATGATCTTGCACGTGCAAATGAATGTCATCGCGCAAAACGCTGTCAAACCCGGCGGCGCTCGCCTTCACGGAGTAGGTGCCCGGAATTAATGCCAGAACCTGATACTCTCCGTCCGAATCGACAGTGGTGTTCGCTTCGACCCCCGTCGCCTTATTTGTGATCGTCACTTTCGCGCTAGGCACCACAGCACCAGACGCGTCTTGAATCCTCCCGGCGATGGCTCCGCGATCGATCTGGCCAAACGCAGGCAGGGCAGAAACCCCAAGCAGCACGGCAAACAGCATCACCCGGTCGAGCAACCTGCGACTCCTCATCCCTTGATCCATTGCATCCTCCGCGTTTCAGATTCGAAGAACAGTCTCCCGAGCTTCCACTCAGCTGGACTCAAAACCGCTCCGCTAGCCCCCACTTGCTTGGAAAAAAATCAGGAACCTTAAAATCCGAATCCATCGTGGGCACCGCGAAACCGGGAACGCCCGCGAACTCGATCGCCTCTGAATAATCGGTGACCTCGACCGCTTGCTCTCCGGCATACGCACGCCCCACGAAACGTATTACGGACGAGGTTGACACGGAAAAACCTGGAAAAGACGAATGAAATATCGTCAGTCGAATACTGCCCCCTAAGGATCACCCGTCCCCAGTACCGAAACGATTCGGTCACCTATGGGCGGAGATTTAACATTCACGAAAATCGTTGTCAAGTCATTTTTTGGAAAACCAGCCTTCCGTTGCTGAGTTTTGCAATAATTGCAGGTATCTGACGGCCTCGAACGGTCGGCCCTCCCAAAATGCCAAAACGTTGTGGCATTTGTATTGACAACGGTTCTTGCGGACGTACAATGCCGTTGCTCCGAATGAAAAAACGAAGTCCAGACTCCGAGGGCCACCGCAATTGGACGAATTCAAAACGCCGCGCACTTCGCGGACCGGTTCTGCAAAGGCGCATTAGCAGAATTTGTGACACGTGTCTTCCGGATCGAAGCAAAGGCTCCTGCTGAGGTCCGGCGTTTGCTTGCACTCGAAGCGATATGGTCAGCATCCGTGCGGGCCAGCGCATGGCGACCGCCGAATCGCGCCGGTACCGAATACTTCATTTAGATATCTCGCGACGTGCAAAGGAGAGAGCATGGCATTGCGATGCGGCAAGATTCTCACCGTAATTTTCGTCCTATCGGCATGCACACTGGTTTTTCTTTTTCGATCGGGTCCGCTGATCGCTCAATCTCCCACCGCGGTCAGTTCGAAGGCCGTTGTCTCTGCGGAGCCGCTGGATTTTGATCGAGGAGCGGCGGCACTCTGGCAGAGCCTTCTGAAACTCCATACGCGCGCGAGCCTCCTGATGGTCACCGCGCATCCCGACGACGAAGACGGCGGAATGCTGACCTATGAATCGCGCGGACAAGGCGCACGCGTCGCTCTGTTGACGCTCAATCGGGGCGAAGGTGGCGCCAACGTCATGTCTTCGGACTACTTTGACGCGCTTGGGCTCGTGCGCACGGAAGAACTTCTCGCCGCCGATCGCTACTATGGAGTTCAGCAATACTTTTCGCGAATGTGCGACTACGGCTTTTCGAAGACAAAAGAAGAGGCACTCGAGAAGTGGGGGCACGATCAAACCCTTTCCGATGCAGTGCGCGTCGTTCGCATCACTCGCCCTCTCGTCATTGCTTCCGTCTTTGTCGGAGGCCGCACCGACGGCCATGGCAATCACCAGGTCGCTGGACAGATAGCGCAGGAGGCATTCAAAGCAGCGGGCGATCCGGCCATGTTTCCCGACCAGATCAAGGAAGGGCTGCGTCCCTGGAAGGCGCTCAAGGATTATGCACTGGTGCCATTTTCCCCCGTCACCGATAAGGGGATCCTTGACTACGCGGACGGCAAATATTACCCCGCCGAATTTCGCAATTATGCGGAGGGCACCGTCGTTCACGGCGCGCTTACCGCTTCTGTCGAAATCCCGGAGGGCGAGTACGACCCCCTCCTCGGATTAACGTACGTCCAGGTCGCCCGAGTGGGACTCGGCCACCAAAAGTCGCAGAGCGGTGGCACCGGCATCCCGCCGGCGGAAGCGGAGATGACTCCTTATCACCGCTTCGCGTCGCTGGTCCCCGTGCCGGAAAAAGAGTCGTCTTTCTACGAGGGCATCGACAATTCGCTGGTCGGAATCGCGAGCCTCGCGCAAGGCGGCGATTCCTCTTTTCTGAAGGCTGACTTATCGCAGGTCAATTCGCTCATCGATAAAGCCATGAATGATTTCAAGGCGCAACACCCGGAAGCGATTTCTTCGACACTCGCGGCAGGCTTGAAAAAAACGAACGAACTGATCGAAAAAGTAGCCAGCAGCGACCTGACCGCCGATTCGAAGTACGACGTGACGCATGAGTTGCGCGTGAAGCAAGCGCAATTTGAAAATGCGCTGGCCGAATCGCTCGGCATTTCGGTGCTGGCGACAGTGACTCCCGAGCACGAACCGACTGGGCCCTTCGCGCGCTTTTTCAAAAATCCGCCAACGTTTCAGGTGGCCATTCCGGGGCAGGAATTCTGGGTGAAAATCCACGCAACGAATCCAACCAATCTTCCCGTGGAATTGCAGAGCGCGGTCCTCGAGTCTCCGTCGAACGGACAATGGTCCATCGATCCCGCGACGCAAACGGGCGGCACGCTCAGCGGCAATCAGTCCGTGGATCTGCGTTTCACGGTTCGCGCGGCCTCCGATGCGAGTTTCACGCGCCCCTATTTCACTCGTCCTAACATCGAGCAGGCCTACTACGACATTCAGACGCCAAAAGATCTGAATCTGCCTCTGGCTCCGTATCCTCTTTCAGCCAAGATACGATTCGTTTTCGACGGCGTGCCGTTCGATCAGGCGCAGGTCGTTCAATCCGTGCAGCGCGTCGTCGGCCCGGGCACCGTGCTCGAGCCACTGGTCGTCGCCCCGGCCATTTCTCTTTCCATCATGCCGCAAGCGGGAATTGTTCCCCTCGATACCAAATCTTTCGCAGTGACTGTCAACCTTCACAGCAACGTCAAGGGTCCAGCGCACGGTACTGTAAAACTAGACTTGCCGGAAGGCTGGAAGGCGCCGCAGGAGGAATTCTCAACCTCGAAGGACGGCGACGATCTATCGCTCAACTTCCAAGTCACTCCCAGCGGTCTGAAAGAAAAGACCTACGCCATAACGGCCGTCGCCGCCTACGATGGCCACGATTATCGAGAGGGGTATCACACCATCGGCTATTCCGGTTTGCGCCCCTACAATCTGTATCGCGCTGCCACCTATCGCACGAGCGGTGTTGATGTGAAGGTCGCTCCGGGTCTGGAGATCGGATATATCGTGGGCGCCGGTGACGAGTTGCCTCAGTCTCTCCTGAATCTCGGCATCAACGTCCATTTGCTCACGTCGGAAGATCTGGCCAGCGGAAATCTTTCCAAATTCAACGCCATCGTTCTCGGTGTGCGCGCCTACGCGGTGCGCGAGGACCTCAAGATTCACAACGACCGCATCCTCGATTACGTGAAAAACGGCGGCGTCGTCATCGTTCAATACAACACGCCCGAGTTCGATCACAATTACGGCCCGTATCCCTACAAAATGGGTTCGAATCCCGAAGAAGTTACCGATGAAAATTCCCAGGTCGAAATCCTGGCGCCGTCAAATCCCGTGTTCACCTGGCCCAATAAAATCAGCAGCAAGGATTTTGAGAATTGGGTCGAAGAGCGCGGCTCGAAATTCCTTGAGAGCTGGGACTCGCAGTACGTCCCGCTGCTCGAAATGCACGACCCCGGGCAGGCTCCTCAAAAAGGCGGCCTCGTCTACGCCAAGTACGGCGCGGGGATTTACATTTATAACGCCTACGCTTTCTACCGCCAGATGCCCGAAGGCGTTCCCGGCGCATATCGCATTTTCGCCAACATGGTCAGCCTGGGAAAGAATCCTGAGCTGATGAAACCTTCACGCGCCAACGCGAGCAAGCCGTCCGGGAAGCCCACTCCCTGATTTCGTGAAGCGGACAGCTGTTGCGTTCAACGCCGGACCATTCTCACCGATGGTCCGGCGTTTCCTTCTGCTCCTGCACTTCTTTCCGCATCGTATAGAGAAAAGTTTTCATCGTAGCTTCGCGCCGCGCGTTCTCATCCGCCATGCGAGTTGACGCCGCTTCGTAGAGCTTTATTTCCTTCCGCTGCTTTTCCGACTGCTGCATGTGCTCGTAAATTTGGGCCAGCCGGTAATGCGCGTCCGCGGACCCCGGGTCCATGCGGGCGCAGATTTCGGATTCGCCAAGCGCTTCTGGCCAGCGGCCCAACCATCGATACGCTTTACCCAATTGGCAATGCGGCGCGGCATCGTCTTTCGGAAGCAGCGCAACTGATGCGTGCAAGCGTCTCAGAATCTCCGCAGCTTGGCTCTTGTCTCCCGAAACGTAGTCTTTGCGAAAGAGCGTCGCGCCGCAGTAGTACTGCATGTGCCCGTCCTTCGGCCGGACGTCCGAGTACTCGCATAGCTTTGCGACAGCCGCGGGATCGGGCGCCGCGGCCCGGTCCATCTGAATGTCCCCCAAGTATTGCAGCGCGTCCTCGGGTTGCGGTGCCAGTTCGGCCGCACGCAGCAGATATTTTGTGGCTTCTTCGTCGGTTCCCCCAAAATGCTCGACCATGCCCAATGCGAGCTGGATTCGCCAGGACTCCGGCTGCAACTCCTCAGCCTCTTTAAGAACGGCTCTTGCAGGTTCGAAGCTGCTGTGGCGGATCAATTCCAGCGACAGCGAGAGACGGTATTGCTCCTCGTTCGGCGCCAGCTCCACGGCCTTCTGATAACCCTTCACGGCGGCGAGGCTGTCCCCGCGCGCCTCTTGAATGTCGCCCATCAGGTCTTCGAGATCCGCGTTGTCGCCAAGCTCTTTGCACTTTTCCGCGCTTGCCAAAGCGTCGTCGGGGCGACCGGCTCGGAATTGTGCCAGAGCCAGATTGAACTCCAGGTCGGCGCGCTGCGGGTCGAGCTCCGCAGACTTCTTTAACTCTTCAATGGATTCGGAGTATTTTTCGTAAGAGATCAGGAGCTCCGCCACACGTTGGTGAAGCGCCAACTCTTCCGAAGATGGCAGGTTTGTCGCGCGAAGCAGTTCCAGAGTTTGATGAAAATCGGAATGCATTTCCAATTCGGCTTGCAGAGAAACGAGGCCGGCTTGGGGATTGTGGGTTTCGGAAAATAAAGGCTCTGCCAAATTTGCCGCGCGCTGCCAATTTTTCGATTGCAATTCTGCCACGGCCGTCGCCATGACTAACCCAGGGTCAGCCGGCTCCAGAGCCAAAGCCTTTTCCATTTCCGAAGCAGCCGTCGGAGCATTCCCCAATCCGAGAGCCACAGAGGCTTTCAGCCGGTGGAATCTGATGCTCTCTTCACGTCCACTCGGCGGGGATAGGCCGGCCAATGCGCTTTGTGCTTCCGTGTACTTGTGGAGGTGCGCGAGAACTACCGCCCACTCCATCCGGATCCGCGGGTCGCTGCGGGTAGTTTTGGCGGCATTCGCCAGCAAGGGCTCGGCCTTTTCCGGCTGGCCTTCTCGTTCGTAAATCTCGCCGAGGGCTGCCAGAGCGGTGGAATCGTTGGGTGCGATTTGCAAAACTCGCTGCAATTCTTCCTCTGCCCGTTCGTTCTGCCCGATGCTGGCATACGCTTGTCCTAGCAGGGCACGTGCGGCGGAATCCTTGGGCCGGGTTTGAAGATAGCTCGAGAGAATTTGTATCGCTTCCTCCGCGTTTCCGTGCCCGAGAGAGGATTGCGCTTCAGCGAGTGCTTCTGAGACGTGAGGTGGATGAGCTTGTGGTGAGGATTGATTCTGCTGTGCGCCGGGAGTGAGGGCGAAACCAAAGAGCAACAGTGTGCCGGCACCCAAACCGAATCGCCTCAAAATCCCGCACTTCATCACGGCTGCTGTCTCTCCCGACTTCATCACTTTGCATCGCGATTCTCTGCTCTGCGCGAAGCTTCGCGCAAAACGACCGGCTACAGATTCCTGCCTACCAACTCCCCGGTACGTCCCCGTGTTTTAGCCAGTTCTCGATGAGCTTCACGATCCCGTCCTCGCTGATCTGAACCAGCTTTTTCCCCTTTTCCTCGGACGCTTCGCTAACGTGACCAGAATACCCCGGCCAGTCGTTTGCCGTGGACTTTTGCAGAAAATAAGGTGGCCCGCCGGAGAGATCGGGCGGTTCGGGAAGATCGCGGGCCTTGTCGAGATGGATCAGGTCCGGACGGAAGGCTGCAACGGCGGAAGTTTCGAGGGGGCCACCATGGCCGTGGCCACCATTGGCCTGATGAAACATCCCCAACGTCTTCATCATGTCCTCGGGAAGAAACTCCCACCAATTCACGAACAGGATCGCGGAATCTTTTATCTCATCGGCCACCTGGGCGATTGCGCCGCGTCCCGGTCCGATGTTGCCGTCGTGACCGTTGAGGACGAAGATCTTGCGAAATCCGATGCGCAGAAGATTGCGCAAGACGTCTGCGTAATACATCGTCATTACTTCAGGTCGAATCGAGATCGTCCCTTGAAAATGCGCCGTGTACGCCGGACATTGCGTGAACTTTATTACGGGAAACAGAAGCCCACCCGTCCGTGCCGCTACGCGGTCCGCAATTCCTGAAATGATAATGGAATCTGCCCCCAGCGGATTGTGCGGCCCGTGAAACTCCAGGCTTCCCAGCGGCAGAATCGCCAGGGGATGACTGGCGACGACTTCGGCCACTTCGAATCCTACGATTTCCTCGAATCGTTTCGGTTGTAGCGACCTATCGTCGTCCGCAGTGTCCCGGTTCGCTGCGTTGGCGATTCCAGGCAGAGCCAGTCCCGCCAGCAGCACATCCCTTCTTTTGATCTGCGTCACACGCCCTCACTCGCAAAATCACTGGGAGGCTAGCCTACGATCTTGCGCGTTGTCCATGCCTATTTTCTTTGCGAGATCTCCGCAAGCCCTTATCGCTTCCCCAACGTGGCCAAGCGCAACTCATGCCAAAACGTTTCAGTAAATTCGCGTCTTGGCTTGCCCGCGTCCGGCCCCGCTGCTATAGTCCACCCTCGGTATTCGAATCGCTTTTTTCCGGGACGCCTGCTTTGGCCGAAAACATTTCGCCCCATCTTCCCGCCGAGATCGCAGGACCCTCCGAAAAACTTGTTCGCGGCATGGGCTTGCTTCAATCCGTCGCGGTGAACATGCTGGGGATGATTGGCGTTGGCCCCTTCATCACCATCGGTGTAATCCTTTCCGCGATGGGCGGACCGCAGGCAGTCCTCGGGTGGTTTCTGGGCGCGGTATTTTCCGTCTGCGATGGGATGGTTTACGCCGAACTGGGCGCGGCAATGCCGGGAGCCGGTGGAGCGTATATTTATTTCCGCGAGGCCTTTAACCCACGCACCTGGGGTCACCTTTTCTCTTTCCTCTTCCTGTGGGAAACAATATTCGTCGCGCCGTTGGCTATCTCGGCCGCCTGCGTCGGTTTTGCCGAATATACCCATTACTTCTTACCGCGATTAAGCCACGCCGGGGTGGGCGCGCTCGCCGCCGCCGTTTGTGTGCTCATCACGTTTCTACTGTATCGTCCCGTCAAGGAAGTGGGGCGTTACTCAGTGATGATGTTGGCCGTGGTGTTGGCTGCGATGTTTTGGGTAATCGTGTCCGGACTTATTCACATCAACACGAAGTTGGCGTTTGATTTTCCGCCTGGCGCATTTCATCTCTCCAAGTCGTTCTTTTACGGGCTGGCGGGAGCTACTTTAATCGCGATGTACAATTACGGCGGATACAACAACATCACCTACCTCGGAGGCGAAGTTAAGAATCCCGGCAAGAATATCCCGAGGGCCATTGTTTTCTCGGTCTTGACCGTTGCCGTCCTTTACCTACTCATGAGCGTGGTGATCATCGGGACGATTCCTTGGCGAGATGCCGCGGTCTCGCACGCAGTGGTGTCCGAATTCATCGGTAAGTTGTACGGTTCGCGAGCGGCTTCCGTGATGACGTGCCTCATTCTTGTCGCCACGCTCGCCGGAGCTTTCACTGGCAGCCTCGGTTATTCGCGCATCCTATACGCTGCGGGCGCCGAAGGTAACTTTTTCAAGGTGTTCGGCCGCGTCCATCCCACGGGACGCTTCCCAACCGTCTCACTTCTCGCCACCAACGCGTTGGCCATTCCACTCTGCTGGTTTTCGCTCGAGCGGCTGCTTTCGGCTCTGATGATTATTCAGATCGTTTTCCAGTTCATTCCTCAGATCATCGCACTTTTCTCCGTCCGCAAATATCGCAAGGAAATCAAGCGTCCGTACGGTATGTGGTTTTATCCCGTCCCGGCAATCGTTGCTCTAATCGGGTGGATCTATGTCGCGTGTACACCGGAACAACGCCAGAACATCGGCACCGCGGTCATTCTTTTAGCGGCGGGATTGGGTGCGTACTATCTGCGTGCCCGGGCTCTGAAATCATGGCCATTCGGGCAAAGCCCCGGCCGCTCGTCGCCGATTGCCTGACGTACGGCAAAAAATATCAGTTACATTTTCTTGGGAGGACAGCAGGAGTCTCGCACGACAAGTTGTGTCTTGAGCAATGCTGGGGTAGGAATGCCTACCCTTCCTTCGATATGATCGATTAAGATTCTCGCCGCAATCATTCCGATCTCTCGCGCCGGCTGACACACCACTGTGAGCCTCGGCCGCAGCAATGTCGCCCAATAAAAATCGTCGAACCCCAGCAGGCTGATTTCTTCAGGGCATGCAAGACCGATCTCTTGTATCGCCGCTAGCGCGCCCAACGCCATCATGTTGTTGGTGCAAAAAATTGCGGTGGGACGCTGCGCTCGTGTCAAGAGCTGCATCGCGTGAAAATGGCCGCTTTCCATGTCATTGTGTCCTGCATGTATCGTCGACCGGTCCAGGGGTATTTTCGCGCGGCGAATCGCCAAGATAAATCCCTGCAATCTATCCCGCGATGTTCCGCTGGAAGCATCGCCAGTGATAATCCCGATGTCGCGGTGTCCCAGGCTCAGCAAATAGGATGTGGCGCTCTGCGCGGCCTGCGCGTTGTCCACCCCTACTCTTCCGATATGGGTATCACCTTCACGAGGGTGACGGTCCGCGTAAACCACCGGAAGGTTTCCCAGGACTGCTCTCGCTTTTCCCCCTGCTGCGTTCATGGCGGGAACCCGCACCACTCCATCCACACGGCGCCGGTGAAACGAATCCAGATAATTCCGCTCTTCTTCCCAGCTTTCTCGAGAGTCTCCGATCAGCACCGTGTAACTCGCCGAGGCGGAATAGTCTTTGACCCCGCGCACGAGCTCGATGTAAAAATTGTTCGATAGGTCGGGAACGACGATGGCGATGGAGTGCGTTGTCTGCAGGCGAAGGCCACGCGCGAGGTCGTTCGGGCAATACTTCAGGGTCTTGATTGCTACTTCAATTCGACTCCGCATGTCCGCGCTGACATAGTCGGAATTGTTCAGTGCGGCGGAAATTGTGGAGACGGAGGCCCCCGCGGCTTTCGCCACCTCGCGAATCGTAACATGGCGCCCTGCACGTTTCGCTCTTGACTTCAACCTCGTTCTCCTGACTACGGTGTGCAAGTATGGAGCTAACATACCTTTCAAATCACTAGTTTACTAAGAAAACGTCACAAAGCAAAAACCAAAACGTTTCGGGACTACGCTCTCCTGCAGCGCGCCTGCTGTACACCCGGCTTGGACCGCAGAAATCCGGTCGTCCGCCCTGATTTCTTGCTTCGTGGTCGACCAACACGTCCCGCGACTCGACTACATGGCGGCTGCCCGCGCATAAGGAGGTTCAGGAGATTATGAAGCAACTCGCAAATTCAATAGTCTCTCGCACGATATGACCGACACTACTCCCACGTGTCTCTGGAATGATTTGGCATCTCTTCAGAAATTAGGCTATGCGCTCGATCACGGGGCAGTCGAGGACAAGCGACGCTCTCCGGCCCACGAAACAGCGCCAGGGTCCCAGGCAGTCCGGCGGTTTCCGCCGCGCCGTTCATCGAAGTTCATGGACGCAGCGAACGGCTCGTTACAATCGCGTCGGGACGAAGCTGTTGACTTCACGCTCCACAGGATTTTGTCGCTCGTCCAACTAAGCCCCGGGTATTTGATCCTGCGGTGAAAACGGCCTGCGCCTTCTGAACAGTTGCTCTCCCGTGTATCATGCAATTATGCGCCGTCTGGCAAGCCTGCCGGCGTGACAGCTCCAACGCGATCGAAGCGATCAGCGTGGGCAGTGCGGGCGCTGTCTCAATCAGCAGGCCGCTGCCATGCAATAGCATGTTTCCTGGAGCGACGCTTGATTTCGGTTAAACGCCTCAACGCGGCGACTTGATGAAAATGTCCCGTCGACTGTTTCTCACGTCGCTCTCGCTCGGCGTGCCGATCCTCGGCGCGTACGGCCAAGGCGAAGCTTCGCGTAACGTAAAAGCCCAAACCAAGCTAGCGCCATCTGGCCGGCCATTCGATGCCTATTTCCTGGATGTCGCCCGCCAGGCAGGTCTGATTTCTCCGACAATCTGCGGGGAGTCCGATCATGCAAACTACATTCTTGAAGTGATCGGTTGCGGATGCGCTTTCGTCGACTACGACAATGATGGCTGGATGGACATTTTCATTTTAAGCGGCTCGCGCATCGAGGGAGATCCTCCAGACGCAACAAATCGTCTGTATAAGAACAATCGAGATGGCACATTCACCGAAGTTACGGAAGAGGCTGGGCTCCGGAAGACTGGCTGGGCTTCCTCAGTGTGCGTGGGAGATTATAACAATGACGGCCACGAAGACCTGTTCGTCACCTATTTCGGTCAAAACGTTCTCTATCGCAATAACGGCAACGGAACTTTCACGGACGTGACCTTGCAGGCGGGTCTAAGCAATGATCCTGCGCGATGGGGCGCCGGGTGTTCCTTCGTTGATTACAATCGCGACGGCATGCTCGATCTTTTCGTCTCCAACTACGCCCAAATTGAAGTCAAACACACTCCGAAACCGGGCTTTGACGCCAACTGCAATTGGAAAGGAATCCCGGTAAATTGCGGCCCTCGTGGTTTGCCTACCGGCTTCCATTCGCTTTACAGAAATAACGGCGATGGGACTTTCACTGACGTGAGCCGGGAGGCGGGCATTTCGGCTTCGCGTGGAAGCTACGGAATGACGGTCGTTGCAGCCGATCTCGACGAAGACGGTTGGCCCGATATCTACGTCGCCTGCGATTCGACGCCGAGTCTTCTATTCATGAACAATCATGATGGTACCTTTCGTGAAGAAGGAGTGGCGCGTGGCGTCGCGCTCAATGAAGACGGAATGGAACAGGCCGGCATGGGTATCGGCATAGGCGACTACGATCTTGACGGCCACCTCGACCTTTTCAAAACGCATTTCGCCGACGATACCAACGTTCTCTACCACAACAACGGCAAGGCCGATTTTGACGACGTTACGTATGCCGCGCATCTCGGGGTTGAAACTCACTATATTTGTTGGGGCACGGGCATCGTGGACCTGGATAACGATGGCCATCCCGATATCTTTGTGGTGGCGGGCAGTGTCTATCCTGGGATTGAACGAAAGCTTCCGCAGTACACCAACAAATGCCCGCGCATGATCTTCCGCAATTTAGGCAACGGCACCTTTGAAGAATTGATCGATGAAGGTGGGCCCGGTGTAGCGGCTCGGCATTCCAGCCGCGGCTGCACCTTTGGCGACTTCGACAACGATGGAGACTTGGACATTTTGATCGTCAACAGGGACGAACCACCGTCCCTGCTCCGCAACGATCTACGCGGCAATCATCACTGGCTCAAAGTACGCCTCATCGGTGTGCAGTCGAATCGCAGCGCGATTGGGGCGCGCGTGCTAGTGCATTATGGACGGAAGACCCAGGCTCAGGCGGTGCTCAGTCAATCCAGCTTCTATTCCGCAAGCGACCCGCGTCTGCATTTCGGATTAGGCGCCGAAACCACGGTGGGA
>Ga0209139_10000455_pt1 | contig 14096 bp, 12 predicted proteins | sample BogFormECP14_OM3_FD_188246 | JGI IMG/M metagenome (GOLD analysis project Ga0209139, IMG submission 188246) | Bog forest soil microbial communities from Calvert Island, British Columbia, Canada - ECP14_OM3 (SPAdes) (version 2) | ecosystem: Environmental > Aquatic > Freshwater > Wetlands > Bog ...
GCGTCACGTTCGCTTGGGATCGGCGCCGAATGCGAGGGTCGAGCCCCGCTCGTCAGGACGCCACCCAGGGGCCCGGTATGAAGGTCATCAATTTTCGCTGGTAAGCCAGCTGCGCGGACGCCTCGATGCAGGCCCCAATCCGGCTCGCGCGGAGCACGGTTCGAGGTTATATTTCCTACATGATCCGCGCCCGGGATCGGTCGCGATTGGCAACGGCAGGAGAGTATAACTTGCATAGAATCTTGCTGTTATCGTTCACGATTCTGGCTCTGGTGCTGGCCGGTCCGACGGGCGGGGGGGCGGCGGCCGCTATCCAGACGAAGGCCCCTTACGCCTTCCTGATCGACGACAACACCGGAACGGTGTTGTTGCAAAAGAACGCCGATTCCTCGATGACGCCCGCGTCGACGACGAAGATTTTGACGGCCGAGATCATCTTTCGGGAACTGACGGGAGGCAGGCTCAAGCTCGACGATACTATGGCCATTTCTGCGAATGCCGCACGGGAAGGCGATGCCGAATCCGGCGGTTCCAGCATGTTCGCCCAGGCCAATACTCGGGTGCGCGTCGAAGATTTGCTCCGCGGCCTTCTGATCGCCTCGGGCAACGATGCCGCGATCGCGCTGGCGGAAGGTGTCGCCGGCTCAGAAGCCTCGTTTGCCGCCTTGATGAACAAACGGGCTCGCGAGCTCGGGATGACCCGGTCGACGTTCACCAACCCTTGGGGCCGAGGGGATGCGGGGCAAAAGGTCACGCCGCGCGACATGGCGCGTCTGGCGGCGCATGTCATCAGCACTTATCCTCAATATTACAAATACTTCGGCGAGACCGAGTTCACCTGGAACAACATCCGGCAGCTGAATCGAGACCCCCTTCTCGGAATGAACATCGGCGCGGATGGCCTGAAAACCGGCCACTTGGCGAAAAGCGGGTTCGGCCTGGTCGGGTCAGCCGTCCAGAACGGGCATAGACTGATACTCGTGATCAACGGACTGAAAACAGCCCGCGAAAGAGCGAGCGAGGCCGGCAAGCTGCTCGAATGGGGCTTTCGTGCGGTTGGCCACTGAAGTCCGACGTGAACGAGATGAAATAGGGCGCCGCGGCAACGGTGGACGGCGGCGGAAGTAATGCTGGACGTCGCGAATTGAGTGCTTCAAACCGGCAGTTTCGGTCCTTCAGTTTTGAAGCCGAACGTCGTCGCAGATCGATCCAATGATTCTGCGGCGCAGCCACAAAAAGCCGGCCGGCTGAGCGATTACATCGCGCCCACGACCACAACCGCTGCAACGTCAATACCCGTCAAAATTGCATTTCCGGTGCATAACTCACCGCGTCGACGCTTTGGGGATTGCGATTTGCACAGGGAAGCCTAAGAAGAGCGTACGGTGTTTCACCATCGTACGCCCTCCTTGGCGTTTTCCTCCCTAGACTAAGGCTGCTTTCCGGCGGCCCTTTTTTTGTTCGCAGCTAGGCATTACATGCCCTATAGGAATACGCAAGCCGTTTAGTGAAAACGAAGCGAAATAAAATTGCGTCTGAATACCTGACCTAATCCCCGCCCCTCTTTCGAGAATTATCGAATCTCTATTCGACGGCTCCTGACGCCCTCGTTTCACCCCCCTCCACCGTCGCCATCCCCATCTTCGCCAGCGACGGCACGCCGGCGCCGGCCCTGCGGGCGAGATCGGGGTTGGAGGCGCTGCCGTCGAGCGAGCGCTTATAGACGCCCTGGTGGATCGCGGCGCTGCGGAAGAAGCAGAACGCGATCAGGAACGTCCAGTGCGGCACTTCCGAGAGGCCGGCGCGCCGGCAATATTGGGCGACATATTCGGCTTCGGTCGGAATGCCGAGCGCCTCGCGGTCGAGATCGCCGAGTCCCCGGTAGCCTTCGACGTTCGGCAGGCGCCACTGCATACATTGATAGCCGAGGTCGGCGAAGGGGTGGCCCAGTGTCGAGAGCTCCCAGTCCAGGACCGCAAGCATGCGGGGCGAAATCGAATCGAAGATCATGTTGTCGATGCGGTAGTCGCCGTGCACGAGCGCGACGCGGCCGTCGTCGGGCGGCATGTTCGCGCCGAGCCAGTCGATCAGCCGGTTCATCTCCGGGATTTCGCTCGTCTCGCTCGCGCGATATTGCTCGCTCCAGCGCTGCCATTGCCGCGCGAAGTAGTTGCCCGGCTTGCCGTAGTCGGAGAGGCCGGCAGCCACGACGTCGATCGCGTGCAGCTGCACGAGCGCGGCGTTCATCGCATCGTAGATGCCGGCGCGCTCCTCGCGCGTCGATTCCGGCAACGAGGGATCCCACAAGATCCGGCCCTCGACGTGGCTCATCAGGAAGAACACCGAGCCCGCGACCGACTCGCCCTCGCACAGCGCAAGCGCACGCGGAGCGGGGTAGCCCTCGCCGTTCAGCGCCCGCATCACGCGAAACTCGCGCTCGACCATATGCGCCGACTTCAACAACTTGCCGAGCGGCTTGCGGCGGAGGACATAGCGTCCGCTCGGATTTTCGATCAGGTAGGTCGGGTTGGACTGGCCGGTCGCGAATTTCGTCGCGACGCTCGGCCCGACGAAGCCAGGAACATGCGCGGCCGCCCAGGCATCGAGCGCGCTCGTATCCTCGGGAAAACGGCCCTCGCTCATTTTATGACGCCTTCGTTGGAATAGCGCTTCAGCTCGTTCTTGGCGATCACGCGCCGATGCACCGCGTCGGGCCCGTCGGCGAGGCGGAGTGTGCGCACGGAGGTCCACATCCGCGCGAGCGGGAAGTCCTGGCTGACGCCGGCGCCGCCGTGCATCTGCACCGCCTGGTCGATCACTTCCAGCGCGACGCGCGGCGCCACGACCTTGATCTGCGAAATCAGCGGCGCCGCGGCGCGGACCCCGGCCGTGTCCATCGTCCAGGCGGCCTTCAGGCACAGCAGCCGCGCCATCTCGATGCTCATGCGCGCTTCGGCGATGATGTCGCGATTGGCGCCCAGACTCGCGAGCTTCTGGCCGAACGCCTCGCGCGCGACCGAGCGCCGGCACATCGCCTCCAGCGCACGCTCGGCCTGCCCGATCGCGCGCATGCAATGGTGAATCCGCCCCGGCCCGAGCCGCCCCTGCGCGATCTCGAAGCCGCGGCCGCGGCCGAGGATCAGCGCGTCCGCAGGCACGCGCACATCGGTGAAGCGAACATGCAGGTGGCCGTGCGGCGCGTCATCGGAGCCATAGACCGTCATCGCGCGCAGCTTCTCGATGCCCTTCGTCGCGGCCGGCACGAACAGCATCGAATGCCGGGCGTGGCGAGGAGCGTCGGGGTCGGTCACCGCCATTACGATATAAAGCGAGCAGCGGGGATCCCCGGCGCCCGAGGACCACCATTTCTCGCCGTTCAGCACCCACTCGTCGCCCTCTAGCTTGGCGTCCATCGCGATGTTCGTCGCGTCCGAGGAGGCGACGCCGGGCTCGGTCATGAGATAAGCGGAGCGCGCGCGTCCCTCCAGCAGATCGGGCAGCCAACGCGCCTTCTGCTCGGCCGAACCGTAGCGCTCGATCACTTCCATGTTGCCGGTGTCGGGCGCCGAACAATTGAACACTTCGGAGGCGAGCATCGACCAGCCCATTTCCTCGGCGAGATAGGCGTATTCGACCGTCGTCAGGCCGTAGCCCTTATCCGATCCGGTCAGCCAGAAGTTCCACAGGCCCTGCGAGCGCGCCTTCTGCTTCAGCGTCTCCATGATATCGGTCATGCGCGCGGTCGGCTTGAAACGATCGCCTTCGCGGCCGATTTCAGCGTGGTATTCCTCCTCCATCGGCATGATCTGGTCGCGTACCATCGCGCGTACGGCGGAAACGAGCGGGCGAACTTTGTCGGTCGCGCTTAGGTCCATGATCTCCTCCCTGGGATGTTCGTCATTCGAGTTTGGCCCGCGAACGCCCTCATGCGCAAGGGCGTCTTTCGAAGGGCTCCGGTCGGCTGGGCGAAACCGCGCAGCGCGCACGCTCGGCGGCGCAAATCCCGAGCCTACGCGAACCGTGACGGCCCTCGAGCTCGAGAGCCGTGTGGCGTCTGAGCTCGCCTTATTTCGCCGGCGTCGGCGTTTCCGACGGTGACGGCGACGCGGACTCTGTCGGCGCCGGCGTGGGCGTCGCCGCAGCTGTCGGCGCCGGCGTGGGCGTCATTGCGGCTGTCGGCTCAGGGGTGGGCGTCGCCACAGCTGTCGGCGCCGGCGTTGGGGTTGCCGCAGCTGACGGCGCAGGCGTGGGCGTCATCGCAGCTGTCGGCGCAGGGGTGGGCGTCGCCGCGGCTGTCGGCGCAGGGATGGGCGTCGCCGCGGCTGTCGGCGCCGGCGTGGGCGTCGCCGCGGCTGTCGGCGCCGGCATGGGCGTCGCCGCAGCTGTCGGCGCCGGCGTGGGCGTCGCCGCACCTGTCGGCGCCCGCGATGGGGTTGCCGCAGCTGCCGGCGCCGGCGATGGCGTCGCCGCAGCTGCCGGCGCCGGCGGCGCCGCCACCGCCGGCGGCGCCGCCACCGCCGGAAGCGGAAGAGGACTGTCCGACAGCGTGTGGAGATAGTCGACGATGTCCGCGCGCTTGCTCTCTTCCGCTTCGCCCCCATAGGTCATCTTCGTGCCCGAGACAAAGGCCGACGGCTTCGTCAGGAACACGTTCAGGTCGTCATAGGTCCAATCGCCGCCCTTCGACTTCATTCCTTCCGAATAGTTGTACCCGGGGAACGAGCCCTTATGGCGTCCGACGACCCCCCAGAGCGGGGGACCGACCCTGATCGGGCCGCCCTTGTCGAAGGAATGGCAGGTCTGGCAGATCTTGGTGTCCGCCTGGCCCTTGGCGACCTCGGCCTTGGCGAGTTCCACGGGGAAGGGCGTCTCGGGCGCCGCTTTCGGCGCGGACGCGGTCGCCTCCGCCCCGGCGGGCAGGGCGTAGCCAGGTTTCACTGCTCTGTTCGGCGCATAGATCGCGCTGGAAAACACGCCCAAAGCCATCGTGCCGAGCAGGGTGCCCAGCACCGCCAGCGCGAGCTTGTTGCCATCCGTGGTTTCCATACGCGCGCCAACCTCGGTTCGAAATCGAGCCGGCAGTCGCGCGACGCGCCCCCCGGCGCGCCTGATTAGCCGCTTTGCGCGCGACTTGGCAACACGTATAAGCGCGCCTCGCTCGCCTATTTTGGCGGCATTTCGTGGCGACGAGTCCCTATTGTTCCCTCCGATCATCCTGATTCCGGCGCGCCTCGCCTCGAGCCGCCTGCCGCGCAAGCCGCTGGCCGACATTCATGGCGAGCCGATGATCGTGCACGTCTGGCGCCGGGCGGTCGAGGCGGATGTCGGACCGGTGCTGGTGGCCGCGGACGATCTGGCCGTCGTCGAGGCGATCAAAGCGGTCGGCGGCCGCGTCGTCATGACGCGGACCGACCACGCGTCCGGTTCCGACCGAATTTTCGAGGCCTTGGGCGCCTTCGACCCCGAAGCGCGGCACGGTATCGTGGTCAACCTTCAGGGTGATCTGCCGACCATCGACGCCGCGGCCATGCGCGCGGCGGTGGACGCGCTCGCCGAACCCGAAGCCGATATCGCCACGCTCGCGACCCCGATAAGGCGCCAGGAAGAATCCGACGATCCCAACGTCGTCAAGGTCGTGGGCGCGCGGATCGGCGCGAGGCGCCTGCGCGCGCTCTACTTCACGCGGGCGCGCGCGCCATGGGGAGAGGGGCCGCTACTGCACCACATCGGCCTCTACGCCTACCGCCGCTCCGCGCTCGCGCGATTTGTCGCTCTACCGCCCTCGCCGCTGGAACTGCGCGAACGCCTCGAGCAGCTCCGCGCGCTCGAGGCGGGAATGCGAATCGACATCGCGCTGGTCGATGTCGCTCCGCTCGGCGTCGATACGCCGGACGATCTGCACCGTGCGCGCGAACGGCTCGCGCCCCAGGGAAAATCATGACCGTGTCCAAGACGATCGCCTATCAGGGAGAGCCAGGCGCCAATTCGCACATCGCCTGCGCCGAAAATTTTCCCGACCACGCGCCCCTGCCCTGCGCGACGTTCGAGGACGCCTTCGCCGCGTTGCAGGACGGCTCGGCGGATCTGGGCATGATTCCGATCGAGAACTCGATCGCCGGGCGGGTCGCCGACATTCACAACCTGCTGCCGTCGTCGGGGCTGCATATCATCGGGGAGACCTTCCTTCCCATCCATTTTCAATTGCTCGGCTTTCCCGGCGCGAGACTGGAAGGATTGCGAAGCGTCCACAGTCATGTGCACGCGCTCGGCCAATGCCGCAAGATCATCCGCAGATACGGGCTCAAGCCGGTCGTGGCCGGCGATACGGCGGGCTCGGCGCGCGATGTGGCGGAAGCGCGCGATCCCACGCGCGCCTCGCTCGCGACGCGGCTGGCGGGCGAGATTTATGGACTGCAAACCCTGGCCGAGGACGTCGAGGACGAGGCGCACAATACGACGCGCTTCGTCGTGCTCGCAAAGTCGCCGCAATGGGCGGCGGCAGTTTCGGGGACGGTGGTGACGACGTTCGTGTTCCGCGTCCGCAACGTCCCGGCATCGCTCTACAAGGCGCTCGGCGGCTTCGCGACCAACGGCGTCAACATGACGAAGCTCGAGAGCTACATGGTCGAGGGCGAATTCTCCGCGACGCAATTCTTGGCGGACGTCGACGGCCATCCCGACGATCCGCCGCTCAAACGCGCGCTGGAGGAATTGGAGTTCTTTTCCCGCGAGGTGCGCATCCTCGGCGTCTACCCCGCCCATCCGTTCCGGCAGGAATCGCAAAACGCGGGCGCCTAGGCGCGCCGATCGCGTCGACAGAGCCGCCATCGGTCGTCCTACGGCCCCATGATCAGCCTCCTCCCGGTTCCGAAACCAAGTCCTAATTTTTGTACCGTACAACCTTCGATTGCCTTCGCAAATCCGTTGTTGGGCGAAGCGGCGGCCGCGGGGTTTGATCGTGACGAAATCGATGACGGCAGGGGCCTTTCCCCGCCCTGTATGGCTATCGATCGGCCTCGGGCTGTTCGCTGCCGTCGCCATTGCGCTGACGATTTTCGGCCTGCGCGCGGACGCGCTCGATGCGGCCGGGCGAGAACAGACCGACCTCGCGATCGTTGTCGGACGCGAAATTTCAGCGTCGAACCGGGCCATTGATACGATCTTGGACGATGTCAACGCGATGGTCGAGGCGGCGCCTCCCCAAAACTCCCTCGATTTTCGCCGCTTGTTCGGTACTGAGGCCGTCGCCCGACAACTCAAGGGGGAAATTGCCTCTGTGGCCAACATCGCCGTTATCGCCGTCATTGATAACAACGGCGATATCATAAACGGATCCCAAGATTGGCCAGCGCCGAACGTCAATGTATCCCACGAAGACGATTTCATATATCTGAGTGAAAACAATAGCGCCGACACGTATATAAGCCTCCCAGTAAAAAATCGACTTTTGAACGATACCTCTATCTATTTCAGCAGGAGCATTAAGGGCCCGAAAGGAAAATTCCTCGGGATAGTCCACGTCGGAATGACGCTGAAATATTACTATTCGATCTATTCGGCGATTTCAGCATTGAAGGACAGAGCCATATTGCTCGCTCGCCGCGATGGCGCGATACTCTTTCGTTTTCCCGAATTACCGTATGGAGCGCCCGACCGAGTGACGGCGGATGCGTCCTGGAATGGCCGCATCGCCGTGGGCGGTGGGGTTTTTCAGTCTCCAGGCCTCGATCGCAAGCCGCGTCTCATCGTCGTTCATCCAGTCGACGGCTATCCCTTGGTCGTCGCGGTCTCCGAAACCAACGAGGCGATTCTCGCGCCCTGGCGCATGCGGGCCTTGCAGATCGGCTTCGGCGCCTTCCTGTCGTTCTTGTGCGCCGTCTTCCTGCTGAAGGCGACTTTCAACCATTTTTATCGCCTGCGCCGCTCGGAAGCCTTGCTGTTGGAAAAGAGCCGGGACATGGAGGCGTTGAATGTGCGCTTCGAGCTGTTGCTCGGCAACATTCCGCAAGGGGTCGCCTGGTTCGGCCGCGACCAAAGACTCCTCATCGCCAACAACCGGTACGGCGAAATTTACGATCTCTCGGCGGGGGACGTGAAGCCAGGCGCCCCGCTGGAAGAAATATTGGCCAAACGCGTGGCGAAAGGCATGTTCGTCGAAAGTCCAGAAGCTTACGTCAAAGCCCGCTTGTCGACCCTCCCGTCCTTTAATCCCGAGTATATACTGGATCGGCTGGTGAACGGCCGGATCATTTTCATCTTTACCAGGCCGATGAGCGACGGCGGCTGGCTGACCGTGCATGAGGATGTGACCGCACGTCAAAACGCCGAGGACAAGATCGAGCAGCTGGCGCTGCACGACCAACTGACCGGGGCGGCCAATCGCGCGCTGTTGCTGCGAGAGATGGAGCGCTTGCTGCCCGGCGAGGGGACCTGCGGAAGAAGCCTGGATATATTGCTGCTCGATCTCGATGAATTCAAAGCCGTCAACGACACCCGTGGTCATCCCTTTGGCGATGCGCTGTTGAGAGCGGTGGCGGCGCGGCTGCGCGCGGCCGTCGGCGAGTGCGATCTCGTCGCTCGTATCGGCGGCGACGAATTCGCCATTCTGCACGGGGGAACGGAGGAAGATAGCGAGGCGTCGGCTCGTTTGGCTCAGGGCATACTCGCGGGCATTCGCGCGCCGTTCGAGATCGACGGCTTTCTCGTGTCGGTCAGCCCGAGCATCGGCGTCGCGCGCGCACCGCGGCACGGGCCCGACGTCGAGACCTTGATGAAGAACGCGGATTTGGCGCTCTATCGCGCCAAGACCGAAGGTCGGGATCGCATCTGTTTCTTCGAGCCCTGCATGGAGGGCGATATTCGTGCCCAGCGTGCGATGAAGGCCGACCTTGCCGAGGCGGTCGCGTTCAGTCAGTTCGTGGTGCACTACCAACCGATCGTCGACGCCCGAACCCGTCAAGTTGTCGATGTCGAGGCCTTGGTCCGTTGGCGCCATCCGACGCGAGGCATGATCGCGCCGGGTCATTTCATCAAGCTGGCTGAAGAGACGGGCCAAATCCAGGCGATCGGCGAATTCGTCCTGCGGACGGCCTGCGCGGAGGCGGCGCGATGGCCTGAAACGATCGGCGTCTCGGTCAATCTTTCCGCCGCGCAATTCGGCCGAGAAGACATCGTCGCGCTCGTCCGCCGGACGCTCGCCGATTCGGGATTGTCGCCAAATCGGCTGACGCTCGAGGTAACCGAATCGACGCTGATGGAGAATGTCGCCAGCGGTCGCGAGGTTCTGGCGGCGATTCGCGAGATCGGCGTTCGCATCGCCCTCGACGATTTCGGAACCGGGTACTCCTCGTTGAGCTATCTCCAGGCTTTCCCGCTCGATTCCATCAAGATCGATCAATCTTTCGTCGCCGCGATGGAAACGAATTCACGAACCCAGGACATCGTCGCGCTGATCGCGGCGATCGCCAGGCGCCTGGGGGCGCGAACTGTCGCCGAGGGCATCGAAACTCGAGCGCAACTCGATCTCGTCCTCGCCGCCGACTGCGAACGCGCGCAGGGTTATCTGTTCAGCCCGCCCCGGCCGATCGAAGAACTCGTGATCGGAGCCGACGAATTGGTCGGGACGAAATTGGTGGCGTGATGGATCCGCGACGATCTTGCGGACCGAGCGACTGGGCTAGGCGGCCGGCCCCGGCCAGCCGTAATGGCTATGAAGCCGCGTCGCATAGGCTTGATCGAAGGCAGCGAGCGGATCCCAGGGCGGGCTCGACTGGACCTGTTCCCGCGAGACTTCCAGTTGAACCTGGCGGTCGGACCGGTCGATCGCCTTCACCGCGTGCGGGGAAATCAGCGCGCGCTTTCCGAACCACCAGTTGCTCGTATCGACGGTGAAGTAATGCAGGCGCCAGTCCTCGTTGTCCAACAGGAAGTTCTCGACGTGGCCGATTTCGCCGTCGATCGCATGAATATGGTATCCCATCACTTCGAAGACGCGATGAAGATGGTCGTCGGCTTCCTCGGAAACGGCGACTTCGTCTTGCGGCCCCTCCATCGTTTGCGCGGCGAGCGCGGGCGGCGCCCTCAGCGGGGAAGCCATCTCGCCAGGAGCGGCGCCGAGATTGGGCGCCTCGTCCCAGAGCGGATCCCAGCCATAGTAATCGTACAGCCGACTTTGCATCTGCCGCGAGACCGGTTGATGCTCGAGCAATTCGGGGCTGGCCTCGACTTGCGCCTTGGTCAGTTCCACCTCGAATTCTTCATCCTCGAGGTCGGCGTACGAAACTGCCGAGGGAGAGATGAGCACCTTGCGCCCCTTCAGCCAGCTTCCGCAGTCGACGACAAGCCAACGCACTCTCCACGAGGCATCGTCGAACAGGAAGTCGGCGACGGCTCCCATTCTGCCGTCGCTCGCCTCGATCGCGAAGCCCTTTAGTGCGGAAATCGCCTGCAACATCGGTTGGGGCCTTTCATGATGGGTTCGAAGGCTATGATCGAGCGTCGCAGAATTCAATCGCGGGCGCCGCCAATCGGTCGCTCGCGTTGGCAGAGCCTCGGGAAATTACCTAAACCAACCGGCGCTCGGAATATAGGGGGCCGGACTGTCGCGAACGTCCTTCTCTTCGATCGATATGGACCCATCGGAAATTTCCGAGTGTGACCACGCCCCGTCCTCCAAACTTATTCCAACCATTTTTGCGCGTCGCCCTAGGTACATTCCGATGCTGCCGCTCGGCGAACCTCGCTCTTAGGTTCTCAGGACGCAAACGCAGGAATTCGGGTCACGAGTCGCCTGGGCGTCGCGTCGAAGAGCGGGAGCACGATCGGCGACGCCGAGTTGCAGAGCAATGGCAATGTCGACAGCACCGTCGGCTCGGCGGCATGCTGGGAATCGTCGTGATCGTCCTTTTGCTGTTCGGCCGCTAGCCAATCCCAACGCGGTCGCCGCCCGGCGGCGTGTGGCCGAACAGCGGCGCGTCTTACGGGAGATAGTTGTCATTGCCCGAACCGGACGACATTGCGTCGATCACTCCGATCCATATTGAAGAGACGATCAAGGCGATCGCACGGCTCCACGCCGAGCACCGTACGAGCGCCACACAACACCAGCGTGCGGTAGAGCGCGTGACCACCCTATTGGGTCATCCCGGCTTCCTCATCGCACTGACGGTGTTCGTGGCCGCCTGGATCGGCCTGAACAGCCTCGCGCCCGCCTGGGGCTATCGGCCGCTCGACCCACCGCCGTTCACCTGGCTGGCCGGGTTCGCTTCGCTGGCCTCGCTCTATCTGGTCGTCGTGATCGTCACGACGCAGCGGCGCGACGATAGGCTGGCTCGGCATCGCGAACTGCTGACGCTAGAGCTGACGATCCTGATCGAGCAAAAGGCCGCCAAGGCGATCGCGCTGCTCGAGGAGCTTCGTCGAGATAGTCCGCAGATTCACGATCGCGTCGATCAGCAAGCCGACGTCATGGCCCAACCCGCCGACCCGCAGTCGGTGCTAGACGCGATCAAGGAGACCCGGACCGAGGCCGCGCATCTCTCGAATGCCAGGGACGGCGGTTAGAGGAGCGTCGCGAAAGGAATCGAGCGACCGATGGCGCCGTCGGCGCGATTCAGCCAAATCCATGGCGAGACGGCGGCGATACGGTTGCGCGCCGTGCCGACCATGGCTATAGATGCCGCCGACCCAGCTTATTGTGCTGTGGTTCGATGTGAAGGCGTTCTTCGCCGGATGGCTCGTCTGGTTACGGTCATGCGGTATCAATACTTCCTGCCGGAAGGGGCGTGCATTCATGAAAACCGATCTGCTCAAATTAGCCGCCGTCGCGCTATTCCTTTTGGCCCCGGTCGGCGCTCGCGCGGAAGACCTCGTCAGCGGCATCACCGATGGCGCGAAAAATGGATCCGCGGCCGGACCGGTGGGCGCAGTGGTCGGAGGCATCATCGGCGGGGTGGCCGGCGGCATCGGCGGCTTGCTCGGAATCGATAACCACCCCGCTTTTCGTAACTACGTCGCGAATCAGCATCTTCCCACCGACGCCTACCGCGCGTCGGTGGCGGTGGGCAACCAACTGCCGGAAGAGGGAATCCGTTACTACGACTTGCCCCCGAAATTCGGCATCCGTGGGTATCGTTACGCGGTCGTCAACGACATAACGGTCCTGGTCGATCCGATGACCCGAAAGATCGTCGAGGTGGTAAACTGAGGGCTGACGCGCTCAGCGGTTCCCCGTTAGCGCAGCAGCCGGCGTCGAGGGCCCAGCGAGGGGGATCGCGGACGCGCCCGGCGCGGCGGCGGCGTTCCAAAGGACGATGATCGGGGTATAAAGGTGGTTGGAATCCAGGCCCAGCACACCCATCGACGCGGGGGCGATCGAGAAGTGCTGGGCTTCGATCACCTCGAGTCCGATCCATCTCGCGCCGAACACGGCGCCGAAGTGGCCATGCGAGAATAATGCGACGTCCCCGTCCGTGGTCCGGAGACGAGCGATCAGGCGGTCGGCGCGTTCCCCGATTTCCGACGGCGATTCTCCGTTTGGGCAACCGTCCCGAAAGATGTTCCAACCCGGGCGTTCCTCGCCGATGTCCGCCGAGCGACGGCCCTCATAGTCGCCGTAGTTCCACTCGGCGAGGTCGGGTTCGATTTCCGATCGAGGGCCGAGTCCCGCGAGTGCACAGGTCGCGCGGGCGCGATGTCGAGGGCTCGTGAGCACATGCGAGAACGATATCGCTTCGACCCACGGTCGCAGCGCGCGCGCCTGCGCCTCTCCATGCGGCGTCAAGGGAATGTCGGTGACGCCGGTGTGTTGGCCCGACAGCGACCATTGCGTCTCACCGTGCCGAAAGTAGAACAGCCGCGGAGACGCGGGGCGGTTCGGCTGTTCTGCCGGCTTCAAGGGACGCTCCTGCATGTTGATTCTCCCCTTCGCAGGCGAGGCCGCATTCATGGGCGATAGTCGTCAGCAACTAAAATCCTTCAGCGATCCATGATTGCGAACCGCGGCAAATGCAAGGCGCTCGCCGGGGATGGCCGCGCTCGCCCCGGCATACGTAAATGTTCGCGTCGCTCGCGGCTAATTGTGGGCGACCGGCGGAACGGGTCTCATCGAGCCGTTCGCCGTCGACGCGTATGAATTCGTGCTCGGACCCGGCCGCTGCGACTGAGGGGCGGAGATGATGAGAGCCATCGCGGTCAAGACGACCAGAACGCTCAATCCCAACCAAGCCTGCGCATTTTCGGATCTGCGGACGTCGCTCTGCGGGCGAGGTACGAAATTGTTCGCGCGCGGCAAGAGCGCCACCAAGTCGCTTGCGATCGCATCGAGCCGAAGAGCCGCGATGGGTTCGTCCGGCAGGGCCACAATCAGCGCGGTCAGTCGCGCCTTCGCCTTTTTTCTCGGCATACGCGCGAGGGCGCCAGCTTCTTCCCAGGGATCGACGTCCGACCGCGCGAGCGCCGAAAGGACGCTCAGCGGCTGTCCGTGCCCGTCGTCCCCGATCGGGGCGAAGAGAAATGAATCGAACTCGCGCCCGATCAGAGGCGCCGGCGCCGCGTGCGTCATATCGTCAACCTCTTCCCTACCGCGCCGAAGCCGAATCGCGAATTGTTGATCGAACCATAAAAACCGGGGCTGCGTTTCTGCATCGGCACTCTCGCTTGCAAGATCGAACGCTCGTGGCCCCATTTCCGTTCCGATCGCATCGGCTGTTCGACGGCGGTCGCTCGGCACGCCTCGCGGGGAGAGCGGAATATCCCATCATTTTGATCGAGGCGCGGCACTGGGTACTTTCCGACGCTCCTTGGTCGGCGCCGGGTCGGCTGAGCTTTTAACGGCGGCGGCGTGCGAAAAGCGCAGCCGCCGCAAAATCGACAAAGGTCGTACGTCCACTAGGGTTTTCAGGAGCGAGTGCCGGGCATGTCAGAACGGTCGCCATCCCGAAGCCGCTGGTTGATCGCCGCGATCTTGGCCGTGGTCGCGGTTTGCGGCTATCTGGGCTGGCGCGCCTATGAGGGCGCCGCCGCAAATGCGGCCAAGGCCCAGAGCGCGCCGCCGCCGACGCCGATCCCGGTGACTGTTGCAGCCGTTCGAAAGGCCG
>Ga0209139_10000458_pt1 | contig 14069 bp, 13 predicted proteins | sample BogFormECP14_OM3_FD_188246 | JGI IMG/M metagenome (GOLD analysis project Ga0209139, IMG submission 188246) | Bog forest soil microbial communities from Calvert Island, British Columbia, Canada - ECP14_OM3 (SPAdes) (version 2) | ecosystem: Environmental > Aquatic > Freshwater > Wetlands > Bog ...
GATCTCCACGTAAGTAACGATGCGCTTGCGCTCCGCAATCGGATCCGCGATGCCCAGTTCCTGCAAACCAAGCATCGCCAACCTCACGCCCAGCACCTGCCCGGCACACAGATGCCCATGCGCAACAGCCGCAAGGTCCAGATACTCGTCTAGGGTTTTCATCATTTCTGTCTACGAGTGGCACTTCTCGATCATTCCCCGGCTAGGCCTGCGCTTGCCTCGCCTCTCCAGCCGCCCACGGATGCGGCTGGCGCGCCTCGGTAAACGCGAAGTACGTCATCAAGACCGCGAGCAAAGACATTCCCGCATCTTCCAGCACCTTCCTGAGGCCGATGATTTCCGGAGTCGCAAAGCACCCGCAATTGATGTTCATGTGCAACAGATACGCGCGCAAAACCACAAAGAAGAACCCAAACATGATCACAGTCAGCATCGAAGCCCAAATCCGCAGCCGCCAGCCAATCAACACGAGCAACCCAAGCACAATTTCCGTGAACGGCAGCGCATGCGCCACGAATTGCACTCCCCACGGCGGCAGCATCTTGAACGCTTCCACCTGTGTTGCGAAGTTCGAGAGGTTCATCGAAATGGAAAACTTCAGAATGAAGTAAGGCCACAAGTTGGCGTTCGGGAGAAAAATCTTCGAGTAGCCCGCGTAAACAAAAATCCCGCCAAGAAGTAACCGCCCGATCCAGATGACCGCGCGCCGAAAATTCAATGGACTGGATTGCATCATCTCGGAAACTCTCTCGAATTTCTCAGGCAGAATCGCTCTACGTCCAATCCCGGCGACTCTCCGCTAACACGCGCTACTTCTGGCTCAGCAACTGGTCCAGAAACTGGTGCAGCGTCTCGTAGGGCATCGCGCCTGAATAAGGATACGTCTGCCCCTTCGAATGGAACACCGTCGTAGGAGTCGAACTGACACGGTACATCGTCCCCAGCGCGAAATCCTTATCGATCAACGGCTCGAGCGTCCCGCCTTTCACTAGCGCCCGCACTTTCGTCATTTCCGCGGCGGTAAGTACAGCGCCAACCGTCCCGTCCACGTCCCCGCTCTGCTCCCACTTGTCCTGATTCTCGTACAGCGCCCGTTCGACCGGCTCGATCTTTCCGAGCTCGGCTGCGGCTCGCGCATAACGCGCAGCCACGCGGGAGTACGCGTGCATTGGGAGCGGAAAATCGCGATGAATCAAAAAGACCTTCCCGGTCGTCACATAATTGTCCATAAGCTGCCGGTTGGTCGTCAGAAAAAGCGCCCTGCACGAAGGACACTGGAAGTCGCTGAAAACCTCCATAATGATCGGCGCGCTCTTGGAGCCAAATGCCTTGTGTGGGTCAATATCCGAAACGCCATCCACGGCCTCGCCGGATACAGGCTGCCGCGCAGGAATGGGCTCTGACGCAACCGCCGCGACGGGAGTCGGTTGGGCCTCCGGCAAACGCAGAGCGCTTGGCGCACCGCCGGCCCTCGCAGCCGCAACCGGCTCAATCCCCCGGCGCACAAGAAGACGCCCACAAATCAGGGCAAGAACCACCACAACGGCAACCCCAGCGCGACGACGCAAGCGACCCTCCGATACCTTCAAACGCTAAGATGCAATCTCCCGCTCAGACTATCACAGCTTTCTCAACTTGAATCCTTCAAGGGCCCTGCTGCAATTATAGGGTAACCGTTAGCGAAACCTGAGCATCAGACAAGCAGGCTCCGATGGGAAACCAGTGCCCCCGTAAGACAATGAAAAATAGCATGTTATGGTGGCACAAGAAAAACTTGACAAAGACACACTCAAGTTATATACTGCTCTCCGATTTGGGACCATGGAGCACGCCATTGACCTCGGCCTCCCCAGCTTTCTTCAGTTTCGGGCGGCCAGCGAAGCGGACGCGTTCCGCTAAGGGTAGCCCCGAAAGGAAACAGCAAGATGAGTAAGATTATTGGAATTGACCTGGGGACCACAAACTCGGTCGTAGCCGTCATGCAAGGCGGCGAGCCCGTTGTCATCCCCAACCAGGAAGGCGCACGCACCACCCCCTCGGTTGTCGCCATCACCAAGGGCGGAGAGCGCCTCGTTGGACAAGTAGCCAAGCGCCAGGCAGTGACGAATCCCGAAAACACGGTGTATTCGATCAAGCGTTTTATGGGCCGGCGCTACGACGAAGTAGGCGATGAAATGAAGCGCATCCCCTACAAGGTCGTCAAGGGCGAGCACGACGACGCACGCGTCGAGATTTTCGGCAAGATTTACAGCCCGCCGCAAATCTCCGCGATGATCCTCGGCAAACTGAAGTCCGCCGCGGAAGATTTTCTCGGTGAGAAAGTCTCCAAAGCGGTCATTACGGTGCCCGCGTACTTCAATGACGCGCAGCGCCAGGCGACCAAGCAGGCAGGCGAAATCGCCGGCCTGGAAGTCGTCCGCATCATCAACGAGCCCACAGCCGCAGCTCTGGCTTATGGCCTCGAGAAAAAGAGCGACGAAACCATCGCCGTTTACGACCTCGGCGGCGGCACGTTCGATATCTCCGTCCTCGAAGTCGGCGCGGGCGTAGTCGAAGTAAAGTCCACCAACGGTGACACGCACCTCGGAGGCGACGACATCGACCAGCGTATCGTCGATTGGCTGATCGACGAATTCAAGAAAGAGAACAGCATCGACCTCGGCAAAGACCGCATGGCCCTGCAACGCCTGAAGGAAGCCGCGGAAAAGGCCAAGATCGAGCTCTCGCAAATGATGGAGACCGAAATCAACCTGCCCTTTATCACGGCGGGCGCGAACGGCCCCATCCACATGCAACAAAAGCTGACGCGCACGCGCCTCGAGCAAATCATGAACGACCTGCTCGAACGCTCGATGAAGCCCGTTAAGCAAGCTCTGGAAGACGCGAAGATGTCGCCAAGCGACATTCAGGAAGTCGTGATGGTTGGCGGCTCGACGCGTATCCCAAAGGTCCAATCGATCGTTCGCACCTTCTTTGGCGAAAAAGAGCTGCACAAGGGCGTGAACCCCGACGAAGTCGTGGCCGTAGGCGCTGCCATTCAGGGCGCGGTTCTCGCGGGCGAAGTGAAGGACATCCTCCTGCTCGACGTGACGCCTCTTTCTCTCGGCGTCGAAACGCTCGGCGGCGTGATGACCGTTCAAATCCCGCGCAACACCACGATTCCAACACGCAAAGTCGAAACGTACTCGACGGCCGCAGACAATCAACCGGGCGTCGAAATCCAGGTTCTCCAGGGCGAGCGCAAATTCGCAACGGACAACCGTTCACTCGGCAAATTCAAGCTGGATGGCATTCCGCCGGCGCCGCGCGGCACTCCGCAGATTGAAGTGACCTTTGACATCGACGCCAACGGCATCTTGAACGTCAGCGCGAAAGACAAGGCCACCAACAAGGAGCAGAAGATCACCATCACTGCTTCGAGCGGTCTGACCAAGGAAGAAGCCGAGAAGATGCGCACCGAGGCCGAATCGCACTCGGAAGACGACCGCCGCCGCATGGAAGAAGTCGAATCGCGCAACCGTCTGGACGGCATCATGTATCAAGCCGAAAAGATGATCCGCGAGAACCGCGAAAAGATCGCCGAATCGGATCTGAAATCTGCCGAAGACGCGATCGAAGAAGCCAAGAAGGCCATCGCCGAAGGCGGCACGGCTCGCCTTCGCTCCGCGACGGAGAGCCTTGAGAAGTCTCTGCACAAAATCGCCGAGATTCTCTACAAGGCCAACGAAGCGGCAGGCGCACAACAAGCCGGTGCCGCAAGCGCCGGTGCCGGAGCCGGCGGTGCAAGCTCAACTTCGAGCAACGCCCCGCAAGATAAAAAGCCCGGCGACGTAATCGACGCCGAATACGTCGACGCAGACGAAACCAAGCGTCCAAACTAACGAACCCAAGCCTGTAGGGGCGGGGCTTGCCCTGCCCCTCTTGCTCTTTGTCTCACCGCGCAAAATGCGCTTGTGAATTTTGAACTTTTAAACCTTGAACTGTGAACTTTTAACTGTCGACTGTTAACTGGTTTCCATGGCCACAACCGCAAAACAAGACTATTACGATCTCCTCGGCGTCCCGAAGAAAGCCAACGCCAAAGACATCCGCACCGCTTTCCGCAAACTCGCCCGCAAATACCATCCCGACCTGAATCCCGGCGACAAATCCGCCGAGGAAAAATTCAAGGAATTGCAAGAAGCCTACGACGTCCTCTCCGACACGAAAAAACGTCAGATGTACGACCAGTACGGCTTCTACAGCGACAACATCCCTCCCCCAGGCCCAGGCGCCGGCGGACACCAACAGGACGGCGAAGGCGTCAATTTTGACTTCGGCGGCTTCGATTTTGGCGGCAGTTCGGGCGCGCAAGGCGGCAACGCAAGTTTCCGCGATCTCTTTAGCCAATTTTTCCGCGGCGGACGCGGCGGCGGCGGAGAACCCGAGCAAGAGCCCGGCGGCGACCTCGAGTATCAAATCGAAATCGACTTCTGGGATGCCGTCCGCGGCGCGGTCAAAAAACTAACCATCACGCGCCTCGATACCTGCGACACATGTCACGGAACGGGTGCAATCGGCTCCGCCACAACATGCCCCACCTGCCATGGCTCCGGCACCATTCAGCAAGCCGCAGGCAAAATGAAATTCAACGTCCCCTGCACGCGCTGCGGCGGCACCGGAAAAATTCGCAAGGTCTGCCCAACGTGCAGCGGCGAAGGCCGTCTGCGCAAAACGGAAACCATCGACGTGCGCATTCCCGCAGGCTTAGCCAGCGGCTCGCGCCTCCGTGTCCCCGGCAAAGGAAACGCCGGAACAATGGGCGCCCCTCCAGGCGACTTGTACTTGCGCGTCGATGTGAAGCCTCACCCCTTCTTCGAGCGCCGCGGCGACGATCTCTACACCAAAGTCCCGGTCACCGTACCGGAAGCAACGCTGGGCGCAAAGGTAGAAGTACCGACGATCGACGGCCGCTTGCTCATACGCATTCCGCCAGGCATAAACAGCGGCAAAACTATTCGGCTGAAAGAAAAGGGCGTACCCAGCGTGCGAAGCGGCGCGCGCGGCGATCAATACGCAGAAATCCAGGTGGTCGTGCCACAACCAACCGACGAGCGTGTCCGCACGCTAATGAAAGAACTAGAAACCATAGCGCCAGAAGATCCGCGCAAAGATCTATTCACGAAAGCAGGCGTTTGATTCGATGAAATAGCGTGAACATTTATCGAAGCAAGATGCGATGAAAGTTTGACTGTAGGGGCGGGCTTGCCCCGCCCTTGACGAGAGAATAAGCAATGCCACCGCGTACCAGAAAACGAGCCAAAGCCGGCTACATGATCAGCGCCGTAGCCGAACTCTACAAACTCCACCCGCAAACGCTCCGCCTCTACGAGCGAGTCGGCCTGCTAAAGCCGTCGCGTTCGCAAGGCAACACCCGCCTGTACACCGATTCCGACCTCGAACGCCTCGACGTAATCCTAACGCTAGCCCGCGACATGGGCGTCAACCTGGCCGGGATCGAAATCATCCTCAACATGCGCGAAAAAATGGTCGAGATGGAACGCCAAATGACCGAATTCGCCACGGTAGTCCAACAAGAACTCTCCCGCGTGGCCGCAATGCGCGCCCCAGACAAAGAACCCCGCCACGCCATTGTCCGCGCCACCCCCCGCGCGTTTCGCTCCCAGTAGCATAGGTGCTTTTCCTCCGCTCTTGTGGGACAGACATTCCTGTCTGTCTCTGTTGTCTCCTCTCCGTGAATTAAAGCCCTCACGCAAAAGAGCCGGACGGGCAAGAATGCTTGTCCCACCAAACCTATCCTCAGCTTTCCCAAGCCACCCATCTTGCCGTCCATCCCGCACAAACGTATGCTGTCACGCATGGCTCTCGAGAATTGCCCCCTCTGTCGCGGCACCGGCTGGAAGCTAGTCCCCCGCCCTGACCGATCCTCCGCCAAAGTGGCCGTCGCCTGCGACTGCGGCATGGAAGCCCGCCACGAGCGCGTCATCGAGCGCGCCCGCATCCCTAAGCGCTACGAGCATTGCGACTTCGAAAGCTACAGCACCGACGTAGGCACCACCACCCAACACACCCACTCGCTAAAAAACGCCAAGCTCCTGGCGCAAGGCTTCGTAGGCAACTATCCGGGTGCAGCCGAAAAGGGTTTGCTACTGATGGGCCCCTCGGGCGTTGGCAAAACGCATCTAGCCGTAGCCGCCCTGAAAGATTTACTACGCCGCGGCCACGCCGGCCTCTTCTGCGATTACCGCGAACTCCTCAAAGAAATCCAAGCCAGCTACAACCCCGCCAGCGAGTCCACCGAAATGGGCATCCTCGAACCCATCCGCGTGATAGAGATCCTCGTCCTCGACGACCTGGGCGCCAGCAAACCCTCCGACTGGGTCCGCGACATCGTCGGCATCGTCCTCAACGCCCGCTACAACGAACGCCGCACCACCATCATCACCACCAACTACTACGACAATCCCGCCCAAGAAGGCGAAGCCACGCGCCTCCCCAGCGGAAAACTCATGATGCCCACCCGCGAAGACTCCCTCGAACAAAGAATCGGCAGCCGCATGCGCTCCCGCCTCTTCGAAATGTGCCGCACCATAGAAATCATCTCCCAAGACTTCCGCCGCGAAAGCACCCAAGCCGGCCGCGCCCGAGCATGAGTCTACGCGGCAAAGAATCTTCCGAGCGAAACCGTTAGCTCGGGCATGGCCAATGGACCAACATCTTAGGGACTTGCTCGCATCAGTGTTAAAGACAGATCCCGAAGCTTCTCTCGACGACGAGGGGCGTCAGGCAATCCTGTATGCAATGCTCGGCCAGCATCAGAGCGAGCAGCTCGAGGCACTCTGGAGATTTGTAGGTTCCATTACAAACGAATTCAAGCGTTCCTATCTCTTGCACAACTTAGTTGCTGTTACCGCTAAACGCCCTATCGAATTCGCTCTGGCCGAACGCATCGCGAGATCCATACCAGCCACTTACTGGCGGTTCAGCGCTCTCGCCGAAATTGCTAACGAATCCCTGGCCCGGGGGCGCCAGTTCGCGACGGTCAACTCTCGAAGCGGTCAGGAATTCCGCGACCGTGGATTTCGTTTATTGCGGGAAGTCGAGTATGGCCTCTCGTCCATCCCTGAAGATGACGATGACCGCTCCAGCCTGATTTATGCTGCCGGCCACTCGCTTGTCCGCGCCGGAGAATTGGACTGGGCCGAGAGCCTTGCGTCTACCGCCAAATATTGTCCAGAGAACACCGAGGTTCTACTCAGTTCCGCCAAACAGCGCACGTTACGAAATCAAACTCCCGAGGCGATCCAGCTTGCGAAGACTGTCGCCGAACTAGCCATCAAGGGGCCTGGCGACTTCACGAACCGAGCCTTTGATCTAAGCGCCGTCGCAGAACTCGTATTTACCGCAGGCGATAAAGAAGAAGCTCGAAAATACTTGGCAGAAGCCGCCCGGTTGGCCTCAGCGAGCCAGGAAGCGAACGACATCGACGGTTGTAAATGTCTCGGCGAAATCGCTGTCGCCTTCGCCAAACAAGGTGACTTGGAGCAAGCACGAAAAACGGCGGATTCGATTACCCAAGGGGCGAGACGGGACTATGCGTTGCAGCAGATCGCCCAACTCCCTGCGATATGACTCCGCCGAGAATACAGGCGACGCTCGAAGGCACGGACCGGCGTTCTATCGGTCGCTCAGACGAAGTCACTCAACTTGTCCTCAAACAGCCGAAGCGTTTTCGCGAACTCATCAAGTGCCTCTGGAATGAAAGCCCCGTCGTGAGAATGCGGGCCGCCGACGCCGCCGAAAAGGTCTCCGCCCAAAAACCCGGCCTCCTCGATCGCCACAAACCCGAACTCCTCGGCCTCCTCGCCGAAACCGAACAAATCGAACTACGCTGGCATCTAGCGGCCATGGTCCCGCGCCTCCGCCTGAACGCGCCCGAACGCCAGCGAGCCGCCGATGCATTGCAACGTTATCTCGAGGATCGCAGCTCCATCGTAAAAACTTTCGCCCTGCAAGGGCTCGCAGACCTCGCGCAAAACGACGCCGCTCTGCGCCCCAAGGTAAAGCAACTCCTTGAAGACGCCATTCAATCAGGCACGCCCGCCATGAAAGCCCGCGCCCGCAAACTCCTCAAAACGCATCAGCCTTAGCCGAACGTTTCCCTGTCATTCGCACGAGCGTTACACACGACCCGCACACTGCGCCTCGGAACCGGTCAGCCAAGCTAAACCTGTTTCATTGACACGAACGCAACGCGGCGAGTATCCTTTTTAGGTTGCAGCGCGCCTCGAAAAAGCCCGCAGCACCATTGTCCCGTAGGACCGCTTAGCGGTTAACCTCCTTGCATAACCCCGTTAGGGAATTCGCAAGGAATATTATCGACGTTTCGCGTGATTCCGGCTTAGCTGGAATTGGACACAATAGAAGTAATCTCCCGGAGGCCAACAACCATGTCACCTGACCACGAAAATCTTTCCGCAACCGCAGCCGCTCCCGCACCAGATTCCGATTCTTCTCTCAGCACCACTCCAGATGAAGTAGCCGCGCCGCAGGCCAGCGCTCCTGAGCCCGTTACGCACGAGAGCGCGCCAGAACCCGTAGCGGCCGCGACGCCGTCTACCGAAGCTCCGCCCGCTGCCGAAGCTCAAGCCGCCGCTGCGACAGCTCCAGCTCCCGCCGACGCCGAAGCCACCGCCGCAGCCGAAGAAGCGGCCGGCTCCGAAGAGATGAGCAAGCTGATGGAGCAGTACGACGAGCAGCACGAAGCTGCCTCGCAAAACGAAATTATCGAAGTAAAAGTCGTCGCCTACACGGAACACGGCGTAGTCGTTGACCTCGGCGGCAAGACCGAAGGCCTGATCCCCGCGGCGGAATTCTCCGAAACGGACATTCCGCGCCCCGAGCCCAACACCACCATCGAAGTCCAGCGCACCGGCGAGCACAAAGACGGCTTCACGATCCTCTCCTACCAAAAAGTTCTACGCCGCCGCACCTGGGAAAAAATCGAAGCCGCCTACAAAGCCAAGGAAACCATCACCGGCAAAGTAGTCGACCGCATCAAGGGCGGCCTCGTCGTCGACATTGGCGTTCGCGCGTTCCTCCCCGGCTCGCAATTCGATCTTCGCCCCACGCAAAATCTCGACGACCTCACCGGCACCGAAGTCCAGGTCCGCGTCACCAAGCTCAACCGCCGCCGCGGCAACGTAGTCGTAAGCCGCCGCGCCCTGCTCGAAGAAGAACTCCACGCCAAGCGCGCCCAACTCATGGAGACGCTGCAAGAAGGCCAGACCGTTCATGGCCACGTAAAAAACGTCACCGAATACGGCGCCTTCGTCGACCTCGGCGGCATCGATGGCCTCCTCCATCTCACCGATCTCAGCTGGGGCCGCGTCAAGCATCCTTCCGACGTCGTCAAGCCCGAGCAAGAGCTCGACGTAATCATCCTCAAGTTCGACAAAGAAAAGCAGCGCGTCTCCCTCGGCCTCAAGCAACTCATGCCCGATCCCTGGGTGAACGCCTCCGAAAAATATCCCGCTGGCGGCAAAGTAAAAGGCAAAGTCGTTGGCGTAGTCGACTACGGCGTCTTCGTCGAACTCGAGCAAGGCATCGAAGGCCTGGTCCACGTCACCGAACTGAGCTGGTCCAAAAAAGCCCAGCACCCCTCCAAGCTTTTCAAAGTCGGCGACGAAGTCGACGTCGTTGTCCTCGACATCAAGCCCAGCGACCGCCGCGTCTCGCTAGGCATCAAGCAAGCCCTTCCTGATCCCTGGCTTCTCGTCGCTGACAAATATCCCGTCGGTACGATCGTCACCGGCAAAATCCGCAACATCGCCGAGTTCGGCGCCTTCGTCGAAATCGAGGAAGGCTTTGACGGCCTCGTGCACGTCGGCGACGTCAGCTGGACCGAGCGCATCAAGAACCCGCATGAGGTTTTCAAGAAGGGCGAGCCGGTCACCGCCAAAGTTCTCAAAATCGATCCAGAGAACCGCCGTGTCTCCCTCGGCATCAAGCAGGTCAACGACATCTGGGGCGAATGGTTCAAGCAGCACAAAGTCGGCCAGATCGTCAAAGGCAAAGTTTCGCGCATCGCCACCTTCGGCGCTTTCGTCGAACTCGGCGATAACATCGAAGCCCTCTGCCACAACACCGAAATCGAAGAGCGCAAGCGCCGCGACGACGGCAACGCACCCATGCACCGCACCAGCACCGGCCCGCTCAAGAGCGCCGGTCCGCTCGAGCCTGGCAAGGAATACGACTTCAAAATCATCAAGATCAGCCCGGAGACGCGCCGCATCGGATTGAGCTATCGCGCCGCCGCCAAGCAAATCGAGCGCAAAGAAATCGAGCAGTACCGCTCCACGTCGAAAACTTCCTCGACCGCAACGATTGGCGACGCGCTGAAATCCAAGCTCTCGGCTCGATAATCGCGGCCGTTCGTTGGGCCGCAAATTTTCGTGCAGCAAACCGGGTTGCTCTCCCAGGGGCGTCCGGAGGGGACGCAGCACAATTTCATTTACCTGCGGGTCAATTTAGTGATAGGAAGAGGGGCGACGCGGCGCGTTTCGCCCTCTAAGCCGTTTCGCACCAAGAACCTGCGGCCGCCGATACTCTGGCCCTGCAACGAGGCATAGGTACGATGACGAAGCCACTCACGCTGACGAAGGCCGACCTCATTCAAGAGGTCGAACGCATTACCGAGCTCAAGCGCTCCGAATCCGAGACCATCGTCGAAACCATCTTCGACAGCATCATCGAATCCCTGCAGAACGGCGACAAAATCGAAATTCGCGGCTTCGGCAGCTTCCGCACCCGCCAGCGCCGCGGCCGCATTGGACGCAACCCCAAAACAGGCGCAAAAGTAGAAGTCCCGCCAAAGAAAATCCCGTTCTTCAAGCCCAGCAAAGAACTCAAGGATTTTGTGAACAGCACCGAAGCAGCAGCCTCAGCAGGAGCAACCTCCAGCGTCCCATCTTCCAGCGACGCCAAGCACCCCTAATTTGGAGTGCGGCGGCTCGACGCCGCTTTTTTTTCCACACATCTCGCCTGCGCGCGCTTCCTCCGAAAATGCAGCGTATGTTTACGCTGAGTCTCGACGTGTCGGAGCCTGCGACGTCTCGCGTTTTCGGCGGTTCAAGAATTCTCTAAGGGGTCGGACCTTTAGGTCCGACATTACCCGTGGTTTGCATCACGGCTTTAGCCGCTGAGGAAGTGCTCCTAAAATCTCACACAGCTCCTGGGAACTGCGCGCGCTCGCGCGACTCTCACTCCCGTTTTACGCTATGCTATCCCCTCACATTTTCCTGAGGACGCCCGTCGATGGATTATCTCTGGACTCCCTGGCGCTACCGATACATGGAGCAAGTCACCGCCGGGAAACAACCCGACTGCATCTTCTGCGACGCAGTCGCGCAAAACAACGACGCCGAAACGCTAATCGTCTATCGCGGCGCAAAAGTCTTCGTCATCCTCAACCGCTTTCCCTACACCTCAGGCCACGTCATGGTCGTCCCCTACGCCCACGTAGCCGAGCTAACCCTGTGCGACGCCGCTACGCTAGACGAAATGATGACGCTAGCCCAGCGCATGGAAAAAGTCTTCCAAGCCAATTACAAACCCGACGGCATGAACCTCGGCATGAACCTAGGCCGCGCCGCAGGCGCCGGCGTAACTGGCCACCTCCACCTCCACGTCCTCCCCCGCTGGTTCGGCGACTCCAACTTCATGACCGTCACCGCCGAAACCCGCGTCCACCCCGAAGAACTAAAAGTCACCTACGACCGCCTCCGCAAAGCCCTGGAGGCAATCTCATAAATGCTCTTTAGGAGGCGGGGACTTTAGTCCCCGCGCACAAGGAGCGCAAACACAGGGCTTTAGCCCCTGAAGAAACGACTTCCCCACTCCGTGTCCTCTGTTCCCTCTGCGTCCCTCTGTGTAATGTTTTTCCGTCTTCTGCGCTAAACTAGTCCCGCTCGACGTGTAGGGTCATCCTTCCGAGGATGACCGCTTTCGCCGCAATTCTCGGCCGCCCCGGAGCCCTCTTTGAATCTCGATCTCACCGAAGAACAATCTCTACTCCAAAAAACCGTCCGCGAATTCGCCGAATCCGAAGTCCGCCCGCTAGCCAAAGAACTAGACGAAACCGGCCACTTCCCCCACGCCACCTTCAAAAAAGCCGCCGAACTAGGCCTCACCGGCATAGCTCTCCCCGAATCCGAAGGCGGCGCCAACTTCGATCACATCGCCTACACCATCGCAATCGAAGAAATCTCCCGCTGCTGCGCCTCCACAGGTGTAATCCTCTCGGTACAAAACTCCCTCTACTGCGATCCCCTCCACCGCTACGGCACCCCCGACCAAAAAAAGAAATTCCTCGAACCCTACGCCCGCGGCGAAAAAATCGGCTGCTACGCCCTCACCGAACCGCAAGCCGGCTCCAACGCCGCCGCCCTCCAAACCAAAGCCATCCTCCACGGCGACAAATACATCCTCAACGGCACCAAAGCCTGGATCACCAATGGCGGCGCCGCCGACGCAGCCATCGTCTACGTCAACACGCACCCCGAAAAAGGCGAAAAAGGAATCACCGCGTTAGTAGTAGAAAAAGGCACGCTAGGTTTCAAGACCGGCAAAGAAGAAAAAAAACTTGGCATCAGCGCCACCGCCTGCTGCGAACTAATCTTCACCGACTGCGAAGTTCCCGCCACCAATCGCATCGGCAACGAAGGCGAAGGCTACAAAGTAGCCCTCTCCACGCTTGACGGCGGCCGCATCGGCATAGCCGCCCAAGCTGTTGGTATAGCCCAAGGCGCTTTCGAAGCCGCCCAAAAATACGCCAAAGAACGCCTAGCCTTCGGCCATCCCATCGCCCAATTCCAAGCCATCCAATTCATGCTAGCCGACATGGCCACCGACCTGGACGCCGCCCGCCTCCTGGTCCGCAAAGCCGCCTGGAAGCAAGACACCAACACCCGCTTCAGCATGGACGCCGCCATCGCCAAACTTTTCGCCAGCGAAATGGCCACCCGCGTCACCCACAAAGCCATCCAAATCCACGGCGGCAACGGCTACTCCCGCGAATACCCCGTCGAGCGCCACTACCGCGACGCCCGCATCACCGAAATCTACGAAGGCACCTCCGAAATCCAGCGCCTCGTCATCTCCTCCTGGCTCCTCCGCTCGTAATTTCTTGGTATTCCGGGATTTGCCTCAATAGATCCGCCCGTATTGCGGTTCCTCAAAGGGTAATCAAGGCGATGGTTAATACCTAGGGCGTGATACACTCCCGTTTTCGACATCCTAGGAAAACCGAAAGACATGAAAATAGCCATCGTCCACTTGAGTGACATTCACTTCCGAACTAGCGGAAACCCTCTAACGGCTCTCTTCGGTGTCAAAGCAAACATCGCCGCATTGATGGACCGATCCCGCAAGCGGTAACCAGACCTCCCGTATATACGGTGCGGGCGACGGGGCTCTTCGGTGTCAAGGGCTCGATGCCTTGAATTAAGCGCATCGTTAACTCACCAACCTTGCTTCGCCAAGTAACCGCTGATAACCTTCAGCTCTGGAGTCGCCATGGCAAGAAAAACAAAACAAACCGACGAGCGAATCGCCACCGAACTTGCGTCTATCGCCATGGAACATCTGAAAGACCTGCCCGCATCGGAACGCGATGCCCGCATCGCCGAATTTGGCCGTCGGGTCTCTAAGTCCCGCGCCTCTCGACCATCTCGCGCCACTTCTTCCGGAACCTCTCGTACTCGGCCGACCCGGGCTCGTGCCCGAGCGCGGTAACCGCCCACAAAAAACTTTCCTCGTCACAATTTCGTATCGCTGTCAGCATAAACTGCTTCAGATCGGCTTCCTGCTGCTTGACAGTCTTATGTCTTCGCTCTGCGCGCATCACCTCGCGCTCTTTAGGAGGCGGGGACTTCAGTCCCCGCGCACAGAGCACAGAATCGCGGGGCTTCAGAGTCTGTGTGAAGACTCGGCATTCTTCAGGTTTTATATGAATATCGTCAATGATCGATTGCGATCTCTCGATGATGCGCAACCCTTACTTGGTGCGC
>Ga0209139_10000459_pt1 | contig 14061 bp, 7 predicted proteins | sample BogFormECP14_OM3_FD_188246 | JGI IMG/M metagenome (GOLD analysis project Ga0209139, IMG submission 188246) | Bog forest soil microbial communities from Calvert Island, British Columbia, Canada - ECP14_OM3 (SPAdes) (version 2) | ecosystem: Environmental > Aquatic > Freshwater > Wetlands > Bog ...
TTCCCCGACCGGACGGACAACATGTTCGCTTTCGCCAACACGCTGATGGGCCTGGTCACGGGTCACACCGCGGTGGCGTTCACGAACGCGAGCATGGTGCCGCCGCAGAACATCAGAACCACGATCAACTCCAGGGGCGCGAAAGACACGACGATCATGGTTCCGCAGAAGCATCTTCCGTTGGTCATGCCGCTGGCTTACATCGGGATCCCGGAGGACACGCTGAACAAGCTCGACGCGATCCTGCTCCCCCGGGTGAACGCCGGCTATTCGCGCAACGACGACCCGGCGACCGCTCCGGTTCAGGTGGACCCGGTGCACGGCTTCGACCCAGCGGAAGTCACTGCGCCGGCCAACCAGGCGACATTCGGCGGCGGCGCTGATCCGTTCTCGCAGATCCTCGCCGGTGCCATGTCCGTGTTGTCGCACGGCGCAGGCGAAACCGGCCCCTGACTCCAATCGACGGAGTCGACCAACTAGTACGGACGTGATGTGACGCCTATGCCTCAGTCATCGATTCTCTCCATGCTGCACGGGCGGGCCGCCCTGCGGCCCGATGACGTGGCGTTCACCTTCACCGATTACGAGAACGACTGGGCGGGTGTTCGGGAAAGTCTCACGTGGTCGCAGTTATCCCGCCGAACACTGGATGTGGCGCGCGAACTCCGCCTTCATGGGTCGGTGGGAGACAGGGCCATCATCCTGGCCCCGCAGGGCCTTGATTACATCCTGGCATTCCTGGGATCCATGCAGGCCGGGCTCGTCGCAGTTCCGCTGCCGTTGCCGCACCGCGGCTCGAGTCATGAGCGGGTCGGTGCGGTCTTTGCCGATACATCGCCCGCCGTTGTGCTCACGACGTCCGCGGTCGCGGAGGATGTCGGCGATTACGTTGACCAATCACGTATGGACACTGCTCCAAAGATCGTCGAGATCGATTCGTTGAAGCTGGATGCCGAGGGCGGAACAAGCCTTCCGACAGCCGATTTGCCCAGCATCGCGTATTTGCAGTACAGCTCGGGTTCGACCCGACTGCCGACCGGGGTCATGATCTCGCACCGCAACCTCACGGTGAATTTTGAGCAGCTGATGCACAGCTTTTTCGCGGGCTCTAAAGTCCCATCAGATACCACGATTGTGTCGTGGTTGCCGTTCTACCACGACATGGGTCTGGTGCTGGGAGTCTGCGCACCGATCCTGGGCGGCTATCGCGCGGAGTTGACGAGTCCGGTTGCGTTCCTGGAACGGCCGTCACGATGGATGCGATCTCTGGCCGAGAACCCGCATGCGTGGTCGTCGGCGCCCAACTTCGCCTTTGAGTTGGCCGCCCGCAAGACAACCGATGATGACCTGGCCGGGCTCGACCTCGGTGGGGTGCTGGGCATTATCAGCGGCGCCGAACGTGTCGAGCCGGCCACACTGGAACGCTTCGTGGATCGGTTTGCGCACTTCAATTTTCAGGACCATATGGTGCGTCCTTCATACGGCTTGGCGGAGGCGACCGTCTTCGTGGCGGCCGGCACCTGGAGCGAATCATCGCCGGCGGTTCATTTCGATGTCGGGGAGCTGGGCGCGGGCCGCGTTCAGCGGTGTGCGGCCGGCAGCGGCACGGCGCTGATCAAATACAAAGTGCCGCAATCACCCACGCTAGGGATCGTGGACCCCGACACACATCGCGAGTGCCCGCAGGATTTGGTCGGCGAAATCTGGGTACATGGCGACAACGTCGCCGACGGCTATTGGCACAAACCGCCGGAGGAGCAGGGCTGCTTCGGCGCAACGCTCGTCGACCCTTCGCCGGGCACGCCTGACGGATCCTGGCTGAGAACCGGCGACCTGGGTTTCATCTTCGAGGGTGAACTGTTCATCGTCGGCCGCATCAAGGATCTACTGATCATCCGTGGGAGTAATCACTTTCCCGAGGACATTGAGGCGACCATCCAAGAGATAACCGGCGGGCGAGCTGCGGCAATATCTGTGCCGGATGACCGGACCGAGCAGCTTGTCGGCATTGTCGAACTCACCATGGGGGACGGATCCGATCAGGAACGCACCCAGAAACTCCGTTCGGTAAGACGCGACATCATCGCAGCGATATCCAGAACGCATAATTTGCGCGTCGCCGATCTCGTTCTCGCGCCACTCGGCTCGATTCCGGTAACCACAAGCGGCAAGATCCGACGGTCAGCCTGTGTCGAGCGTTACCGGCGGAATGAATTCAGACGATTGGACGTTTCGGAGGATCTCCTCAACGAAGCGTGGTAGCGGCGCTCATCGGGCCGCCGCCAACTGATCGCCGAGCCGAGAGGCAAGCGCGGACAGGCCACCGCTGCGGCTCAGTTCCAGCGCGGAGATCTGCACGTCCAGGGCGACATTGACCTGGGCGCGCAACTCGACCGCCATCAGCGAGTCCAACCCCAGTTCGGGCAGCGGGGTGTGCCAGTCGACTGAGTCGGCGGGGATAGCCAGCACGCTGGCCACCTGCTCAGCCAGCATGTGGGTGAGCGCGTCGACTCGCTCATCGACGGGCATCGCCGCGAGTTGGGCGCCCACGGAGCCGATACCGCCGTCGGCGCCCTTGGCCGCATTGACATGGCCGGCGAATCTCGGGGTGCCTGCCGACGCCGGGTGCATCGACGCCCACAGCTCCCAGTCAACGTCGGCGATTGCCACCTGGATCGGCTTCAGGCCGATCGCCACGTCCAGGCACTCGCAGGCAGCATCCAAGGGCAGCGGACGCAGGCCGTTCAGGGCCAAGTAGGTCGAGATCTCCTCGCTGGAGGTGGCCATGCCGCCGGCGAGCGATCCCCAGTTCACCGACAGCGCCGGTAGTCCGAGGCTCGCCCGGTAGTGGGCCAGCGCGTCCAGCATGGCGTTCGCCGCCGCATAACTGATCTGCGGAACGATTCCGGCCTGGCTGGCTACCGAGCTGTACAGCACGAAATGGTCAAGTTCGGTCTCGGTCAAGGCCTCGCTCAGGATGAATGCGCCCCGGGCCTTGGGGGACAGCACCGAGTTCAGGCCGCGCTGGCTTAGCCGGCCGAGTGGTTCATCCGCGAGGGCGCCGGCAGCGTGGAACACACCACGCAGTGGCGGGCCGTCGGATAACCGGGCGAGAAGGGCGTTGACGCTCGCCCGGTCGGCCACGTCAACCTGCTCGACTCGGACATCGGCGCCGCTGGCGCGCAGGGCCTCCACCGCAGCCTGCTGGTGGGCGTCGGCCGCACCACGTCGACCGGCTAGCACGATTGTCCCTGCGCCCTTGGCAGCTAGCCACGTGGCGGTGGCCAGACCGAAGGCCCCGAGACCACCGGTGACGAGGTAAGCCGCGTCCGACCGGATGCTGGTGACCGGCCACGCCGGTTTGACCGGTGGCGCCGATTCGGTGAAGTCCAGCACTATCCGGCCCAGGTGGGTGGACCGGGCGACCTGGTCGAACGCATCCGCCACCTGCGACACCGGCAGGATCCGGGTGGGCAGCAGCGTGTACTCCCCGGCACGGATCTGGGCGACCACTTCGCGGTGTACCTGCTCCAGCAGGTCTTTGCGGTGCGCCATCATCCGGTCGAGGTCGATGGAGATGAGCGACAGGTTCTTATTGAAGACCGCCAGGTCGATGAGCCGACCACCGAAGATCTCGGTCTTGCCGACCTCAACCACCCGGCCGAACTCCGCGGCCACCTCGAGATTGGCCAGCACCGCCTCACCAGGGGCGGCATTCAGGACAACGTCGGCTCCGTGGCCGCCGGTGAGCTGGCGTACCTGATCGATTGCCGATAGCGACCGGGAGTCGACGACGTATTCGGCTCCGAGGGTTCGAAGCATGTCGGCGCGCTCCAGGGTGGACGCGGTGGCGATCACCCGGGCACCCGCCTTGGCGGCGATCTGCACCGCGGCCATCCCGACGCCGCCGGCGCCACCGGCCACCAGCACCCAGTCGCCGAACTGAAGCCGGCCCGCGTGCATGAGCGCGTAGTGCGCGGTCATCAACACCACCACCGAGCCGTAGGCCCCTAGGGTCAGGCCGTGACCGGGTTCGATCGGACCCGCGTCCACCGGGGTGGTGACGTAGCGGCGGGCCATCCCCGGGACGCTTACAAAGCGCGACTCGCCGACGGTGAAGCCGCTAACCCCGGGGCCGATCCGGGTGACGACCCCCATGCCCTCCATTCCGACGCTCAAGCCGAAGTGGGTGCCGGCTAGCTCGGCCTCACCGAGTACGCCGAGGACCTTCATCGGGTCCTTGAAGTTGAGACCGATGCCCTCCATCCGCAGTTCAATCTCGCCAGGCCCAGGGGCACGTCGCGCGATCTCCCGCAGGGCAAGGTCGGCCAGTCGACCGGGCTGGGGCGCTTCTATCTCGAAGTTCGCGTCCGGATCGCGGAGCGGTTGTGCTTTTTCGAGAGCTTCCAGTCGGCTGGACAGGCTGGATTGGTTGACGATCACCATCCGTAGGTCATCCCGCAGCGCGACCTCGTCTGCGTCGTCACTCGCGTAGGCCCCGCTGACGAGGGACTCCAGGGCGACTGTATTCAGCTGGCTGCGGTGATCGATATCGATCAGCCGCCAGTTCAAGAGCGTCTGCTCGTTGCGTAAGACCCGACGGGCGCCGACCAGGGCGGACGCGGCCAAGTCCGGCACCTGCCGGTCACCAGGCACCGGCAACGCCCCTCGGGTGATCACCAGGCCCTGCATCGGCAGGTCGCGACCCACGAGCAACGCCTGGTCCTGCACGTTCTGCACTGCCCGGGCCACCCCGACCAGCATCGCCGGCAGCTCACCGAGCCGGTTCACATAGTCGGCCGATGGCGCGTCGGCCGACGGTGTGGTGGCGATCAAGGTGACCACCATCGGGCGGGTGTCGTCTCGGTCGGCCGCCAGCACTCGACGTAGTTCGGCCTCCGCCTCGGCACAGATCCGTTCGGGATCCCCGCCGCGGACGACGAGGAGCTGCTCGCTCCCGCGCTGGGTGGCGTAGTCGCGGGCCCACTGGGCCGATTCCTCGCCAGCCGCAACCAGGAACACCCGCTCGAGGGCCAGGGCGTTGGCCCGGCCGGCCGAGTCGCGAGGCTCGCGCGGCTCGAACAACGGCTCGAGCCATAGCTGGTCGAGTTCACTGAGCACTGGCGGCCGTGGGTTGATCGGCAGGAACTGTATCCGGTGCAGCTCGATCAGCACCTGACCGCCCGGGTCGGTGAGCACGACATCGGCGACCAGCTTCGGCTCGCCCGGCTGTGGGGCAAGGCGGGTGACGCCCACTAAGACCTGGTCGGGTAGGGCGGCGAACTGCCGGACGTGCCGTACCGCGGCGGGCACGACGGCCCCGCCGACGGAGGCGTCATCGGCCCCGGCCAGCAGGGCGACGCACTGCAGGGCCGCGTCCAGCACGGTGGGGTGGGCCTGGTGGTTGGAGGCGGCGATCCCGGTGTCGGTAGCATCGATGCGAGCCACCACGCGGCCGTCGCTCACCTGGGCGTCCACGATCCGCCGGAAGGCCGGCCCGTACACCAGGCCGCGTTCGGCCAGCCGCGGGTACAGCTCGTGGGCAGTGGCGGTGACGGCCCCGGTAAGCGCCGGCAGCGCGAGCGTCGGCCGGACCAAGCCGTCCACGATGCGTCCGCTCGCGTGCCGGGTCCAGCTGGTGGCCGAACTGCCCCGCGAGCTGACCGTGAACCGTCCGCTGGAGGATTCCATGGTCAGGCGCAGGGTTGGGACGTCGTTGTGCTCCACCACGAGCGGGGTGATGAACCGCACGTCGTCCAGCGCCGGGGCGGGCCGACCGGTGGTCTGGGCTGCCACGGCGAGCCCGGCATCCAGGTAGGCCGCGCCGGGCAGCAGCACCAAGTCGGCCACGACGTGGTCGCGCAGCCAGGGCAGTCGCGCGGCAGCCAGCTCGGTCCGCCATTCCGGCTGACCGGTGTCGATCAGGTCGCCGGGCAGTGCGCGGGCGTCACTAGTGCCGAGCTTCTCGTCGGCGTCCGCCTGCTCCATCGACCACACCCGCACCCGCTGAAACCGGTGCGCCGGCAGCGGGCGCTGCGGCGCGAGGCCGGCGGAGGCGCCGGGGGCGTGGTCGGTGTCCAGGGCACCGGCGACGTAGAGGTCGGCCAGCGCCGTCCGCACGCTGGTGCGGTCGTCGGCCTGCCGGTTGAGGGTGCCGATCGAGGTTCCCGTCACACCCTTGCGGAGCAGGATCTCCTTGATATTGCCCGACAGCACCGGGTGCGGGCCGACCTCCAGGAACACCCGCTCGCCGGAGTTGATCACCGCAGTCGTAGCGTCGGCGAACCGCACCGGCTGGCGGACGTTCGCACACCAGTATTCGGCGTCCCAGTCCGGCCCAGTCACTCGCTCAGAAGTGACCGTCGAGTACAGCGGGACGATCGGCGTCCGCGGGGCCAGGTCGGCCAGCGCCTGGGTCAGCTTCGGCAGGATCGGGTCCATCAGGTGTGAGTGGTAAGGCACCTCCACCCGCAGTTGTCGGGCGAAGACACCCTGGTTGGTCAGTTCGTCGCTCATTTCGGCGATCGCGGAGTGGCTGCCGGCCAGCGTGACCCCGGACGGGCTGTTCACCGCGGCGATGCACAGATCTCCGCGTTCGCTCATCAACTCCAGCGCCTCGGCCTCGCCCAGACTCACAGCGAGCATTGCGCCCGACCCGGCGGTGGTGGCCTGCAGCCGTGCGCGGTGGTAGCTGACTTTGACCGCGTCCTCCAAGCTGAGCATGCCGCTGACGTAGGCAGCGCTCACCTCGCCGACGCTGTGCCCGACGATCACCTTCGGGTGTACGCCGTAGTGCGCCAGTTCGGCGGTCAGCCCCACTTGCACGAGAAAGTTTGCAGGTTGAGCGACCGCGGTGCTGGTCACCCGGGAGTCGGCCTCGTCTCGGCGTAGTTCGTCGATCACCGACCAGCCGGACAGGTCGGCGAAGAGCTTGTCGACCTCGGCCGCGGCCCGCGCAAACGGGCCGCCCGCGGCGAGCAGGTCTTGGCCCATCCGCCACCACTGCGGGCCCATCCCGCTGAACACGAAAACCGGCGTGGTGCCGTCGCCGACTGTCCGGGTGCCCGTCACGGAGCCGTCGACCACCGCGGCGAGCCGGGCCAGCAGGTCGTCGCGGTCGCCGAACGGCATGGCGAATCGATGGTTGTGGTGCGACCGTCGCGACCACATGACGTCCGCCAACGCGACGGGATCTATCGCCGGGTCGGCGATTAATTGCAGCAAATCGCGGGCCAGCTGACGGGCGCCGGCCTCGTTGCGCCCGGACACCGCCAACACGTGGGCCGGCGCTTTCCGGACGACCGGCTGGGCGGGCTTGGGTGCCTCGACCAGCACCGCGTGCGCGTTTGTGCCGCCGTAGCCGAAGCCGTTGACCGCCACCGCTGCTGTTGTGTAGTCGGTCGGGAAGGGTTCGGCCTCGGTGATCACCCGAATCCGGTGCTCGGCGAAAGGGATCGCCGGGTTCAGTCGGTTCAGTGTCGCCTGCGGAGCCAGCTGGCGGTGGTGCAGGGTGAGGGCCGCCTTGATCACGCTGGCCACGCCAGCGGCCGCCTCCAGGTGGCCGATGGAGTTCTTGATCGACCCGACGACGAGGTCCGCGGTGCGACCCTCGACTCGGCCGAGGGTCTCGCCGAGAGCTGCCATTTCCAGTGGGTCGCCAACCGCGGTTCCGGTGCCGTGCGCTTCGACGTACCCGATCTGTTCCGGACGCAGACCGGATTCGCGGAGCACGCGGCGGATGAGGTCTGCCTGCGCCTGCGGGTTCGGGACGGTTATGCCCGACGTGCGTCCGTCCTGGTTCACGCCGGTGGCCCGGATGACGGCGTAAATCTGGTCCTGGTCGCGGCTAGCGTCCGCGAGCGGCTTGAGCACGAGGATGCCGGCTCCTTCACCGCGGGCGTAGCCGTCCGCGGCTGCGTCGAAGGTCTTGCAGTGGCCGTCCTCGGCGAGGAACCGGCCCTTGCTCATCGTGACGGACGTCTCCGGAATGAGCATCGCGTTCACCCCGCCGACCAGGGCCAGCTCGATCTCGCCGCGGGCGATCGCCTGGGTAGCTTCGTGCATTGCGACCAACGAGGACGAGCACGCGGTGTCGATGGTCATGCTCGGCCCGCGCAGGTCGTATACGAAAGAGATCCGGTTGGACAGCATGGTGAACGTGCCCGCCGTGGCGGTGTGAGAGTTGATCGCCCGGCGGTTGGTGTGCCGCTGGCGGAGGGTCAGGTTGTCGACCGTGAAGCCACCGACGTAGACACCGACCGGCCGACCCGCGACCCGGCCGGAAATTCCGGCGTCGTCCATCGCTTCCTGGGCGACCTCCAGCAGCAATCGTTGCTGCGGGTCCATGGTCGAGGCTTCACGCGCTGAGATCCCGAAGAACTCCGGATCGAAGTCCCACAGCGAGTCCTGCAGGAAGCCGCCGCTGCGGGTGTACATCCGGCCAGGCATGTCGGGGTCGGGGTCGTAAAAGCGGTCCAGGCTCCACCGGTCCGCGGGCACCTCGATCATCCCGTCGCCATGAGCGAGCAGAAAGTCCCAGAGCTGGTCGGGCCCATGCACATTGCCTGGAAGCCGGCACCCGATTCCCACGATCGCCACGTCGACCATGCCCACGGTCCCTCCCCATTTGCAAGACACACACAGTTGCGTTGATGGCGCTCATCGAAAATCCCCAGGTGTGCTCATTGAAATTCCCCACCCGACGACCGTGATTACTGTAGCGGTTCTCGGCGGTGGGCGCGCAGGCTGTGGGCGGTGAAGCTGACCTGGTCGATGAGCAGGTTCGCGTTGTAGCCGGCCCAGTTGGGGGGTTGGGGGTAGTCGCGTCCGGTGGTGTGCAGGTAGTCAGCCAGGCGGTCGGCGATGCCGTCGCCGCGGCGCAGGAACCCGTCGAGGATGTCGAGGAGCTCGCCGATGTGGGCGAGCTGTGCGGCGTTGATCGGCATGGCGGCTTGGTGGGGATCGGGTTGCTGGCCGTTGTTCGTAATCGGTTGGGCGGGTCGGGTATTCATCGGATCTCCTCGGTGTGTGTCGGGTTGGGTGTTGGCGGCTGGTGTTGAGGATGGTTGGTTCATCGGCTGGTTGCGGTGGTGGCCCTGCGCAGGGTTTCGGCGGCGGCCTGGTGGTCGCGCAACCTGTAGGACTCGCCGTCGAGGCTGAGCACCACGCAGCGGTGCAACAGCCGATCCAACAGTGCGGCCGCGACGGTGGTATCGCCCAGGATTTCTCCCCACGACCCTACCGACCTGTTGGTCGTCAACACGATCGAGGATTTCAAATATCGTTGTGAGACAACCTGAAACAACGCTGAGGCGGCCTCGTTAGGCAGCGGCAGATACCCGAGTTCGTCGATGGCCAGCAGCGTGGGGCCGGCGTAGAACCGCATGGTGGTGGCCCAGCGGCCCTCGATCGCGGCGCGGTGGCAGCGGGCGGCCAGGTCGGCGGCGGTGGTGAAGTAGGTGCGGTAGCCGGCGTGGGCGGCGGCCCGGGCCAGGCCCACCGCCAGGTGGGTCTTGCCGGTGCCGGGCGGGCCCACCAACAAAATGTTGGTGGCCGAGGCCAGGTACCGGCAGGTGGCGAGGTCGTCGATGAGCTTGCGGTCCACACCGGCGGCGGCGTCGACGTCGAAGCCCTCCAGGGTGGCGGGGGTGGGCAGGCTGGCGAACCGCAGCCGACCGGCCAGCCGGCGGGCGTCGGTGGCGTCGACCTCGATGGCCAGCAGCCGCTCCAACGCCGCGGTCAGCGACAGCTGCTCGGTGGCGGCGGCGCGGGCGGCCGGTCCGGGTGGGATGCGTTCCTTGCGCCGGTGCGCACGCCCAGTGTTGGCCGCGGCCATCGCCGCGGCATCCAGCGCGATCACGTGCCCGCTATCGCGCACCGTCGCGCCGAGCCCGTCGGCGAGCAGCCGATGCCGGGCCACGACGATCCCGGCCGCGGTGGCGATGTCGATGAACGCGCCGCCGATCGGATGGCTGACGGTGACCTGGGCCATGGCCAGCTCGGGCGCCACCGAGTAGCGGTTGCCGCGGTAGGCCACCAGCGCCTGGCGCGACGCGCTGCGCTGCTCGGCCACCATCACCGGATACGGTGCTGCAGGAACCGGGGCCAGCGGCTCGGCCTCGGCGATCGCCGCGACCGTGGATCGGCCCTCGGCGCTGACCCTGACCCGGGCATCTGCGTGCCGGCTGGTAAAGCGGTCCAGGCCCGCCTGCGCCTGCTCAACTGTCACATCATCGGGCAGTGTGCGCCACCAACGTTGCGCCGCAGTGAGATTCGCCTTCTCCACCAGACCCTTGCGGTTCCCGCTCCGCGGCGGACACACACTCACCGACACCCCGTAGTGCTTGGCGACCCCGGCGAAGGAGGCGGTAGCCCGGCCCGAGCCTGGATCACATACCGTGGCCATCCGGTCGAACCGCCACGACCGCGTCACTCCGCCGAGGGCTTGGGCGACCCGGTCCAGGCCCTCCACCAGGTGCGGCTGGTCCGTGCATCGCGACAGCCAGCCGCGCCACTTAGCCGAATGCGCCAGCGACCCCACCAGCAGATGCGCGGTGCGACCCCACCCCCACGACTGCGGTGGATCCGGCAAATCCAGCCAGTCCCACTGGGTTTCGTCCCCCGGCTCATGCGGAATGATCGCATTGGGCCGATCCGTCGCCGACCGACATTCCTCGCACACCGGTCGCAGACCACGGGCGCGGATATTGCGGGTCAGGCTCGGATACGACAGCGGGCATCGGGTTTCCCACCGATGTCCTCAAGGACCGCGCGACCGCACTGCAACTGATGCCACCGGTCGCTGGGCAGTTTGCGTTTCCTACCGAATTGCAACCGGTGATCTACGGGGAAGCAGATGCACTGCCAGTGCTGGACGAGCTCGTTGCCGGACTTCGCACCGCGTGGGCCAACGGATGGCTTGTGGCGACGGACGGCGGCGCATCATTCGATTGGGTGTCGGGGTTTGTCTACGGCCGTCTCGCTCAGCTCAAAGATGACGCTTTCCGGGAGGAGCAGGAGTACAGGTTGCTTGCGTTTGTCGAGCCGGGCCGGCCTGTTTCTGTGCGGCCTCGCGCGGCTGGTCTGGTCCCTTACGTTGAATTCGGAATCAACCTGCCAGAGAACGGTGTCCAAGCGCCGGCTGCGGTTGCGGAGATCGTAGTTGGACCTGGCAGTGACCAGGAAGGCCAAGTTGCGGCCGTCCGCACTCTTCTGCAGTCGACCGGATTTTCCGATGCCGAAGTTAGGCGGTCCAAGGCGCCTTATCGCGGCTGACCGTGGAGAATTGAAAGGGTCCGTGATGGAGCTCCGCCTTGATCAGCGCCAATCGTTGAGTGCCTCGTGGCTGCTGCGCCTCGTCCGCGAGGCGGGATACGAAGTACCGCAGACCAGTCTGTCGACGGCACCATTCATCATCGGTCGGCCTGACGGCTTCCACATCACGGTGACGCCGCAGGACAACCTCACCGTGGATCACCGCGGTCTCAAGCGACCAGGGCCGCCAGGACGAGGTCGACGAACTGGTTCGGCGCAGCGGCGAGTTGACCTCGGGCGCTTTGGCGTCCGAGACCGATTTCGGTGGCCACGTGTGGTACACCTGCACGCTCGTTGGTGAACAGCCGAATCTGGCAGATCCAATGTTCTTTTCACGTATGCAGGAGATGCTCAGCACGCAAGTCAGGATCGTGGATGAGTGGCGGCGTCTTGGCCCCGACGTGCTGCTTCACTTCCGCGAAGATGTGCCCGAGGGCGGCGTGCAGGACGACAATTTTCTGTTCCGCCCGAGGCCGATCGTTGATGTCTACGTTTCGGTTGCGGGACCGATCGACGGACCGTTCACCCGTCCCATCGCTCACCGCGCCATGGAGTTGGTGGCAGCGATCTGCACCTTCGCGCTGGGCCGCCCGGTCAACCTGCCGCCCACCGTTTGGCCCGCTCAAGCCGAGATCCTCGCAGAACTGGAAACCCGTCGAACGGTTGGACGCCTAAGCCGCCCGGTGGGGCGCCCGGCTCGCGTGCACGTGGGCCGGGTTGAACATAATGAGTCCAATCGCACCGGCAAAGGAGCCTCCGATGAGCACAATCAGCGCAAACCGTCCGTTTCGGGTGATCCAGTGGACGACCGGCAACATCGGACGACGATCGCTGCACGCCATCATCGGCAGGTCGGACATGGAGCTTGTCGGCGTCTATGCCCACGGCCAGGACAAGGTCGGGGTGGACGCCGCCGAGCTGTCCGGCTGGCCCGAGCCGACAGGGGTAAGGGCCACCAACGACATCGACGCGCTGTTGGCTCTGCGGCCGGACGCGTGTTGCTATAACCCGCTATGGCCCAGCGTCGACGAGTTGGTGCGGCTGCTCGAATCCGGCGTCAATGTCTGCACCAGCGCGGCCTGGATCACCGGCGGCAAGCAGACCCCGCAGGACCGGCAACGGATTCTCGACGCCTGCGAGCGGGGCGGATCGACGATCTTCGGCAGCGGCGCGCACCCGGGAATGACGAACCTGGTCGGCATGGCGCTCAGCGGGTCCTGCGAACGCGTCGACGAGATCCGCATCACCGAATCGGTGGACTGCTCCACCTACGAATCGGCGGAAACTCAGACCGCGATGGGTTTCTCGCAGGACCCCGACACCCCGGGGCTGGCCGAGAATGTGCGACGCGAAAGCGAGGTCTTCGCCGAATCGGCCGCGATGATGGCCGATGCGATCGGGGCGAAGCTGGACAAATTGACCTTCGACGTCACCTTCACCGCCGCCACCGGCGACTCCGATCTGGGCTTCATGAAGATTCCGGCCGGAACGGTGGGCAGCGTGTACGGCTACCACCGCGGCTGGGTCGGCGACCGCAATGTCGTCAGCGTCGGGTTCAACTGGACCATGGGCAGTCACGTCGTGCCGCCGAAGCCACTCGAGCACGGCCACGTCATTCAAGTCTTCGGGCTGCCCAATATGCGCACGGTCGTCCATTGCCTGCCGCCGAAGGACTGGACCGAGCCGGGATTCATGGGTCTGGGGATGATTTACACCGCGATGCCGGTCACCAACGCGGTGCCGGCGGTCGTCGCGGCCAGACCCGGGATCGTTACGCTGGCCGACGTGCCGCCGATCACCGGGCGTTCAGTCCCGCAGCAGTAAGCCCGCTCCCACGGAGGGGACCTAAGCGGAACGCTGTCGTGCCCTACCGTCTAGCATAGTTAGCCGAGCGAAGGTTCTATGGGCATCGGCGATGATGGTTGACGAACCGTCGCTCCGATGGCGGCGGACGGAATGGATCTGCGGCTTGATCTGTTCGCGGAGAAGACTGCGAACGGGCCGGCGGGAGGAGACCGAGTGAGGGCGATTTCGATTGGCGGTTTGCTCAGACGCTGGTGGATACCGTTGCTTCTAGTGGTCGTTCTGTCGGTTTCCGGACTCGTGGTGTTGCGCCTGCACAAAATATTCGGCTCGCAAGACCTGAACGCAAACGCGGGGGCCGGGATCAAGATCGTGCAGTTCAACCCAAAGGTCGTGAAGTATGAGGTCGACGGGCCGCCTGGCAGCACCGCGAATCTCAACTACTGGGACGCCGACGCCAACACACACCAGGTCAACGGCGCGCCGCTACCGTGGTCGTACACAATTTCCACCACGCTGCCCGCCGTCAGCGCCAACATCATGGCCCAAACCGACGCTCAGCACATCAGCTGCCGCATCACCGTCGACGGCGTCCTCCGCGAGCATCAGAGCGCAGACGGCCTCAACGCGCAAACCTTCTGCCTGGTGAAGTCCGCATGACCCGCGCCGGCGACGATGCAGCGCGAAGCAATGGTGAGGAGCGGCGCGTAGAAGCGGCCAACACCACCACAACCGACACCAAGCCCCACCGCCCGTTCATCCCGCACTTCATCCGCATCTTCGCGATCCCGATCATCCTGGCCTGGGTCGCGGTGACGGTGTTCGTCAACGTCGCTGTCCCGACGCTGGAAGTCGTTGGCGAGGCCCACTCCGCGCCGATGGCTCCCCTGGACGCACCATCGATGAAGGCGATGATGCGGATGGGGCACAACTTCCACGAGTTCG
>Ga0209139_10000460_pt1 | contig 14055 bp, 12 predicted proteins | sample BogFormECP14_OM3_FD_188246 | JGI IMG/M metagenome (GOLD analysis project Ga0209139, IMG submission 188246) | Bog forest soil microbial communities from Calvert Island, British Columbia, Canada - ECP14_OM3 (SPAdes) (version 2) | ecosystem: Environmental > Aquatic > Freshwater > Wetlands > Bog ...
ATACGGCTGGTCAAGCCAGCGTTCACGTCCGGCGCTGCGCGACCAGGCAGCCGCCGCTTTGCACAGCGCACGCTACAGCGGGTGGCAGGGCCTGCTGGACGCACAGCGCAAGATTCTCAACGACTATTGGGACGGCGCCGATGTGGAGGTCGAAGGCGACCCCATATGTCAGCAGGCGGTGCGGTTCGGGCTTTTCCACCTCCTGCAGGCCAGTGCGCGAGCCGAGCGGCGCGGCATCGCCAGCAAAGGCTTGACCGGCACCGGGTACGACGGCCACATCTTCTGGGACACCGAGGGATTCGTTCTTCCGGTGCTGACCTATACCTTGCCGCACGCAGCCGCCGATGCATTGCGTTGGCGCGCTTCGACTTTGGATTTAGCAAGGGAGCGGGCCGCACAGCTGGACCTCAAGGGTGCCAGCTATCCGTGGCGAACGATTCGCGGCCAGGAATGCTCGGCCTACTGGCCGGCCGGAACCGCCGCGTGGCACATCAACGCCGACATCGCCATGGCTTTCGAGCGCTATCGGATCGTCAGCGGCGACGAGTCGTTGGAGAGGGATTGCGGGCTGGAAGTGCTCATCGAGACGGCCCGGCTGTGGCATTCACTCGGCCATCACGACCGCCACGGAGTGTGGCACTTGGACGGGGTTACCGGTCCCGACGAATACACCGCGATCGTGCGCGACAACGTGTTCACCAACATGATGGCGGCACACAACCTGCGGGTTGCCGCCGACGCGTGCGCCCGGCACTCCGAGGCCGCTCGCGAGCTGGGCGTGACCACCGAAGAAACCGCCGCGTGGCGCGATGCCGCCGACGCCGCGCACATTCCCTTCGACGAAGAGCTTGGCGTGCATCCGCAGTCCGAAGGCTTCACCACCTACGCCGAGTGGGACTTCAACGAGAAGACAACCTACCCGCTGCTGCTGCACGAGCCGTACGCGCTGCTCTATCCCGCGCAGGTGGTCAAGCAGACCGATCTGGTTTTGGCCATGTACTGGCAAAGCCACAAATTCAGCGACGAGCAGAAGGCGCGCAACGTCGACTACTACGAGCGGCGCACGGTGCGCGACTCGTCACTGTCTGCCTGCGCCCAAGCGGTGATGTGCGCCAACGTCGGGCATGTGGAGCTGGCGCACGACTACACCTATGAGGCGGCTCTGGTCGACCTGCGCGACCTGCACCACAACACCCGCGACGGCTTGCACATGGCGTCGCTGGCCGGCGCGTGGACTGCTCTGGTCGCCGGCTTCGGCGGCCTGCGGGACGACGAGGGCGTGCTGTACCTCGACCCGTATCTGCCCGAGGGCATCTCACGGCTGCGATTCCGGCTGCGCTGGCGCGACTTCCGGGTGACCGTGGACGTCATCCACGACGAAGTGACCTACACGCTGCGCGACGGCCCCGGGGGTGGATTGACTATCCGGCATGCCGGGGAGGACGTCGAGCTCAGCACCAGCGCTCCGACAACGATCACGCTGCACAAGCGTGAGCCGCTGCTGCCCACGCCGCAGCAACCACCCGGACGCGAGCCGCTGCACCGGAACGCTTACCGGTCGGTCAGCCAGCCGAGCTGATCGGCTCGATCGGCAGCCAGCGCAGCGCGCCGGGGGCATCGGCCGGCACCACCGGATGCTGCGGCGCAATCGGGTCGAGCCGCCGGTACGCTTCGCCCTGTCGCGGCCGCAAGTCGTTTTCACCCTTGTTCGGCCACAGCGACGCGGCTCGCTCGGCCTGCGCTGAAATCGACAGCGACGGGTTGACCCCGAGGTTCGCCGAGATCGCCGCACCGTCGACCACCGACAACGTCGGGTAGCCGTACACCCGGTGATACGGGTCGATCACGCCATGCTCGGCGCTGTCGCCGATCACCGCGCCGCCGAGAAAGTGGGCGGTCAGCGGGATGTTGAACAGCTCGCCCCAGGTGCCGCCGGCCACCCCGTCGATCTTGGCGGCGATGCGACGGGTGACTTCGTTGCCGACCGGGATCCAGGTCGGGTTCGGCTCGCCGTGCCCCTGCTTGCTGACGTAGCGGCGCCGGCCCAGCCGTCCACGTTTGGTGAACGTGGTGATCGAGTTGTCCAGGTGCTGCATCACCAGTGCGATCACCGTGCGCTCGCTCCACTGACGCGGATTGAGCATTCGAATGATGCCGCGCGGATCTTCGCCGGCTTGATTCAGCAACTGCCTCCATCGCGGCACATCCGTGCCCTCGGGGCCGGAGCCGTCGGTCATCAACGTCTGCAGCAGACCCATGGCGTTGGAGCCCTTGCCGTAGCGGACGGGTTCGACGTGAGTGTCGGATGTCGGGTGAATCGACGACGTGATCGCGACACCGTGGGTCAAGTCCAGGTCCGGCGAGACCTTTAACGTCGCGGCACCGACGATCGATTCGGAGTTGGTGCGGGTCAGCACACCCAGCCGATCCGACAGGCCGGGCAACGTGCCGGTGTCGCGCATCTTGAACAGCAGCTTCTGCGTGTTGTACGTGCCGGCGGCCAGCACCACATGATTCGCGGTGAACGTGCGCTTCTTGCGACGCAGCAAGCGGCCGGTGTGTTTGGTGCGAACCTCCCAAAGCCCGTCGGGCCGCTGCGCGAACTTGGTGACCGTCGTCATCGGATGTATTTGCGCCCCAGCCGATTCCGCGAGGCCGAGATAATTCTTCAGCAGCGTGTTCTTGGCGCCGTAGCGGCAGCCGGTCATGCAGGACCCGCATTCCAGGCAGCCGGTCCGGGCCGGACCGGCACCGCCGAAGTACGGGTCGGGCACCGTCTCGCCGGGTGTCTTGGTTCCGTTCGGGCCGAAGAACACCCCGACCGGGGTCGGCACGAACGTGTCGCCGCAACCCATCTCGTCGGCGACCTCCTTGACCAAGCGGTCGGCATCGGTGAAGGTCGGGTTTTCGACCACACCGAGCATCCGCTGCGCCTGCTGGTAGTGCGGCATCAACTCCGCGCGCCAGTTGGTGATGTGCGACCACTGGCGGTCGTTGAAAAACGGATCCGGCGGTACATAAAGCGTGTTGGCGTAGTTCAGCGATCCACCGCCGACACCGGCACCGGCCAGGATCATGCAGTCCTGCAACAGGTGGATGCGCTGGATGCCGTAGCAGCCCAGTTGGGGCGCCCACAGGAATTTGCGCAGGTTCCAAGAGGTTTTGGCGAAGTCCTCGTCGTCGAAGCGGCGGCCGGCCTCGAGCACACCGACGCGGTAACCCTTTTCGGTCAGCCGTAGCGCGGTGATGCTGCCCCCGAAGCCCGACCCGATTATCAGGACGTCGTAATCCGATTCCATCGCACCAGTATGGACTTGCCCGCCGGTAGCAATCTAGCGAGCCGCCCGATCAGCTGGCTTCAGCTTCCAACGGTGAGGCCGACCTTCTGGAATTCCTTCAAATCGCAGTAGCCGGCTTTGGCCATCGAGCGGCGCAGCCCGCCGACCAGGTTCAGCGAGCCGAACGGGTCGTCAGAAGGGCCGTCGAGCACCTGCCGCAACGGAGGCCGTTCGCCGACGGCGATCTGCAGTAGCGCGCCCCGCGGCAGCGACGGGTGGGCGGCGGCGGCCGGCCAGAACCAGCCATCGCCGAGCGCCTCGGCAGCCTCGGCGAGCGGGGTGCCCAGCACCACCGCGTCGGCGCCGCAGGCGATCGCCTTGGCCAGCTCGCCGGAGGTGTGGATATCGCCGTCCGCGAGCACATGCACGTAGCGGCCGCCGGTCTCGTCGAGGTATTCGCGCCGGGCAGCGGCGGCGTCGGCGATCGCGGTGGCCATCGGCACGCTGATCCCGAGTACCTCGTCGCTGGTGGTCACTCCCCGGGTGGAGCCGTAGCCGACGATGACGCCTGCGGCGCCGGTACGCATCAGGTGCAGCGCGGTGCGATGGTCGAGCACACCGCCGGCCACGACCGGGACGTCGAGTTCGGAGATGAAGGTCTTGAGGTTGAGCGGCTCACCGTCGCTGGCGACCCGTTCGGCGGAGATGATCGAGCCCTGGATGACCAGCAGGTCGACGCCCGCGGCGACCAGGCCCGGCGTCAACGCCTGGGCGTTCTGCGGACTCACCCGCACCGCCGTCGTCACCCCAGCGTCGCGGATGCTGGCCACCGCCGCGGCCAGCAACTCGGGATCCAGCGGCGCGGCGTGCAACTGCTGCAGCAGCCGGATCGCCGCCGACGGTTCGGGCTCTTTCGCCGCTGCCTCGGTGACCTGAGCGATTTTGGCGGCCACATCGGCGTGCCGGCCGATCAGGCCTTCGCCGTTGAGCACTCCCAGACCGCCGAGCCGACCGAGCTCGATGGCGAATTCCGGCGACACCAACGCATCGGTCGGGTGCGCGATGACGGGGATCTCGAACCGGTACGCGTCGAGCTGCCAGGCCGTCGACACGTCCTGCGAGGAGCGGGTGCGCCGCGACGGTACGATGTTGATGTCTTCGAGTTCGTAAGTGCGCCTTGCCGTTCGGCCCATGCCGATCTCGACCATGTCACGCATGAGCGACCCTTCTCGATCGGTTCACCGCACGTAGTAGTTGGGCGCTTCGGCGGTCATGGTGATGTCGTGTGGATGACTTTCTTTCAAGCCCGCTGGCGTGATCCGGACGAATTGCGCCTGCTGCAGCGTCTCGATGGTGTTGGACCCGGTGTATCCCATCGCGGCGCGTAACCCGCCGGTGAGCTGATGGATGACCGAGGCCAGCGGCCCCCGGAACGGTACCCGGCCCTCGATGCCTTCGGGCACCAGCTTGTCCTCGGAGAGCGCGTCGTCTTGGAAGTAGCGGTCCTTGGAGTACGACTTGCCCTCTCCCCTGCCTTGCATGGCGCCGAGCGAGCCCATGCCGCGGTAGCTCTTGTACTGCTTGCCGTTGACGAAGATCAGCTCGCCGGGCGCCTCGGCGGTGCCGGCCAGCAGCGAGCCCAGCATCGCCGTCGACGCACCCGCGGCCAGCGCCTTGGCGATGTCGCCGGAGTACTGCAGTCCACCGTCGGCGATCACCGGTACACCCGCGGGACCGCAGACCGCGACCGCTTCGAGGATCGCGGTGATCTGCGGCGCCCCGACGCCGGCCACCACCCGGGTGGTGCAGATCGAACCCGGACCCACACCGACTTTCACCGCGTCGGCTCCGGCCTCGACCAACGCGGCGGCCGCCGACCTGGTGGCGACGTTGCCGCCGACCACCTCGATCCGGTCGCCGACCTCGGCCTTGAGTTTGCCGACCATGTCGAGGACCAGCCGATTGTGCGCGTGCGCGGTGTCGACGATCAGGACGTCAACCCCTGCGTCGACCAGTGTCATGGCCCGCACCCAGGCGTCGTCGCCGATACCGACGGCGGCCCCGACCAGCAACCGGCCGTCGCTGTCCTTGGTGGCCAGCGGGTGCTGCTCGGTCTTGACGAAGTCTTTGACGGTGATCAGCCCGGTCAGTCGGCCGTGACCGTCGACGATCGGCAGCTTCTCGATCTTGTGGCGGCGCAACAGGCCCAGCGCCGCGTCGGCGCTGACGCCCTCCTGGGCGGTGATCAGCGGAGCCTTGGTCATCACTTCGGCGACCGGCTTGGACTGGTCGACCTCGAAACGCATGTCGCGGTTGGTGATGATGCCGACCAAAGCACCGGAGCCGTCGACCACCGGCAGCCCCGAGATCCGGAACTTCGCGCACATCGCGTCGACTTCGGCCAGCGTGTTGTCCGGCCGGCAGGTGACCGGATCGGTGACCATGCCCGCCTCCGACCGCTTCACCATCTCGACCTGGCCCGCTTGTTCGCCGACCGACAGGTTGCGGTGCAACACGCCCATGCCGCCGGCCCGGGCCATCGCGATGGCCATCCGCGACTCGGTGACGGTGTCCATCGCCGAGCTGACCAACGGCACCTTGAGCCGGATCTTCTTGGTGAGCTGGCTGGAGGTATCCGCAGTGGCGGGCACCACATCCGAGGCGGCCGGCAGCAGGAGGACGTCATCGAAGGTCAGGCCCAGCATCGCGACCTTGTGCGGATCGTCACCTCCGGTGGACACCGGGTCGTCGGCGAGGCCACCGACGCGGACGTACGGCTCGACAATCAGGTCGCCGCTGCCTTCAAGACGGGACAAGCCAGATGACATTGCCGGGGCCCTCCCATACGCATGCGGAGTAAGAGCCTCATCCTATCGGCTCCGCCCGCCGACGATGTGCGCCGCGCAGGGCGCGAGGTGGGGGTACCCCCAGCCGCGTAGCGCCTAGGGGGCGAGGCGGGCAGCTTGACCTTGAGACGCAGCGGCGACGCGCCGGGAGCGGCTCGCATAGCGGCGACATGGGGGCTGGTCTGCGCGCATAGCGCTGGCGTGATACCCGCCCGGCTGCGTAGTGTGGACCCGTGCGCGACTACCTCCCGCCGGGTTTGCCGCCCGATCCCTTTGCCGACGACCCGTGTGATCCGTCGGCGGCGCTGGACGCCGTCGAGCCCGGCCAGCCGCTTGACCCCCAGGAGCGGATGGCGGTCGAGGCCGATTTGGCCGACCTGGCGGTCTACGAAGCCCTGCTGGCGCACAAGGGTATCCGCGGCCTGGTGGTGTGTTGTGACGAGTGTCAGCAGGACCACTACCACGACTGGGACATGCTGCGCGCCAACCTGCTGCAGCTGTTGGTCGACGGCACCGTCCGTCCGCACGAGCCGGCCTATGACCCCGAGCCTGACGCCTACGTCACCTGGGATTACTGCCGGGGGTACGCCGACGCCTCACTCAACGAGGCGACCTCGGAAACTTAGATATTCCGAGGCATCACGGCCCGTCGCTAACCAGGCCTTTTCGCCTCAACCGCCCACCGAGTTGGGCTGCTGACTCGGCACCGCCGTCGCATGGGGATCACGATTGGCAACCTTCGCGTTCAACAGGTTCACCCGCTCGACCAGGTCCTGTTTGCGATCGTTGTCTTTGACGGTCTGTACCCGGTCGCTGACCGCGGCCAGCTTGTCTTGCGCTTCATCCCACTGACCCAGCGTGATCATTTGCTCGACTGAGTCCAGGTCGTCCTGGGCGGACCGCGCGATCCGCTCATCGTGCACCGAAGTCGGCTCGCCGAGCACCCTGGTGTGGACGCCGTAAAGCGTGTCGCCGGGCTGGGCCTCGCCCATCATGGCGACGAATCCGCCGACGCTGAGCACGGTCGCGGCCAGGGCCCCAACCAGCGCCATGCGACGGTGGATACGACGACGGGCTACCCGCCCGCGATCCAACGCGGCGACCGCGTCCCGCTCCGTGCAGAACCCGCGCGGCACCGGGGTCCTCAACTCGTCGCGCCAGTCCTCCAGCAGCCCGGCCAGCACCCTGTCGCCGGCGCCGCCGTGGTCCGCGACATCGCCGACATCGGTCGGCTCACGTTTTGCCAGTGCGTCGATGAAGCGCTCGGTGCGGGCCACTGCGCCCGGATCAGGCTGATCAAACGGTGAATGAGTTGACTCAGACATAATCTCGCCCCGCTGCAACAATTACGGATTTCAGCCGCGCCAAGGCGCGGTGTTGGGCAACGCGCACGGCTCCGGCGCTGCTGCCGACGGCGCTGGCCGTCTCCTCAGCGCTCAATCCGACCACCACGCGCAGGATCAGGATTTCGCGTTGCTTCTCGGGCAGAACCTTGAGCAGCTCGCTCATCCTGGTAACGGAATCGGCTTCGATGGCCACCTGCTCCGGGCCGGCCTCGGCCGACCTGCGGTCGGGAATCGAGTCCGTGGGATAGGCCAGGTCGCGGCCGGCTGCACGATATGCGTCGGCCACCTTGTGGGCGGCGATGCCGTAAACAAAGGCCAGGAACGGGCGCCCTCGATCACGGTAGCGCGGCAGCGCCATGACGGCGGCCAAGCACACCTCCTGTGCCACGTCATCAGCCGAAAGACCGCTCCGATCGATTGCGCCGACCCGTGCGCGGCAGTATCGGATCACGATCGGGCGGATCGTCTCCAGCACTTCTCGAAGCGCGTCCCGATTCCCTGCTACGGCCTCAGCTACAACAGCGTCGAGACGTCCCTCCTGGGTTGTCATCGGCGGCAACATCTCCAACGTTACGAACCGGGCATCGCCGCCCGGTGCGGTGGCACACAGTAAAACAATAACGGCAGGTTGCAGCGGCTGTGGCCTCAGCGCTGGTTCCAGGCTCCGCCCCAGTGCTGCACTTGTCGGGCGCACTCGTCACGAATGACGCACAGATCGGCGACCGGGCGGGCCGGGCTTCCGATATCGGCCAACAGGCAAGCCACCGCCCAGCGCAGCGGAACCAGGCCCAACCGGCCGGTGAGCTCCAGCGTCGCCTCCCCGAGAGTCCGAGCCCGGTCGACGGCACCGGCGCTGCACAGCGCCGCCGCCAACACCACGTCGCTCTTCGCGGCGTGCCGGGCGGACCCGTCGACCGTCGTCGCAGCCAACTCGACGCCGAGCTCCGCGTTGCGCACCGCGGCGCCACCGTCGCCGGCCGCCATCGCCAGCTCCGCGGAAACCCACGCTCGGCGCACCGACAACCGGTGCTGCTGGGCGTCGGCCACCAACGGCTCTGCCCGGCTCAACAGCGTCGCCGAGGCGGCCAGACGACCCACGCCGAGCGCGTCGGCGGCCAGCCCGATCAATGCATCGGCAGCGGCCTCAGGGTCGGCACCGGCCAGCGCCATCGCCCGGCCGTCCCAGCCGCGAGCCAGCTGGTGCCAGCCCAGCTGGCGCAGAAACGACGCCTGGGTGCTGTGCGCCAGCGAGGCAAGCGCACCGGCCGGAGCACTGCGCAGTAGCGCCGCGAGGTCATCGCGCGCGCTGGCGTAGCGACCCTGCCCCCCGGCGCCGACCGCGCGTAGCCAGAGCTGACGGACTGTGTGCGCCGACGGCAGCGGCCAGCGCCCGGGCTGATTTCCAAAGGCGGCGGCAGTAAGGTCGGACTCGATTGTCGGTCCGGAAGGGATATCGATCACGGCGGGCACCCGTTAAAACTTCATGGTCTTTGAGTTACACCGGTATTAAATCTGACGCAGATTATATTTTCTGCGATCAGCTCGCGACGCCTCGCGAGCTGGGACATTCCCTGATAACGCCCCGTCACCATACATGGTTCTGCGAGCAGACCCATCACGTCGATGAACTCGGGGTAAATTGTCAAGCCTCACTTGAGCATTCGACAGATCACCGCGTGTTGACGAAATTTCCGTAGGCCCCCTACCTTTAAGGCCGACGAGTAGTCACCGACGACCCGCTCGATGCAGAACATGGGCGTGTAGAGAGGGACTTCAATGCCACAGCCGGAGCAGCTACCAGGGCCCAACGCCGATATTTGGGAATGGCAATTACAAGGTCTTTGCCGCGGGGTGGATTCGTCGGTGTTCTTCCATCCGGACGGCGAGCGCGGTCGGGCCCGCTTGCAGCGCGAGCGACGCGCCAAGGAGATGTGCCGCCAGTGCCCGGTCCTGGCCCAGTGCCGCGCTCATGCCCTGGAAGTCGGCGAGCCGTACGGCATCTGGGGCGGGCTCTCCGAGACCGAGCGCGAGCTGCTGCTCAAGCGTGACATCGGTAGGACGCGCAGCATCCGCCGGACCGCCTAGGTGGCACCGCCGCTCATCGCAAGCTTTCTGTCGGCACGTCATAGCGTTCCTGGTAGGCCCGTACCTGCTCACGGACCTCCGCGGCGTCCAGGCCGGTGTCCGACCAGGTGTACCTTTTGCCGCCACCGTCGCGGGGATGCGTGGCAAGGAACGCGCGCATGCTGTTTTCGCCCGCCGTGCTCAGTTCGCGGCCCAGCTTGCGGTAGATGCCCTTGATGGTCGACCACGGGTCGCCCATGAAATCCGAGAACCGAACGTCGACGATCCGATCTGGCGGAATGACGCCCCGGTCGCGCAGATCCATTTCGCGCGCGAGTCCGATTGTGATCTCTTCGACGGACTGCGCCGCGCAGTCGGCGATGCTGGATTCGTCGCTGCTCATCTTGCGGAGATGATGGGTCAGGGCCGCTATCGATGAGATGACGTTGAGCGGGTCGCGGTGCATCTGCACGATCACCGCATCGGGATACTCGTTCAGCAGTGTGTCCAAGTGCCACGTATGTGCCGGCGATTTCAGGAGCCACTGCCCCGGGACTCCGGATTGCAAGTGCTGCAAAAATATTCGGTGGAAGCGATACGCCGCAGCTTGGTCGGACTGGTGCAGCCACCATTGCTGGTAACTCGGGATGCGGTATTGGACCGAGAAGATCATGCTGGTGAACTCGCTGGCCGTGATGCGGACGCATTCCTGCCCCACCAGCGCGCCCATCGGATGATGAGCCAGGAAGCCGGGCATGATCTGCTCGGACATCTCTATGTTCGCTTGCACCTGGGCGATGCGCGGATCTGAATCGTAGGTCTCCGGTTGCGGCACCGGGCACGGTTCATCGACCTCCCATGTCAGCGGTGCGCGCAGTTGCGGATCCTGACACAGCAGGTCGTAGAGAATCGTGGTGCCGGTGCGGGGTTGGCCGAGAATGAAGATCGGTTGCGCCACGGGCTCGGCCGCGACCTCGGGATGGCTTGTGCGCCAGGCAATGATGCCAAGGCGGTTCTTCAGCGCACGCATGATGTCGGCATGAGCGATCTCGACGCCGAGGGGCGACAGGCGTGCCTCGTTCACCAGTCCGTCGATGACCCTGTGCAGTCCGGACTGCCACTCGTCGCCGCCGAAATCGCTGTAACCGATTTCGTCGCAAGCGGTCTGGACCAGGCGGTCGAAATGGAATCGCTCCTCGAGGCTCATCGCGTTGCGTCCCCGCGCCGCACAGACACCCGGACATCGGGCGGGGTCGGGTTGTGCAGCCACCGCAGAACCACGAATCCGCGGCGGCGGCCGCCGGTGTCGAGCCAGTGCCCGTAGCCGAGGTCCTCCGCACCGATGGCGATGCGGACGCGTCCGTCGGGGTCCGCGCTCAGCGCGCTGTTGGTGACTGAGCTATGCCGTCGGCGCGGCTCCAGGCACTCGTGCCAGACGTTCTCCAGCGTGACGTTCCAATAGGAGGTGTCGGGCGGATCGATGTCGAGCACCAGGGCCTGATCAGGTTCGAGGCGGAAAGTGCCGATCATGTAAAGGTTGTCCGGGGTGGTATCGGCAGCCCCGAGTTCGGCGGCCGCGGCGGTGGCCAGTGTGTTGGGCTGCTCCAACAACTCGGGCTTGATGGTGCGATGCAGCGTCAACAGCTTCAGCAGCGTCCAGCCCATCGCCGTGAACTGCTCGGCCAGTTCGTCGTCGGTCAGCGGAGTCACGTCATCGGTGTCGAGGTCCTCGATGCGCAGCGTTGCTTGTTTCTCCGCGGCGAAATCGCCGATGTACTCCCGCACCACAACGGACGACGCGTCTTCGGGGATCTGCACCCATTGCGCGCCGGCAAGGTCAGTCGGCTCGTGTGCCGAGAGCACGAGGGCGAATTTGCCCGAGCTCGAACGTAGTTGGTTGTCACTGACGTAGGCGGCCATCCTGCGTGGAGTCAGACCGGTGCCAGCTAGGATCTGGAATCCAAGATAGGCAGTGGTGCCCCGGGTGCCTGAGATCCGATAGCGGCGGTCGCCGCGAATCATCGCGAGGAAGTAGTTGCCGTCGGGGTTCGGCCCGCCGACCATCCGGGTCGGAGAGCACATGTCGAAGAACCGCGGCTGGAACGGATCGGCCTCGACCGACAGCTGTGCGCACAGCGACGACGCCCGGGCGATCGCCCGCATGCCCTCGAGGAGTTCCTGCTCGGTCTCGGCATCCTCGGCAATGATCTTGGTGATGTCGGAGAGCGTCTGTTGGACGAACTCCCACGCCCGGGCAGATTTGAGGGTGCTCACTGAGGACGACATGCCGCCACGATAGTTCTTGGGATCGGGGCGCGGTGGAATAGCTGCGGACAATGCAAGGGTTGCAGTAGCAATGACTGCACCAGACACTGTCCCAAGCGACCTCGGCCGATTCGGCTTCTTCGGACTCGGCGCCACCCCCGAGCAGGCCCAGGAAATCGAACGGCTGGGCTACGGCACGATTTGGATCGGCGGTTCGCCGCCGGCCGAATTATCCTTCGTGGAGCCACTTTTGGAGTCGACCACTACCCTGAAGGTGGCCACCGGCATCGTCAATGTATGGACGGCGGCCGCCAAGCCCGTCGCCGAGTCGTTCCACCGCATCAACACCGCCTACCCGGGCCGCTTCGTGCTCGGCGTAGGAGTCGGCCACCCCGAGGCCGAGGCGCAATATCGCAAGCCGTACGACGCGCTGGTGTCGTACCTCGACGAGCTCGACGAATACGGCGTACCCGCGAATCAACGTGTGCTCGGCGCACTTGGGCCGCGGGTGCTGAAGCTCGCGGCCGAGCGCACCGCCGGGGCGCACCCGGCCAACGCGACGCCCGAACACGCCGCCCAGGCCCGCGCGATCATCGGACCGAACGCGGTGCTGGCACCCGTGCATAACGTGGTGCTGACCAGCGACGCCGTGGATGCGCGTGCGATCGGCCGCACGGCGCTGGCCCGCTACCTCAACCTGACGAACTATGTAAGCAATTGGAAGCGGTTGGGTTTCACCGATGCCGACGTCACCCCGCCCGGCAGCGATAAGCTAATCGACGCGGTGATCGCCCACGGCACCGCTGACGACGTCGCCAACCGCCTGCGTGAATATCTGAGCAGCGGTGCCAACCACGTCGCGATCCTGGTGGCCGGTGGGCCTGACAACGTGTTACCGACATTGTCGGAACTGGCTGGGCCGCTTGGCTTGTCGCGTTAAGGTCGGGATGCCCAAGGGCCGACGCCGCCGACGAAGGGTGACAGAGCGTGAACGTGGCGAGTCTGTTTGAGTTGCACGGCAAGAAGGCTCTCGTGACTGGTGCCTCCAGCGGTATCGGCAAGCAAGTGGCGTTGGCGTATGCGCAAGCCGGGGCTGCAGTGGCGATCGCGGCCCGACATCGTGAGCCACTGCAGGAGTTGGCCGCAGAGATCGTTGCCGGCGGTGGGACCGCGGTACCCATCACCTGCGATGTCACCCAGCCCGAGCAGGTGTCCACCATGCTGAACCGGATCAACGACGAGTTAGGCGGGATCGACATCGCGGTGTGCAACGCCGGGATCATCGCCCTCAACAGCCTGCTGGACATGCCGCTGGAGGATTTCCAGAGTATCCAAAACACCAACGTCAACGGCGTCTTCCTGACCGCGCAGGCCGCGGCGAAGGCTATGGTCGCCCAGCAACGCGGCGGAACCGTCATCACCACGGCATCGATGTCGGGCCACATCGTCAACACCCCGCAGCAGGTGGGCCACTACTGCGCGTCGAAGGCGGCCGTCATCCATCTGACCAAGGCCATGGCCGTGGAGTTCGCCCCACACAACATCCGGGTCAACAGCGTGAGCCCGGGCTACATCCTTACCGAACTGGTCGAGCCTTACTCCGAGTACCACCCGTTGTGGGAACCGAAGATCCCGCTCGGACGCTTGGGCCGCCCGGAGGAACTCGTCGGTATATACGTCTATCTGGCAAGCGACGCGTCGAGCTATATGACCGGTTCCGACATCGTGATCGACGGCGGCTACACCTGCTGGTGACCGACACGTAACACGATCCGATGCGGCGTTATTCGGCGTCCAACCCCCAAGGAGAGCTGCATGACAACACACGAGCCTGCCGATAACGCGGCGTCGTCCGAGGGCACCGTGACCGTAACGGAGACAGGCACGGGGACGTATACGCAGCAGATCACCGCAGGGCGCCACCAGCTCGCCGCGGACGAGCCACAGCCGATCGGGGCCGACTCAGGGCCAACTCCCTACGATCTGCTACTCGCCGCGCTCGGGGCATGTACCTCCATGACGGTGCGAATGTACGCCAACCGCAAGGGCTGGCCGCTCGAGCATGTGCGAGTGACGTTGCGGCACTCGCGCATTCACGCCGAAGACTGCGCCGAGTGTGAAACCACCAGCGGATGGATTGATCACATTGATCGCGACGTCGAGTTAGCCGGCAACCTCGACGACACTCAACGACAACGGTTACTGGACATCGCCAATCGTTGCCCTGTTCATCAGACCCTGACTTCGGAGGTCCAC
>Ga0209139_10000461_pt1 | contig 14042 bp, 8 predicted proteins | sample BogFormECP14_OM3_FD_188246 | JGI IMG/M metagenome (GOLD analysis project Ga0209139, IMG submission 188246) | Bog forest soil microbial communities from Calvert Island, British Columbia, Canada - ECP14_OM3 (SPAdes) (version 2) | ecosystem: Environmental > Aquatic > Freshwater > Wetlands > Bog ...
TGCCACCCGTCAACAGCGTAGCCAGTGTGCGAGAAAACTGCGCCACCTGGAATTTCAGAAGTGTGTCGCCGATGACGGGAATACGGAATTTCATGCGGTCAAATGTCGCGCCGCCTTCTTCCGTCCTCGACCAGAGCAGGATGCCAAACACCGCTAGAAATATCAGGGCGAAAGCCCCAATCACCACATACCTGTAGTCGACCGTGAGCGCGATAAGAAACTGAGTGGGCCCGGGCAGTTCCACGTTCAAGTCGCGATAGAGAAGCGCAAATTTGGGGATCACAAAGGTGACCAGGTACGTGACGATGATGGTTGCGACGGTAATCAGCAGAGTGGGATAGACCAAAGTAGCGAGAATCTTTTTCTTAACGCCCGTGCTCACGCGCTGATAGGCGATGTAATAGTCGAGAACCCCGGAAAGGTTTCCGCTCTTTTCCCCGGCAAGAATGGCCGTGGCGTAAACCTTGGAAAATACGCCGGCTTCGGAAATGGCTTCGGAGAGCGACTTTCCTTCGCGAACGCGGTCGCGGACTTTGGAGAGCACGGGACGAAGCTTCGGAGAAGTAGCACGATCCGCGAGAAGATCCAGTGCACGGAGAATCGGCAAACCAGCTTTGATGAGTGTGTTGAACTGCTGGTTGAGGATCAGGAAGTCCGAACCGCCAAGCTGCCGTTCCCGCCGGCGTTTTGAAAACATGCCAAGCAGGCTGCTCCGATTTTCCACGGAGTAGACGAAAAGACCCCTCTCAACCAGTTTCTGGCGCGCCTCTGCCAATGACCCCGCAGGCTCGACGTGCGAGAAGACCCGGCCGTTTGCGTCAGCAACGCGGCAGACAAATTCCCCCATGCCTAACAGTTTACCTCATCTAGTTAGTATGCGGAGTAGTGGCTAGGGGTTGGCTGTGCCTTCCGGGAAACGTCCCTGCAATTAAACCTGATAGTAACCCTAAAGCCTTGATTCGGCGGAGGAATCTGCGTTGACGATGGCGACGCCGGGCGGTACCTCGAAGCGAAAAAAAGAGTCTGCGAGCGGGGGATCGAACCGCCAGTCTGCAAACTTGAACTCGATCACCACGCCACCCTTCTCGCGAACTAACACGCGGGCTAAGTCTCCAGTGTCGGGCGTGACTTCGAGAAACACGGATTGGTCGGGACTGGCTTCTGGGGTATCTGCCGCAGCGCCTGCGGTATGCGTGGGAGTGCTTTCTTCGCCGCGCAGCGGGCAGTACAGGACGGTATTCCCGACGGTGTCCGGTTTCTCGGCAGTGGTGGGCTCTACGCGCGCGCAAACCCGCGACAATTTCATCTCCCCTGCAAGCAGCGCCAAAGGCGTCCGCCAATCCGTACTTTGTTTTGCTGGCGCGCGCGTGACGGTGTGATCCGCGGGAACATAAAACCACGCCATCTTCCCATCTACCATAAAGAGATTTTTTTCGGGAGACTCGTATTCCCAGCGCATTTTTCCCGGCCGGCGAAAATAAGCGACCCCCGCCTCGGAACGCACCGTCTGACCACTTTCCGAGTAGCGCTCAAGAAAAGTCGCCTGCAAGGTGTGGGCTCCTCGGTAGCGCGCTTCCAGCTTTGCCGCAATCGATTTTGTATCGGGGGTAGCGGCGGAAAGGGCAACCAACATCGCACAGCTATAGGCTAAGAACGCACGCATGGCACGTAGTCTAACAAGACCATGGCTGTCCGCAAACCGTGCTTCCCAGACTTGGCTGTACCAGAAAAAAATAAGAGCGCGGGAGAAACACCCGCGCTCTTTCCACATTCACCACAGTCTTGCCTACTTTAGGACTCGTCTACTGAATCGGAGCGCTAGTGTAGGTGCAGCCCGACCCACTGGGATCGTAGCGAATCACGCTTGTCGCGTCGGTACAAAACATGCGCTGGCCGGAAACACCAAGCGAAACTGGAGTAGCAGTAAGAGAGTACCCAACCGAAGGCGTATTCCCGTCTCCGGTGAAAACAAAGCTATAACCAGCTTTCGTTCCGCCGCTGAGGACCGTATCGAGTAAACACGCGTTTGCCGGAGCTGCCGAGCAGGGCGTGGCCCCGCCGAGAGCGGCCAAGGTTGCAGGATAGCCAGTAGTAGCGTAGGTGCTGGCGTAGGTAACCGCCGCTGTATTGATGGTACGAAGAGACTGCGCGGCCGAGGATTCATTGGCTACAAGCCGCGAACGCAAATAGTTCGGAACGGCAATGGCGGCCATAATCAGAATGATCGCCACAACGATCAGCAACTCGATTAGTGAGAATCCTTCCTGTTTTCTTTTCATAAAATTATGCCCACCAAAAAGACTCACTCAGGTCTTTTCTTTTCCCCATGCTTAACTCTGACTCATTAGAAGCATTCTGGAGGCCAATCGACCAACGAAATCCGTTTGCTAAGTAGCTTCATTTTAATGCTTTAAGGGGGGCTAAAGGCTTCAGCAAATCAAACAGTGACATTTACCGTCGTTCGGCAAGCCCTAAAAGACGAAAAGTGGCTGTCTTGCCGAACCATAGAGCTCGGCAGTTGGGCCTCACATGGCTCTTAAGCGCTCGTGCTAACAAGGGAATCTACAATGAAACCTGAATTCCTGAATTGAGAATCGGAGATCCGCGCCCTACAAAAATAAGAGCACGGGACCGAGGTCCCGTGCTCTCGTCAAGCCATGCTCTTGCCAGGCCAGAACTTCAGCCCAGGCATCCCAGCTTACTGCAATGGCGGGCTGGCAACCGTCGGCGCAGAACCGTCGGTCGTGTATCGGATCACGCCAGATTGATCAGAGAAGAATCCGCGCTGACCGGAGCTGCCGATGACGACAGGAAGACCCGTAACGGTGTAGTTGACCGAAGGGGTCTGGCCGTCACCAGTCCATGCGAAAGTGTAGCCGCTCTTCGTGCCTGCCGAAAGAACGGGGTCAAGTAAACATGCGTTTGCGGGGGCTGCCGTGCAAGGATTTGCACCGCCCATGGCTGCCAGAGAGACTGGAAAGCCGTTAGAGGGATAGGTGGATGAATAGGTCACTGCGGAAGTGTTGATCGTGCGGATCGAACCAACCGCTGAGGCTTCGTTGGCCGCCATACGGGACCGGAGCAAGTTCGGAATTGCGATGGCTGCGATAATCAAAATGATCGCCACAACGATCAGCAACTCGATGAGTGAAAAGCCCTTCTGCTTCTTCATGCTGTCTCCTTGGAACTGGACTAATCCAAATGAAAAAACACGGTAAGCTATAAAGCAAGGGGAGTGCCAGAATGGGAATAGCTCCGCCCAGCGCATAAACTTTGTAAGCCTCGTAATATCATTTACCTACAAAGATACGGTCGAACGAAAGATCGGTTTGCCCCTAATCTGGGCGAGGAATTTGCCCCGGAATGACGCTTTATGGCATTTTTTGATGACAAAAAACGGCAATCTGTACCAGTCTGGGACCCTCCCTGTGGTTTGTCGCCGAGCTAGAACGAGTGTTCGAATCGGGGTTGCGAAGTAGACTAGAAAACAAAAGCACGGGACCGAGGTCCCGTGCTTTTGCCAAACCGAGTCTTGCCGGGCCAGAACCTCAGCCCAGGCATCCTAGCTTACTGCAATGGCGGGCTGGCAACCGTCGGTGCAGCACCGTTCGTCGTGTAACGAATCACGCCGGACTGGTCAGAGTAGAATCCACGTTGACCGGAGCTACCAACCACAACCGGCAGACCCGTAACGGAATAGTTGACCGAAGGAGTCTGGCCGTCACCGGTCCATGCGAACGTATAGCCGCTCTTGGTGCCCGCCGAAAGGACGGGGTCAAGCAAGCAAGCATTGGCCGGAGCCGCCGTGCAAGGATTTGCGCCGCCCATGGCTGCCAAAGAAACTGGAAAGCCGTTTGACGGATACGTGGACGAATACGTCACTGCGGAGGTGTTGATCGTACGGATCGAACCAACCGCGGAAGCTTCGTTGGCCGCCATGCGCGACCGGAGCAAGTTCGGGATTGCGATAGCTGCGATGATCAAAATGATCGCCACAACGATCAGCAACTCGATGAGTGAGAAACCCTTCTGCTTCTTCATTCGTTCTCCTTGAGAGATTGAGGTTATTTAGTTTCCAGAGTACACCCCGATATAGGCAATACAGGAACCATCCTGCCGTCCAGGCCGATTATAAGTTCATAATGCATTTAGTCTTGTGTTATCTATGACTTAGAGACCATTCGGAATCGAGGCGGGAAGCTCGCCACATCCTGGCGGGAAGGAAAAGCAAGCAACTGACACTTTCCGTCGTTTTTTTCAGCCATAAAGAGGCACTCCCTCTCGGGCGAACCCAAAATCTCTCAATTTCAAGTTCCAAGGGTTCGCGCGCTGATTGAGTCGGTTCTACAGATTATGCTTTTTAGCGTAGTGGCGAAATGAGCGATAGCTAATCTTTAGAAGCTCGGAGGCCTTGGTACGAACGCCGTGTGCTTTTTCAAGGGCTGCTTGGAGGTATCTTCGCTCGGTTTCAGCAATCTCTTTTTCGAAGTCGAGGCCTTCCGCCGGGAAGGCCGGCTCGCCCGAAACACCGCCCCCCGTGGCGCCCACGGATGAGTAGCCGGCAATGCGGTCGGGAAGTACGCGCAAGGATATCTCCCCGGTAGTCTCAAGCGCAACGGCTCGTTCCATGGTGTTCTCAAGTTCGCGCACGTTTCCCGGCCAATCGTAGTTTTCCAGGCGGCGAACGGCTTCCGGGGAAAGCCCTTCGATAGGTTTCTCCATCGTCTTTCGGAACGTTTCCAGGAAGTGCCTCGCAAGTAGCGGGATATCCTCGCGACGCTCCCGCAAAGCCGGGAGCTGGATGGGAATGACGCTCAATCGGTAATACAAGTCCTCGCGAAAGCGGCCCTCGGCAATCTCCTTTTCAAACTCTTTGTTGGTGGCCGCAATAATACGGACATCGACGTCAATTTCTTCGGTGCTGCCGATGGGCCTGACTTTACCTTCCTGCAGAACGCGATACAGCTTTACCTGCATCGTCAAGCTCATATTGCCAATCTCATCCATAAAAAGCGTTCCGCCATGGGCTGCCTGGAAAAGGCCCTGGCGATTCTCGTTGGCGCCGGTGAATGCACCTTTCATATAGCCAAAGAGTTCGGATTCCAAAAGCGTTTCTGGAAAAGCGCCGCAGTTGATGGTAATAAACGGAGCCTGAGCGCGCAGACTATTTTCGTGAATGGCACGTGCTACCAATTCTTTTCCGGTGCCGCTCTCGCCGGTGATCAGCACGCGGCTGGTTTGCGGAGCAATGGTTTGGATTAAGTCAAAGATGGCGCGCATCTTTGGGCTTTGCCCGATGATATTGTCGAGGCCCGTCAAGCGGCGCAGTTCGCGGCGAAGGTAACCGGCTTCCTTTTTCCATTTGAGACTCTCGGAGACTTCCTTCACCGCGCGGCGAAGCTGATCGACCAGCTCGTGGTCTTTTATGACGTAGCGGTCCGCGCCCGAGTTGATCGCCGCGATGGCGGTCTCGATCGTGGGCACGCCGGTGATGAGCAAAAAAAAGGAGTTGGGCGAAATCTCCTTAGTGAATTTCAGGAGGTCGACGCCAGTAGCTCCAGGCATCCGCACATCCGAAATGATAATGTCGAAGATCTGCGATTCGAGCTTTCGCTTCGCGGCTTCCACGCTGTGCGCCACTTCGACGCGATGACCCTCCTTGCGAAAGGTTATCTCCAGAAGTTCGCAGATGGAGCGCTCGTCGTCCACCACAAGAATGTGGACCATCTCGTTGTGGGCTTCTTTGACCGCTGCTTTGGTTCCTTGCATAAGACCTCACGCCGTTCGTGGCAATTCGATAATGAACTCCGCGCCACGATCTTTCTCGGAGATCACACTGATTCTGCCGCTATGCGCCTGCACGATTTGATAGACGATGGAAAGCCCCAGGCCTGTTCCGCCCTCAAATCCGGACTGGAGAGGCTCGAAAATTTTCGCGCGCTGTTTCGCGTCGAGTCCGATTCCAGTATCGCGAAAAGCAATGCGCAGCCAGAAAGGCAGCAGCTCAATGCCCACGCTGAGCGTTCCGCCGCCAGGCATGGCGCGAAGAGCGTTATCGGAAAGATTCCAGAAAACCTGCTTGATTTTGCTCGCGTCGACACGCGCCCGCAGCTCGGCCCCGTTATACGTGCGAACGATCTGATACTTATTTTCGATTTCCGGCTTCTTCTCTAGCAGCGTGAGCGTTTCATCCAACAAGCCGCGAACGTCCGCTTCCTGGAATTCGTAGGTCTTCTCACGCGAGTAATTCAGAAAATCCGTGATGATATGGTTCAATCGCTCCGATTCGCGGCTGACGATGTTGACCAGGTGTTTCTCGTCCTCCTCAAGCGGAACGAGGCGCGCTAATTCTTTCACGGCGCCGGCCATGGCCGTCAGCGGCTGCCGTATTTCGTGGGCGATCGCGGCCGAGAGCCGGCCCAGCGCCGCCATACGATCTCTGGTCGCCAATTCTTGTTCAAGTCTTCGAAGTTCGGTCAGATCCTGAAAATTAAAAACGTGCCCGCTCCGGGAAGAATTTCTAGTCCGCAAGGGAGAGACGGAAATGCCCAGATACCGCTGCTGGCCTTCCGGGGTGCGGAAATCGATCTCTCTTCGGACTATGGGCCGATCGTTGGGACCTTTCAGACCAGGCAGCCAAAAATTTTCGTCAAGCTCAGGCAACTTTCGGCCGCGTATATCGACAAATCGGTACCCGAGGATCTCTTCCCCAGTGCGATTCAGCAGAACAATCCTGCCTTCCAGGTCTGTCGTCAGCAATCCGCCGCGCATCGAATGAATAATGTCTTCTGTAAAATCCTGGAGTTCCAGAAGCTCTTCGCGTTTTTCCTCGAGTTCGATTCCCTTGCTTCGCAGAGATTGCGCAAGAAGGCTGGACAGATAAGCAACTGCGAGGAATCCGAAGAGGTTGCTGAGAAACCAGACGCGAAGTCCTTCCGGCGTCGGAACAAGCTGGAAAGTGCGGGGAATTTTCCATGCAAAAGCCAGCGCGGTCATCCCGCCGAGGATAGACAGACATACAGCGGTGGTGATAAAGGCGGCGCGCCGCGAAAACAAAATACTGGCGACGATGATGACTAGCAAGTAGAGCGAGATGAGATAGCTTTCCTGGATACCAGTTGTGTAGACGAGAGCTGAAATGATGATTACGTCGGTGGCAACCTGCAATCCGCCCTGCCACCTGGAACGCGGCAACCAACGGATAAGCCCGATGTGCAAAAGACCCAGAGTGACCCAAATGAGCAAGAGAGGCAGGAAGTAGCGGTTCGTGCCACCAGGAAGGACGTACTGCGGCCAGATAAGGTCGACCACCAGTATTAAAAGAATCGTGAGCAGGCGGACACGGGTCAACCAGCCAAGCCATTCTCTTGTTGTCGAACTTTGATCCATGGATTGCCCGCGATCCTGACCCTACTATTCCCCCGGGCACTCTCTAGTTTAGACAGAAATGGCGAAGGGCTGGGAGTTCCTTCCCTGCCCTCCGCCAATTGGATAACGCTGGCAGCGCGTGGCTGCGATCAGTGCGCTGAGCTCAACTTGCCGATCAGGGTGAACAGCGGCAAGTACATGGATATGACCACGCCGCCGACGACCACGCCGAGGAAAACGATCATGATTGGTTCCAAGGCGGTGAGGAGGTCTTTCACGGCAGCATCTACTTCTTCTTCGTAGAAGTCCGCGATCTTCTGCAACATGGCATCCATGGCGCCAGTCTGTTCGCCGACGCTGATCATCTGCGTAACCATGCCGGGGAAAACATTCGAGTCCTTGAGAGGTTCGGTAAGCGATTTGCCTTCTTCGAGGGACTTGCGGACTTGCTGCAAAGCCCTTTCGACAACCGCGTTTCCAGCCGTCCTGGCGGTGATGTCCAAGCCTTCGAGGATGGGTACGCCGCTGGCGATCAACGTTCCCAGTGTGCGGGTAAACCGGGCCACGGCGATCTTACGCATGAGAATGCCGATGACAGGCAAGCGCAGAATAGTCGCGTCGATGGCATATCGCCCCTGTGGTGTGCCATACCAGACCTTGAGACCGAACAGCACGCCTCCCACGGCCACCAAAGCAAGGAGACCGAAGATGCTGCCGATCATGTTGCTGAGGCCAATGACGATCTTGGTCGGCAAAGGCAGGTCAACACCTAGACCGGCGAACAAGGTAGCGAAAATCGGGACGACCTTCCAGAGGAGCAGGATGATAACGCCGCCAGCGACGGTCAAGACGCCGACGGGGTAGACCATGGCGGACTTGACGGCGCGCTGCAGCTTCACGTTCTTTTCGATGTAGGAAGATAGCCGCTGCAAAATCGTGTCGAGAATACCGCCCGTTTCACCGGCCTCCACCATGTTGACGTAGAGGGAGTCGAAGACCTTGGGGTATTGGCGCATGGCAGCAGAGAGCGTGGCGCCGCCTTCGACCGAACCGCGCGTTCCGGTCAGCACCTTTTGAAACATCTTGTTTTCCTGCTGGCTCGCGAGAATCTCCAAGCACTGCACGAGCGGCAAGCCAGCGTCAATCATTACCGAGAACTGTCGCGTGAAGATCGCCAGCTCCTTGGCGCTGACGCCAGAGCCGAAAGTCGGCAAGTTGAATTCCTTGCCCTTCTCGGACATCTTCGTCGGCGTAATCTGCTGGCGCCTAAGCAGGTTCTGGAGCTCTGCTTTGCTTGTTGCGGAAACTTCTCCGCTCACGTTTCCGCCGGAACGATTGGTTCCTTTGTAAGTAAAGACCGGCATAACCTTTCCTCCTCAATCCTTCAAATCCACTAACCAAATCCTTTAACGCGGGCCTGACGGCCCGGAAAAATCTTTACCGCTTTCCCGCCGGCTGCTTGGAACTAGCCGGGCCGCTGCCACCGGGTGAAGAAACTCCGCGGTTAATCATGTCCTGTAATTCATCGGCATTGGACGAACGCGAAAGAGCCAATTCCAGCGTGATGAGCTTCGAAAAATACGCGTTTGCAAGCCCTTGGTTAAACGTCTGCATACCCGTTTGCCCGGTGCCCGTCTGCATCGCGGAATAGATCTGATGGATCTTGTCTTCGCGAACCAGGTTGCGGATAGCCGGAGTAGGTATCAAAACTTCCATAATCATCACGCGGCCGCGATTGTCCGCGCGCGGGAGAAGCGCTTGGCAAAGGATGCCCTCCATCACCATGGAGAGCTGCGCGCGAATTTGCGGCTGCTGGTGAGACGGGAAGACGTCAATAATACGGTTGATCGTGGAAGCGGCGGAATTCGTGTGCAGCGTGGCAAAGGTCAAGTGACCGGTTTCCGCGATACGCAGCGCCGATTCAATAGTTTCGAGGTCGCGCATTTCGCCGATGAGAACGACGTCGGGGTCTTCACGGAGAGCAGCGCGAAGCGAGTTTGCAAAGGAGTGGGTGTCCGCGTGAACTTCGCGCTGGTTCACCAGGCACTTCTTATGGTTATGGAGGAACTCGATGGGGTCCTCGATAGTGATCATGTGCTCTTCGCGCTCGGCGTTAATTTTGTCGAGCATGGCGGCGAGCGTCGTGGACTTGCCAGAACCGGTCGGGCCAGTCACAAGGACGAGTCCGCGCGGTTTGTCGCACAGGCCTCGGACGACCGTTGGCAAACCCAGGGCGTCGAAGTTCTTAATTTCCCAGGGAATGGTACGAAAGACGGCGGCCACAGCACCGCGCTGATTGAAAACGTTGCCGCGGAAGCGCGCCAGGTTCTTTAGGCCAAACGAAAAGTCCAGCTCGAGATTTTCTTCGAAGCGATGCTTCTGCGCGTCGGTCAGAACGCTATAGGCCAGCGACTTCGTATCGGCCGCCGTCAGAGGCGGCATATCCAGCGCCCGCAAGTGTCCATGAACGCGAACACGAGGCGCGCTGTTCGTGGTGATATGGAGGTCGCTGCCTCCCATTTCGATCATCTTCTTGAGCAACTCGCTCAGGGTAATCCCGGCCATCTCTTCACCTTCTTCTTATAGAACCGTCTCGCGCAAGACCTCTTCCAGCGTCGTCTGGCCCAGTGCCACTTTTACCAGTCCGCTGCGACGAAGAGTGATCATGCCTTGCTCAATCGCCTTCTTCTTTAATTCCAGTGCGGAGGCTCCCACGAGGATCAACTCCCGCAGCTCGTCGTTCACTTCCATCACTTCGTACAAACCCGTGCGGCCTTTGTAGCCACCCTTGTTGCAGGTGTTGCAGCCCTTGCCGTGATAAATTTTAGTCGTCTTGACTTCATCGGGGGAATACCCTGCGTCGATGAGCGCCTGCTCTGGCAATTCCAATTCTTCTTTGCAATTCGAACAGATGCGGCGCACAAGGCGCTGCGCGCAAATAAGGTTCACAGAGGTTGCCACAAGGAAAGGTTCAATACCCATGTTCATCAAGCGGCTGATGGTGGATGGCGCGTCATTGGTGTGCAGGGTCGAAAGAACCAAGTGTCCAGTGAGCGCCGCTTTGACCGCGATTTCAGCCGTTTCAAAGTCACGAATTTCGCCGACCAGAATGATGTTGGGGTCTTGGCGCAAGAAAGCGCGGAGAGCAGCCGCAAAGTTCAGGCCGATCTGTTCCTTCATCTGAACCTGGTTGATACCGGCCAACTGGAATTCGACGGGGTCTTCAGCCGTCATAATGTTGGTATCGACTGTGTTGAGGCGCGCGACGGCGGAATACAAAGTGTTGGTCTTGCCCGATCCGGTCGGTCCCGTGACCAACACCATTCCGTAAGGCTTTAAGATGTTGCGCTCGAATTTCTTGAGCGACTCGGACTCGAAACCGAGCTTGGTCATATCCAAGCGCAGGTTTTCTTTGTCGAGGAGCCGAAGGACGATTTTTTCGCCGAAGAGCGTGGGAACGGTGGAGACGCGGAAGTCGAGTTCCTTTTTCTTGCCGTCGGCCTTGTACTTGATCATGATGCGGCCGTCTTGCGGCAGGCGCTTTTCGGCGATGTCCAGCTTGGCCATAATTTTCAAGCGGCTGGTAATGGCGTCCTTCAAGCGAAGCGGCGGCGTCATGACCGTTTGCAGCTGGCCGTCAACGCGAAACCTGACGCGCATCTCGAGTTCGTAGGGCTCAATGTGAATATCGCTGGCGCCTCGCTTCACGGAATCCGTCAAGATCAAGTTCACGAGCTTGATGATCGGCGCCTCTTCGGCGGCCTTCTCGAGAGTTGCGGTATCGAGCTCTGCTTCTTCGGCGGCCAGCTCGAGCTCCTGGTCTTCGTCGACCAGATCCTTCATCATCTTGCTCAGCTCTTCGGTATTCTGCTCCGTACCGCCATAGAATCTCGAAATGGCTTCGCCGATTGCCGACTCGGAGGCCACGACCGGCTCTACGTTGAACCCGGTCATGAACTTGATGTCGTCCATCGCGAACACGTTCGTGGGGTCGGTCATCGCAATGGTGAGAACGGAACCGACACGCGAAAGCGGAATGACCTGGTAACGCAGGGCCGTATCTTGCGGGATGAGCTTGATGACGTTGGGATCGATTTCGTAATACTTCAAGTTGATCGAGGGAACGCCGTACTGGCGAGAGAGCACACCGGTGATGTCATCATCGGTGATGAAGCCCATCTTCGTCAGGCAGCTTCCCAGCTTGCCACCATTTGAGCGCTGAAATTCGAGCGCCTTCTGGAGCTGGTCCTGAGTGATCAGGCTTTCTTTAATAAGTATTTCGCCCAAACGGACGGACATCCGCAGCACTCCCTGCCGGTTTGCACCCAGAGTCAACATAGCAAACAGCGGCTGCGAAGGTACGCGGAAATTAAAAAGAAGTTCTGAAATGGCTAATACCTGTCCGCAGGGGCAGGTTTTTCGAACGAGGTACAGGTGCAGTTCTTGACTTGCTTGAATGCGGTGGATATCGTGCGAGATAGAGGGTTTTGGTACTCAACTGTGCGATATCGACTTGCTGGAAGTTGGAGCTGACAAAAAGCGTCAGTTGGTTGTTATGGGCTCTTGGATTCAAGGCCAGGCTTAGTTTGCGCGGCGATTTTTATTCTCTTTTTGAAACGCGCGCACGCCAGCGTGTGGCGCGACACACGTGCAAGAGGCGCGCGCGAACGAGTTGCTTAACTGAAATGATGGCAGTCACGGCATGAGTCGTCTCGATTCCAAACAGCGCTGGACTCTGGTCATCGGCGGGATTCTGGTCACTCTCTTGCTCGCCGCCGTCTTTACTTTTGGCTCGCTCGAAGTTCCATTCGAACCAAAGAGCTGGCGCGCGCTGATGCCTTTGTACGCCGTCTCAAGTTTCATCACGGCGGCGCTTCTGGTCTTTGGTCTCATTCTGGGCCGCACCATTTTGCGCTTGTGGGCGGAGACTAGCCGCGAGCAGCTTGGCGCACGTTTCAAAACAAAAATGGTCGTGGGAGCCATGGCCATTTCGCTCCTGCCAATCATCTTCATGTTTATCGTGAGCTACTCGCTGATCAACCGCACTCTCTTGCGATGGTTTCCACGTCCTCTCGAGATCGCTTCCGAGAAGACGCAAGAACTCATGAACGATTTTGGCCGCGCGCAGATGCCGCGTCTTCGCCGGTTGGCGGCGGATGTTCAGGAGGACGCTTCGCCATTGTTTGATGACAAATTGCAACACGCTTTTGCAAAGGGCGCTGACGCAGTTTGGATATTGGACAAGGATGGCAACTCCACGCGAGGGGGAGTCGTCTGCGAGAACCAAGCTGAAGATCGAAGCGGCACGATTTGCGCCAAAACGGGCGTCTTGGGCAAACCAGTGCAATCCCTGCCGAGCGGCATCGAAGTGTGGACTGCTGGCGGCAAGGATTATTTTGCGGTGCGGGTTCCTACCCTGCGTAGTGGCCAGCCCGCTGGCTATATCGTCGCCGCGTATCGCACAGGCCCGAACTTCCTTTCGCGATTCACGGAAATTCAAGACCGCACGCGGGAATATTACCAAGAGAAACAAGATCTGAGGACCCTCAAGAAGCAGATGCTGCTCATCCTCTTACTCTTTACAGTACTGCTCCTCTTCTCGGTGATGTGGGTCGCCCTCTTCCTCGCGAAGCAAGTAACCGTCCCGATTCAAGCTCTCGCTGAAGGCACGCGTGAAATCTCCGCGGGAAATTTTGACTATCAGGTTCCGGAGCAGGCGCAGGACGAACTCGGCGTTTTGGTACGTTCGTTCAACACCATGACCACGCAGTTGCGCGACAACCGCTCGCAGATCGATCAGTTCACGCGAAATTTGCAGCAGGCTGTGCAGGAACTCGAGCGTCGTCGGCAACTGATGGAAACGGTTCTGGAGAACATCCCGACGGGGGTCATTTCGCTAGACGCCAGCGGCGCCATCCTCCGCGCCAATACCGCTGTGACTCGAATCTTTGGCGGCGAGGCTCGCAACGCGCAATCCCTTGACGAACTGCTGGGCCCGGAAGCATCGCGCGTCCTGCAACTTTTGATGCGGCGCTCGCTGCGCATGGGCGTAGTGTCCCGCGAAATCGAAACCGTCGTCTCTGGCCGCGTCCTGCACCTCGCCGTGACCGCCAGTTCTCTGGGCCCTCGCCGCGCCAACTCCGGATACGTTTTAGTGCTGGATGACCTCACGGAAATGCTGCGCGCGCAAAAGTCGGCCGCGTGGCAGGAAGTCGCCAGGCGCATCGCACACGAGATTAAGAATCCTCTGACACCGATTCAACTTTCTTCGCAGCGACTGTCCCGCTTTCTCGAGCGGCGCGATGCCGTCGAATCTAAAGCACCGCGCGACCTCGAGCTGACGAAGCTCGTACACGAATGCTCGCGGTTGATCGAGCGGGAAGTCTCGACCCTCGCGGCGCTTGTGAATGAATTCTCTCAATTCGTGCGCTTCCCGATCGCTAAACTGGTCGCCACGAACGCCAACACGGTTGTGCACGAGGCGATTGAAGTTTTTTCTGGTCGACTCGATGGGATCATGCTAAAGACCACCCTGGAAGATAATTTGCCCCCAGTTCGCGCGGATGCCGGGCTGCTCCGCAGCGTTGTGGTCAACCTGATTGATAACGCCGCGGAGGCCCTGGAGAACTCAACCTTCCGGGAAATCCTGATTTCCACTTGCGCGCATCCGGACG
>Ga0209139_10000462_pt1 | contig 14042 bp, 15 predicted proteins | sample BogFormECP14_OM3_FD_188246 | JGI IMG/M metagenome (GOLD analysis project Ga0209139, IMG submission 188246) | Bog forest soil microbial communities from Calvert Island, British Columbia, Canada - ECP14_OM3 (SPAdes) (version 2) | ecosystem: Environmental > Aquatic > Freshwater > Wetlands > Bog ...
TGCGACCACGCGATGCCATTCGGTACGCTGCTGCTTGGTACCGCTCCGATCCGTGAAACGCTCGGTCGTCGCCAGCGAGAAATTCGCCACGTTCTGCCCCGAGTTGGGCAGAGTACGAATTACCGGGTTAGCTCCGAGATTACCGATCACGATCACCTTGTTGATTGCCATTGCCATTACCTCCGTTCTCCTTTGCTGCGTCCGCTTCCCGTCATCGGGCAGGACGCGCTCTGCTTTTCATTCCCGCGCCAATTTTTTTCCGCGCGGCCCTTACACTCGAACAGGAGGGCCGTGCGCAGATTTCTAGATGCGCGAGCGTAACGGGCGGCAGGACGTGCCAGAGATACCGTCTTGCTGAGCAAGAGGATCGGTATCGTGTTCGCGGAGCGAACCTGGCGCGGCTTGCTAGCGGAGGGAACGCCACCAATGAGAGCATGCGTCGGAGCGGAGCCAAGAGAGCGGAGAGGGTGGGACGGGCCGCGTGCGAAGTTTACGGAGCGCTAGTGAAGCGGCTCACAGCGAAGGCGCTGCGTCAGATGCAGCATTGGACTGACATCCAAGGAGTATCGGAACCGGGAGGAGACTTCGGAAGTGTACGGTCAACGCGATGATATTTTGGCCGACTCGCGCCGCCCAGGAGGTGCTATCCCACATATTCGTTTGACTGGTAATACGTATGTCATATTACGCTGGTTGGGTTTTGCCGCCTCTTCAAAGAGGTTGTAACCAACGTCCACGCTGGGGAGAATTTCAAGTTCCGACTGGAGAACCATAAGCGCTTGGCAATCCATCACAGAGCAGAGCTCGCGGCCCGTGCCGAAGATCGACGACGCCCCTGAAACAATTCCAGACTCAGGAAAAGTTCGAAATGAAGAGCTCCGAAGACAAATTCCGGGTGATGGTCGACACGATCCCCGCGCTCGTGTGGTGCACTCTGCCGGATGGTTCCAATGAATTCCATAACCAACGATGGCACGAGTATACGGGCCTGCCCGAGGGAGCAGAGACCGGGTGGGGATGGAAAGTTGCATATCATCCCGACGACCTCGAGCGGCTCCTTAACGAGTTTCAGTCAATCGTGGCTTCTGGGGAGCCCGGTGAGATGGAAGCGCGTCTGCGGCGTTTCGATGGGGAATATCGATGGTTCCTGATCCGCGCGGCGCCCCTTAGGGACGAGACAGGCAAAATCGTCTACTGGTATGGCAGCAGCACCGACATTGAAGACCGCAAACGTGCGGAAGAGAAATTGCGGCAGGACGAGCGCGAGCTTCGCCGGATTACCGATGCGATAGCGCAGACCATTGTTGTCCAGAGTCCGGACGGTGCTCCGATCTATGCGAACCAAGCCGTGCTCGACTACACCGGCCTAACCATCGACGACGTGACCGGCTCGGATTTCCGCGCCCGAATCTTTCATCCGGAAGATATCGAGCGGCTACGCGAGGAACGTCGAGCGGCCCTTGCTCGCGGCGTTCCGTTCGATATCGAACAACGAGCGCTAAGGCACGATGGCCAGTATCGCTGGTTCCTTATCCGCTACAACCCTTTCCGCGACGAACAGGGACGCCTGGTGCGGTGGTATGCGACAGGGACCGACATCGAAGATCGTAAACGGGCAGAAGAAAGGACTAGAAACGAAAACGTCGCGTTGCGTGAAGAGATTGACCGCTACTCAATGTTCGAGGAAATCGTTGGCGCCTCTGCGGCACTACGCAAGGTGCTGGCGCAGGTGGAAAAAGTCGCCCCGACTGACTCCACCGTGCTCATTTCGGGTGAAACCGGAACCGGAAAGGAACTGATTGCTCGTGCAGTTCACAAACGATCGAATCGTTCCGCGCGAGCGTTCATCCGCGTGAACTGTGGGGCTATTTCGCCTTCGCTGATTGCATCCGAGCTTTTTGGCCATGAGAAAGGCGCCTTCACCGGGGCCCTGCAAAGGCGCATTGGACGCTTTGAGGCGGCCGACGGAGGAACCATTTTTCTCGATGAGATTGGCGACCTTTCCATTGAGGTGCAGATCGCACTGCTTCGTGTGCTGCAGGAGCGAGAGTTTGAACGCGTCGGGAGCAGCCAACCGCTCGCCGTCGACGTACGCGTGCTGGTCGCAACGAACCGCGACCTGAAGTCTGCAGTCGATGCCGGTACGTTCCGTCAGGATCTCTTCTACAGACTTAATGTTTTTCCAATCCATCTGCCGTCCCTACGGGAACGAGTGGACGACATTCCGCTACTGGTCGAATACTTTGTCGATCGCTATGCCCAAAAGGCCGGCAAGAAGTTCAGGGACATAACGAGCAAGACGCTCGCACTGTTTCAGGGATACCACTGGCCGGGGAACATCCGCGAACTTCAGAATGTGATCGAGCGAGCCGTAATCCTTTGTGATAACGAAACATTTTCAATTGATGAGACCTGGTTGAAGCTTGAGTCACCTCCGCTGTCCGGCCCGGTCGTTCCTTTGGCCGCCACCCTCATCGAGCGTGAGAAGCAAATGATCGAAGCCGCGCTCGCGCAGTGTCAGGGCCGAGTCTCGGGCCCATCCGGGGCAGCTCACAAACTGGGAATTCCGCGCCAGACGCTTGACGCAAGAATCCTGAGCCTCGGTATCAACAAGCATCGATTTAAGACCAGCTAGACCGACCCGAAGCAGGTCGCACATTTCCGGGCTGAGCGCACGTCGTCACGGCTGGGATTGTTGTATTAGGCAATCATGCAATTCTCGCCCAGAACTCGGCAATTGCCGAGAACACGGCAACGCTACTCGCTCGCGACCCAATTTATTCCAACACTTTCGAACGGCCCGCCGATTGCACTAACGAAGAGGCGTGACGCTGAAGATTGAAAAAACTCTTGTCGAGCACGGCACGACTATCAAGCTGATCGGCCGAATTCGAGCGGAGCACCTCAGTGAATTGAAAGCACAAATCTCCGCGAGCGTTTCCAAGGTTATGCTGGAACTCGGAGAAGTGTCCCTCGTGGATGCGGACGCGGTCAGGTTCCTGGGCAAGTGCGAGTCAGAGGGCATTCAATTGCTGAACTGCTCACCGTATATACGCGAGTGGATCGTCAGGGAACGAGAAACACCCAACAAAAAATAAGCGAAGGAGTAGCCGATGAACCACCGAGTTGTTTTGATCACTGGTGCCCTCACGGGCATTGGACAAGCTACCGCACTTGCCTTCGCGGAAGACGGTGCGCGCGTCGTTATCGCGGGTCGACGCGACGAAGCCGGCCAAAATCTACTGGCTGAGCTCCGCAAGCTCGACGCCGAGGCGGAATACGTGAATGCCGATGTACGTCACGAGAACGACGTACGAAACCTGGTCGATAAGACGGTGGCGCGCTTCGGTCGCTTGGATGTGGCTGTAAACGCCGCCGGGACCGAGGGCAAGCCCGGTCCGGTGACGGAGCAAACCGCCGAGAGCTACGCGGCGACTTTCGACACCAACGTTCTCGGCACATTGTTGAGCATGAAGCACGAACTGCGCGTGATGCTTCCAGAGCGGCAGGGCAGCATCGTCAATGTGTCGTCCACCTATGGCCACTTGGGCGCTGCGGGCGCGTCACTCTACGCAGCAAGTAAGCACGCCGTCGAAGGGCTTACGCGCTCGGCAGCTCTCGAAGCAGCGGAGTTCGGCGTGCGCGTCAATGTCGTTGCTCCCGGACCCATCGATACCGCGATGCTGACCCGCTTTACCGGGACTCCCGAACGGAAGGCCGGCTTGGTGTCAGGAGTGCCGCTCCAACGGATGGGCAAGCCCGAAGAGATTGCCCAACTGATCGTGTTTCTCGCGTCTGACAAGGCATCTTTCAGCACCGGTGCGACTTTCGCCGCGGACGGCGGCAAAACGGCGCGCTAGGGTTTTTTGGCTCCGCTTAACGAATGCACGAAAAAGAATACTCAAGAGGCAAGTAAGATGGCTCGCGGAAATATCAGTCATATTGCGCTGACAGTCAGCGACCTGGAGCGCTCCACCGCATTTTACAACAAAGTGTTTGAGTTCATCGGCGTCAAAGCTGTCGAAGTTCCGGAATCTACTCAGCTGGCGATGAAGACCCGGCTTAAGGCGTGGGTAGGTCCGGGCTACTCAATCTCGATCCGTCCGTCGAAAGGAGAGTTTGCGCACAGGCTACACGATCGAAACGCTCCCGGATTTAACCATATGGCGTTCATTGCGGAGAACCGATCGGACGTTGAGAAACTGAACGAGTTCTTGAAGCAAATGGGAGCGACCATCCTCAACGCGCCGGCGGAATATCCGTACTCGCCTGGATACTACGCAGTCTATTTCACCGATCCTGACGGCCTGAAGCTTGAGTTCGCGTACGCGCCGCCAACAAAAAAATAAATCCAAGGAGCATCCGATGAATACCCCCGTTGTTTTAATCACTGGCGCCCTCACGGGCATTGGACGAGCCACTGCACTAGCCTTTGCGAAAGAGGGTGCGCGGATAGCTGTCTCAGGCCGACGCGACGAAGTCGGCCAAAAATTAGTCGCCGAACTCCGCGAGCTCGGCGTTGAGGCAGAGTATTGGCGTGCTGATGTCCGCCACGATGACGATGTGCGCGACCTGGTCAATAAGACCGTCACGCGCTTTGGTCGCCTCGATATTGCCATCAACAACGCCGCGACTGAGGGGCGGGGCGGTCTCGTAACGGAGCAGACCGCCGAAAGCTATGCGGCCACCTTCGATACCAACGTCCTCGGCACCCTGCTGAGCATGAAACATGAGCTGCGCGTGATGCAGCCGCAAGGCAGCGGAAGCATAGTCAATGTTTCATCGGCCTATGGAAGCGTCGGCGCTCCAGGAGCGTCTGTTTACGTGGGGAGTAAGCATGCGGTGGAAGGAATGACCAAGTCCGCCGCACTGGAAGTCGCCGGTACGGGCATTCGCGTAAACGTAGTGGCTCCGGGCACTACGGACACCGGCATGCTCACACGCTTCACGAGTACAGATGAAAACAAGGCTGCCCTCGTCTCGACTGTGCCGGTCAAACGTCTCGCGACGCCGGAGGAGATCGCTCATGTGATCGTCTTTGTAGCCTCCGCAAACGCATCATACATGACCGGTGCGTCTATCCCGGTGGATGGTGGAATGCTGGCTGACTAGAAGTGTTTGAAGAATGACAACTTGGTCAGAGGCAAGGGTCGTCGCCGCAAGATTCTGCAGCAGAAAGCCGATGAAGATACCTGAATCAATCCGCGAACTGATCGCAAAGGCGCCCTTCGCCCATATGACGACGCTCAATTCGACGGGTGGTCCGCAGGTCACGGTCGTTTGGGTCGGAATCGAGGGTGAGGATTTTGTCATTGGCCACCTGCACTTGCCTAGTTATCAGAAGGTGAAAAATATTCGGCGCGATCCGCGAGTAGCGCTGTCAATGCTAAGTGACGCCACTAACGCACAGGGATTGCGCGAATACCTCGTAGTTTACCGCGACGCACGAGTGACCGAGGGCGGCGCATTTGATCTTTTGCAGCGCCTCGGGCGCCTTTACCTCGGACCGAACGCCGTCTATCCACCGGCCGCCATGAGCAATATTCCGGGTTGGATCACACGAATCACGCCCGCGCGCTTTGCCGGAGTCGGGCCATGGGTTGTGCCAACTGCTCACGAATGAGCCGCAAACTTGTCCAATGAGGGCAGGTCGTGTTCGTGAACATTAACAGTATAGAGGTCTTATATGTCACGCGTCGTAGAGTTTTCAGAGGCCGGAAGGCCTGAGGTATTGAGATTCAAAAATGTCGACGTTCCTGAAGCGGGACCGGGGCAAGTGCGCATTCGGGTAAAAGCCATTGGATTGAATCGTGCCGAATCCATGTGGCGCGAAGATAAGTACGGACCGGTAGAGAAGGATCAACACGCAATACACTATCGAGTAGAGGAAGGTATCCAATGACTAACGTAGTGAAGAAACACAGCATCTCTTATGAGCTGGCACAGAAAATGGTGGATGAAGCGTTGGCGAAAGCTAGAAAACTTGGCGTTACCGAGAACGTAGCGATTCTCGATGACGGCGGCAATCTCAAGGCCTTTGGCCGGATGGATGGGGCTCCGATCCTTTGCATCGAGATGGCGCAGAATAAGGCGTACACAGCTCTGTTCGGCGTCTCCACGCAGGATTTTTTCAACTCTATCCAGGGCGACCCGTCGCTTTTGGCCGGCATCCCGACGCTTGCGCGTGTGGCGGCGTGGGGTGGAGGGTTTCCCATTAAGGTGAACGGAGAAGTTGTCGGGGCGATAGGACTGAGCGGGGCGCCCACGGTGCAGAATGACGAAGATTGCGCGAGAGCAGCCCTAGCGCTAGTACCCGATGCGGTGCCGGCTGACTAATTTGTAGGCCGCGGGATTACGGCACGCGATTGTCCGCGCGGTCATAGCATGGGCGGGATCGCGACGCTCGCCCTTGCCACGCGGAATCCGGAAATGGCGCGCGCGAGCCGCCGAATATCCGTACTCGCCCGGATACTCAGCCCGCCCGCGAATATCAGCCGGATGGACGGTAAGTACGGCTATAACGGCTGATGTTCCAGATGGGCGGCATCGGGCCTCCGGCGGGCCGGCGGGGCATTGTCTTCCCGGAGCCGCTGGTGCTCAAGGACAACGAAGACGTGCTGGAAATGGCGATGAAAATGTTGACGTTAGAAACCTACTCCAGAGAGCGGAGGAGAATTCCATGCTCCAATATCGCGCTTTCAACGAAATAGTGGACCATCCCGGCTTGCGTATCGTACTGGTCAAAGGCATGCCCAGTCCGTGGGGTCAGGCCGCCAAAACGATCTTCGAAATTAAGGGTCTCGATTATATCGCAGCACCGTGGATGCCAGGCGAGCCCAACGCCGACATCGTGGCTTGGGGCGGTGAAGCCAGCGCACCGATCGTCGCATGGGCCAAGGAAAAGCCGATCAATCACTGGATTGACATACTGTATTTGGCCGAAAGGCTCGCGCCAAAGCCATCACTGATTCCAGAGGACGCCACGCAGCGCGCGCTGATGATCGGCCTGTCGCACGAAATCTGCGGTGTAATGGGCATCGGCTGGAACCGGCGGCTGCAGATGTTTGAGCCGGCGTATGCATCCGGCAGCCCGCCGGCGAACATCAGCCGGATGGGCAGTAAATACGGCTTCAATGAAAATGACGTACAGGCCGCCGGTGCTCGCACTGCCGAATCGTTGAAAGCGCTGGCCACGCAACTCAAATCACAATACGCACGCGGTGTGCGTTACTTTGTCGGCGACTCCGTGAGCGCGCTGGACATCTATTGGGTCGCCTTCGCGAATTTCCTGGACCCCCTGCCGAAAGAGCAGTGTCCGATGCCGGAGGCCTGGCGTCCGGGTTTTGTCGTCAGCGAACCGGTCGTCAGGTCGGCGCTTGACCCGCTGCTGCTGGAACACCGCTCGCGAATTTTTCGCGAGCACTTCCGCGATCCGATGGAGCTGTAAGCTACGAGCCTCAGCTGGGGCGACGCGGCCCGCCGTAAACGCCGCCGGAACCGAAGGCAAGCCCGGTCCGGTGACGGATCAATCCGCCGAGAGCTACGCGGCCACCTTCGACACCAACGTGCTGGGCGTGCTGTTAAGCATGAAGCATGAGCTGCGCGTAATGCTGCCAAAGGGCAGCGGGAGCATAGTCAATGTTTCATCGGCCTATGGAAGCATCGGGGCTCCAGGAGCATCTGTTTACGTGGCGAGTAAACATGCGGGCGAAGGACTGACTAAAAGTCCGCCGCACTGGAAGTCGCGGAGACCGGCGTTCGCGTAAATGTAGTGGCTCCGGGCACTACGGATACGGGTATGCTCACACGCTTCACCAATACAGATGAAAACAAGGCTGCACTCGTCTCGACCGTTCCAGTCAAACGTCTCGCAAGACCGGAGGAGATCGCTCATGTGATCGTCTTTGTAGCCTCCGCAGACACCTCATACATGACCGGTGCGTCCATCCCAGTGGATGGAGGAATGCTCGCTGATTAGATCGTTTTGTATTCAGGACTCTGTCTGACCTCGGACGTGATCGGCGGTGCGTGGCATTGCCTAGTGTTCGGTCGAAGCAATCGCCGAGGATGCCGATCCGGCAAGCCGAGAGGTTGCATAGGAGTGCTGGAAGCAGAATCTCGAGCGTTTCAAGGATTTGATCTTCTCGACGCTCCTGCGTTGAACAGACCGCCGCCGCCCGTGGAGACTGTCGCGGAGCATTTCGGATTCCTCGCTCCTACCCTTTTCTGCCAATACTTCGGCATTTTCCCAAAATTCGGCAGCGTCTGGACCTATAGCTCCATGTCCTTGCAGCGGTTCCGAATGGCCCGTTTATTGCGCTTGGTCACGGAGGACTGCAGTGACGCTGAAATACGTAAACGAAAAGGAGGCCAGAATGGCGGGGAGAAAAGAGACCAACGAACATCCGGTCATAGAAGACCGGCCGCAGCCCACCGAAGACGAGATCCGTGAGCGTGCATACCAAATATACAACGCGCGGAATGGCGGTCCTGGTGACGAGGTCAACGATTGGCTGAAGGCGGAAGCCGAGCTCAAAGCAGAGGGCTAGACCACGGAGTAGCTATTCCGGGCGCTGAGTCCTTCGGAGCGAGCTGTCATGTCAACGTAGCAGGAACTTGCGGAACAAATGGTGTTCGATGTTTGGCAACACTGTAGATCGCAGTGAGCAGTTTGTGCATAGCGGCAATGATGGCGACCTTGGGACGTTTGCCCGCGCTGCGGAGGCGTAGGTAATAGGTACGCAGCCAAAGATTGAGGCGGATGCCGACCAAGACGGGCATCCAAAGGGCGCGTCTGAGGCGGGCGTTTCCCAGTGGAATGGCGGGTTTGCCGAATCGCTCGAAAAGCGCGCGTGCGCGCGCGATTCGCGATCGTACATGGAACCCGGAGAAAGCCCTCGGCGGCCCGAATCCGCAGAATCTAGCAAAACCTATCCGGGCGCGATTTGGCTAGGTCCATCGAATGAGGCGGTCGAGGCGCGTAGAATTTGCCCGCCGGACCTGGCTGAACAGACCGTTTTCCAAAATGTTTGGGGCTAGAGAGAACAACTTCAACAATGAGTCTGGAGAGGTCATGACTGACAAAACCCGGCGTGCTCGAAACCATATCCGCCTGAGAGCTGCGATCTTAATTCTTCTCGCCGCGTGGCTTCTCGTCACAGGATCGTCAACAGTCCGGGTTCTCGCGCAAGAGGGTCCTCCTGCGGGAAGTCCGGCGACATCGGGCGCGCGCAAGCCGAACATAATCCTGATGCTGGCGGATAACCTGGGGTACGGTGACCTCGGTTCGTACGGGGGCGGGGAAACGCGAGGGATGCCTACGCCGCGGCTGGATCAGCTTGCGAATCAAGGCGCGCGCTTCACGCAGTTTCTGGTCGAACCAAGCTGTACACCGTCGCGGGCGGCCTTGATGACGGGTCGCTATTCGATCCGCAGTGGTCTTTCTCTGATCCTGGTGGTTGGAACCACGAACACGCTCAGCGCCAAGGAAGTCACGTTGGCGAGAGTGCTCAAGGATGGGGGATACGACACGGCGATGTTCGGCAAATGGCATCTGGGCACCGAAGCGCAGAGCCAGCCTCAGAACCAGGGCTTCGACGAGTTTTATGGGATCCTCAACAGCTCCGACGACAGTCTGCACGTGCCGATGATGAAGCGGTTTCATTTCCCGCTCCCGCCTGAGGAATTGCAGGCTCATATCGTTCAGGCGAAAGCGGGCGGCAAATTGGAAACGGTGAAGCCGTACACCACCGACGCTCGCGCACACATTGACATCGAGATCGCGGACCGCGCCGTCGATTACGTCAAGCAGCATGCGCAGGGGCCGAAACCGTTCTTTCTGTATTTGCCCTGGACCAGGCCGCATTATCCCAACCTCACCACCGCCGAGTTCGATGGCAAATCGCGCATCGGGCCGTATGGGGATTGCGTGATGGAGATGGATTACAACGTCGGTCGCGTGCTCGACGCGCTCAAGCAGGCCGGGATCGAAGACAACACTGTTGTCGTTTTTGCGAGTGATAACGGACCCTCACCGGGAGTTAACGACATTTTCAACGCCGGTTCGTCTGGTCCTTTCCGCGGCGAATTGGGCGACCCGCTTGAGGGTTCGCTCCGCACTGTCGGCATGATCCGTTGGCCCGGCAAAATCCGTCCGCAGGTCTCCAACGAAATGTTTTCCGAGATGGACTTCTTCCCGACTCTGGCGAAATTCGCGGGCGCGAAGATTCCAACCGATCGCCCCATCGATGGGATAGATCAATCCGCTTCCCTGCTCGGCCAGAAAGAGACGGGGAGCCGCGAGAGCATGCTGACGTTTATCGGCGACCAACTCGTAGCGGTGCGGTGGCATCAGTGGCGCTACTACATGGTGGACGTCCAGCCTGCCGGCGCCCACAAAATCGAAGCCACTGGCGTCCTTTCTGATTTCCCGCCGACAGCAGGGTATCCACTGGTCTACAACATCGAATTGGACCCGCGGGAGGAGAATCCCTATCTGCTGGCGACCTCGCAATTCGTGCTCGGCCCAATGATAAGGGTGATCGCAGAATACCAGAAGACTCTAGTTGGCCACCCGAATCCTCCTGCACCCAATCTCACCAATTGGCAGACGGGACCTAAGGCCAAAGAAAACGAGGATGTCCAGTCCCTTGAATGAGGAGGCTCGCCCGTCGCGGCGAGTGCGAAAGAACTCCCGCTTCAGTCCGCTGCTCCAGCGTCACTTCTGCGATAACCATTCGAGGATTAGTTCGTTCACTTGCTCCGGGTGGTCAAGCATCACCCAATGGCTCGCATTCGGAATTAGTTCGTAGCGCCAAGGCCCTCTAAGGTATTTGCCGGTATCTCGAAGCTGCGATTCCCACGTGAACACATCCCTACCGCCCCCAATTCCGAGTGTCGGCGTTCTCACTTCGGGAAGTGTTCTCTGCGATGCGGGTCGCTCCGCATCGAGCCACGCACTTGCCATCGGGTTTGCGACATCCCATGCCACCACGGGACGGAAACCTTCGGGTTGGCGACATAGCCGCGAGACAACCTCGTCGACCTCCGGATGAGTGGCGATCAACATCCGAAAGAAGGAGCAGTTATTAGCCTTATACAGTTCGGGGGCTAACGGATGTGTGTTGAGCAGCATGTACCAATCCCAACGATTCTGTTCGAAGCTGCCCAGTGGCATTGTCACCATTGGAAGTCCCACAGTCAGTGTGACAAAGCGTCGCACGCGATCTGGATGCGTCATGATCATCGACCACCCGAACCCCGCGCCCCAATCGTGCCCGACGTAATCAACCTGTTTTATGCCTAGCGTATCGAGCAGCGCCACCAGGTCCTTTACTACCTGCGGACCCTCGTAGTGCTTCAGATCGCGTGGTTTGTCCGACTGCCCAGATCCCACCAGATCGGGGACGATCACTCGGTAGCCCGCCTTGAGCAGCGGTGGTACCTGGTACTTCCAGACACCAGAGCTGTCAGGCATTCCGTGCACGAGGAGCACCGCCGGACCCGATCCCTGGTCGAACACGTGCATCGTAACTCCGTTCACCTCAATCTGTTTTCCCGGCAGACTGCCGTTGATGGTGACTGCCGCAACGGGTTCGGCGAATGCGCGGGTGCCGATGCCAATAAGTGGCGTCAGCACGCCGAAGAGCAAAATCAGACGTAGTCTCTTCACACAGCGTCCTCCCTGGTGACGTGAATTGGATTATTCAATGCGCACACTTCGCCAGCGACTCAAGCACTTGAAGCGCTGCGCGATGGCCCGATCGAACGGCGCCGTCCATGTAACCGGTCCAGATGTCGGCGGTTTCCGTTCCTGCCCAGATGAGTGAGCCTGTTGCCGGACGAAGGCTGCGTCCATAGCGGGTCAGAACAGTTGGAGACAGCGGTGAAACGCAGCCGCGATTCCACGTCTCGAGAGCCCAATCCTGCTGATAGTACGCTGTCGGACTCAGCGCCTCTTTGCCGAAACATCGCGCGAACGCTTCACTGAAGATCCGTTTGCGTTCTGATTCGCTCGCGGGCAATACGGAACCATCGGCGAATGCCATTATCGCTCCGACTGAACCATCCGGAGGCGAATTGTCGATTGACCAGAAGTACGGTCCCGGCACCGAAATCGACTGCCCGCTCAAGCCCGCGTTGCGCCAAAAGGGCTTTGGATAGATGAGGTGAACCTTCATCCCCGTTCCGGTGGTCGGCCAATGCTCCTGCAAGTCCCGTCGCAACTCAGGCAGCGGCGGATCGAATGAGATTCGAGCAATCAGGCTCGGCATGAGCGCGACAACCACCCGTCGAGCATGGAACGAGCCGCGGTCGGTTTCGACAACCACTGGCCCCGAGCCGCTCGCCCAGTTGGAAATCTTCGTTACCGGAGATGACAGCGAGACATGGGAGCCAAGCTGTTCCGCCATTTTCAGACTCAACAGCTGCGACCCACCCGCGATTCGTGAATCCTGCGCGCCTCCCCGAATCGACTCAAGCGTTCCATAGCCGCCAGCCGACCGAACGTAATAGAGGAAGTACAAGAATGAGATCTGATCGGCTGGCGCGCCGAACGTAAGCCGGGTCCCGATATCAAGACCGATTCGATCCGCGGGAGATAACCCTTTCTGATCGAGCCATTGACCGAGCGTTGTAGCATCGTATTCCTTTGCTTTCGGCGCGCTCCATGGATCGGGGAGCGGGATCGTGCGCGCCAACGAATCGATCTCGCGCTCGAGATCGGGAAGCCCGATAATGCTGGCAGTCGGCTCGACCTCGGACCGTTTTCCCTGAACAACATAGACCGTCTTGCCGCGGTCATAAGTGGGGAACGTCTCGATTTCGAGTTCGCGTGCGAGATCCAGCACCGCAGTCTGCGTTGGGCCGACCCATTGGCCGCCGGCCTCTACTACGTGGCCGCCGCCGATAGGCTGATTCAGCGTCCGCCCTCCTACACGGTCTCGCGCTTCGAGCACCACGAATGAATCCAATCCGGAACTGGCGAGGTCGCGCGCGGCGGTGAGTCCGGCCAGCCCGGCCCCCACGATTGCGACGTCCACGACCTTTGCGTCTGACGCGCGGCCTCGGGCCGCAAACCCTGTGAGGATAGATCCGGTCGCTGCAGCCGTGATCCCGATGAACTTCCGGCGCGTGATTCCTGTGTTGAACGGCATCTCTTACTCCGATTTGAGAACCTGAACAGTCGTCAAGTATATAACTCGTAGAGATGGGTCGCGTCAACAGGATATTGAACATCCGTCAACTTTAGAGATATGGTGGACCATGGCGAAGATCGACGCGTCGACGCGAAAGAAGAAGGCGGGTCTCAAACGGCGCGCGATCCCGCAGCAGGAGCGGTCGCGGGAACGTGTTGCAGCTATTCTGGCGGCGGCGTCGAGGCTGCTGACCAAATACGGGTTCGACGGGTTGAATACCCGTCAGATTGCAGCCGCAGCCAAGCTGCCTCCGGGGTTGGTGTACCACTACTTCCCGAACAAGACGGCAATCGTGATGCACCTGGCAGAGCAGACCGTTCAGCCGTTGCGGAACGAGCTCGCGCAATTGCTCGGTAAGGCAGAAGCGGGATCGTGGCGAACAGCGATACGTCAGTTTGTCGGCAAGCTCACGGCAGTCTATCGGGGTGAGCCGGCCTCCGCTGCAATCCTGCAAGCTATTCAGAGCGATCCGGAACTCAGGCGATTTAACCGGAGGATGAACGAACAGTTCGCTCGAATGATCGCAAGATTTTTGCGCGCGGCAGGAGCCCGACCCGATTCAAGATCGCTGCTGCGCAGCGCACACCTGGTCGTGCTGATTTGCGACGCGGTCGCTCCCGACCTCGTCGCGGTGAGTCGCGCCGAGGCTGAGAAATTGTCGGACGAAGTATCGGGGCTGTTGGTCTCTTATCTTGGAAAATACTTCAGATGACCGATGGACGTTACTACTCTACATGTTCTGCTAATAATATGTTTCGCCATTTTCATTCGATCGGCTTTTGGTTTTGGCGAAGGGCTAATTGCTGTCCCGCTGCTGGCCTTCAGCATTCCCATCGAGATTGCCGC
>Ga0209139_10000463_pt1 | contig 14039 bp, 11 predicted proteins | sample BogFormECP14_OM3_FD_188246 | JGI IMG/M metagenome (GOLD analysis project Ga0209139, IMG submission 188246) | Bog forest soil microbial communities from Calvert Island, British Columbia, Canada - ECP14_OM3 (SPAdes) (version 2) | ecosystem: Environmental > Aquatic > Freshwater > Wetlands > Bog ...
TGTTCCGCGCTTCATATCTATGCGCAGATCGTCGGCAAGTATCGGCTGGCGCGAACGCCTTGGGTCAATCATTCGTGGCACGCGACCCTGTACGTCGATGCGCGCGGCCTGACCACTTCTTTGATCCCGGACGCAGCGGGCATCGAGATCGTCCTCAATCTGCGCGAGCACGTGTTGAGCGGTAGAGCCGCCGATGGACGGACGGCGGGATTCCCGCTCGGTCCGATGTCAGTCGCCGAGTTTCACGGCCGCTTCATCGAGACCGTCGCGTGGCTCGGCGGCGCCCCGGAGTTCGACGGTCGACCCAATGAGTTGCCCGATCCGATTCCGTTTCGCGACGACCGGCTGACGAGGCCCTATGACGCCGAATCGGTGGAGCGTTTCTTCCACGCTCTGATCGCGATCAGCCGCGTCTTATTTCGGTTTCGCACCGGCTATATCGGGAAAGTCAGTCCGGTTCATCTGTTTTGGGGAAGCTTCGATCTCGCGGTGACGCGTTTCTCCGGGCGCCCCGCGCCAGTCCACCCCGGCGGCATCCCCTTCTTGCCCGACGATGTCACGCGCGAGGCCTATAGCCATGAAGTCTCGTCGGCGGGCTTCTGGCCGGGCGACGCACAAACAAAGTTCCCCGCGTTCTACTCTTACGCGTATCCCACGCCCAAAGGGTTTGCCGAGTCTAAGCCGGCGCCCGAGGGGGCGTATTTCGATCAAGAGCTCGGCGAGTTCGTGCTGCCGTACGAAGTCGTGCGAATGTCGCGCGACCCCCAGGCGACGCTCATGGCTTTCCTCGAGAGCACCTATCGCGCCGCGGCCGACCTCGGGCAATGGGATTGCGGCGCCCTCGAGTGCCCCACCGGCGAACCTCTCCGACCCCGCCCGCTGCGGGGATGATCTACTTTTCGTTCGCCGTGACCTCGCCAATGCTTGTCATGCTCGCGGACGCGAGCATCCAGAGCGCCACGACGCTACGAGAATTTGACGCTTGGTTGCCGCTTCCGCTGGCTTTTCCAGCTTGCGCCTCTGATCGTGGCCCCACGACTGGATACCCGCTTTCGCGGGTATGACACGAGGGGCTACCCGTCTGTTTCTCATTGCCGGGGCGTAGCAATCCACGATCCCGCCGCCCCTCGCGACCCACGCAGCCGTTTGCCCTGCGCTTCGATCGGCCGCAAATCTCGTTGCTCGCGGCCGCGCGATGCTCCAAAAGAGCGGGCGAAACCCACCTCGGAAGCCGTCGACTTGGAAAGGCAGAATCATGATCACGCTTCTGATCGGAATCGTCGTGTTTCTCGGCGTCCATACCCTCACGACGCTGCGGGAGCCGCGGGCGGCGCTGATCGCGCGTTTGGGCGAGGGCCCGTATAAGGGTCTGTTTTCGCTTGGCGCCCTGGTCGGCTTTGTCCTCATAGTCTGGGGATTCTCCATCTATCGTTCTGAGGGCTGGTTCCAGATCTGGTATCCCCCGACTTGGACCCGGCATTTGACGATCACACTGATGTGGTTTGCATTCGTCGCGCTCGCCTGCATGAACCCGGCGTCGAGCCGAATCCGCGGCTGGCTGCGCCACCCGATGCTCGTCGCGATCAAAATCTGGGCGCTCGCGCATCTCATCGCCAACGGGGACCTCGGCGGCATGCTGCTGTTCGGCGCGTTCCTGGCCTGGGCGGTCTACGACCGCATCGCAGTCAAGCGGCGCGGCGACCTCGGCGCGCCTCGCGTTTCGTCGTTCACGCCCGCCGACGGCGTCAATCTCGCGGTAGGAACCGTGGCGTACATAGCGATGATCTTCCTGCACCCCTATCTCATCGGCGTGAGCGTGATTTAGTGTCGAACAGCGACGCAGATGTGGTCATCATAGGCGGCGGGGCGGCTGGAATAGCCGCCGCGCGTCGCCTGCGCGCCGAGGGCGTCGACGCGCTCCTCGTCGAGGCGCGGACGCGCCTCGGGGGGCGCGCCTGGACGGTCGTCGACGAGGGCGGTTTTCCGCTCGATCTCGGTTGCGGCTGGCTGCACTCGGCCGATCAGAATCCGTGGGTCGCGATCGCGGAGGCGCAGGGGCGAAAAGTCGATCACATGCGACCGCCTTGGGAACGCCCCTACGCTCACAGCGGGTCTCGCGAGGACAGCGCCGCCCTCATGCTGGCGATGCGGCGTTTTCGCGAACGGGCGGGAGCGATCGAAGAAAACGAACCGGACCGCGCCGCCGCGGAGTACCTGGAGCCAGGGGATCGCTGGAACCCGATGATCGATGCGGTCAGCACGTGGTACAGCGGCGCCGAGCTGGATCGGGTATCGGCGCGAGACCTCGAGCGATATGTCGACACCGGCGTGAACTGGCGCGTCGTCGAAGGCTACGGCAACGTCGTCACGACGCACGGCGCGGAGTTGAGGGTCGAACTCGGCTGCAAGGTCGAACGCATCGACCATCGCAGCCGCGAGCTGCGGGTCGAGACCTCGCGCGGAGCCGTCACGGCGCAGGCGGTCGTCGTGACCTTGCCTAGCCGATGGCTCGCGGAGGAGGAGGATTTCTTCCTGCCCGCGCTGCCGGAAAAGACACGGGCCGCGTCGGGTTTGCCGCTGGGGCTCGCGGATAAATTATTCCTGGCGCTCTCCGGTTCGGAGGAGTTCGAGCCGGACAGCCGCGCGTTCGGCGCCATCGATCGCACGGCGACGGGGGCCTATCAGTTCCGATCGCTCGGCCGGCCGCTGATCGAGTGCTATTTCGGCGGCAGGCTGGCGGCCCAACTCGAGACGGGAGGCGAAGCGGCGTTCCTCGATTTCGCCGTCGCCGAACTCGTCGGACTGTTCGGCGCCGACTTTGCGCGCCGCGTCGCGCCGCTCGGTTCGCACTCCTGGGGCGTCGATCCCCTGTCGCGGGGCTCCTACTCCTACGCGCTGCCCGGTAGGGCCGACGATCGCGCGGCGCTGGCGGCGCCGGTCGACGACCGGATCTTTTTTGCCGGCGAGGCCTGCTCGCGAACCGACTTTTCCACCGCGCACGGCGCATTCCGAACCGGGATCGCGGCCGCCGAGCAGGCTATCGAGGCGCTCCGGCCGGCCCGCGTAGGCGCGGCCGGCCGACGAGTGTTGTAGCCGCGCTCGCTGAGCGCGGCCGCGGCTCTCATCGTCATTGCGAGCGGAGCGAAGCAAATCCATGGTCCCGCCGCCGCTCGCCCGCCGATTGGCTCGCGCCTCGTCGTTGACGATTCCGGTTGCGATGTAGCCGCGCCCGCTGAGCGCGGCTGTCGTAGAGCGCCTCGTTTTCCGAGTGTCGACCAAGCGGAACCCACGCGGTCGGCGACCGCGTTTACAACGGCGTCGTCTCCGGGGTCCTTGTGAATTCCGACGTTCGCTCTACACTCGCTGGCGATCTGAAAAATTGAAGCCACAGGGAAGAGACCGCCTATGATCAATCGCCGCTCGCTTTTGCTGGGGACCGCCGTATTGGCCTCGTCCGTCCTGTTGCGCCGAGCTTTCGCCGACGAATCGCCTGTTCCGATCGTATTCGTCCATGGCGACAGCGACCAGGCCGCGATCTGGCAGACAACATTCTGGCGGTTCGAAAGCAACGGCTATCCCCGCGACCGGCTGTTTGCGATCAATTTCACCAATCCGCAGGCCCGCGACGACGATAGCGTCGCGCAGCCGAACAGATCCTCGACTGAGGACGAATTGCGCGAATTGTCGCAATTCATCGGCTCCGTCCGCCAGCGAACCGGCGCGGACAAGATCGCGCTGGTCGACAACTCCCGCGGCGGCAATTCCGTGCGATCTTACATCGCCTCCGGAGGGGCGCCGTACGTCAGCCATGCGGTGCTTTGCGGCACGCCCAATCACGGGGTATTCGCGTGGGATGCCCTGCTCGGCAGCGAGTACAATGGTCGCGGCCCGTTTCTGACGAAACTGAACAGCAGCGGCCCAACCGAGACGACGCCGGGGGTACCGTTCCTCACCTTGCGGAGCGACGGCTACGATCTCTATGCGCAACCCGACGCCGCATATCTCGGACGACCCGGCACGCCGACCAACGTCACCTCGGAAGGCCCCGCGTTGAACGGCGCGACCAACCTGGTGCTCGGCCGAGTCGATCACCGCGAGACGGCGTTCAGCCCGCGAGCGTTCGCCGAAATCTATCGATTCATCGTCGGCGCCGCGCCCTCGCGGATCGCGATCCTGCCCGAGAGCGCGGTCGTGCTCGATGGCCGCGTCACCGGCGTCGCCGGGGTGACGCCGACCAACCTTCCGGTCGAGGGAGCGAAGGTGGACGTCTTCGCGGTCGATGCCGACACCGGCGGGCGTAAAGGCGCGGCGCTCCTCTCGAAGACCACGGGCGCAGACGGGGGCTGGGGTCCGCTGAATGTCGACAGCGCGTCCGCGTTGGAATTCGTCGTCACGGTACAAGGCGCGCCGGTCACGCACATCTATCGTTCGCCGTTCCCACGCTCCTTCGGCTTGCTCGATCTCAGGCCTTCAGCGCCGCTCGCGGCGGATGACGCCGACGCCGGCGCTGTGATCATGATGAATCGCCCGCGCGGCTACTTCGGGCTTCCACGCGACGTCATCTTCCTCGACGGCAGCCAGCCGACCGATATTCCGCCGGGCGTCCCGGCGGTTTGGCACACCAAGCTGAAATTGCCGTCCGCCGAATCCCGCCCGATAATCGCGGAATTCAATCTCGAGCGGATCGTCGCGCATCCCTGGCCGGCGAAGGAGAATCACATCGCCATCGCCGAATTGACCTATTGACGGCGACGGAAGGGACCGCCTTGCCTGCCGCGCTGGAGATAGTGCCTGGCCTTCGTCATTATCCGGACTACCTCGGCCGGCGCGAGCAGGCGGTCCTTCTCGACGAGCTGAGGGAGATCTTGCGCGCCGCGCCGCTGTTCACGCCCCGCATGCCGCGCACCGGCAAGCCGTTTACGGTCCGCATGACAAATTGCGGACCTCTGGGGTGGGTCTCGGACGTCGAAGGCTATCGCTATCAGGCGAACCATCCGGAAACGGGGCGCCCGTGGCCGCCGTTTCCGCCGCGCGCGCTCGCCGCCTGGACGGAACTCGCCGGGGATTGTCCGCCGCCCGAAGCCTGTCTCGTGAATGTGTACGATGCGACCGCGCGAATGGGACTCCACCAGGATCGGGACGAGGAGGAGTTTTCGGCCCCGGTCGTTTCGCTTTCGTTGGGCGACGACGCGGTTTTCCGAATTGGCGGAGCGACGCGCAATTCGCCCACCCGCTCGTTCCGGCTCCGGTCCGGCGACGCGATGAGCCTCGGCGGCCCGGCGCGGCTCGCCTTCCACGGCGTCGATCGCATCGTGGCGGGAACCTCGACGCTGCTGGCGAAGGGAGGGCGCGTCAATCTCACGCTGCGCCGGGTGACGAAGCCGTAGGCCGCGGCGCGCCCTATTCGACCTTCGCTGCGACCTTCGGTCCGCCTTTGGACACGCCCACCAGCGCGGGCCGCAACACGCGGTCGCCGATTTTCCAGCCGCTCTGGACGACCTCCGTCACGGTGCCCGCCGGAACAGCTTCGTCGGGCGCCTCGAACATGGCCTGGTGAAAGTTCGGATCGAACTTCTCGCCTCGAGGCTCCAGCTTTTTCACGCCGTGACGTCCGAGCGCCGCCTGCAGCTCGCGACCTGTGAGCTCGACGCCCTCGATGAAGGCCTTGATCGGCCCATCGGCGGCGACGCGCGTCTCCGCGGGCAGGCTCTCCAGCGCCCGCGCAAAATTGTCCGCGACGGTCAAGAGATCGCGCGCGAAAGCGGTCACCGCATAAGTCCTCGCGTCGGCCGCCTCGCGTTCCGAACGCCGACGCATGTTCTCGACGTCGGCCAGGGCGCGGAGAACGCGATCCTTGAGCTCCGCGTTTTCCGCGTTGAGCTTTTCGATCACCGCGAAACCATCCGGCTCCGGCGCGGGCGCCGCAACGGCCGGCGGCGCAGTCTCCGACGAAGGCGCTTGACTCGTATCGTTCATGTCCCCGAAATTCCCTTGTTTCAATCGCGCCCGATATCAGGGCTCTCGCGGCAAAAATCAAGCGTCGGCGGCGTCAGGCTGCTGACGCCCCGCGCGGCTCGAAAATGGCCAGCAGATGCCGACGAATCGCCGATTGGCGGGCTGACGCGACAATCTTGGCGCCCGTGAGATCGGTTATATAGAAAGAATCGACCGCCTTTTCACCAAAGGTCACGATATGGGCGGAACCGATGTTCAGATTGAGCTTCGAAAGCCCGGAAGTGAGGTCGTACAGAAGGCCCGGCCGGTCGAGCCCGGAAACCTCGAGTACGGTGTAGCGATTCGAAAGAGTATTGTCGATCATGACCTCCGGCTCGATGGCGAACGTTCCGGCGCGCGCGTCGGCGCGACGCTTGGCGGAGATGATTTCGCTGACTTTGATCTCGCCGCGCAACGCCTGTTCGATCGAGCGGGCCATGCGCCTGCCGCGTCTCAGCTCGTCCTCGTCGCGGTCGAAGGCGCGAGAAACGAAGATCGTGTCGAGCGCGAAACCGTCGGACGTCGTGAATATATGGGCGTCGACGATATTGCCGCCCGCCCCCGCGCAGGCGCCGGCGATGATCGAGAGGAGGCGGGGATGGTCCGGCGCGATGATCGTCAGTTCGGTCACGCCGCGGAAGGCGTCGGTCGCGACCTCGGTCGCGGAGGAACGCACCTCCGCCGCCATCGCATGGAACAGCTTGGCGTGCGCGACCTGGCGCGCGAGGTCGACTTTCAGCCAGTATGCGGGATAATGACGCGCCGCATAAGCGTCGAACTCGGGGTCCGACCAGACCAGCGCGCGCCGCAACGCCTCTTGCGCCGCGGCGACGCGCAGCTTGCGGTCGGCCGCGGAATGGCCGCCGCCCAGCACGACCTCGGTTTCCCAGAATAGATTGCGGAGCAATTGTCCCTTCCAGCCGTTCCACACTCCGGGCCCGACGGCGCGAATGTCGCAAACGGTCAACGCCAACAGCAGTCTGAGCCGTTCGAGGGATTGAACCTTCGCGGCGAGCGCCTCGGCCGTTTTGGGGTCCGAAAGATCGCGGCCCTGCGCCATGTTCGACATGGTCAGATGCTGTTCGATCAGCCAAGCGACGCGGTCCGTATCCGCGGTCGAAAGGCCGAAGCGTGGGCACAAGCGGCGCGCGACCTCGGCTCCGGCGATCGAATGGTCCTCGCGACGGCCCTTGGCGATATCGTGCAGGAAAGCCGCCACGTAAAGCGCCGTGCGATGGCTGATGTTGGGCAGGATTTCGGCGAGCAGCGGATGGTCCTCGTTGAGCAGTCCGGCTTCGATCTGGCTCAACACGCCGACCGTGCGCAACAGATGCTCGTCGACCGTGAAATGATGGTACATCGAGAACTGCATCATGCCGACGACGCGGCCGAAATCCGGAATGAAGCGGCCGAGCACGCCCGCTTCGTTCATTCGTCGGAGCGCCGTCTCGGGCGAGCGGTGTGAGGTGAGAATTTCCAGGAAGAGCCGGTTGGCTTCGGGATCGGCGCGAAGCCCAGCGTCGATGCGCTTCAACGATTGGGTGACGAGCCGCGATGCGTCCGGATGGATGTCCAGGTTGGATCGGTCCGCGACCCAATAAAGCCGGATCAGATTGACCGGGTCACGCTCGAACGCGTCGCTTCCGATCGCGTTGACGCGGTCGTTGTCGATTCGAAAATCCGCGGCGTCCGCCACGGCGCGCGGCCTGCGGCGTAAGCGGCGGAGGAAGCGATTGAGCCCCTGCGTCGGCTTCGCGTGGCGCTCCTCCAACGCCGCACAGACGATCGCGGTCAGGTCGCCGACATCTTTTGCCACCAGGAAATAGTGCTTCATGAAGCGTTCGACGTCATTCTGCCCGGCGCGCGCGGCGTAGCCCAGCTGTTCGGCGATCGGCCGCTGCAGGTCGAAGCTGAGGCGCTCCTCCGCGCGACCCGTAAGAAAATGCAGGTGGCAGCGCACCGACCAGAGGAATTCCTCGCAGCGGCGAAACAGCGCGTATTCCCGCGGCGAAAACAGGCCGGCGCCGATGAGTTCGTGAGGATCCCGGACGCGATAGACATATTTGGCGATCCAGAACAGCGTATTGAGATCGCGCAGGCCGCCCTTTCCCTCTTTGACGTTGGGCTCCACGAGATAGCGCGATTCGCCGGCGCGCTTGACCCGCGCATCGCGCTCCGCGAGCTTGGCGGCGACGAATTCGAACGCCGTCTTGGCGACGATCTCCTTGTCGAATCGGGCGAGAAGCCGCTCGAATAGCGGCTCGGCACCGCTCAGGAACCGAGCCTCGAGAATGGATGTGCGGATAGTCATGTCCGCGCGCGCCTGCTTCAAGCACTCATCGAGCGATCGCGTGGAGTGGCCGACCTTTTGCTTGAGGTCCCAAAGCACGTAGAGCATCGTCTCGATGATTTTCTTGTTTCCTGGGTCGGGCGCCTCTGGCAACAAAAACAGTAGGTCGATGTCTGAGCCGGGGGCGAGCAGGCCGCGTCCGTACCCTCCGACGGCGAGGATGGTCAGCCGCGCCGAGGCCTCGATGCCCGGGTGAAGGAACCGCCGCGCCATATCGTGCAGCGCGCGAATGAGTTGATCCTCGAGATCGCTCAGCCGTTCGGCGCAACTACGTCCGCTCCCGCCATCCTCGAGCGTCTGTCGCGCCTCGGCGCGGCCCTCATCGAGCACGGTGCGGAAGAGATCGACGGCGGCGAGGCGAAACGCCGGGTCGTCGCCCTGCGTTTCGCGCCTGATGGTTTCGAGCCGTTCCTGGAGCCAGACTTGGTCCAAGCCGCCGCGTGATGCGGCTTGGCGGGGCCGCCGACGACGTTCGGCCAGGGCTGCCTTCGTGTCCATCGAGCGCCTTAGGCGGTTCGGTCGGGCGAGGATGCGCCGAACGCGCGTCGCTTGGCCTCGATGACATCCCAGATCGCGGCGGCGAGATTCGCGCCACCCAAGCGCTGGATTGCGCGCAATCCCGTGGGCGAGGTCACGTTGATCTCCGTCAGGAAGCCGTCGATCACGTCGATGCCGACGAAGACGAGCCCGCGGCGCTTCAACTCCGGACCTATGCGGGCGCAGATTTCGCGCTCGCGTGGAGTGAGCGCGGTTTCCCTCGCGGCCCCGCCCCGCACCATGTTGGAGCGAACGTCATCGACGGCAGGCACGCGATTGACGGCGCCGAGCGGCTCGCCGTCGACCAGGACGATACGCTTGTCGCCTTGGGCGACCGCGGGCATGAACTTCTGGATGACCCACGGCTCGCGGAACGTGACCGAGAACAGATCGAAAAACGAGCCGAAATTGGCGTCTCGTTCGTCTATCTTGAACACCGCGGCGCCCCCGTAGCCATGGAGCGGCTTGAACACGACCACACCGTGTCGATGGCGGAACGCTTCGATCTCCGCGCGGTCGCGAGTAATGAGGGTCGGCGGCATCAGCTCAGGAAAGTCCATGACGAACAGCTTCTCCGGCGCGTCACGCACGGAGCGGGGATCGTTGACGACCAGCACATGCGGCTGGATGCGCTCCAACAGATACGACGTCGTGATGTAGGCGAGGTCGAACGGCGGATCCTGGCGTAGCAGGACGACGTCGACTCCCGCGAGGTCGATCCGGCTGACATTACCGAGCCGGGCATGATCACCCTGTTCGTCCTTTACCTGCAACGGCTGGACTGTCGCGACCAGCGACGAACCGTCGAGGGTCAATCTGTCGGGCGTATAATAGAGCAATTCGTGCCCGCGCGCCTGCGCCTCCAAAAGCAGCGCGAATGTCGAGTCCCCCGCGACGCGAATGCGCTCGATGGGGTCCATTTGGACGGCGACGGTCAACGACATGGCGGGACTCGGTTACGATCAGTCGAGATTGAGCGTATACGCCTCGAGCGTGTGACGGGGAAGCCGACCGGGGGCGACGAAGACCGCATCGCCCCGCAGCGTGGCGCCGACCGCCCACGGATTGCGCGTCAGCCAGATTCGCGCCGCCCACGAGAGCCGACGGCGTTTGATTTCATGGATGGCGCTGGCCGCCTCGTCGAGGTCGCCACGCGCCTTGACCTCGACGAAGGCGATGGTCTGGCCGCGCTGCACGATGAGATCGATCTCGCCGCCCTTGACGACAAACCGGCGCGCCAGGACTCGATATCCCTTCGCGAACAGCCAGGCGGCCGCTATCCACTCCGCTCGCAGCCCGAAAACGTGAGCCCGCCGTCGCGCCCGAGAATCTTTCAACGGCGCTCGCGGGTATCTCATCGCCGCTCGCCCGCCAGTTGCAGGGTCCGCCCATAAACCGCGCGGCGCGGAAGCCCCGTCCGCGCGGCGACAGCCGCCGCCGCGTCCTTGACCGAAAGGGCCTCGAGCGCCGTCAGAATTTCGCGATCGAGCGCGTCCGCCTCGAGGATCGGGGCGGCTGACGGCGGCCCGACGACGATCACGATTTCTCCCTTCGGCGGCGCGGCGGCGGCGTATTCCGCGGCGAGCCCGGCGAGGTCGCCGCGGCGGGTTTCCTCGAAGACCTTGGTGAGTTCGCGCGCCACCGCCGCCGGTCGCGGACCCAGTTCCGTCGCCAGATCCGCCAGGCTCTCGGCCAGACGAGAAGGCGCCTCGTAGAATATGAGCGTCGCGGGAATCCGCGCGAGCGCGTTGGCGCGTTCGCGCCGCGCGGCGCTTCTGTGCGGGAGAAAACCCTCGAAGAAAAAACGGTCGGTCGGCAGACCCGAGAGGGTCAGCGCCGTCAGAGCGGCGGAAGGGCCCGGCAGGCTGAATACGGAAATCCTCGCCGCCACGGCTTCTGCGACGAGTTTGTAGCCCGGATCCGAGATCAGCGGCGTTCCGGCGTCCGAGATCAGCGCGAGGGCTTGTCCTTCGGACAGCCGCTCCAGAATCCGCGGTCGGGACTGGGCGGCGTTATGCTCGTGATAGGCGATCAGCGGCGTCGCGATTTCGTAGCGGTTCGTGAGCCGGCTCGAAATGCGTGTGTCTTCGGCGAGGATGGCGTCCGCGGCAGCGAGCGTCGCGAGCGCGCGCAACGTGACGTCGCCGAGGTTGCCGATCGGCGTCGCGACGATGTGGAGGCCCGGCTCGATCGGATCCGCGACCGCCCGAGTCCCGAGCGCGGTGAAGAATCGCTGTCCCGCCGCTCGGACGGGGCGTATCGAAGGAGCCGAACCCCGCGTCGCCATGCCGTTTCATTCCTCCACGGCGTCGCCGAGCCGCGCGACGCCCCCGCGGCATTCGCATTTTCCTTAGCATTTGGGAACGAAAATGCCACAATTTCTCGCGATTGTGGGTGGCTTCGCCGTAGGTCGGGCCAATGTCGACGAATGAGCATAAGGATGAGCATGGCCGTGATTCGTCGGCGCCCGGTCGTTTGGGGGAGGGTTCATGCTCGATGAAGCCTCGTTGAAGTTTTCTAGCCGCGGCGTTGTGCGAATGGCTCGGCTCGTGGCCGCGGCCGGCTTTGTGCTGACGCTCGCCGCCTGCAATTTGACGGGCGTCCCATTTATCAACGACAACCCTCCGCCCCTGGCCTCCGCCCCGGTTCCGCACGTTCAAACGCAACCGCTCGGCGGCGGCGGCGCCGCGGTCGGCGAGACCGTGGGGACAGGGCCGGTTCGCGTCGGCGCGATCCTTCCCCTGACCCAGAACGGCGATCCGAGCGTGATCGGGCAGTCGCTGCGCAACGCGGCCCAACTGGCGGTCGAGGAATCCGGAGCGAGCGACATCACCTTGATGATCGTCGACGACCACTCGACGCCCGAAGGCGCCGCTCAGGCGGCGCAGCAGGTGGTGGGCGCCGGCGCCGAAATCATCGTCGGGCCGCTGTTCGCGGCCGATGTCGTGCAAGCGGCGCGGGCGGCCAAGTCCGCCGATCGGCCGGTGATCGCGTTTTCGACCGACACGACTGTCGCCTCTCGCGGCGTCTACCTGCTTTCGTTCCTGATTGAATCCTATGTGGATAGAATTGTCGATTACGCGGCGACGCACGGCAAGAAATCGTTCGCAGTGCTGGCCCCGGAGAGCGACTATGGCAATGTGGCGGTTTCCGCATTCCAAACCGCGGCCGGCAGGCTCGACGCGCACGTCGTGACGATCGCGCGCTACCCGCCGGGACAGCCCGCCACAGGCATGCAGGAGATCGCCGGCGTCGCCAGTGAGATCGATGCGCTCTTCATTCCCGAACAGGCTGAGGGAATGCCGGCGGTGAACGCGGCTCTCGCCTCTAGCGGCCTCAAGGCTCAGATCCTCGGCACCGGCGTCTGGAACGATCCTCGCGTCTTGAAGTTGCCGGCGCTGCAGGGCGCATGGTTCGCCGCGCCCGACAGCGCCGGCTTCGCTGCTTTTTCTCAGCGCTACAAGGCCAAATTCAATAGCAGTCCCACGAGACTGGCGACGCTGTCGTATGACGCGGTCTCGCTCGTGGCGGCTTTGTCGCGAACGCAAGGCCCGCAGCGTTTCAGCGACGCGGTGTTGACCAACGCCTCGGGGTTCAACGGCGCCGACGGCGTATTCCGTTTCCACGCCGAAGGACGCAATGATCGCGGCCTCTCCGTCATGGAGATCAACAACGGCGATGCGACGGTGGTCAGCCCGGCGCCGCATAGTTTCGCCGGGGGGTGAGGCTGGCGAGCCGCCGCTTGGCGCCTTCGTTCATTGTCGCCCGGACGTCGCAAATGCCTCCTCGAGCTCGCGCTCATCTGACCCCGGCCAGTGCGAGCCGCCGCGCTGCGATGGCGGGCTACCGCCAGGTCCAGGTCATGATGGCCACGAGCGGAGCGTCGGGCGTGACGATCCGCGGGTTCGGCATGTTCAGCGAATTGGGCGGCGCCGTCCACGGTTCGACGCACACGCCGGCGTCTTCCCTGTCATAGATGATCCAGTCCTCGCAGTCGGAGCTGACGGTGAGTTCGAGCTTGCCCGGCCAGCGCACGACCGGATCAGCGCGCAGATCGCGAAAGCAGTAATCCCAGGGTCGCGGCGCCGGCGCGGTCAACTCGCCGCTGGGAAGGCCCGTGGCGTCGTTGGCCCACATCAGCCCCGGCTGCACTTCTAGTTCGAGTTCGGCGGACGCCGGGGTCGCGGCCAAGCGGCGGACAAACCAGGGATGCCAGCCGACCGCCGCCGGCATCTCCACGCGCGCATACACCTCTATGCGGAAAGTCGCGCGACCCGCGCTGAGTTCGGTGCGCTGGACCACCCGGCACGGCCAAGGCCAGGGGTCGCCGAGTTCGATGCTGAGTTCACCGTCGCCTGTGACCTGCCACGGCCGATCGGTGACCAATCCGTGCAAGGCATGCGGCCCGCTGTTGGCGGTGAAGGGGTAGCGGGCGCCGCCGTAATTCAGGCGCGCGTCGCGCAGTCGGCCGACCCACGGCGCCATCACGAAGCTGCCCGAATGGAAAACGTCGTGGCCGTGCGCCACCAGCAGTTCGTGATCGCCGATGCGGAAGGAGGTGAGCCGGCCGCCGTCGGCCGGGTCGAAGGTCGCCGCGCATCCCTCGGCCGTCAGCTGCATGGTCGCGGTCATTGCGAAGTCCACCCTCCGTCGACGACGAGCACCGTCCCGGTGACCATCCGACCGGCATCCGAGGCCAGGTAGATGATCGCGCCCGCGACGTCGTCGGTCAGCGCGAACTGGCCGAGTGGGATCTTGCCCAGCACGGAGGCCCGCGTCGCCGGCTCGTCCAGGATCGGCGCCGTCCCCGGCGTGTAGATGAAAGTCGGCGCGATGGCGTTGACCGTGATCGCATGTTTCGCCCATTCAAGCGCGAGCGTCTTGGTCATCATGTTGAGGCCGCCCTTGCTGGTGCAATATACGGCGGCGTCGGGCAGACCGACGAGTCCCCCCTGCGAGCTGATATTGCGCCCGCCCCGGCCGGCCGCCGTCATCGTGCGGGCGACGGCCTGGCTCGTGAAGAACACGCCGCGCAGGTTCACCGCCATCATCTCGTCCCAGTCGGCTTCGCTGACATCGAAGGCGGCGCGGGCGAAGCCCAGGCCGGCGTTGTTGACGAGCACGTCGATGCGACCGTGCGCGGAGACGATGGCCGAGA
>Ga0209139_10000464_pt1 | contig 14036 bp, 8 predicted proteins | sample BogFormECP14_OM3_FD_188246 | JGI IMG/M metagenome (GOLD analysis project Ga0209139, IMG submission 188246) | Bog forest soil microbial communities from Calvert Island, British Columbia, Canada - ECP14_OM3 (SPAdes) (version 2) | ecosystem: Environmental > Aquatic > Freshwater > Wetlands > Bog ...
CTCGCCGAGCGCGTCGCCGAGCGCCCCGTCCTAGTCACTTTCAACGGCAAAACCTTCGATTGGCCGCTCCTGGACAGCCGCTTCACCATGACGCGCAGCATCCGCACTCCGCGCCTCGCAGCCCATATCGATCTTCTTCATCCCGCGCGCGCCCTGTGGAAGCTTCGTCTCGGTTCCGTGCGCCTCGTCGAGTTGGAACGCCACGTCCTCGACGCTCCCCGCCTCGGCTGGCACCGCCAGGACGACGTCGCCTCCGCCCTGATTCCGCAATACTATTTTGACTATATCCGCGGCGGCTCCGCCGATCCGCTGGTCGGCGTCCTGCGCCACAATCAGATGGACCTCCGCGGCCTCGCCGCCCTCTTTGCGAAAATCAACACGCTGCTCGCCTCGCAGCACACCGACCGCGAAGGCATCGACAGCCTCGATCTCTTCGGCCTCTCGCATTTCTTCGGACGCCGTGGCGATTCCGATCGCGCCCACGTCGCTTGTTCGCAGGCGCTCGACCTCGGCTTGCCTGCGGAACACCGGCCGCGCGCCTGCCGCGAACTCGCTCTGCTCGCAAAACGCCGTGGAGACCACACGGCAGCCGCCGATCTGTGGCTCGACCTCGTTGCCGACGGGCAAGATGGCGTCCTGGCTTGTGAACAACTGGCGATCCACTACGAGCGTCGCGCCAAGGATATTCCGCGAGCAACAGAGTATGCTCGCCTCGGCCTAGCCAAAGTCCAACGCCTGCGCGTCCATTCGCGCGACGCTTACGCTGCCGCACGCGCCATGCGCTTCGCTGAAAAATTGTTAGTCCGAATCAACCGCCTGGAAGGCAAGCTCAAAAAAAAGAGAACTGTAAACCGGGCCGCGGCGGCTTTACCTCTGTAGAAGCGAATTGTAGAAATCCGAAACCAAAAAAACTCAGCACGGGGAGAGCCAAGCTTGACCCTCGTTGCCTACTGGGGAACGCTCGGACGCCAATTTGGGTTCGGCACGAACGCACCAGCGGTATTCGCCGGCCGTTTGGAAGCGCCGGCCGACGTCTTCGCAGCCGCCGGTACCGCCGGCCACCCAATCATGCCGTTGATGCTCTCAAACACGCTGCGGGTCGCGCCCTCCACGGAAACGCACTCGGTGCCAAGGCACCGCAAGAAAACACCGCCATCGGGCGTATTAAACGACAGAAAATTCCCCTGCCGTGATTCCGCTTCGTGCTCGCCATGCTTCTTCTCGAGCGCCTCCGAATACTGCCCAAAAAACCGCTCCGCGTGGTCTTCACTGTCTAGCTGCAATCGCGCGACCAGAATCAGCCGCTTAGTCTGTTTCTGTTCGTAAAGCACGTACTTGTCTCCGCTCCAGGCGGCCGCCAGAGTCGTAGCCCGCGCCTCATCCAGAAACTGCTTCAAAATTTCTTTCCAGCCGAACTCGCCCATCACGTTCTCATCGATTTTTGCCCAATCCGCGCCCAGCAATTTCTCCAATGAAGGCATCGAGATGACTGCAGGCATTCTCCCCGATTTGTAAAGCGCCGGATGCATTATCTGCTGCGTGGAAACCGGCGGCCTGGCAAATACGCCCGACAATCCCTTCCAACCCACCGGCTTCAAGATCGCGGTGGAGAATGTTAGTCCGCCAAAGTAAGGAAATATCATGGAGTCTTTCAGAAACTGCGGCGCTTCCTGCAACTTGGGCGAATTGGACATATCCCCGGCAAAAACCGAAGGATCGATCGTCGGCAAATCCGCCACCGAATGCCCCGTTCCCCGCAGTTCGTAATCGATCATCGCGGCCATCGCGCTACCCTCCAGCACGGCTTCGCGCGCCAGTTCCGCATCGTCGTTCGGCCGCGCCGCTTTTTCCCACGCGTCGATTTGGAAGTGCTGGTCCTGGAGCGCATGCGTCAGCTCGTGCGCCATCACCATGCGCTGATCGTCCAAGGGAATCCAATCCGCAATGTAAAATTCCCGCGCTTTCGGGTCATACAAACCCGCGATCTGCTCGGTGAGCAAATCGATCATAAAATTATCTAAATCAAACCCCTTGGGGATTAATCCAAAGGCCTCGGTGCTTTTTTCGTCCGCATAGCGCTCCGCCGGTTTTTTCTCCTCCTCCATCTCCCGCACCACGTACGCACGAATCTCATCCCGCGACCGCAGCGTTTTCTTGAGAGGCATAAGCAGCTTAAGTCCGGTGATCTCGCTGACTCTCTGCAGCACCTCGTCGGCCGTTGCCGAAAACTCGGCGTTATTTACTTTCGGCGGCCCAGCGGGAGCCGGCGCGGTCGCCGCTTGTTGCGCGCGCAGCGTTTCACCGCCAATAGACCACGAGACCGCCGTCAAGAGGAGCGCGCCCAGCTGCTTGGAAAGTCTTTGACGCTTCGAAGTCATGGTCTTTGCAGAATAACAGATAACGTTCGGAGGCTGCCGCAACCACGAACGCCTCTTGCTACCTGATAGCAAACGCCAACCGGCACGCACATTCGCTGTGGTCCATTCTCCGCAAGCGACTGCAACGAACGAAGATGCAGCTGTAACGGTCCTGTAATTTCTCATCACGAAAGGTTTGTTAAATCGATTAAGAAATATTTCCGAAGAAATTCACAGCCCTCCCGTTCTGATTTCTTAACAGAATGGTAATTCTGCTATACTCGGTTTTTGTTCAACTCCTAGCACGTTCCCGAGGAAAACATGCTCCCCGGACTTCGCCTGCGGCAGGCCCGAGAACGACTTGGTTTAACGTATCGCGACGTCGAGCGCGCAAGCTTTGAATTGGCCGCGCGCCGCGGCCGGCCTGAGCTGATTCTTCATATCAGCCGCCTCGCGGATATCGAAAATCGCGGTGTCACCCCGGGCCTTCACAAACTCTATACCCTCGCGGTTGTCTATCACCTGAATCCCCTCGAGATCTTCCGTTGGTATGATGTTCCCATCGAAGATTGCTTCCCCGACGGCGGCACCTTTCACGCGCCACACACCCATCTTGCCGCCTCTCCCGTCTCTCTCAAGACCCCCTTGCGCTTCGACCCGGCCTTCGACCCCAAGCGCACCGAACTCCTCTCTCGCATAGTCGAGCAGTGGGGCAGTCTCGAAGGTGTGTTGACGAACGGAAGTGCCCGGCATCGTTATGGATACGTCGGTCTCTCCGACCGCCGAATGACGCCGCTCTTGCGCCCCGGCAGCGTAGTTCTCGTCGACGTTACCGCGCGCCGCATCGAAGACGACAATTGGGGCAATGAATACGATCGCCCCATGTATTTTGTCGAATTGCGCGAGGGCTACCGCTGTGGCTGGTTTCACCAGGACGGCACGCGTCTGCTCATGCAGCCGCATCCTCTATCTCGTTGCGTTCCAGAGGTTTGGCGCCTTCAGAAAGAAGCCGAAGTCGTCGGCCGCGTGGTGGGGGTGGTTACTCGGTTGAACGAGCCGTGGAACATTCTTCCTGGAGAATCTCCAACAGCGCGCGGAGATTCGAGCAGAAAAGCTCCTTAAGATAGTTGGGAACCCGCTCCGGCAATAGGACCCGGTAGGCTTCCAGCCTGCGCCAGTGCGTCAACGCGGAAGATAATCCGCCTGGCATTCGCGCCAGGCATTCCTTCAAATCCTCTTCTTGTATCGCCAGCGGAGTTTCCAACACTCTCTCGAAAATTTGCTCGTGGCACAGAGTTAAGGCTTGTTGTATCGCCTCGTCGGGGTACAAAGCTGTCAGCCCGGCGTGCTCGTATCTTCCGCTCGAGAGATCACGCAACGAGGCCATGTAAGTAAGTCTGCCGAACTCTCCCGGAATCCCCGCCAGCGTGGTCAGCGTGAAATCCTGAATGATGCGCCGGTTCTGCTGAAGCTGCGTGATCATTTTCTTTCCGTCGCCCGTTCCGCAGACAGAACGTTTTCGACCATTAGCTTCAGTACCTGCATTGCGCCTCCATAGTTTGCGTCAGGAGGCTTTTCCGCAATGCAAAAAAATATCGCAACTCGCCTGGCGATGCTCATTTTAACGGTCCCGATGGTACTCCCTGTTTATAGCTCGGTCAAACACTTATCCAGTAATCGCGTTGCCGCAATTTCCGCAGCTCGGGCCAGCGGCTCACCTCTTCCAGCTCCCCCGCCGCCCGGACTTAGCATCGTGTCCGTGAGCGGCTCGCCCCTTCCAGCCCCGCCACCGCCGGGATTCGAACTCCTCGCATCGAGTGGCTCACCCCTGCCAGCCCCGCCGCCTCCCGGATACGACGTCCTCACCGACAGCGGCTCGCCTCTTCCGGCTCCTCCGCCGCCCGGGCAAATGGCGTAGGAACGAGGTAACTTCAGGCGCCGCAAACTCGCCGCTGGCGCGCACGGCGAGTTGCGGCGTCATCGTTCCCTAAGAATTTTCTAATTTTACGTTAGCTGCCTTGTCCCGCAGGCGCTAACAGCCGCCTCGCGCCCCATTCGTCGATTAGTTATTTCAGGCCGAGACTCCCTGGCTGATTTCGAGAGCCTCGTCCGGCAGATTCTTCTCTCAAAATCTGCCCGCGAGGCGTTCCAGTACCAGGCACCCATCCTTCAGACTCAACTAGTTTGTTTACCGCGCAGTCAAGGCATGCTAGCATTCTACCTTCATGAGCGCATTTCCTCTCCATGTGCTGATCTTGTGGGCCCTGAGTGCATTGGCACAACTGATTCTGCTCATGCTTCTGTTTTCAAAGGATAGCTTCCGCAAGCTTCCGCACTTCACCGCCTATGTCGTTCTCAATCTGGCTCAAATACCCTACCTCCTGATTGTCTATTCCACTTTGGGCACTTCTTCAGCGCTGGTCCGAAACCTTGCATGGTGTTCGGAAGCCATCACGCTCGTGGCACAAGGTTGGGCCACCGCCGAGGTTCTAAGAGCCACGCTTAGACCCTATCAGGGCATTTGGGGGCTGGTATGGCGGGCCTTGATGGCCACCTCGACCTTCGTTGTACTTCTGGTGGCCCTGACGACGCGAGGCGATTGGACCAAAGATAAGTGGTTCGAGCTGAATCGCGGCTATCATCTCACTTTTGCAGCGGCCGTCATCGTGTGCCTGCTCTTGATCCGTTACTATTCCATTGAGGTTCCCACAGCTTACAAGTCGATCCTCGCCGGATTTTGTTTTTACTCCTGTACCGAAATTCTGATCAATACCCTGCTCCAGACTTTCCTTAAGAAAGCGTTCGATACGTACCAGACGCTCTGGCAATCCTCGACAATGGTCGCTTTTATCGTCTGTCTCTTCGTCTGGGTGGCCGCCCTATGGAGGCCTGTACCCGCCGATACTCGCCAGGTGCTGCCGCCCTCGGATTCCATTTATCAGCGCCTTTCCCCCGAGATCAATAACGGCTTGCGCGAACTCAACGAAAAGCTTCTGCGGCTTTGGAAAATGGAGGCACGACCGCAGTGAGCCTCTCGCTTGCACTTCTTGTTGCCCTTGGAATTCTCCTTCTGATCCTTCTCGTCTGGGTCTTGCGGGATCCCCGCAAGCTCTCCAAGCCGGGATTCGATCTCGGTTCTTTCGAAGAATTTGACCGTCGTCACGTAACGTACTTCCCCCAGGTGAAGCAAGCGCTGGCGCCGGGGGATTTCGCCTTTCTCGCTTCCCGAGGGTCGCGCACACTTGCACGCACGGTGCGCAAAGAACGCCGCGACATTGCATTGGCTTACCTCGCGTGCTTGCGCGCCGATTTTGTGAAGTTATGGCGCCTGGCGCGTGCGATTGCATCGATGTCTCAGCAGGTTGGCGTTATGCAGGAGTTGGAACGCCTGCAGTTGACTCTGGTCTTTTCCTGCCGTTACGAAATGGTTCGCGTCAAGCTGCTCTTCGGCGCTGCGCCACTTCCGGAGCTAGGCTCCTTGAGCGAAGTCGTAAGCCGCCTGTCAATCAGGTTGGAGACCGCCATGAAGGACCTCGGAGAGCGCGCTGCTCTCGCCGCACGGATCGCGTCATCGCCGGACGGGCGCGATCTGCATACTTCCTAGCGCCTCATCCACCGCTGCGAGCAGCTCCGCCGCCTGAAACGGCTTCTGCAGGATGTGGCTCCCATTCCATGCACCATCACCCGTCGCCTGCCCCAGCGGCGCTACTCCCCGCGTCCACACGCAGCGCTTCGCCAAACGCGGCTTCCGCACCAATATCCAATCGTGAAGGATGTTGCTCCCCCCGGTTCCAGCCAGGTCCAGGTCGGCCACCACTAAATCGAACTCGCGCTTTTCGAGCAGCGCCATCGCGTCCGCGGCCGTCTTAGCCGTTGCAACCTCATGTTCTCGTTCGAGCAGAATGGTTCGCACGGCCTCCAGCACCGAATCGTCCTGATCCATCAACAGGATGCGCCCTTCCCGTACCGGCTCCGTCACCTGACTCGTTTCAGGGCGTTTCACCGCCCTGATCGGCTGATACGGCACCTCAATCGTAAACGACGCTCCCTTGGACGGAACATTGCGCACCTGAATCGTTCCGCCGTGCTCCGAAATAATCCCGTAGCAGATGCTCAGACCCAGTCCAGTCCCCTTGCCCACCGGTTTCGTTGTGTAGAAAGGATCAAACACACGCGACGCATCTTTCACGCCCGGGCCACTGTCCGTAAATTCAATGAAGAGTTTGTCTTCCTTCGCCCCGGTCTTCACCCACAGGTCGCCTTCATTCGAATGCTCCAGCATGGCGTCCACCGCGTTGTTCACCATGTTCAGGAACACCTGCTGCAACTGATGCGGATCGGCGGATGTGTAAGGCAGGTCGGGCGACAACTCCAGGTGCACGCGAATGTGATTCATCCGCAAATCGTAGTCGCGCAAAGCAAGCGTCTCTTCCAGGATCAAGTTCAGCTGTACCGGCACGCGCTCCGGCTTGTGCTGCCGCGCAAAGCTAAGCAGATTCTGCACGATGCGATGCGTCCGCTGCGCTTGTTTGTAAAGCTTCTCCGAGTACTCAATCCCCTGCGGTCCCATCTGCCCGCTGGACGTGAGCAACTGGCTGTATCCCAAAATGGCGGTAAGCGGATTGTTCAACTCGTGCGCGACGCCCGAAATGAGCTGCCCGACGGCGGCCATCTTCTCGCTGTGCAAGAGCTGCTCCTGCGTACGCCGCAAATTTTCGTACGCCTGCCTCGCCTCCTCGTACAGCGTCGTCCGCTCGATGGCGCTCGAAAGCTGGCTGCCCACTGCGATCAGCAAATTCACGTCAGCCGGCGAAAACTCCTTCGGCGTCCGGCTCCCCACCGTCAAGCCGCCAATAACGCGGTCCTTCGACCACAAGACCACGATATACGCCGACACGAGCTCTTCTTTCCTCTGCGCCTCGCGGAAGATCGCGGGCAGCGGAAGCCCCTGCACGGAAAGAAAAGTCGCATGCACCGCCTTGATGTGTGGCAGCAAGTCCCCTTTCAAGTCTACTGCTGGAAAATTCCTCGCATACTCCGACCGGTGCCCCACCGCCGCCACCCGCCGGGTCTTCGTCCCTTCCTCGTCAAACAAATACAGCGCGCAGGCATCCAAGCTGAAAAGCTCCGCCATCTGCCGCAGAGTCCTATGCAGCGAATCGCTCAAATCCATCGACTCCATCAATGTCTGCCCGATGGAGTTCAAAACGAGCAGCTCCCGGTTGCGCCGCCGGATTTCCTGCTCCGCTCTCTTCCGTTCCGTGATGTCCAGCAAAAACCCCTGATACGCCGTAACATTCCCCGCCGTATCTTTCACCGCGATCGACGACTCCAACACCGTGCGAATTTCCCCGTCCCGGCGCTTCATTTCAAATTCGAAGTCCGCTACCGTCCCGTGTTCCTGCAACAATTTCTTCAGCCGCTCACGGTCCACGGGATTCGCGTACATCGTCCCTGGAATATCGGCGCCCAACATTTCCTCGCGCGTTTCGAATCCCGTCATGCGCATCATCGCGTCGTTAAAATCCAAAAAGCGCCCCTGCGGCGTCGAAATAAACACGCCTTCCTGCACGCTCGAAACCAGTGTCCGGTATTTTTCTTCCGCTCGCTTTCTATCCGTGATGTCTTTCAAAACGTGCACGGTCCCCAGCAAATTTCCCGCTGGATCCGTAAATGTCGAATTCGACGCAAGAAAATACCCTTGCAGCCACGGGTCGGTATCATCCCCTTCGCCCGCCACTCCCTCGCAATACGGGCATACCTCATACGTCAAATTTTTTCGCGCCAGCAAATCTGTCACGGTGCGCCCAATCAGCGCCTGCGAATCCCTTGCCATCAACCGGCCCAACCGCAAATTACAGCGCAAAATCCGCCCGTGCCCGTCGTGCACCAGAATCGGATCGCCAATCGAATCAAACGTGTACGCCCACTGCTGCTGCACCGTCGCCACTTGTTCGAACAGCCGCACATTCTGCAGCGTCAACCCCAGTAAATTACTGATGTTCAGCAGGTACGAAATCTCGTCGTCCTGAAAATGTTCGTTCCGCGTCGAACCAATCGCGATAATCCCCAGCGGCCCGTCTTTCCCCGGCAGCGCCATCGTCACCAAGTTCCCGACGCCGCTTTCCGCCATTCGCAAGCGCACCGCCGGATCGGATTCCTCTTCCATCCGCAGAAACTCGCAGTCCTTATGCAAAACGCGTTGCACCCACGGCGCCTTCACCGACAATTTGAAGTACTTCTCCAAATACTCCTTCTGAAATCCCACCGAGGCGTGCACCACGACCTGCGCCTTGTCCCCTTCACCTTCCATCAACCGCACCATCCCGTACGTCGCTCCTAAACTCTCCACGAGATGCGCTAGCACCCGGTCCAGCACATCCTGCACCGAAAGCGTCTGCGTGCTTGCCGTTGTCAGCAGCGTCAGCCGGCGCAATTTCTCGTTCAACTCCACGGTCCGCGACCGCGCTCCCTCCAGCACCACCACCACCATCGCGATTCCCAGCGCCACACCCAGCAAATGGTCAAACGCCACGCGCAGCAAAAAATACGGATGCTCCGGCCACAGCGGACGGTCCAACCCGTGCAATCCCGTCAGCAAAAACACGCCTTCGAGCAGCCGCACGCCATGCCCGCGCTTTAGCAGCGGCGACCTCCACAACACCATCCCCGCCCACACGCTCACCGCGCTCGAGAGCAGCGCCGTGCCCCACGTTACATTTCCATACTCCAGCGTCGCGCCTCGCTGAAAATAATAAACTCCGAACAACACCACGCCCGCCAGCGGCAGCATCGGCCAACTGCGCTTGCCCTGTCCATTCGTGAATTGCACCACGGCCGCCGAGAGCAGCACCATCGCTCCCACTCTTCCAATCACTACCGCCGCCCAAAGTGCCGGCACATTGCGGCTCAGCATCGCCACTTCGCAAAGCGATGCGGCCGTAATCACGCACCATCCGGCAACCCACAGCCGGAAATACCTGTTGATATGATCGCGCTGAAAAATAAAGAAGAGGACCAGCAGGACAATGAACGCCGTCGCTTCGAAGAAAGCGATACCGAGAAGGCCCTGGTTCACCAGCACGTTGCGCTGCCTCCCGCTTTCATTGGTAGTCGCCGCGAGAAAAACACCCCTGCAGCTCTCGCTGGGGACGGGCCGAGGCCTTCTACGAAGGTTCCTCTGACGCTAACATGCTATTTTCTGAATGGGCAAGCGTACCCCTTTCCCACTGTGCTGTCCCGTATAATGGCGCTAGGGGCAAACACTCGTGGAGCTAGAACAGATCCTGGTCGTTGATGATGAAGAAGCGATTCGAGAAGTCGTTTCCACCATGCTCGAATCGAAAGGTTACCGCTGCACCGCCGTAAGCAATGGCCGCGCCGCGCAAGAGCAAGTCAAAAAGTCCACGCCGGATCTGGTCCTCAGCGACATGATCATGCCCGAAATGGACGGCATCAAGCTCCTGGACTGGCTCCGCGAATACGATCCCGAAGTCCCGGTGATCATGGTCACCGCCATTCACGACATTTCTACCGCGCTGGAAGCCATTCGCCGCGGCGCCTACGACTACATCCTTAAGCCTTTTGAGAAAGACCAGCTATTTCTCGGCGTTGGCCGCGCTCTTCAGCACCGCCGCCTGGTCGCGGAAAACCGGACCTACCAGGTCCAGCTCGAACACCAGGTCGAAGAACGCACCGCTGAACTCACTCGTGCCCTCGGCCAGCTTGAGCAATCCTACGACGACACTCTCGAAGCCCTCGGCAGCGCCCTCGACTTGAAAGACGCCGAAACCGAAGGCCATTGCCAGCGCGTCACCGCATTCACTATTTCCATCGCCAAAGCCATGCCCGTTCCGCCTGCTTACCTGGCGATTCTCGCGCGCGCCGCGTTCCTCCACGACATCGGCAAAATGGCCATCCCCGACGGCATTCTCCGCAAACCCGGCCCTCTCACCGACGACGAAAAGCAAATCATGCGCAAGCACTGCGAAATCGGCTACAACATGCTCATCCGCATCCCGTTCCTCCGCGATGCCGCCGAAATCGTCCTCGCGCACCAGGAATTCTTCGACGGCACCGGCTACCCGCGCGGCCTCAAAGGCGAACAAATCCCGCTGGGCGCACGCATTTTCACCATCGCCGACTCACTCGACGCCATGATCAGCGACCGCCCCTACCGCAAAGCGCTACCCATGGGACACGCTCGCGAAGAAATTCGCCGCTGCTCCGGCACGCAGTTCGATCCCAAAGTCGTCGAAGTCTTCGCCACCATCCCCGAACAACACTGGATCGACCTCCGCGAACACCTCGGCTCCCCCTTCCGCCTCGCCCATCTGAAAAATCTGTAGACGACATTTACCTTAGCAGGATGAAGAATCCCGCTCTCGACATCCCGCCTTGGTTCTCAGTTAGGGAAAAGGGCGAACGCCGCGGAAGGAGCTTCACTGACTTTGGCTACGGAAAAAAATCGGGGATAGCCCGTTAAGGCTATCCCCGACGAATTGCTAGGCGCTGGAAGCTCTTTACCAGCGGAACGTAAGTCCGAACTTGATGACTCGGTTCCCGCCGTTTTGCAACGAGGCATTCGCAAAGCCCGTCTCCAACGACGCCAAGCCCGCATCGTCAATGAAGGGGTCGATGCTGGCGAAGTTCGGATGGTTGAATACGTTTAGCATCTGCATGTGCCAAACCAACGTGACCCTCTCCTTGATCTTAAAGTTCTTGAACAAGGCGAAGTTTCCCGTATTCGTCCAGTAATCGCGGAGCGTATTCCGCCCTACGTTGCCGAACGGCGTCCCGAAGATAGTGTCCGCCTCCGCGGTGTTGGCGATGAAACGGACTTGCTTGGTGGATACGGGCGTATCCGCCCCCGTCGCATTGATGGCATTGAGGCTCAGAAGGGTGTTCGGCGTATCGCCGCAGCCGACGCCAAAGATGTTACAAGCATCAGCCGCATAGATCCCTACCGCGCTCGCAGGAGCCGAGTTGCTTCCAACGAATGGGCGGAGGCCCCCGTCCGGCACGGTAGTGAAGGCTGCGTTAAACGATGCATCGTAAGGATTGCCTGGGCCATTGGCGCTGCAAGTGCCAAATGCCGTTCCAAGACCGCTTTCGCAGTTCAACGCGGCCTGGCTCGCGGTGTACGGTTGCCCCGACGTAATGAAATAGTTCGCGGAGACTACCCACCCGCCAAGTACGTGACCGACCAAGCCATGCTGCGACTTGAAGAACGGAATCTGTTCCGTGAAGGTGAGGTTAAAGCTATGCGGAAAATCGAGACCCGAAGTGCCGTGTTCCGCACCAGTATTGTTAAGGTAGTTCTGGGAAAAGGCGCTGGTCCCACCCCCACCGAATGTACTGAATATCTCGCTGGCATTGTCTGTAGTATTGCTGTAGGTATAACCAGCCTTCATCGTCAGTTGATTCCATAGGTTGTTGACGCGTATCTCCGACTGCAACGCGCCGTAATCCGAATAGGCGGTATTGGTGCGCTGGCGCACGATGCCTTCATTGCAATTCACGCGCCCGACCGCTTGCGGAACCGCCGCCTGCGCCGCTGGACAAGGCGTCACACTCGAGGGAACCAGATTCGGGTACAGCGCCGCCAGCCCGTCGATCTGCGGATTGCCATTGAGTGTCTGGAACAAATTCGTGGCGTGGTTTCCCACGTAACGTACTTCAAAGACCGCTTTCGGTACGATTTCCCGCTGGACGCCCAACGACCACGAGTAAACGCGTTGTGGCCCGAAGTTCGGCGTGATGCTCGTCTCGTTGAACGTGCGCGGATCGAAGACGCCCGTCGTCAGAAATGGGGCCAATTGCGTGCGATTGGCAGGCCCGAGCGGATTCGCCGACAAGGGATTGGCCAATGCGTTCGGTCCAGTCAGAGTATTCAGGAGTACGACCGGCGCTGCACTCGCGATATTTAGGTAAATGTTGTAAAACGGCGGATCGTACGCTTCGCGGAATCCCCCGCGAATCACCGTTTTCCCGTTGCCAACAAACCGACCGAGCATTCCACCAGCCCCCGGAGTCCAGGCAAAGCCGACGTTCGGGCCCCAACTATTATTAGGCGAGGGAATCGTCGGGAACTCCGTTACGCTTGCAGGCAGCGCCGGGTTCCATAGTGGATCCGATCCGGTTTGGTTCTTCGTCGTTATCTGATGAAAGAGGTTGGCCGGCTGCCCGTAATAGGACCACGTGAGGCCCAGGTTCAACGTTAGGTTATTCTTCACTTTCCAGTCGTCGCCCACGTACAGAAATGTGTCCGTCTCACGGAAGGGCAGCACCGGATTTCCCGAAGCAATATTGATCTTGAGGGGCTCGTTGCTCGCGTATGCCCCATAATCGCCGAACTGCCACGCCCCATTCCCGTTCGGCAGGAAAAAATTCGGCGAACGTTGCTGGGTTACATTGACGCCGGCCTTCAGTTCGTGGCGCCCTTTAATATACGTCCAGTTATCTTGCAACTGGTAGGTGTTCACGATGCGGCCTTGCGGCAAGTTATCTGCGGGACCATATCCCAAAAGGCCTGAGGTCGCGAATGTGATTTGTGCCAAGGCGTTACTTATATCCGTGGCGTTCGGGACCGTATTTCCTATGCTATTTCCGCCAAATTCGACGTTCTCCCGGCCATACGAGGCCCGAAATTCATTGGCCATGCGAGTCGAGATCGTGCGTGCCCAACTGAAGCCATAAGCCTGAGAGAAGGCTGGAACGTTTACCGGGTAACCGGCCGGTCCTTGACCTTCATCGACGTTGGCGGACACACTTTTGTTGTACAAGAAACGTCCGTAGAAATGATTCTTGGCCGTCTGAATATCGAGCTTTAGCGGAAAGTTATAGCTTTTGAACGGGTCCCCGAGGACGCGCTGTATTCCACCGTATTGGACGCCCGGGCAGCCCGCAATGAAACCGAGCTGGCCCTTTGTCGGAACCGAGGGACTTAGCGGAACCGGACCTCCGCCAGTCACGCCGTAGGGCCCGAACGTCTGCAGGGCTTGCAGCGATGTCGTGTTACCGAAACATCCAATCAAGGTCGTGATTCCGGCGGGCGTTGGTGTGAGGTCGCCCGACGAAAGCACCTCCGTCCCCGGGATATATTCCTGGTCAAAGCCGCCAAAGAAAAACACATGATCGACCCATAGCGGCCCACCAATCGTTCCGCCCACGAACTCATCGTTGAACCACGGCACCTTCGTCAAGCCCTCAAACTGCTTCTGGATGTTGGACAAGCTATCCAGCGCGGCGTTGCTCTCGGAGCCATATACGGAGCCATGCACGGTGTTTGAGCCCGATTTCGTCACGAGATTTACCACCGAGCCCGAATTTCGGCCGTACTCCGATCCGAAATTGCTCGTCGTAATCTGATATTCCTGCACAAATTCCGAGTCGGAGAGAAATAAGGACGGCCCTCCCACTGAGTTGTCGTTGTTGTTCTGCCCGTCGAGTTGCTGATCGTTATTGCGTCCTCTTAGGCCATTCACAGCGAAATCCACGCCGTTGCTGTTCGAGAATCCCAAATCGCGGCTCATCGTGACGCCCGGCACCGTCAGAGCTAAGTTGTCCAGACCTTCATTTCCTAATATGGTGGGGAAGGTCTGAATGTCTGACGCGGTGAAAGAATTCGTGATCTGTGCTTCGGTGCTCTCGATGAGCGGTGGCGCCGCCGAGACCTCT
>Ga0209139_10000465_pt1 | contig 14008 bp, 7 predicted proteins | sample BogFormECP14_OM3_FD_188246 | JGI IMG/M metagenome (GOLD analysis project Ga0209139, IMG submission 188246) | Bog forest soil microbial communities from Calvert Island, British Columbia, Canada - ECP14_OM3 (SPAdes) (version 2) | ecosystem: Environmental > Aquatic > Freshwater > Wetlands > Bog ...
GAGGGGCGTGGCAACGGCTTGCTCCAGCGTCTGAGCGTCCGCGCCGACGTAGGTGGCCAGGATTTGAATTTCCGGTGGCGCGATGTTCGGAAACTGGGCCACCGGCAAACTCAGAATGGTGAGAGAGCCAACCAGCACCATGACGATGGAGATGACAATCGCGACGATGGGTCGATTGATGAAGAATTTTGACATGGCCTATTTTTCCTTCGCTTCGGCAACAAACGGCTTGGGGGTCACATGCGAGCCTTGACGCACCTTCTGCACACCCTCCGCGACAATGCGTTCGCCGGGCTTTAGCCCATCGCTGATAACCCACTCGCTGCCAGTGCTGTCCCCGACAGTAACCGTTCGAATGTTCACTTTGTCTTCGGCGTCCACCACCGCAACCTGGTAGCCGCCTTGCAGCTCAGACACGGCGCGTTGCGGCACGAGTAATGCACCTTCCTGCGTGCGGATGACGGCGCGAACTTTGCCGTAGCCACCCGGGCGCAGAATGTTCCCCGGGTTGGAAAACAGCCCGGCTAGGCGAATTGCTCCAGTGCTCTCATTGACTTGGCGGTCGGCAAAGTAAAACGACCCTTCATGCGCATAAACGGAGCCATCCGCCAAGATCAGTTGTAGGCGCAGACTCTTGTCGGCTGCCAGGCGGCTGCTCTCTGTAGGAAAGCGTTTTCGCCAGGCCAGATACTGAGGCTCACCTACCGTGAAAAACACTTTGATTGGGTCCACAGTGGAAACGGAAGTGACGGGCCCACTGTTTGGATTGACCAGGGCCCCGACTTGAAGTTGAGCTTGGCCGGCGATGCCGTCGATGGGGGCTACGAGTCGCGTGAAGTCCAGATTGATTCTGGCCGTTTCGACTGCCGCCTCCGCCGACTGAATCTGCGCCTCGGCTGTAGCCACCGTGGCTTTGGCCGCCAGGTTGTTTTGGACTGCATTGTCGAAATCTTGTTGGCTGGCGGCCTGCTCTTTAACCAGCGGCGTGTATTTATTCACGTCGAGCTCGGTCCGGCGTTGCACTGCTTCGGCGTTTGCAAGTTGCGCCTTAGTCTGTGCCAGTTGTCCCAGAGCCTGGTCGAGGACCGCCTGGAAGGGACGTGGGTCGATCTCAAAAAGGAGTTGGCCCTTTTGGACGAAGGCGCCCTCCTGATAACCCTGCTTAAGAAGGTAACCAGAAACCTGCGCTATGACAGCGGCGTTTGTGAGTCCATCGAGCGTACCAATCCATTCACCGTAAATGGGGACGTCTCTTTGCTCCACGGAAACAACTTCGACCATGGGCGGAGCTGAAGGCGGCGCGGCGGCTTTCCCGCCGCAGCCGTCAAGAATAAGGATGGAGGACCAGGCGTTTGCGAGCAGCAGAGCGGTGACACCGGCGCGACTAAGAGAGCAAGAACACAGCGGCCATCGCGCGTGGTTGAGAGGGTCACCGGTGCGTCCGTTACGTTCGAGCGACATCGATTCTCCTATGTGACCACGAGTGGGACACCCGTGACTATTTGTAATGCGTTGCATCGGGCCTCAGCGAAATCAGCAAAGCAGCGGGGCGCGCGTTGCAGGGTACTACGAGGCCGCACGGTTGACCTGATTCCATTAACCCTCGGTTTGGATGTAATTGGAGTGCGAGCGGATGCAAAGGAAAAACAGGGGCTTTATCGAGGGGCTGGCGAGCCTGTGATGCCGCACTTCCTTGGGCGAGGAAGAGGCTCGTCCTTTTTCAGGCTGCCATGGGTTGATGATCACTCGCTCTCAGACTTGCAGGGATTCTAGACGAAGTTGTGATGGCCGGGTCCCAAGAGCATATAACGAGAATGGGCAACGCAGATGGTTGGGTTCGGAGACGTCAGACCGCGGTGCGCCGGCATCGCTGGTCTGAGACAGAATCGCTGAATTCGCTGGAGGGAACAAAGAAGAATGTCAACGCTGGCGTTGAAACTGGTAAGATGCGCGGCGCAAACTGACCGCGCCGCGTTTTTTTGTGCGCGCGAGTAGAAACGAAGACCAAGACTATGGACCGACGCGATTTTCTGAAAACGACTACCACCATGATTGCGGGATCGACTGTTGCGCCGCAGTTGCTGGCGGGCCGCTCCGTTCCTCCAGTTTCGAACGCCGAGGAGCGGCTTGTTTTTCCGATCAACCGGAACTGGCGTTACAACCCTGCCTTCGTGGAAGGGGCGCATGGACGCGAGTTCGACGACTCGACGTTTGAGCGGGTCGTTGTCCCGCATACGAATGTCCGGCTGCCCTGGCATGGCTTCGACGACAAGCAGTATGAGTTTGTGTCTATTTACCGGCGGCGGTTTCGTTTGCCCGCGGAGGCTCGAGGGCGGCGCGTGTTCGTGGATTTTGAAGGCGTGATGACCGCGTCTACCGTTTGGATCAATGGTGTGCGGCTCGGCGAATACAAGGGCGGGTATACGCCATTTTCCTTCGATCTGACGGCGCACTTGGATTTTGGCGGAGAGAACGTGCTCGCGGTAGATGTGGATTCGACGGAGCGGCCGGACATTCCGCCGTTTGGGAACCAGATTGACTACCTCACGTTTGGCGGTATTTACCGCGAAGTGTGGCTGCGCATTGTGCCGACGACGTTTATCGAGAATATTTTTGCCGCGCCTAAAGCTGCGCTGAGCGAACGTCCGGGATTGGATGTGCACTGCTTCCTCCAGCACCTGGAAGCTTCGCATGAGGCGCTCACGCTGGAGGTTGAACTTCGCGACGGGGAACGCGTGATGGCCAAAACGACGCAACGCATTCCCGCGTCGGAGGCGGCGACGGACCCGGCGGCCCATGCAGTGCAGTTGGAGAATTTGAGCGGGATAAAGCTTTGGAACCTTGAACACCCGAATCTTTATTCCGTCCATGCGCGTTTGCTGAAGGGAACGGAACTGGTCGATCACGATAAGCGCACGGTTGGTTTCCGTGAGGCGCAGTTTACCGATCATGGCTTCGAGTTGAACGGCAAAGTCGTCAAGCTACGCGGGCTAGACCGCCATCAGACATTTCCGTTTGTGGGGCAGGCGATGCCGGGGCGCGCGCAACGGAGCGATGCGCGTATCCTGCGAAAAAATATGAAGTGCAACATTGTGCGCACGTCGCATTATCCGCAGTCGCGGCATTTTCTCGATGCCTGCGACGAAATGGGTTTGCTGGTGTTGGAAGAAATACCGGGATGGCAGCACATCGGCGATGAAGCGTGGAAGCAGATTTCCGTCGACAATGTGAGTCGCATGATTCGCCGCGACTGGAATCATCCCAGCATTATCTTGTGGGGCGTGCGTATCAACGAATCGAAGGACGATCACGATTTCTATACGCGCACCAATGCGCTGGCGCACCAACTCGATCCCACGCGCCAGACCGGGGGGATCCGCTATTTCCTATCGTCGGAATTTCTGGAAGACGTGTTTACGATGAATGATTTCGGATTTCCTCTGCAGCCGCCGAACCATCCGCGCTATCTCAATACGGAATTTGTCGGCCATACGTATCCCACGAAAACGATCGATCAAGTTGAGCGGCTAACCGAACATGCGTTGCGTCACGCTCGTATCCACGACCAGCTTGCGTCCAATCCGCAGTATGCTGGCGGAATAGGATGGTGCGCGTTCGACTACAACACGCATGGGGATTTTGGCAGCGGTGACCGGATTTGCTATCACGGCGTTACGGATATTTTTCGCGAGCCTAAGCCTGCTGCGGGATTTTACAAATCGCAGTGCGATCCCGCGGATGAAGTGGTGCTTGAGCCAGCGTTCCACTGGGCACGCGGAGACGAATCGGTCGGATTTACGAAGGCGGTTGTCTTTTCCAACTGCGATCACCTTAAGTTTTATGTTTCGGGCAAACTGGTGGCGGAAGCCGATCCGAACAAAACCGAGTTTGCTCACCTTCGCTACTCGCCGTTCGTTGCTGATTTGGGACAAGCGACGAACAATTGGGGCGATCTCAAGATCGAAGGGTATCTGGACGGCAAGCAGGTAATTGCGAAAACTCTTTCCGGGAAGGGAGTCGATCAGAAATTTGTGCTGGTCCCGGACGACACGCGTCTGAACGCGGATGGAGCTGATTCGACCCGCGTCGTGCTACGTGTGACCGATGAATTTGGCGCGATACGGCCGTTTGCCAACGATGCGGTCAAGCTTGAGATTGCCGGGCCGGCCGAGATTATTGGCGATAATCCATTTGCGTTGATCGGGGGCACAGGCGCTATCTGGATTCGAACGAAGGAAGATCCGGGGACGGTGCGCTTGACGGCGACGCATCCGCGGCTCGGAGCGCAGCAGCTGAGTATTGAAGTCGCGCCAGCCCCTCCGGAAACCGTGTAGGCGTTTCGAGCCTGCGTCAGAGATCCGAAGGCAAAACTGGGCCCGCGCCCTCGGCTGGCCTGCAAATATAAATTTGCGGCACGAGGCCGGTTTCGCGTTGATAAGACTTGGCCATTTTTTCCTTGAATTCACCGGCGTAGCGCGCGTCCACGAGATTGATCGTCGCGCCGCCGAAGCCCCCGCCCGTCATACGCGCGCCGAAAACTCCTTTTTGCTGGAACGCCAGGTCCACCATCAAATCCAGCTCGCGGCAACTCACTTCGTATAAATCGCGGAGGCTACGGTGGGACTCGGCCATGCGTTGCCCGAAGCGCACGATGTCGCCGGAGCGAAGCGCTTCGGCGCTGTCCAGCACGCGGGCGTTCTCGGTGACGATGTGAAGGGCTCGCTTGTAGGTGACATCCGAAAGCACGCCGCGATGTTTCTCGAGTTGCTCAAGGCTCACATCTCGGAGCGCGCGAATCCCGGGCAAAACGGTGGAGAGGCGGCGGACGGCTTCTTCACAATCGGCGCGCCTGCGATTGTATTCGCTGGAGGCCAGCTCGTGTTTGACCATGGTATTGCTGATGACCAGCTTCACCGAATCAGGAATCAGGAGCGGTTCAAAGCTTAGCGAACGGCAATCGAGCATCAGAGCATGGTCCTCTTGTCCGTGCAAAGAAACGAACTGGTCCATGATCCCGACGCGCGCGCCGACGAATTCGTTTTCGGCCTTTTGGCAGAGCTTCGCCAATTGTATACGGTCCGGAGACCAGCCGGACAGATCGGAGAGAGCGAGCGCGGTGGCGACTTCGATGGCCGCGGAAGAGCTGAGACCCGCGCCGATGGGGACTTCGCTTTCAATGAGAAGATTCGCTCCATGGAGCTGAAATCCGGCCCGCTCAAACTGTAGTGCTACACCCACGGGATAGTCGCTCCACGTTTTAGACGGCTCTAACGCCGCGGACATCAGGTCCGCTTCTGCCGACGCGGAAAACTCTTCGGAGTAAATGCTGAGTTTGCGGTCGTCTCTGGGACCGACGGCAGCCCAGCAATAAAACTCAATGGCCGCGGGCATCGCGAAGCCGTCGTTGTAATCGGTGTGCTCTCCGATCAGGTTGACGCGTCCTGGGGCGCGGTAGACGTGTGGGACCGCGCCAAATCGGGCACGAAATCGCTCAACGATGTTCGACCGTCGTGTCATCAATTTTTTCTAAGCCAAGAGCTGCCCCAGAAACGGAAGCGGATGGCGAGCGGTAGTCGGATATTCAGCGCCATGATTTCTACCAGAAAACGGCAGCCAAAAAGAAACATTCGGGCCGGAACTATGATCGCGAGTAACACACTGGCTGCGCGTAGCGTGCAAGAACTCGCGGTTGGGACGCCCACGTCAACGAACAGACAGGCCGCCAAGCTTTTGACAAAATGGCGTTCACAAAGTTTGGAGGGTACATGAGGTTTTGGCTTGCCGCAAGCGGGGTTGCGGAGTCGGGCGCGTTGCGGGCGACGATTGCGGGGGCATAGAATGGCTGGAAGTATGCAAAACAGGCGTCCGATTGCGTGCGAAAAGGGGACCTTCAGTTTGGTGAAGGCCGCGATTCTTTGGGGAGTGCTGGCTGTCACGTTTATCACTCTCGCGAGCCCGACCGCTTTCGGGCGAAATTCTTCGCCACAGGAATCGGCCGTCGTTACGGTCGAAGGCACCGTTCGGGATATGGCGGGACAGCCGCTTGTCGATGCGACTGTGCTTCTTGAAGAGAAGGGCAGTTCGGCGGGGGGCGAGACAAAGACGAGTGCCGATGGGACTTTCGTCATCAGGTCCGGTCACGCCGGGACTTATACCGTGCGAGCGCAAAAAGCGGGATGTGGCGATGCCGTGGTGGATGCGCTGGTTTTGTCGCTTGGCAACAAGAGGCATCTCGATTTGGTTTTGCGCGCGGCAGTAAAGTCCCAGTCGTCCGGGCCGGTGCCGGCCTCTAAGGATTCTTCGGCAGCAATGGAGTTTAGTGACGAACCAAATTTTACCGTGGCGGGCGTTACCGATTGGACGAATGTCGGCTTGCATGGATCGACGGCTAGTTCGCAAACCAGCGAATCGCTGGCCAAACAAACGGTGACGCTGAAATCGAGTGAACCCGAGAAGGTCTCTGCCAGCGGTTCGGCGAAGCGATATGCTGCTGCCTTGGCGTATCGAGATAAAGGCGATTTCGCCGGTGCTCGGGAGCAAGTCCGCAAGGAACTTGCGATTGCCGAGGACGCCGAGGGGCATCGCCTGCTAGGCGAACTCGCTGAGCGATTGAATGAACCGCTCGACGCCGTTCACGAATACGAAAAAGCGGCTCGCATGGATCCCAGCGAACAGAACTATTTCGAATGGGGATCGGAGCTGCTTCTTCACAAAGCGGCTCAGCCGGCTGTGGAAGTGTTTACGAAAGGATTTGGCGCGCATCCGAATTCCGCGAGGATGCTTGCGGGGCTTGGCGTCGCGCTCTACTCGAATGGTTCGTACGACGAAGCGTCGCGACGGTTGTGCGAAGCGTCGGACTTACAACCGTCCGATCCCACGCCGTATCTTTTTCTCGGCAAGATTGAAAAGGCCACCACGGCGCCGCTGGCGTGCAGCGAGCAGAAGTTGGCCCGCTTTGCGAACGAGCAGCCTGGGAATGCTCTCGCTAATTACTACTATGCGGTCAGTGTTTGGAAGCGTGAGAAAAGCTCGGGGAATCCGTCAGGCGCGAAACAAGCAGAAGGATTGCTCGAAAAGGCCGTGGCCATCGATCCGAGACTCGACGTAGCGTTTCTCCAATTGGGAATATTGCATTTTGCACGAGGCGATTTCGAACGGGCCATCGGCGACTACCAGAAGGCTGTTAGAGTGAATCCGAGTCTTGGCGAAGCGCATCGCCAACTGGGCCTGGCTTATCAGCGTACGGGCGACGCAGCGAAGGCGCAGCAGGAATTTCAAGTGTACGACCAGATTGAAAGAATCGAAGCCGCCGAACTTGAGCGTCAGCGCCGGCAGCTTCGCCAATTCTTGATAGTTCTGAAAGACCAGCCCGCAAGTTCGCCACCTCACTAGAATTCGCAGCGCGCCAAAAGCTATTTGGTCTTTGGTTTGACGGCCGCGACGATGCCACTGCCTTCGCGGATGGTGAGAATCTGGTTGGCGGGCACGTCGATGAATCGTTCCAGCTTCTGCGTGGTCGGCCATTTCACTTCGATGAGATCCGCTTTTTGGGCTTTTCCCAGGCCGAAGTGCAGCCGCAGGTCGCTTTGCGACATGACGCTCGTGCCGCTGTGGACTTCGTCCATCTGCGCATGTTTGCCCGTCACTACGCGGACGCGGGCGCCAATCGCTGTGCGGTTGCAGATGGTTCCGATCAGTTTGAGCTTGATCCAATTCTGCTTGTTGCCGCCGTCGTTGCGAAGCAGCGAAGGCAAATCGTTCATGTTTAGAACGAGGGCGTCGATGTCGCCATCGTTGTCGTAATCGCCGAAAGCGGCGCCGCGGCTTGAGAATCGTTCGCTGATACCGTGTCCCATCTCGGACGACACATCCTTGAACCGCCCGTCGCCGAGATTTTTGTAGACCAGACGTGGGTTCTTGAAAGTCTGGCCGGTGTTGTGGCCTTCAATTTCCGGATACACGTGGCCGTTCACCTGAAGAATGTCAGGCCAGCCGTCGTTGTCATAGTCGATGAAGCCGCAGCCCCATGCGACGTACTGGTTGTTGACGCCAATGCCGGAGGAAAACGTGACGTCGCTGAACGTGCCGTCCGCGTTGTTGTGGTAGAGGTTACAGGTGTCGTCGGCAAAATTCGTTTTGAAAATGTCGAACCAGCCGTCGCAGTCGTAGTCGGCGACGCCCACGCCCATTCCGGCCTGCTCGTGACCATTCTCGCTGTACGCGCAGCCGGAGATCACGGCAATATCCGTGAATGTGCCGTCGTGATTGTTGTGGAAGAGGATGCTCGGCTGCGAATCGACGGCGACGTAAATGTCCGGCCAGCCGTCGTTATCGAAATCGTAGGAAACCGGCGTGATGGAATAGCGCGGGCCGGGCTTCAGGATGCCGGCCTTCACGGATACATCGGAAAAAGTTCCGTCGCCGTTATTGTGATAGAGCACGTTGGTGTCGCCGGGTAGACCGCGCGGGCCGCACATGGTGGGAATGCCTTTCCATTGGCAAACGGCGGGCTCCGTCGGAGAGGGAGTGGTCTTCGGGTCCAGCTTTATGTAGTTGGAGACAAAAAGATCGAGATGGCCATCAAGGTCGTAGTCGAGCCAGGTGCAGCCAGCGCCCCAGCGGACTGCTTCATCGTAAACGCCGGACTTGCGGGTGACATCCGTGAACGTGCCGTCTCCGTTGTTGTGAAAGAGGATGTTGTGTCCCCAGAAGCAACAGAAAAGATCGTCCCAGCCATCGTTGTCGTAGTCGCCGACGCAGACGCCAGTTTGCCAGCCGGTGCGCGCGAGGGCGGATTTTTCGGTGACGTCGGTGAACGTGCCATCGCGATTATTTTTGTACAGATGAGAGGTGGGAGCGTTACCCGCAGGCCACTCAGTGTTGAAGCGCGTGCCGTTCGTCAGATAGATATCGAGCCAGCCGTCGTGGTCATAATCGAAGAACGCGAGGCCGCTGCCTTTGGCTTCGATGATGTATTTTTTCTGATCGACTCCGCCCCAGACGTTCGGGGAATTAAGTCCGGCTTCCTTCGCGACATCGACGAACACTACGGGTGAAGCCGCCGCCGGAACGGACGCACTGGGTTTCGGTGCTTGGGAATTGGGCGCGGCCGCGGCTTCGAGAAGCAGAGACCCCTTCCATTTCCACAGGGGGCTAGTAAGCGCTTCGAGCAGCGCACTACCCAAAAGAACCGACGAAGAGCCCAGAAAACGCCTGCGCAGGGAATTCATCGCGCAGCCTTCGGCGCGATCTTCGGAAAGGAGTGCGGGACAATCCCAGTGCCCTCTTTGACGGCAATGATTCGATCTACGGGCAAATTCGTCAGCTTGTCGACTTGCCCGCTGGGCCACGTAATCTCGAGAGAATCGATTTTGGTACGCTGACCGAGGCCAAAGAAAATTCTTGGATCGCTTGCCGACATATAGCTCATGCCGCCTTTGGACTGTTCGACGTGCACAAATCCTTCGGAAATTAGTTTTAGCGAAGCGCCGATTCCATCACGATTCGAGCGCGTTCCGATAAGTAAAACCTCGAGCCAATGGTTCTGGTTTCCGCCATCGTTGCGGAGGAGTTCGGGGAAATCGCCGCGATTATTGATCCCAATGTCGATGTCGCCGTCGTTGTCATAGTCCGCCGTAGCGATGCCTCGGCCGGCGATGGGACGCATGAAATCAGGACCGAGCGAATCCGACACTTTTTCGAACTGGCCTTTCCCCAGGTTGCGGAACATGAGCAAGGGCTCTTTGTAGGACACTTCGGGGTGATAGAGCGAAACGTTGTCCAGCATCGCGCCATTCAGCTGGACGATATCGTCCCAGCCGTCGTTGTCGTAATCCAGAAACTTTGCGGCGACGCCGCTCAGGTGGATGGCTTTGTTGCCGATGGCAGAGCGATAGGTGTAGTCGTCGAAGGTGCCGTCGTGATTGTTGTGATAGAGGCGATTCAACTCGAAATCGAGGTGCGTGATATAAACATCAAGCCAGCCATCGCCATCCACGTCCGCCGCGTCGATGCCCATTCCCGCTTCGTAGCGGCCGTCGTCGCTGGCGGCCAATCCGGAAACGAGCGACACATCCTGAAAAGTTCCATCGTGCTTATTGAGGAAGAGGAAGTTTGGCCACGTGTCGTTGGCAATGGCGATGTCTGGCCAGCCGTCATTGTTGAAATCGGCGAGGACCACGCCCATACCTTTCGATTCGGGCTTGCCGACGCCCGACGATTCGCTCACGTCAGTGAACGTTCCATCGTGATTGTTGTGGTACAGCTTGGTTTTTTGGCCTCTGTAGTTGTTCGGATTGCAGTAGGAACGATAGCCCGGACGGCGATCACCGCACCACAAATTCGTTTTTGGCGTCCACTCGATGTAATTGGTGACGATAAGGTCGAGCCAGCCGTCTTTATCGTAGTCGAACCATCCTGCGCTGGTGGACCATCCGCCTTCATCGGCGACTCCAGCTTTCGCGGTGACATCGGTGAACGTGCCATCGCCGTTGTTGTGGTAGAGAATCGCGCGGCCATAGCCAGTGACGTACAAATCGGGGTAACCGTCATTATCGTAATCGCCGACGGCAACGCCCTGGCCGTAATGTCCCGCGCCTCCGACCCCTGCTTTTTCCGTGACATCCGTAAAAGTGCCATCGCCGTTGTTATGGTAGAGCGCGGAACGCAAGGAATGAGCCGGCTTGTAAGCGTCGGTGGCCGCCGATTGCACGAAGAAAAGATCCATCAACCCATCCTGATCGTAGTCGAGCCAGGCCACGCCGGTACCCATGGTCTCCAAATAATATTTTTCTTCCGTTTGTGTGGAGTCTTGCAGAAAAGTGATTCCCGCCTCTTTTCGAACGTCGGTATATCGCACCGTGATATGGGAGTCCTGCGTTTTGACAGTCTGGCCAGCCAGTGCTTTTTGATGGATCGCCACGCTAGCCGCCAATGTTAGCGCGAGGCATGCGCCGCACGTGCTTGCGAAAATCCGTCGCCTGTCCGCTTGCGGTTTTTTCCCCATTCGAAACTTATCTCGATTCTATTGGTGCATCCATGCGTTCAGCCGCACGCTTCGCGGCTTGTTTCAAAGTGTGCGGTCGGCCAGCGAAAGCGCCAGCTGAAGCAGTTGCGACCTGGCGGCCGTCGGCATAGGTTCTTTGATCGTCGAGGGCCCTTCCGGCGCTCGGGACAAAGCTTCTTCGATGCGACTGATGTCCAGGCCACCCGCGGCGTTGGTGCCCTTAAAGCGATTCAACACTTCTCGAGCCTTGGCGATTTCTCCGGTTTCGAAATAAAAGACGCCCAAGGTCGAATAACTGCCGGGCCATTCCGGCAGCAGGTCAACGGCGCGTTCGAACTCCAATTCGGCCTGGGGAGTCTTTCCCTCGAGGACGGAAACGATTCCCAATCCCCAAAATATTTTTCCGGAGGCCGGAATACGCGCCAGTCCCTTTTGCAACGTCTCTTTCGCAGCGCCGACGTTGTTTCCGCGGAGCTCCACTAGCGCGAGCGAAAGATAATACTGGTCGTTATCGGGGTTTCGGCTGATCGCATCTAGAAAAATCTGTGTCGCCCGCGCGGTATCGCCCAAGTGGGCATTAATGTCGCCGAGTAAAGAAAGAAAGGCATCGTCCTGCTGGCCCTTCGCGGAAACGCTCTGCGTGGCTTCGAGCGCTTGGGAATATGCCCCTTTGCGAAAATATGCGTTGGCCAGGTCGAATTTCACGTCGTCCGATTCAGGACTCGCGCCGAGAGCCGCTTGGAAATGCTGGATGGCATCGTCGTACAAGTGGTAGCGCGCAAGCAATACGCCGACGCCGGCCTGCGTTCGAAAATCGTTAGCGCTCACCTGGTCGAGCTGGGCGATGGCCTTCCGGGCTTCGTCGAGTTTTCCCAGTTTCAAGTAAGTTTGTGCGAGCAAGTAGAGGCCCTGCGGATGGTCAGGATTTTTCTGGAGCTGCTCGGTCAAATTGGCCAAGTCTTCTTGGGTACGAGCCTCACGCGAGATGTTTGAGCGTTCGTCCACGTAGTCAAAAATGTGCTGGTACGGAACGGAACCTGAGCCCGCATCTTTCGAGAGCGTTTGAAAGACCTTCAGATCCCGATCAGAAGCCTCTGTCTCGTGGAGACTCTTCTCCGCCATTGCGAGCTTGTAGTATCCCGATGCAGGATCGCGGCTCACCTTGACGTATCTTCTGAGAAGCGACGCGGCGTCCTCGAATCTCTTGCTCGCGAGTCGGAGATCGGCCAATTCCAGCAGCGCTTCCGGAAAATCTGGATGGGACTTCAGCGCCGCTTGAAATAGCTCTTCGGCTCGTGCCTGATGGCCCAGCCGTTCTTCGAGATAGCCAAGGTTGAATAAGCAGGACGCGTTGCGCGGATCGCGCTTCAGCCCCGCTTCAAAGTATTCACGCGCTTTATCGAATCGCCCGAGCCGCCGGTAAGAAATTCCCATGAAGGCGTAAGACTGGGCGGTGGGGTCGAGCTCAATCAGTTTTTGGAATTGCGCGAGGGCCTTTTCCGTTTTTTCTGACTTGAAGTAGCTCTCGCCGAGCGCGGCTTGGAGATCGGCGCGTTGCGGCGCGATTTTCACGCCCGACTCCAGGAGAGGAATCGCGTCCTCGAAATAGTTCTGGCTCATGCTGACCCGCGCCAGAAGAAGAATGATATCGGTATTGTCCGGCGCGAGCTTGTGGGCGCGCACGAGCAAATCCAGGGCATCCGCCGGCCTGTTTTCCTGTTGATAGACCTGCGCCAGCAGGTAGAGCGTTTCCGGCGAATCGGATTTCAGTTTGAGCGCTCGATCTAAAGATAATTCTGCTTTCGCAGTTTCGCCGGTTCGAAGGTACGCCTGTCCGAGGCTATAGAGAATCTCCAGCGTTTCGGGTTGCAGGGCATTGGCTTTTTCCAGTTCGAGCTGTGCTAGCTGGTATTGTTTTTCAGAGGCTAGCAGGACTCCGAGCGCGAAATGGAGTCGCACGTCATCTTTCTTTTCCGCGGAAAGTTCCGTCGCGATCCTCAGGCCTTCCGCGGTTCTTCCGGCCTGAAGGTAGGCGCGCGTAAGATTCAAGCGCGTCGCGACATCCGAAGGGCGGACACTTCGAAAGTAAGGGATAGCCTGCGCGGGCAAATTCCTCGCCATGAGAACGAGGCCCAATCCGTAATTTCCATCGCGATTGGCAGGCTCCAGACGCAACACGGTTCTGAATTCCGTCTCGGCCAGGCCGAGCTTTTCCTGCGCGACGTACAGGTTCGCCAGATTGTTCAGCGTTCTTGTCGACTTGGGTTCGAACTTCAGTGCCTGCTGGAAGGCTTGCAGCGCGTTCGCGTAGTCTTTTTCATCGCTGTACGCAATCCCCAGCAGATTGTAGCCCTCGACACCGGAAGGATCCCGCTGTAGCTCTTCGTGGATTTTTTCTTTGGCTTCGTTGATCGATCCCTGGCGAAGCAGGCCCTCCGCTTCCAGAAGAAGAGGAGAAGTCTTGGGAGCTTGCCGGGCTTTGCTGGGGATCGGGGCAGGCTGCTGCTGCGCAAATCCTTCGACAGAAATAAGAATCATCATCAGAGCAAGCATTCGGCATAGCGATGGCCGCTTGCAGGCGTTCTTGGATCGAAGCGAGAGTGGCGCGCCGTTAGTCATTTCGCAGCTTTACTCAAGGGCGCACAAATGTAATGGTTCAGCGCTCAATTTAGCATCTCCAGCGCCTGCTGAGCCAACTTGTGCTCTGGCCGTTGGCGAAGAAGCGCGAGCAAAACGTCTCTGGCTTTCGCTTTATCGTTCAGCACGACGTAGAGCCGTGCGAGATTGAGATAGGCCTGGTCGTAATTCGGCGCTACCTTGATGCACGTCTCGAATCTCTCCTTTGCTTCGCTGTAACGCTCTTGACGGACAAAGAGCACGCCCAGGTTGTTCAGTGCGTCGGGATAATCCGGACGCAAACCCACTGCTTTTGCCAAGTAATTCGCGGCACGGTCGAATTGCTCTTGCCTCGCATAAAGCATTCCTAAGCTGTAATTCGTCTCG
>Ga0209139_10000466_pt1 | contig 14003 bp, 7 predicted proteins | sample BogFormECP14_OM3_FD_188246 | JGI IMG/M metagenome (GOLD analysis project Ga0209139, IMG submission 188246) | Bog forest soil microbial communities from Calvert Island, British Columbia, Canada - ECP14_OM3 (SPAdes) (version 2) | ecosystem: Environmental > Aquatic > Freshwater > Wetlands > Bog ...
TGCGGCGAGGCGGCGCCGATACCCACCCCGACGGCCAGCAGCGCCAGCGCGCACAGGATGACGATGCCCACCGTCGCGCCTTGCACGTGGGCGGCTCCGGCCAGCGCCAAACCGACCGCCATCAGCGCCGGTGACGCGATCACCACCATCAGGATCGAGCGGGTTTTGTTCAACGAGCCACTGACGAGTCCGCTGATCATCCAGCCCAGCGATAGCGCCGCGCCCAACAGTCCGGCGACGAGCGGCCCCAAGTGAGCCAACCGCTGGCCGAACAGCGGCACATAAAGATCCACCTTGGTCGCCGCCACCAGCAGCCCCAAGGTCAAATAGACCCACTTCAGCGGGCCGAACCCGTAGACGCTGGCGGGCAGGACGGCGGTGTCCATCCGCCGATCGACCACCAGGAAGGCGCCGATCAGCAACGCGCCGAGGATCAGCAGGCTCGCGGTTGCGGCGATGTTGTGCGGCAGCGATGCCACGCTGACCGTCAGCGCCGCGGCGCCCAGCAGGACGACCGAGGGCACCGGGATCCGGGCCGCGGCGCGGTCGGTGACCGGTTCGCCGCCGTCCATGGTCAGCAGGCCCGGCGCCAGCCCGGCCATCGCCACGCTCAGCATCGCCAGCAGCCCGAACGCCCACCGCCAGGCGCCGAACTGCGCAAACAGACCACCCATCGCAGGGCCGATCAATGCACCGATACCCCACGTCGAGGCCGCCATGGCAGAGCCCCGACTCCAGAGCGAGCGCGGCAGCATGGCATTGATCACGGCGAAACTCAGGCCGCACAGCAGACCGCCGGCGAGTCCTTGCAGGAAGCGGCCGACCAGCAAAATGTCCATGGTGGGCGCGGCCGCACAGATCAGGCTGCCGACACCCAGGACGGCGAACCCCATCAGGTAGGAAACGCACGCCCCGATGCGGTGCAGCAGCGTATTGACCGTCGCTGCGGCTACCACCGACCCGACGAGGTAGAGAGTCGTCACCCACGCGTAGATCCGCTCCCCGCCGATCTCGTTGATCGTGCTGGGCAGCATGCTGATCGTGAGGAACTCGTTCGTGGAATACAAGACCACGCCCCCAGCGATGACAGCCGAGGTCCGCAGGTACGGGGGACTCCACAACTCACGCCACTGGCCGGCGGCGATTTGTTTCTGCTCCGTTAAATTCACCACCGCTGGCCCACTAAACCATGTTCGCCCGGAGTAGTCGAACCGCCCCAAAAGCTGCGTCGGGCCATGTCGCGGGGCCCACATAGGGTCGTCCGGCGCACTGACCTGCGCCGTCGTCGGCCGAGTTGCTATGAATGCGGTTTGGATCGTTACGGGCTAATTACCGATTGCCCGCCTCTTCCTGAGTCTTGCCCGCCTCTTCCCGAGCCAGCGGAGATAAGTCGCCTACCATCGTCCCTCGTGCCCCACGACGACAGTGAGCGATCGACGCATCGGCTCGCACGGCTGGTCGCCATCGTCGCAGGGATCGTCGGCGCGCTGCTGTGCGCGCTGGTTCCGCTGCTTCCGGTCACACAGACAACGGCCACCATCCTGTGGCCGCAGGGCCTCAACGCCGACGGGCACATCACCGACATCACCGCGCCGCTGGTCTCCGGGGCGCCGCGGGCGCTGGACATCTCCATCCCGTGCGGCGCGATCGCCACGCTGCCCGCCGACGGTGGCCTGGTGGTGTCGACGCTGCCGGTGAACGGCTTCGAAACCGGCAAAAGCGGGCTGTTCGTGCGGGCCAACAAGGACACCGTCGTCGTCGCGTTCCGGGATTCGGTTGCCGCGGCGGCGCCCCGCTCCGCCGTTGCCGCCGGCACCTGCAGCACCCTGCACATCTGGGCCGACGCCGGCGCCGCCGGCGCGGACTTCGTCGGGATCCCCGGCGCGACCGGCAAGCTGGCGCCGGAGAAGAAGCCTGGGGTCGGCGGGATCTTCACCGACCTGGCGGTGGCCGCGCAGCCGGGGTTGTCGGCTCGCATCGACGTCGACACCCGCTTCATCGTCGCCCCCACGATGCTGAAGCGGGCCGTGCTCGCCCTGGGCGGGCTGGCGGTGCTGGCCTCGATCGTCGCGCTGGGCGTCCTGGACCGGCAGTCGGGACACCGGACGCCACGCACCTGGCGGCACTGGTTCGGCGCCGGGCTGGCGACGTGGCTGGCCGACGCCGGGGTGGTCTCCACGCTGCTGCTCTGGCATGTCATCGGCGCTACATCGTCGGACGACGGCTACAACCTGACCATGGTCCGCGTCTCCGGGCAGGCCGGCTACGTGGCCAACTACTACCGGTACTTCGGGACAACCGAGGCGCCCTTCGACTGGTACCAAGCGGTGCTGGCCCAGCTGGCATCGGTCAGCACCGCGGGCGTGTGGATGCGGCTGCCCGCCACGCTGGCCGGGATCGGCTGCTGGCTGATCATCAGCCGCTACGTGCTGCGGCGCCTGGGCCCCGGCAAGGGCGGGCTGGCGAGCAACCGGGTGGCGGTGTGGACCGCGGGCGCGGTGTTCCTGGCGGCCTGGCTGCCGTTCAACAACGGCCTGCGGCCCGAGCCGCTGATCGCGCTGGGCGTGATCGCCACCTGGATGCTGGTGGAGACAGCGATCGCCACCCGTCGGCTGGTGCCGGCGGCGGTGGCGATCGTCGTGGCGATGTTGACCGCGACGGTGGCGCCGCAGGGCCTGATCGCGATCGCCGCCCTGCTGACCGGCGCGCGGCCGATCGCGCAGATCATCATGCGGCGCAGGGCAACTGACGGACTGCTCGCGCCGTTGGCGGTGCTGGCCGCGTCGCTGTCGCTGATCACCGTCGTGGTGTTCCGGTCTCAGACGCTGGCCACTGTCGCCGAGTCGGCTCGGATCAAATACAAGGTCGGACCGACGATCGCGTGGTATCAGGACTGGCTGCGCTACTACTTCCTCACGGTGGAATCCAACCCGGACGGGTCGATGGCGCGGCGGTTCGCCGTGCTGGTGCTGCTGCTGTGCCTGTTCGGGATGCTGGTCATCCTGCTGCGCCGCGGCCGGATCCCCGGGGTGGCCAGCGGCCCGGCGTGGCGATTGGTCGGCACCACGGCGTTCGGCCTGCTGCTCTTGACCTTCACTCCGACGAAGTGGGCGATTCAGTTCGGTGCGTTCGCCGGGCTGGCCGGGGCGCTGGGTGCGGTCACCGCGTTCGCCTGCGCCCGGATCGGGCTGCACAACCGCCGCAACCTCACGCTGTACGTGACGGCCCTGCTGTTCGTGCTGGCGGTGGCGACGTCGGGCGTCAACGGTTGGTTCTACGTCGGCAACTACGGCGTGCCGTGGTGGGACATCCAGCCGGTCATCGCCAGCCACCCGGTGACGTCGATCTTTTTGACGCTGTCGATCATCACCGGACTGCTGGCCGCCTGGCAGCACTTCCGGATGGACTACGCCGGCCACACCGAAGTGACGGACAACCGGCGCAACCGGGTGCTGGCGTCGACTCCACTGCTCGTGGTCGCGACGATCATGGTCGTCGGTGAGGTCGCATCGCTGGCCAAGGGCGCGGTGTTCCGCTATCCGCTCTACACCACCGGCAAGGCCAATCTCGCCGCGATCAGTTCGGCGCTCTCGCCCACCAGTTGCGCCATGGGCGACGACGTGCTGACCGAGCCCGACCCCAATGTTGGGCTGCTGCAACCGGCTCCGGGACAGACGTTCGGGCCCGACGGTCCGCTCGGGGGCGTCAACCCGGTGGGCTTCAAACCCGACGGGGTGGGTGATGACCTGAGGTCGTACCCGGTGGTGACCAAACCAGGGGTGGTGAATTCCGACGCGTCACCGAACAAGCCCAACGCCGCCATGAGTGACTCTGCAGGCACGGCCGGTGGGAAAGGCCCGGTTGGGGTGAACGGGTCGAACGTGGCACTACCGTTCGGCCTCGACCCGGCCCGCACGCCGGTGATGGGCAGCTACGGCGAGAACACCTTGGCCGCCACTGCCACCTCTGCCTGGTACCAGTTGCCGCCACGGACCGCCGACCGGCCGATCGTGGTGGTATCGGCGGCCGGGGCCATCTGGTCGTACAAGGAGGACGGCACCTTCACCTACGGACAGTCGCTGAAATTGCAGTGGGGCATCTCTCGGCCCGACGGGACCACCCAGCCGCTCGGGGAGGTGCAGCCCATCGACATCGGACCCGAACCGGCCTGGCGCAATCTGCGCTTTCCACTGACCTGGGCACCACCGGAGGCCAACGTGGCACGCATCGTCGCCTACGACCCGAACCTCAGCCAAGATCAGTGGTTCGCGTTCACGCCGCCTCGGGTGCCGGTGCTGGAAACGCTGCAACAACTGATCGGATCGCAGAAACCCGTGCTGATGGACATCGCGACCGCGGCCAACTTCTCGTGTCAGCGGCCGTTCTCCGAACACCTTGGGGTGGCCGAGCTTCCGGATTACCGCATCCTGCCCGACCACAAACAGACAGCGTCGTCGTCGAACGGTTGGGAGGCCAGCGAGACCGGCGGCCCGTTCCTGTTCACCCAGGTGCTGCTGCGGACCTCGACGATCTCGACCTACCTGCGCGGCGACTGGTATCGCGATTGGGGATCGGTCGAGCAGTACTACCCGCTGGTGCCGAGCGATCAGGCGCCGAATGCCGTCATCGAACAGGGTGTGATGACCGTGAACGGCTGGAGCCGCCAAGGTCCGATTCGGGCACTGCCATGAGCCAGGTCATCGAAAAACAAGCAGACGTCGCCGCCGGCCGCGACGTCCGGACGACGCGGTGGGTCGCCACGATCGCCGGACTGATCGGCTTCGTGCTGTCGGTGGCCACACCGTTGCTACCGGTCGTGCAGACGACGGCGATGCTCAATTGGCCGCAGCAGGGTCAACTGAATAGCGTTACAGCACCGTTGATTTCGCTATCTCCGGTCGACGTCACGGCCACCGTGCCGTGCGCCGTGGTGCGCGGCCTGCCGGCCGACGGCGGTGTCGTGTTGAGCACGGCGCCGAAGAAGGGCAAGGATGCGGCGCTCAATGCGCTGTTCGTCGTGGTCAACGGCAAGCGCGTCGACGTCACCGACCGCAACGTGGTCATTGCCAGCGTCTCGCGCGAGCAAGCGGAGTCCGCACAGTGCCGGCGGATCGAGATAACCTCAACGCGCGCCGGAACTTTCGCCACCTTTGTCGGGCTGACCGATGCCGCGGGCAAGCCCCAGTCCGGAGGTTTCGCCGACCCCAACCTGCGTCCGCAAATCGTCGGGGTGTTCACCGACCTGACCGGTCCCGCGCCACCCGGGTTGAAGTTCTCCGCGACCATCGACACCAGGTTCTCCACCACCCCAACAACGTTGAAGCTGCTGGCGATGGTGGGCGCCATCCTGTCCACCATCGTCTCGCTAGTCGCCCTGTGGCGACTGGACCAGCTCGACGGTCACCGGATGCGCCGGCTCATTCCGGCGAACTGGCGCAAGTTCACCCTGGCCGACGCCACGGTGACGTTCGGCTTCCTGCTGTGGCATGTGATCGGGGCGAACTCCTCCGACGACGGCTACATCCTAGGCATGGCGCGGGTCGCCGACCGCGCCGGTTACATGTCCAACTACTTCCGCTGGTTCGGCAGCCCGGAGGACCCGTTCGGCTGGTACTACAACTTGCTGGCGCTGATGACCCACGTCAGCGACGCCAGCCTGTGGATGCGGCTGCCGGATCTGATCGCGGGGCTGGTGTGCTGGCTGCTGCTGTCACGTGAGGTGCTGCCCCGGTTGGGGCCGGCCGTGACATCGAGCAAGGCCGCCAACTGGGCGGCGGGCTTGGTCCTGCTGACCGCGTGGATGCCGTTCGACAACGGTCTGCGGCCCGAGCCGATCATCGCCGTCGGTTCGCTGATCACCTACGTGCTGATCGAACGCTCGATGCGCTACAGCCGACTGACGCCCGCCGCGCTGGCCGTCATCACGGCCGCATTCACGCTCGGCGTTCAGCCCACCGGGTTGATCGCCGTGGCCGCATTGATCGCCGGTGGCCGTCCGATCCTGCGCATCTTGGCCCGCCGCCACCGCCTGGTCGGCACGTTGCCGTTGGTGGCACCCATGCTGGCCGCCGGCACGGTCATCCTCACCGTGGTGTTCGCCGACCAGACGCTGTCAACAGTGTTGGAAGCCACCAGGATTCGCACCGCGATCGGCCCCAGCCAGGCCTGGTACACCGAAAACCTGCGCTACTACTACCTGATCCTGCCCACCGTCGACGGGTCGCTGTCGCGCCGGTTCGGCTTCCTGATCACGGCGTTGTGCCTTTTCACGGCCGTGTTCATCATGTTGCGGCGCAAGCGAGTTCCAGGAGTGGCCCGCGGGCCGGCGTGGCGCCTGATGGGTGTCATCTTCGGCACCATGTTCTTCCTGATGTTCACCCCGACCAAGTGGGTGCACCACTTCGGGCTCTTCGCCGCGGTGGGCGCGGCGATGGCCGCGCTGACGACGGTGCTGGTGTCACCGAAAGTACTGCACTGGTCGCGCAACCGGATGGCGTTCCTGGCCGCGGTGATGTTCGTGTTGGCGCTGTGCTTCGCCACCACCAACGGTTGGTGGTACGTGTCCAGCTATGGGGTGCCGTTCAACAGCTCCATGCCGAAAATCGGCGGAATCTCAATCAGCACAATATTTTTCGCGCTGTTCGTGATTATCGCTGTGTACGCGGCCTGGCTGCACTTCGCGGACACCAGCCATGGCGAGGGTCGGCTGGCGCGTGCGCTGACCGCGGCGCCTATCCCCCTCGCGGCGGGCTTCATGGCGCTGGTGTTCATCGGCTCGATGGTGGCCGGCATCGTGCGGCAGTACCCGACCTATTCGAACGCCTGGGACAACCTGCGCGAGTTCAGCGGAGGTTGCGGTCTGGCCGACGACGTACTGGTCGAGCCGGACAGCAACGCCGGCTTCATGGCGCCGCTCAAAACTGGGGAGCCGGACAATTACGGTCCGTTGGGCCCGCTGGGTGGTGTCAGCCCAACGGGATTCACGCCCAACGGCGTACCGGACCGAACCCTGGCCGAGTCGGTCAAGGAGACGTCAGTGCCGCAGCCGGGTACCGACTACGACTGGGATGCGCCGACCAAGCTGAAAACGCCGGGCATCAACGCCTCGACGGTGCCGCTGCCCTACGGCCTTGACCCGCAACGGGTTCCGCTGGCAGGCAGTTATACCACCGGCGCGCAACAGCAGAGCAGGCTGACCTCGGCGTGGTACCAGCTCCCCAAAGCCGACGCCGGACACCCGCTGGTGGTGGTCACCGCCGCGGGCACCATCGCCGGCGACAGCATCCTGCACCACCACACCAACGGACAGACGGTGGTGCTGGAATTCGGCAAGCCCGGTCCCGGCGGCTCCGTGCTGCCCGCCGGCCGCCTGACGCCCTATGACCTCTACGGCGAGCAGCCGAAGGTGTGGCGCAATCTGCGCTTCGCACGCTCCCAGATGCCCGCCGACGCAGTCGCGGTGCGGGTGGTCGCCGAGGACCTGTCCCTGACGCCGGACGACTGGATCGCGGTGACTCCGCCGCGGGTGCCCGAGCTGCGCTCGCTGCAGGAGTACATCGGCTCGAAGCAACCGGTGCTGATGGACTGGGCGGTCGGACTGGCCTTCCCCTGCCAACAGCCGATGTTGCACGTCTACGGCGTCACCGAGATCCCGAAGTTCCGCATCACCCCGGACTACAACGCCAAGAAACAGGACACCGACACCTGGCAGGACGGCGTCAACGGTGGCCTGCTGGGCATCACCGACCTGTTGTTGCGGGCGCACGTCATGTCCACCTACCTGTCCAATGACTGGGGCCGCGACTGGGGCTCCCTGCGTAAGTTCGACACCCTGGTCGATGCCCAGCCAGCCGAGCTGGATCTCGGCACGGCCACCCACTTCGGCTGGTGGTCGCCGGGCAAGATCAGGATCAAGCCGTAGCTCGCGGCCGACCTCAGAAGGATCACTAGCATCCTCAGTCACTGAGGAGCGGCGTGTCTCTCTTTTCGATCGAGTGCACGGGCGATATCACTGGTCCGGATCCACGCGGATTGATAGCGCATATGCCTTCAATTTGAAATGGTCCTGTCCCCCTGGCCGGCATTGACATGGGCGCGCATGACACGTGGTGACGGCTATCACGTTCCGATCCGGGCGACGGCGGGTAGGCCTTGAACATCCCACCCCCGAGCGAAAAGGAGCGACCGTGAGCAGCGGACCCGAAGCGGCCATCAAGGGCATCGTCGAGGACGTCAAAGGCAAGGCGAAAGAGATCATCGGGATCGTCGTCAACCACGAGGATCTGCGCAAAGAGGGCCGTGCGCAGCAAGAGAAGGCCCAAGCCCAGCGCAACGTGGCCAAGAAAGAAGCTGAGGCGACCTCCGCGCGTGCCGCGGAGAAGGCAGCCGAAGCTCGTCAGAAGTCGGCACGCTAGACCGTAACTAGGCTGGGCGGCAACGGCTTTCGCTGTTGCTGCCCAGTTTTATGGGGTGAACACGATCCGCTCGGCGCTGTCGATGTCCTGCCACGCCGACGTCACGTCACGCAGCGGGACTCCTCGCGCGTCGATGCGCAGCGCGCCGCGGGTGATCGCCTCGGCGATCGCGGGCAACTCGGCCAGGATGTCGCGAGTGGATACCGACCCCTGTCCGCTACCCACTATCTGCAGCGGCAACGCCCGCAGCGCAGCGGACGGGATTTCGGCGGTCGCGCCGGCGACCGAGCCGATCTCGATCCAGGTCAGCGGTTGACGGTCGTTTTTGCGATGGGTGGCGATCGAGATCATCGCGTCGGCGGTGGCCGGTCCCCACAAATAGTCGATGACGACGTCGACATCGGCGGCAGCCGCAGCGAGCTTCGCGCTGTCGCCGAGCGACACGACGATATCTGCGCCGAGCTCTGGCAGGTCCGCCAGCCGCTCCGGGTTGCGGCCGGCCGCGACGACCCGCCCCGCGCCAAGCTGTTTGGCGACCTGCACGGCCATCTGCCCGGAACTCCCGGTGGCGCCGAGAACCAGCACGGACTGGCCGGCCTGAAAGCCGGTCCGGCGCCGCAGCGCAACCCACGATGACATAGCCGGGTTCATCGCCGCCGCCACCCGTACGGGGTCGGTGCCGCCGGGCAACTCGAAGCTCTGCCGCAGGTCGATCACGGTCTGCTCGGCCATAGCGCCGGACGGGGTGTCACCCAGTGCGAAGTAACGCAACGTCCCGTCGGGAAGGCGTGCCACCCCGTCGACGCCGGGAACCAGCGGCAACTCGCCGGTGCTGGTGTAGTGCGAGCCGTCCGCCTGCGAGCGGACCCGGCGATGTAGTCCGGAAGCGATCACGTCGACCAGCACCTGGTCAGAACCCGCTGGTACCGGGCTCGGGAATTCCAGGTAAGCCGGCGGTGCGTCGAACGAGGTGACAACCGCTGCGTACATGGCAGTCCTTCCGCGGCTCGATAACTAGTTCGTAGTACCACTTAAATATTGATGGCAATACGAACTACTGCAAGGGGTGTTGGTTCAGGCCGGCCGATGCCGGGTAGACCATCGGGAGGAGGCGAACATGCGCGCTGAAGAGGGCGACGAATCCATCGACGAACTGGCCGACGAGGCCGCCAAGACGAAGAAGGAACTCCGGGAGTCCACCGAGACGGGTGAGAAGGTGCAGAGGCAGCAAGCGCGAGCCGGCAAGCAGCACTAGCCGCGGTCACCGTCTCGCACGTCACACCAAGGTGCCTCGTGTAAGGCATATCTCGTAGTTAAGCGTGGTTTTTCTGCCGCGGACCGGGATAATTGACAGAATGCCAATTACGATTTCCGCGCTAGCGCGTTGTGCAGTACCGGTTGTTGTCGCGCTCGCGGGCTCGACCGCTCCGGCGGCCGCCGAAGGCGGCACCGTGGTTCCCATGCGAAGCATTCTGCGCGCGTGTGACTTCACCCCGATCCCCGACCGCTCATCGACCGACCCCGGCACGGCGTCCGCGGTCATCCACGTCAACGGTGGCAGCGTCACCGCCGATGTGCACCTCGCCGAGTCGGGCCAGCCGGGTACCCACTACGACGTCAGCCTGATCCAGGTACCCCGGGCGTCGGGTGCACCGTGCGACGTTCCCGGGCCGGGCGTCGCGGTGGCCGGTCTCGACAGCGACGGCGCGGGAAACGCGACGACCACCGTGCGGGACGGCCTTCGCTCCGGCACGACCGGGGTCTGGGTGTTCATCCGACGGGCGAGCCCAATTTCGCAGAGCCCGGCCGAGTTCTACACGTCCGACTTCCCCGCGAAGGTCTAAATCGGCGTCAAGCCGTGCTTGCGGTTCGTACGCCAACTAATCTGCTTATCGCGCAAGAGGTTCAACGACTTACGCAGTAGCAGCCTGGTTTCGTGCGGCTGAATGACCCCGTCGATGTAGCCCCGCTCAGCGGCGATCCACGGGATCGCCATGTTCAGGTTGTAGCCCTCGATGAAGTCTTTCTTGATCTGCTGCGCCTCGGGCGTGGTCGGGTCGGGGAACCGCTTCATCAGCAGCTGCGCCGCACCGTCGGCCCCGATCACCGCGATGCGCGCGGTGGGCCAGGCGAAGTTCAGGTCGGCGGTCAGCTGCTTGGACCCCATCACCGCGTACGCGCCGCCGTAGGACTTGCGGATCGTGATGGTCACCTTCGGTACGTCAGCCTCGACGACGGCGTTGAGGAACCGGCCGCCGCGCTTGATGATGCCGCCCTTCTCCTGCTCCACGCCCGGCAGGAAGCCCGGGGTGTCGACGACGAAAACCAGTGGCAGATTGTAGGAGTCGCAGAACCGGATGAAGCCGGCCGCTTTGTCGGAAGCCTCGTTGTCGATCGCCCCCGCCAGGTGCATCGGCTGGTTGGCGATCACCCCAAGGGGACGGCCGTCGACCCGGGCGAACGCTGTGATGATCGCCTGGCCACGCTGTGCGCCGACGTCGAAGACGTCGCCGTCGTCGAAGATGCGCAGCAGAATCTCGTGCATGTCGTAGGCCGCGTTGTCGCTGTCCGGCACGATGGTGTCCAGCTCGAGGTCGGACGGCGTGATTTCCGGTTCCAGGCCGGGGTTGACGACCGGTGCGTCGTCGAACGTGTTGGCCGGCAGGAAACTCAGGTAGTCGCGCACATACTGGAACGCCGCGGCCTCGTCCTCGACGACCTGGTGGATGTTCCCGTAGCGGGCCTGCGCGTCGGCGCCGCCCAGCTCGTCCATGCTGACGTCCTCGCCGGTGACGTCCTTGATGACGTCCGGGCCGGTGACGAACATGTAGCCCTGGTCGCGAACCGCTACCACGAGATCGGTCTGAATCGGTGAATAGACCGCTCCCCCAGCGCATTTGCCCAAGATGATGGAAATCTCGGGCACCAGTCCGCGCAGCAACTCGTGCCGGCGGCCCAGCTCGGCGTACCAGGCCAGCGATGTGACCGCATCCTGGATGCGCGCGCCGGCGGAGTCGTTGATGCCGATGATCGGGCAACCGACCATGGCCACCCACTCCATCAGCTTGGCCACCTTGCGGCCGAACATCTCGCCGACCGAGCCCTGGAACACCGTCTGGTCGTGACTGAAGACCGCGACCGGCCGGCCGTTGATCCGGCCGTGTCCGGTGACCACGCCGTCGCCGTAGAGCGCACTCGGGTCGCCCGGCGTACGCGCCAAGGCCCCGATCTCCAGGAAGCTGCCGGGGTCGACCAGCGCGTGAATGCGGGCGCGGGCGCTCGGGATTCCTTTTTTGTCACGCCGCGCGATCGCCTTCGGATCACCGGGTTCTTTGGCCGTCTCCAACCTTTCGCGCAGATCGGCCAGCAACTCAGCGGTGGTCTTGGTGGTCACTTAGGCTTCTTTCTGCTCGGCGTGAATCTTGTTGAGCGCCTGGGTCATGTGCGCACCGACTTTGGCGATGATCGGCTCGTCGATGGCCTGGATGTGCTCGCCACCGATCGGCACGACCTCCAAGTCCGCGACGTAGTCGCCCCAGCCGCCGTCGGGCTTGCGGATCGCGTAGGCGGGCTCGAAGGTGATCGCGTCGTCGTGGTAGCGGTCGGCCATGTACAGCGTGACGTGGCCGTCGTAGGGCTGGTATTCGGCGGTGTCGATCGCCCGCTGGTCCAGATACGACGTGCGCTGGTGCTCGATGATCCCGCCGGGGATCTGCACACCGGCCTGCTGAACGGCCTCCAGCACGAATTTGACCTGTCCCTCGTCATCGAGCTGTTCGAGGTGCTCGTAAGGGATTTCGGGAACCTCGACGTTGAAGGTCCGCTCGGCGAAGCGCGCGTAGCGGTCCCAGCGCTTGCGGGTCTCCTCCTTGGTCTGCAGGATCGGCTCGCCGGGCATCACCGCGTCGATCAGCCCGACGAACGCCACGTCGCAGCCCTGCTGCTTGAGCCCGATCGCGCAGGCGTAGGCCAATGCACCGCCGAGCGACCAGCCGGCCAGGATGAACGGCCCGCTGCCGCCCAGCTCGCGCAGCTTCGGAACGTATTGCGCGGCACGCTCTTCGATGGTTCCCTCGACCCGCTCGAAGCCGTACATCGGGATGTCGGCCGGCAGACGGTTCAGCAGCGGCTCGTAGACCACCGTCGAGCCGCCCGCGGCGTGGAACACGAAAACCGCTGGCTTGGTAGAGCCTTCGGGCCTGGCCCGAAGCGTGCGGACGAAGCCGTCGATCTGGCCGGCCTCCAGGAATTCGCGCACGGTGGTCGCGAGCTGCTCGATGGTTTCGGCCGCCTTGACGTCGTCAACGGTGATCGTGCCCTCGGCGCGCTCCGACAACCGCTCCGCCATCTTGGTGGCGGCGGCGTCGTTCAGCTTGGGCAGGTCGTTGAAGATGCCGCCCGGTGACTTGCCGGTGACGATCGCCCAGGTCGCGAACGCGACCCGCTCGGCGGCATCCCGCGGCGGGATGTCGGAGTTGAGCGCCGCGGCGACGGCCTGCTGGTTGAGCGTCTGCGCGGCGCCCGCGAGGTTGGGTGCCGCGGGTTGCGCGGCGGGACCGGCCGGGTTGGTCGGCGGCGGCGGGATCGCGGCATCCGACTGCGTCTCGGGCTGGGCCTGGGTGTCGGGCGCGGGTGCCGCCAGCGACGGCGGCGTCGCCCCGGACAGCATGGCCGCCTGCTCCTTGGCGATCTCGTCGGCGGTCAGGGTCTTCTGGTGCTCGTGCAGCTGCTGCACCTCGTCGCGATGCTCGATCGCGTATTCGATGAGCTTCTCGACGCCATAGAGGTTGGCGTCGCGGACCGCCTGCAGCTGAATCGGCGGCAGGTCGAAGTCGTACTCGACGCGGTTCTTGATCCGCACGGCCATCATCGAGTCGAGGCCGAGCTCGACCAGTGGGACCTCCCAGGGCAGGTCCGCGGGCTCGTAACCCATCGCCATCGACACGATGGCTGCCAGCCGATCACGAATCGTCTCACCGGAATCCGGTGTCCACCTGGATATTCCGCCCAGCTGGCGTGCCGTCAGGCTGTCGGTCACGGCGTCGGCCTCGGTCTCATCCGCTGCGGGCTCGGCGACCGGTGCGGCCACCGAGGTCTGCGTCGTGGCGACCGCCGCACCCGCGCCGACGGCGGTCGGCAACACCGAGGCTTGCCCCGCCCGCGACACCAGCGCGTCGTAGACCAGCGTGAAGGACTCGTCGATGCGCGCGTGGATCTGCACCGCCGCGCCACCGGGGTGACGGGTCAGCGTCGTCACCAGCCGGGCGTTGGAGGCCGGCACAGCGCGCTGCTCGGAGGCGGTAAGCACCGCATCCGGAAGCACGTGTGTCGCAGCGGCTTTCACTAGAGCGGCCAGGTCGGTCTCACCGCGTGGCGCGTACTCCCAGACGTGCCGGCCGTCGGGCATCGCCACGTGTGTGCCGGGCATGAGCACCGAGCCGTCGCCGGAGAAGTGCGCGTTCAGCCAGTGCTCCTTGCGGCGGAACGCGGTCGGCGGAATGTTCGCAAAGTCTTCTGGACCAGCCGCGCGGGTGAAGAGTGTGCGGATGTCGAGCTCGTGCCCGAACACGAACAACTGCGCCATCGCCG
>Ga0209139_10000467_pt1 | contig 14001 bp, 9 predicted proteins | sample BogFormECP14_OM3_FD_188246 | JGI IMG/M metagenome (GOLD analysis project Ga0209139, IMG submission 188246) | Bog forest soil microbial communities from Calvert Island, British Columbia, Canada - ECP14_OM3 (SPAdes) (version 2) | ecosystem: Environmental > Aquatic > Freshwater > Wetlands > Bog ...
GCTCTGACGGGCCTGCAACTCGACGGTGAGTTGCTGCGACTGCTTCAGAAGACCTTCGGTGCGCATCGTCGCCTCGATCGTATTGAAGACGGCGCCGATGTTCAAGGTGAGCTGCTCGAGGAAAGTGATGTTGACGACAGTCAAGGGGTGCAGCGAAGCCAGTTCGATGACGGCCTTCGTCTGCTCTTCGAACAACACCGGCAACACGATGATGTTGACCCGCCGCGCCTCGCCGAGGCTGGTGGAGATATTGAGGAAATCCGGCGCCACATTGGTGAGGAGAATGCGCTTCTTCTCGAGCGCGCATTGGCCGACAAGTCCTTCGCCCGGAAGAATGTTCTCGGAGGCGCGCCCCGGGCTGCCGTGAGCATAGCTCGACAGCAGCTTCAGTACGCTCTCGCCTTCGTTGGACGTGAGGTGGTAGATCGTGCCCTGATGCGCGTTGACCAGGGGCGCCAGTTCGGTCAGCAGCATCTGGCCGACGGTCCTGAGTTCGCGCTGCCCTTGCAGCATGCCGGTGAATTTCGCGATGTTGGTCTTCAGCCAGTCCTGCTCGCGATTCCTCTCGGTGGTTTCGCGCAGGTTCGATATCATCGTGTTGATGTTGTCTTTCAATTCGGCGACTTCGCCGCGCGTCTCGACTTGGATCGAGCGCGTAAGATCGCCCTTGGTCACCGCCGTTGCGACCTCGGCGATGGCGCGGACCTGATTGGTGAGATTGGCGGCCAGCAGGTTGACGTTGCCAGTGAGATCCTTCCAGGTGCCGGCGGCGCCGGGAACGTTCGCCTGGCCGCCGAGCCGGCCGTCGACGCCGACTTCGCGCGCGACGTTCGTGACCTGATCGGCGAAGGTGGCGAGCGTGTCGGTCATGTTGTTGATGGTGTCGGCGAGCGCGGCCACCTCGCCCTTCGCCTGCACGGTGAGACGCTGACTCAAATTTCCGTTTGCCACCGCCGTGACCACTTTGACGATGCCGCGAACCTGCTCGGTGAGGTTGGAGGCCATGAAATTCACGTTGTCCGTGAGATCCTTCCAGGTGCCGCCGACGCCGGAGACCTGCGCCTGACCGCCGAGCTTGCCTTCCGTGCCGACTTCGCGCGCCACGCGCGTCACTTCGGAGGCGAAGCCGTTGAGCTGATCGACCATCGTGTTGATGGTGTTCTTCAACTCGAGGATTTCGCCCTTCACGTCGACGGTGATCTTGCGGCTCAAGTCGCCGCGCGCGACCGCGGTCGTGACGTCGGCGATGTTGCGAACCTGCGCGGTCAGGTTGGCGCCCATGGTGTTGACGGAGTCGGTGAGGTCCTTCCACGTTCCCGCCACGCCCGGGACCACCGCCTGCACGCCGAGCCGGCCCTCGGTGCCGACCTCGCGCGCGACGCGGGTGACTTCCGACGCGAACGAGCGGAGCTGCTCGACCATCGTGTTGATGGTCTCCTTCAGCTGCAGAATTTCGCCGCGCACGTCGACGGTGATCTTTCTCGAGAGATCGCCGCTGGCCACGGCGATGGTCACCTCGGCGATATTTCGAACCTGTCCGGTGAGGTTCGAGGCCATCGAGTTGACGTTGTCGGTCAGGTCCTTCCAGGTGCCGGCGACGCCGGGGACCGCCGCCTGGCCGCCGAGCTTGCCTTCCGTGCCGACCTCGCGAGCGACGCGCGTGACTTCGGAAGCGAAGGCCGAGAGCTGTTCGACCATCGTGTTGATGGTGTCTTTCAACTGCAAAATCTCGCCACGCACGTCGACCGTGATCTTCTTCGAAAGGTCGCCTCGCGCGATCGCGGTCGCGACGTCCGCGATATTTCGGACCTGGCCAGTGAGGTTCGACGCCATAAAATTGACGTTGTCGGTGAGATCCTTCCACGTGCCGCCGACGCCCGGCACCTGCGCCTGTCCGCCCAGGCGGCCTTCGGTGCCGACTTCGCGCGCGACTCGCGTCACCTCGGAGGCGAAGGAACGCAACTGCTCGACCATCGTGTTGATGGTTTCCTTCAGTTGCAAAATCTCGCCGCGCACGTCGACCGTGATTTTTCTCGACAGGTCGCCGTTGGCGACGGCGATGGTCACCTCGGCGATATTGCGGACCTGGCTGGTGAGGTTGTTGGCCATGAAATTGACGTTGTCGGTGAGGTCCTTCCAAGTTCCCGCCACCCCCGGCACCGCCGCCTGCCCGCCGAGCTTGCCTTCGGTGCCGACCTCGCGCGCGACGCGGCTGACCTCTCCGGCGAAGGAGCGCAGCTGGTCGACCATGGTGTTGATCGTATTCTTCAAGGCGAGGATTTCGCCCTTCACCTCGACGGTGATCTTCGATGAGAGATCGCCCTTGGCGATGGCGGTCGCCACGTCGGCGATGTTGCGGACCTGGCCGGTCAGATTGTTGGCCATCGAGTTGACGTTGTCGGTCAGATCCTTCCAGGTGCCCCCGACGCCGCGCACTTCGGCCTGGCCGCCGAGCTTGCCCTCGGTGCCGACTTCACGGGCGACGCGCGTCACCTCGGAGGCGAAGCCGTTGAGCTGATCGACCATGGTGTTGATCGTGTTCTTCAGCTCCAGGATTTCGCCGCGCACGTCGACGGTGATCTTCTTCGAAAGATCGCCGCGGGCGACCGCGGTGGTGACGTCGGCGATGTTGCGAACCTGGGAAGTCAGATTGTTCGCCATCGAGTTGACGTTGTCGGTGAGGTCCTTCCAGGTGCCGCCGACGCCGCGCACGTCCGCCTGCCCGCCGAGCTTGCCCTCGGTGCCGACTTCACGCGCCACGCGGCTGACTTCGGACGCGAATGCGTTGAGCTGGTCGACCATCGTATTGAGCGTATTCTTCAGCTCCAGAATCTCGCCCTTCACGTCGACAGTGATCTTTTTCGACAGATCGCCGTTCGCGACCGCGGTGGCGACGGCGGCGATGTTGCGGACCTGTCCGGTGAGGTTCGAGGCCATCGAGTTGACGTTGTCGGTGAGGTCCTTCCATGTGCCCGCCACGCCAGGCACTTTGGCCTGTCCGCCGAGCTTGCCCTCGGTCCCGACCTCGCGCGCCACGCGACTGACCTCCCCGGCGAACGCGTTCAGCTGATCGACCATCGTGTTGATCGTGTTCTTCAGTTCCAGAATCTCGCCGCGCACGTCGACGGTGATCTTCTTGGACAGATCGCCGTTGGCGACGGCGGTCGTGACGTCGGCGATGTTGCGGACCTGACCGGTGAGGTTGGTCGCCATCGCATTGACGGAGTCGGTGAGATCCTTCCAGGTGCCGGCGACGCCGCGCACCTCGGCCTGGCCGCCGAGTTTGCCCTCGGTGCCGACCTCGCGGGCGACGCGCGTCACCTCGGAGGCGAAGCCGTTGAGCTGGTCGACCATCGTGTTGATGGTTTCCTTCAGCTCGAGAATCTCTCCCTTCACGTCCACCGTGATTTTCTTGGAAAGGTCACCGTTCGCCACGGCAGTAGTCACGTCCGCGATGTTGCGGACCTGGCCGGTGAGATTGGAGGCCATGAAGTTGACGTTATCGGTCAGATCCTTCCACGTTCCGGCGACGCCGCGCACCTCGGCCTGGCCGCCCAGCTTGCCCTCGGTGCCGACCTCGCGGGCCACGCGGCTGACTTCGCCGGCGAATCCGTTGAGCTGATCGACCATGGTGTTGATCGTGTTCTTCAACGCGAGGATTTCGCCCTTCACTTCAACGGTGATCTTGGAGGAGAGATCGCCTCTTGCGATCGCCGTCGCCACGTCCGCGATGTTTCGGACCTGACCGGTCAGGTTCGAGGCCATGAAGTTGACGTTGTCGGTGAGATCCTTCCAGGTGCCGGCGACGCCGGGCACCGCCGCCTGGCCGCCGAGCTTACCTTCGGTGCCGACTTCGCGCGCCACGCGGGTGACTTCCGACGAGAACCCGTTGAGCTGATCGACCATCGTGTTGATGGTTTCCTTCAGTTCCAGAATTTCGCCCTTCACGTCGACCGTGATCTTGCGCGACAGATCGCCGCGCGCCACGGCGGTGGTCACCGTCGCGATATTGCGGACCTGGGCGGTGAGGTTGGTCGCCATCGCGTTGACCGAGTCGGTGAGGTCCTTCCAGGTGCCGGCCACCCCAGGAACGACCGCCTGTCCGCCCAATCGGCCGTCGGTGCCGACCTCGCGCGCCACGCGCGTGACCTCCGAGGCGAAGGACCGCAGCTGATCGACCATCGTGTTGGTGGCCTCCTTCAACTGCAGAATTTCGCCGCGCACGTCGACGGTGATTTTCTTCGACAGGTCGCCATTGGCGACCGCGATGGTCACTTCGGCGATGTTGCGCACCTGAGCGGTGAGATTGCCGGCCATCTGGTTGACCGAATCGGTCAGATCCTTCCACACTCCGGAGACGCCCTTGACCTGAGCCTGGCCGCCGAGCTTGCCCTCGGTGCCGACTTCCCGCGCCACGCGGGTCACTTCCGACGTGAACACCGAAAGCTGCTCGATCATCGTATTGACGAGTTTCGCCGAGCGAAGAAATTCCCCCTTGAGGGCGCGCCCATCCGCCTCCAGTTCCATGGACTGCCCGAGGTCGCCCTTGGCCACCGCGCCGATCGTGCGCGCGATTTCGGCGGTGGGCCGCACGAGATCGTCGATGAGCGTATTGATGGAGTCGACTTTCGTCGCCCATTGTCCGATCGCTCCGGGCAGTGACATACGCTGCTTCAGCCGCCCATCCCTGCCGACCGTCATGCTCAAACGCTCGACTTCCCGGGAAATCCGCTCCTCATGGGCGATCGTCTGATTGAACGCCTCCGCTATCCGTCCTTCCGCATCCGCCCAATCCGATGGCAGGCGCCAGGAAAAATCGCCGTCCCGGAACGCCAGCATCGCCGCGAGCAACATCTGAGAGCGAGCCTCTGAATTGTCCGCCGACGAACGCAGGTCTCTCTTGCGAGGCTTGCCGTTTCCAGATGCGCCAAGGGGACCCGCATTCACTGGGCGGGAGACGACTTCGCTCATATTTCACCGTGGGGAATTGGCTGATATTCAGCTAGGGGCCGGCACGAATCGATGAAGCGTGGAGGCTCGCGCGCCCGCCTGGGTCTGCGCGCGATGGAGGAACTTCTGAAGAGCAGCAACCTCTTGGCCCCAGGATACAAGAGGGGCCGAAGCCGGGCCGTACTTTTGCGTCCTGAACGTGCTAGCGCCGCGAGCATTGAGTTCCTCGTTCGGCCTGCAGAATTAATCGGGGAACGCAAAAGCGGATTGTAACCGAACCGATGGAAATCGGGGAATCGCCTGAGAGCGGCAGCGCGATGCCGGACAACGCCCCGCGGTCTGCGCCTGGTCTCGACCGTCCCTCGTCCATTGGCACTCGCGTACCGCCCCCGTCGGCAAATCTGACATAAACGCAGCAGGAGGCGGTACGGTTCCGTTCAAACGTTTTTGATTTCCATATTTGTGCGGGGGGCGTTCGGTGGCTGGGTCGCCTCTTCTGGAAGGAAACGACGCAAGGATTCGCCGTACCGATATTTGCAATCGGGGCGCATGCACTTAGTTATCCCGGTGCTGGACGTTACATAAACCGATGGTTTGATGTGAATAAGGTTGGCGTTTCGGCTCTCGCCCGCCCGCCGGGACGGCTCCCAGGGAACGGGCGATCGATCCATCGGCTATCGTTCAGTACCCCGAAAAAGGACCACTGATGCCCGATTTTCAAGGCATGCCGATTCCAGGCCGGTATTGGTCCGCTCTCGCGATATGGCTGGCCCTGACCATGGCGGTGCTCGACGGGGCGATCGCCAATGTGGCGCTGCCGACGATCGCCCGAGAGCTTCACTCCGCTCCCGCTTATTCCGTGTGGGTCGTCAACGGCTATCAACTGGCCATCGTCGTTTCGCTGTTGCCGCTGGCGGCGCTCGGCGAAGAAATCGGCTATCGCCGCGTGTTTCTCTGTGGGATCGTCGCATTTACCGTGGGTTCGGCAGCTTGCGCGCTGTCACAGAGCCTGTCGATGCTGATTTTCACGCGGGTGATTCAGGGATTGGGCGCCGCGGGAGTCATGAGCGTCAACGGCGCGCTGCTGCGGTACACCTATCCGCCGAGCCTGCTGGGCCGCGGCGTCGGGCTCAACGCACTCGTGGTCTCCGCCGCGGCGGCGCTCGGACCGACCGTCGCCTCCGGCGTATTGGCGTTGGGCCCGTGGGAATGGCTGTTTGCGATCAACGTGCCCATCGGAGTCGTCGTGATCCTCATAGGTAACCGGTGGCTGCCCGCGAATCCGCAGGATGGAAAGTTCGATATCGTCAGCACCTGTCTGAACATTTTGACGTTCGGCTTGGCGTTCACAGGCATCGACGCGATCACGCGCGGCGGCGAGGTCGGGTTCGGCTGTACGGAAATCGCCTTGGCCGCGCTCGCCGGCGGCGCGTTGATCATGCGGTCCAACGCGCAACCTCGTCCGCTCGTGCCGGTCGACCTTTTGAGGAACACGCTCTTCGCGATGACGGTGCTGACTTCGATCGCCTCCTTCGCCGCGCAAATGCTGGCTTTTGTTTCCCTGCCGTTCTACTTTCAGGGCCTGCTGCATCGAAGCCAGGTCGATACGGGACTTCTGATGACGCCTTGGCCGCTGGCGGCCGGGGTTGCGGCGTCCTTCGCCGGGCTTTTGGCGGACAAGTATTCGGCCGCGATTCTGAGCGGGGCCGGGCTCGGCATTCTCGCTCTGGGGCTCGTTTCGCTGGGCCTCATGCCTACACAGACCACTTCGTTCGAAATTGCGGGGTTGATGGCGGTTTGCGGGTTGGGCTTTGGCTTCTTCCAAGCGCCGAACAATCGGACCATGCTTTCGTCGGCGCCGATGCACAGAAGTGGAGCGGCAGCGGGGATGCTCGCGACGGCGCGGCTCACCGGTCAGACGATCGGCGCGACCATCGCGGCGATCGCGTTTGGCTTCGCGGCGCACGCCGAGACTTTCGCGCTCGTCGTCGCCGCGGTCTTCGCGTTGGCGGGGGCATTGGCCAGTCTATCCCGGCTTCGTTTCCGGGGCACTGTCTCGAAGTCCGAGGAGCACCCGGTCCCTGACGCGCCGTAACTCGGGGCCTTCGCGAACGCAGAGTGAACTCGGCGGACCGAGATTTCGGTGCTATTCACTCGTGCGTGTCGACCGCGCGCGCTCGATAGGATCGGACGCCGCTTCGGCGCGGGGACGCGGCGGGAGATTCCAGGATGCGCATAGAGCCGGTGTTCTTGTTCGACCTCGACGGCACGCTGGTCGACAGCGTTTATCAACACGTACTCGCGTGGAAGGAAGCGCTGGACGCGGAGGGGATCGACTTGTCGGTCTGGCGCATCCATCGCAAGATCGGCATGAGCGGCGGCCTGTTCACCAATCAGCTCTTGCGGGAAACCGGATTTGAGATCAGTTCCGAACGGGTCCAGCGACTGAGCGCTCTCCATGCGGCCTCCTATCTTCGACTGGCGAGCGACATCCGGCCGCTCCCGGGGGCTCGCGAGTTGTTGCTCTGGCTCACAGATGCCGGCATTCCCTGGGCGATCGCGACGAGCGGTCGAATGGAGACGGCGGCGGTGAACCTGGCCAAGCTCGGCGTCGATCCCGACCGGACGCCGGTCGTGACGAGAGATCAAGTCAAGTACGCCAAACCGGACCCGGACCTTTTTCTCGCCGCGGCCGCGCGGCTCAAAGCGCCGATCGAAACCGCCGTGGTCGTCGGCGACAGCATCTGGGACATGTTGGCGGCGACACGATGCCGCGCTCTGGGGGTCGGCGTTCTCAGCGGCGGCTATGGTCCCGATGAACTTCATCAAGCCGGAGCTTTCCGGGTCTACGACGATCCCGCGGACCTCTTGTCGCATATCGATGAAGTCGGCGGCAGACGGTGATGCCCTTCTCCCGCTCGCGGGAGAAGGTGGCCCCATAGCCCGTCGAGAGACGGGCGTTCTACCGAACGCCCTGTGGGGCCGGATGAGGGGTCGTAATTACCAGCGCCCTCACCCCGACCGTCTCCCGCGGAGAGCGGGAGAGCGGGTTGGCGCCGCCTTCAAAACCTCGCCATCGCCGCAGCCACCCGCGTCACGAACGCTTGTCTCTGCTCGAGCGTAGCCACGTTGAGATGATAAAGCGCATGGTAGTCCACCCGCGCCCTTTTCGCCGCGAACCATTTGATGTAGCGCGTGACGATCTTGCGCGGCGGGTCGCCCATGTAGAGCGCCGTCAGGCGTGAGCGGCCGTAGGTGGCGATGCCCGCGATCTTCCTGATGTTGCCGAGCATGGGCGCGACCTTGGCGGGGTTGCTGATGTCGAAGGCGACGCCGGGCATGAAAAGCCGATCGAAGAAGCCCTTCAGCATCGCAGGCAGTCCGAAACACCAGGTCGGAAACTGGATGACCAGCGCGTCCGCCGCCTGCAGGCGCGCCACCAGCGGCTCCAAACCCTGCCTGTTGCGGCTCTCGTCGTGGTAATGCCGCCGCGCATCCTCCGACAGAACGGGATCGAAGCCTTCAGCGTAGAGATCGAGCAGATCGACCTGGTGGCCCGCTCTTTTCAACCCCGCGAGCGCTTCGACGCGAATGCCGGCGTGAAAGCTCTCGGGCAACGGGTGGCAATAGAGGTAGAGAACCTTCACGGCCTCACCGGAAAACAACTGCGCATCTTGCCCGGCTTGAGCAGGCCATCGGGGTCGACTTCGACCTTGAAGCCGTAGCTGATCTGCGTCCGTGTGCTTGTCCTCCTCCAGTGTATAGAGATATGCGGGTTGGCGACTATGCCACGCAGCGCCTCGAGCGCGCTGCTCACCGCGGAACCTCGATCTCGCCTTGCTCCTTCAATAGCCGGTTGAGCCGCGTGCGCATGATCATGCCCGGACGGTCGGAGGGCATGTGCATTTCGATCTTCCGGCTCATGTCGACGATCGCGTCGGGGTCGGTCGACGCCAGGATTTCGCGATCCTCCTCAATGATCACCTTGTCCCAGTCGATCAACTCCTGCGTCGAGCAGTCCTCCTCCTTGTCGTTGCGGAACAGGATCTGGATGAGCTGGATCGATTTGTCGTCGATCGGCGTCGCCGAGTTGAAGATGATGTGCCGGAGTCCCGAAGGGTATTCCATGTCCATCGTTCGGCAGAACGGCATGAACCACTGGTTGCGCATCTTGCGCTTGGTCCAGGGCTCGGTTGTGCCGGTCACCCGCGCGGCCATCGGCGGATTGCGCACCGCGACGATCGTCTCGGCTACGAAGCCGTATTCAGTCTCGGTGATTTCGTATTTTTCCGGCTTGGGCTGGCTGATGTCGCCGAACGTGCCTTTATGCACGAAGGCGAAATGCGCGTTGTCGAAGGAATTCTCCATCATCCGCAACGCCGAGCAGCCCCAGCGGTCGTCAAACTGATGAATGCGGCGAAACGCGGGGTCGTTTTCCTGCGGCAGGTCAGGAATGCCGAGCAGGGGTTCGCTGAGACACACCCAGACGTAGCCGTAACGTTCCTTCGCGACATAGGATTTCGCGCGCGCGTCGGGCACGGCCTGCTCGAACGGAAATTGCGGGATGTTCACCAGCTTGCCGTCGCGGTCATATTCCCAGCCGTGATAGCCGCAGACGATATGGCCGCCCTTGATCCAACCCTTGGAGAGCTTTGCGGTGCGGTGGCAGCAGCGGTCCTCCAACGCCGCCGGCGCGCCCTCGGCGTCGAGGAACAGCACGACGTCCTGGCCCAGGAGGCGGAACGGCTTCGGGCCGTCGACGAGTTTGTGCACGGGCACGGCGGCGTACCAGAAATCGCGGAGCACCTTTTGTCGCGTGTTCAGCATGGGGTGGGGTCCTCGGACCGATCGTCGCTTCGCGGAATAGACGGCTCCGCGTCGGAGAGTAGTTAGCGAGATTCATGCCAGCGCGCCATTGCGACCGTCCGAACTGGGGTTCGCGCGCCGATCTTCATTTCGCGTCGGACCGAGGCGATCTCGTGCTGAAAAACCCTCGCAGTCGGATCGCGGACAGGCAGGTTCGCCTCGGTCGCCCTGTAATAATCGCAGGCTTGAAGGCCAAGGCGCCTACACCTTAGTGTAACCGCAGGTTTGGCCTAAACATCCAAATTTTCGCGAGCGACCCATTGATAATTCGACATAGAGAACGAATCTGTATGGTCAGGGCGCCGACTGTAAAGATGGCTCGCAGCCATCGATGCCACAGTAGAGTGGCTGCGCGTCTTCAGTGTGAGGAGTAGAAGATCATGCCTGGGCGGCAGCGCCTGGGTCCATGAACGGCGGTAATTTGCCGCAAGTTAAAGGAGAGTGGACATGACTAACTTACGAGTGCTTCGAGGAACCGCGCTATCTGCTGGCATAGCGGCAGGATTGTTCGGTTTGGTGGCGTTTGCGCCTTCTGCTTTCGCCCAATCCAATGAATCTCCCTACTGGAACGGCGCGCCCAATGCGACGGGTCCACTGGGCGGCCCGGGATATGGTTATTATTATAACGGGCCGACTTATGGCACTTTCAACCAGGGATATGGCCAGTCGGCGGCGGGGCCTTATTGGCTCGGCGCCCCTAGGGCCGTCGGACCCGGCTGGTAAACGCATGATTTAGCGCGGCGGCGGGCCGGACGGGAGTGTTCCCGCCCGGCCCGCCGGCGGCTAGAAAGTTTCATCCGGCGTGTCAGGCTGGGCTCCGGAGCGCCGCGAGCGCTGATCTGGTTCCGTCTAGCGACCGACACGTCCTGTAGCAAGATCTCACGCTATCGGATCCCGGTGAAGCAAGGACGTTTCGGCCATTTTCGAATAACAGCAAGCCATGAAAGCAAAGCGCTCCCATCGGTCGAGCGTAACGGGCCGTTTAGCGTCAGATTGTCAACTTTTCGATAGTGGAATGCCGACTGTTGTTGCGCGCAAGGAACGATCTTGCGGGCCGCGAGTTGGGAGGCAAGATGGCGTTGGCGCCATCGATACACAGTAAGGGATTGCGGCCTGTCTTCCCAAATGACGACTTGGAGAGCATACCAAGGCGACGTTCAGGCGTCGAGACTGTCGCATTCACTTCTAGAAAAGGAGTTATGCAATGAATGTGCTTCGAGGAGCTGCTCTTTCCGCGGGACTCGCGTTAGGCTTGATAGCCCTTGCTCCTTCCGCGTACGCCCAAAACTACGGTCAGCCCTTCTGGAACGGCGCGCCGAGTGCGGCGGGTCCTACCCAGCCGGGCGGTCCGGCATACGGTCCACCTCCCGGCGGATATTGGGGCGGTTGGGGGCCTGGCTACGGCGGTAACAGCGTAACTGCTCCGCAACCCTATTGGCATGGCGCTCCTGAGGCGACCGGCCCGGCGTAATATGTTGCTGACGCGGGCGGCCGATAAATTAGCGCCTTAGGGTCGCGGCTAGGTTAGTTGCGTGTATAGTCGCGTAAGCGTGCCGGGAAGGGAAGCAAATCCCTTCCCGGCATGTTCGCGTTTCGACGTTTTGCTCGCTATAATTGTCGATTTGAACCGCGCCGTAAGCGCCTCCCTCCAACCCTCTATAGCGTGACCTCGCCGAAAACAGCCGAGGCGAGAGCGGGTCCACTGTCGGTGTAATCGCCCGGCGAGGTTTCGTCGCGCGCGCGGGGGCGCAAGATGAGCGAGAGCGCGGCCGCGACGACGAAATTGACGATCACCGAGGTCAGACCGTTGTAGGCGGAAAAGCCGAGATCGAAATTGCCCAGCAGCGGGACGTCCCACTTCAGGGCATGGAGCGGCGTCCAGGCCTTTTCGCCCCAGGCCAGCGACGTGCCCACGATCATGCCCGCGGCCCAGCCGATCAGCAGCGCCGAACCGCTGAACCAGCGGGTGAACAGACCCAGGATCATCGCCGGGAAGATCTGCACCATCCAGACGCCGCCCAGCAATTGCAGATCCAGCGCAAATTGCGTCGGCATGAAGAAGATCACCAGCAGCGCGCCGACCTTGACGATCAGCGAGACGAGCTTGGCGACCACCGATTCCTCGCGCGGCGTCATCTCGGGATGGACGAACGGCTTCCAGATGTTGCGCGTGAACGTATTGGCGGCGCCGATCGACATCACCGCCGCCGGCACGAGCGCGCCCAGCGCGATCGCGGCGAAGCAGAAGCCGGCGAACCAGTCGGGGAACGCCCACAATACGAGCTGCGGCACCGCGTCCGTCGCCGGCGGGGCCACGTTGATGCCGGCGGCGAGCGCCATCATCCCCAGCAACGCGATCAGGCCCAGCACAAAGGAATAGGCCGGCAACGCTATCGCGTTGAACCGGATCGCGCGGCCGCTGGACGCCGCCAACGTGCTTGTCATCGCGTGCGGATACATGAACAAAGCCATCGCCGAGCCGATCGCGAGGGTGATGTAGGGCGCGACCTGCGTCGGGGCCAAGGTGAGGCCGGCTGTGACCTTGACCGGCGGCGTCGCCGCCGCGCCCGCCGCGATCTTGGCGTCGAATGCCTTCTGCGCCGCGGCGAAAATGGCGCCGAAGCCGCCGAGCTCATAGGGAATGATGACGATCGCCGCCACGATGAAGATGTAGATCATCGTGTCCTTGACGAAGGCGATCATCGCCGGCGCGCGGAGGCCGCTCTTGTAAGTGTAGAGCGCGAGGATCACGAAGGCGATCGTGATCGGGGCGTGCGCCATCGCGCCCTGACCTTTGATGCCGAGCGCCGAGATCACCTTCTCCAGGCCGACCAGCTGCAGCGCGATATAGGGCATGGTCGCCAGAATGCCGGTCAGCGCGATGGCGAGCTCGAGCCCACGGTTGCCGTAGCGCCCGAGCACGAAATCCCCCGCCGTCATGTAGCCGTGCTTGCGCGAGACCGCCCACAGACGCGGCATCGTCAGATACAGGAAGGGATAGATGAGAATGGTATAGGGAACCGCGAAGAACCCGTAGGCGCCGATCGAATAGACGACCGCGGGAATCGCGATCACGGTATAGGCGGTATAGAGGTCGCCGCCGAGCAGGAACCAGGTTATCCAAGGACCAAACTGCCGCCCGCCCAGTCCCCATTCCGCGATATGGCCGAGATCGGCCGCCTTCCAACGCGACGCGAGAAAGCCGAGAATCGTGACCAACGCGAAAAAGAAGACGAAGACGCTCGCTGCGACGACGTTGAGATGTTCGAACATGGTCAGGCCTTGCCCATACGATCGGCGGCGAAGATCGCCAGGGCGGAGACCGGCACGAGCAGCAGCTGAAACCAGTAGAAGAAGGGTATTCCGAAAAGCTCGGGGCCGACCGAGTTGAACAGCGGAACCCAAAGCGCGACCACGCAAGGGATCAGCAGCAGAAGGTATTTCATTAGGTTCCCCCTGGCGGGTTGTTCCCGCCGCCTAGTTTGGCCGATCCTACCCTGTCGCACTCACCGTCGTTGCGAGTTCGGCGCCGCCCAATAATTGCTGCGTCAACACCACCGTCATTGCCAGCGCAGCGAAGCAATCCAGGGGCCACAGCACCCGGCCCCTGGATTGCTTCGTCGCAAGGGCTCCTCGCAATGACGGTCAATGGCGTTATTCACGTTCCCCTCGTCGACTTTCTTATTCGGGCCGTCGCCTTACGCCGCCCGCCAAAGCATCGCATAACGGCATTTGGCGCGCCGGTCGAGCGCGCTTTTGACGGTTCCGCGACGCAATCCGCGCGCTCACTCTTCTGGCAGCCCCGCCTTGCGAAGGCCCTCAGCGAACGCTCGAATCTTTGAATAACGCTCGGTCATTAATTTGATGGTGAGCTTGGGGTTGAGTTTGAGGGCTTCCACGACCGCCGCCTTCGCTTCGTCAACGCGATTTGTTTGGTCATCAAGTCGGCCTGCTTGAGCATGTCATTTACGCGGCCTTTTATATAATTAATATTTTGTAGCTGGGCCGCGTTTTGTATGCTGATCAGGAAAGGTATCGACGTATGTTCAATCGGTGTTCCCTCGGGTCGAGTTACGGCCTGGACCCGAGAGATTCCTCGAACCCGAAAAATTCTCTTGGCCAATTTATTCAGCACGAGAAAGTCTGCCGGATTGCGCATGTCGTGATTTGATTCGATCATCAAAA
>Ga0209139_10000468_pt1 | contig 13998 bp, 9 predicted proteins | sample BogFormECP14_OM3_FD_188246 | JGI IMG/M metagenome (GOLD analysis project Ga0209139, IMG submission 188246) | Bog forest soil microbial communities from Calvert Island, British Columbia, Canada - ECP14_OM3 (SPAdes) (version 2) | ecosystem: Environmental > Aquatic > Freshwater > Wetlands > Bog ...
AGACCGAGCACGCCAATGATCAGAAGCACGAAGAAAATGTCCGGTTCGACGATGCGCGAGAGAAATTTTTCGCGGGAAGAAAGTTCGAAGGAGGTTTGCACCGGATTGTGCAACGATAGCGTGATTTTGCTGCCGTCGAAACGGGTGATGGCGCGGCCGTCGAGCTGATGCAGGAGGTCGTCGACGGAGGTGGCGTCGAGATCGATCATCTTGGCTTTCAGGGCTTCTTCGTCGGTGAAGGCTTTGGCGTCGGTGATGGCGGTTTCGGCCAGCGTGGGATTGCGGCCGCGCTTATCCGTGAAGCTGCGGAGAAAAGCCATGGCGTCCTGATTTATTTTTTTGCGGAAAACTTCGTCGAGCTGCGTGGGAATGCCGCCAATGACCATGATCGGAGAGGCTGCCCCGGTGTGCGTGCCAGGAGTCATGGCGGCGATGTCCGCGGAGAGCAAAATGTAGAAGCCCGCGCTGGCGCCGCGTGCGCCGGTGGGCGTGACGTAGACGGCGACCGGGACTGGCGAGGCCAGGATGTGCTGGACGATGTCCTTCATGGAGTCGCTGAGACCGCCAGGGGTATCCATGGTGATGACGACTAGCGCGGCGTGGCGTTGGGCGGCGTCGGCTAGGCCCTCATCGAGATAGGTGGCCAGGATGGGTTCGACGTCACCATCGATGTGCAGAACGGAGACCACTGGTGCGGTGGAGGCGTGTTCGTCGGCGAAGGCATTTGGTATCAACCGGACCACGACGGTCAGCGCCAGGATGGCGAGGGGTAGTATGGCGAAGGCCACGAGGAAACTAGCGCGAAGTTTAGGGACGCGTGGCATTCTTTACCTCACGTTCGCGATGCTTGGCCGATGATAGCCGACGGCTGGGACACAAGTAGGTTGTTTTTTTTTGGAGGAAGTGGCGAGTGACTAGTGGCGAGTGGCGCGTGAAAGACACGCATGCTGTGGGGATCGCGGCAATCATGGCGTGGCTCCAGGCTTAGCAGCTTGCAGGTGGTCCAGCAGCTCTTTGGCTTCGGCATAGTTCGGGGCTAGTTTCAGGGCGCGTTGCGCTTCCACGCGGGCTTGGTCGGGTTTTTTCTGCTCAAGATAAATGCGGGCCAAGATGATGCGGCCCACGGCGGAATCGCGGGATTGCAACGCGGCTTGGAGTTGCGCTACGGCTTCGTCAAGTTTGCCTTGCCGGCGAGCGATGTCCGCGAGGCCCCGATGAGCCGTGGCGCTGGCGCCATCGAGCGCGAGCGCGGCGTGGAATTCCCGCTCGGCAACATCCACGTGGCCGGCAGCTAGCTCCTGACGAGCGCGGCGAATGTGCGATTCGGCGGAGTCCACGATGGGCCCGGAAGTACTGGCGTTAGCGCTGGCGTTTACGGAAGCGATTTCCGCCATCTTGATTTCCTGGCGAAGCTCGGTGGTGTCCAGTTCCGTCTTGATGCGCGCCATGTGCGTGAGCGTATCGCTGCTGGAATCGAGGTGAATGGCGGGCAGGCCACTGGGGCCGAAAGCTTCGGTGGCGGCGATGCGCTCCTGGTCCGCTTCTTGTTTGCGTCCGGCCTTATCGAGAGAAAAAATCAGCAGCGCGCGATCTTCGGAGTTGTCCGGCTCGCGTTCAGCGGCCTCGCGAAAATAGCCGGCAGCGTTTCCGGCGTCGTTGCCTTGCAGCGCGAGCAAGCCAAGATTGAAAGGGTAATCGTCTTCGTCGGGATCGAGGTCGGCAGCACGTTGCAGATCGGTTTGCGCGCCGAGTTTGTCACCGAGGCGCGCCTTGGCCAGAGCCAGATTATTCAGAATTTCCGGAAGGTCACCACCGGCAACGACATTGGCAGCGCCGGGATCCGCCGAACTGCTCTCGCGCAAAGACTCGCGCAGGCCGGTGAAGACTTCTTGCGCACGATCCGGCTGACTTTGCAGCAATCGGCAAACGCCGGTGGCGAAGACCGCTTCGGAATAGCGATCGTGAGTTTTGGGCACGCGGGCGTACCAGGGCAAAGCGGAATTACAATCGCGCCGCGAAAAATAGACCTGGCCGAGCCAAAAATCGGGCTCCGGCCAATCGGGCTCAAGACGCGCGGCCTCGCGCAGCTCGCGGAGGCGCGCCTCATCATCGCTATCCAGCAGGCCGCGCACGTAATGTTCGAAGGCGTCGAGGCGCAGCGGGCGCTGCTTCTTGGCGAAGTCGGCGAGGCTCAGGGGATAGGACCGTTCGTTGGAGGAGAGCGTGCGCCAAGCGAGACGGGTCTGGAGATCCATCAGCGTCTCCAGAGGGCCGGACTCGCGATTTACGGGAAGGAGCGCGGCAGGATTCACTCGCAAGACGCGGGATTCGACGGTCAGCGTGCTGCCGTCAGACGCGAAAGTACCGAAGATGACGAAGTCGGCGTCCAGATCTTGGGCGATGCGCAACATGGTGGCGTGACTTAGCTTGGCTTCGGGAGGCAGACCGTAGCGATCAAGTTCATTGCTGCGGCCGTCGTGCGAGTAGACAGCTTCGCCGACGGCGGAGAGTCGCAGAATGGTCAGTTCTTCCAGAGCTTCGCCGAGCCAATCGAGGCGCGCCGGGGCGCCGGCATTTTCAAAAGGAAAAACCAGAAAAATTCCCGCGTGACTGCCGGCAACGCGAGCGGGGGCCGCAGATGGCGCAGCCGGGGCCACGATTGGCAGCAGCGCGCTGAACAAAAGCGCGGCAAGAAAGTATTGCAGCGGCGCAAGGAAACCTCGGAGCGCCGGTTTGCGCGGCGCGATGTTGCGGAATACTTGGTGGCCCGCCATTTCCCTTGCATTGTAGCAGACCGGTTGACGAGGCGAAGGCCCGAGAGCGGATGGATTGTCGCGTTTGGCGACACCGCTGGCGACGGGGCCGGTGAAGGGATCAGTGACGGGGCGACGAGCCTGCTACGGTTCGATTTCAATCAGCGCAAGGGCATGCGGCGGGAGCGTTAATTTTAAGGTGTTGTCGATGATGGGCACGGAATTTGCATGCGGGAGCGCGGAGGCGGCGCGCAGCTGGGCAATTTGCGGTTGGGTAGGGGATCGCGGCCGGCCCATTTCTTCGTAATCAGGCAGGGGCGAACCGTGCTCGTCGTCGATGATGGTGACACGAGCATCGTGTGCCTTTCCGATGCCGGCGAATTTCAATTGGACCGTATCGGTTGCAGTGGCTTGCTGCTCTGGCGGGACGATTTTTCCCCAGACGGCGATACGCACGGAACCATTTTTTCTGCGGGTGACGAGCGCGGAATCGGTTTGCACGTCGAGACGTTGATCGCCCAATTCGTGTAGCAGAAGAAAAGCGTTGAACGACGGCTTGGGAATGCCGTCTTCAGCGAGCAAGCCGAAGCCGCCGTAGAAGGGCTCTTTGACTACACCCTGCTCCTCGAAGACGTCGGAGAAGTCCCAGTAACTCATCATGGCGGTCAGGCCGTCGCACTGGCGAATGGTATCGGCCATCCACGGGCCCATGTAAGCGCTGTCGGTAACTTGTGGCTGGTTGCTGTAATCGGCGTTAAATTCGCTCCAGATGAGCGGCATCTTCGGATAGGGGGAAGAAAGAATTTGCTGGTGAACTTTTTCGACGGCGCGGCAAACCATTTTGTCGCGCGGGATGATTTCGTGCGTGGCGAAGACGTCTTCGGCTTTGTCATTGCCATAGACGTGCGTGGAGACAAAATCCACGGGGATGTTGTTGGCGTGGCAATGCGCGAGGAAGCGATCGGCCCACGCGGCTTGCGCCGTGGCGGGACCGCCGACACGCAGGCGCCGGCTGACGCGCTTGATAGCTTGCGCGGCGTGATCGTAAAGCTGGTAGTAGGTGCTTTCGCGCGGCTCGCCCGCCCAAAAGTCGAGGTTGGGCTCGTTCCAGACTTCGAAATACCACAGCGCGACTTCATCTTCGCCGTAACGGTCCACGAGGTGGCGAGTGAAAACTTCGACTAGCTTGTCCCATTTCTCCCAGTCTTTTGGCGGAGCGACATTAGGCTTATACCAGAAGGCTTGGATTTTCTTGGGGTCGGAGGTGAGCTTGTTGGGCATGAAGCTGAGTTCCACGAAGGGGCGAACGTGATTTTTTAGAAGGCTGTCGTAGATTTGGTCGATGTAAGAAAAGTTGTAGATAGGGTTGCCGTCTTTGTCTTCGTCGTACAGTCCGAGCTCATCGAGAAAGATTCCGTGGAAGCGGATGAATTCGAAGTTCGTGGCCTTTTGTACTTCACGGAGATCATCACGGTAGCTTTCGCGGAGAGAGAGGGCCGCGCGACCGGAGCCGAACATCTCTTCCCAGAAGTGCGGGAAGGGATGGGACGGGGCTTGCAGGTCCACGTTGATGGTGATTTCGTTGGCGCCCGTGGCGTTTGTGGCGGTGGTTTTTGCCGGCGCAGACTGAGCGTTGGCAACGGGGACAAAGATGGCAGTGGAAATGGCGATTATGCCCACGGTGACGACGGCGACGAACGGATTGCCGCTCCATGCACGCCGCTGCGCAGACTGGTTAGGAGAACCACTCTTCGATGGCTGTGGCCCGTTCGCTATTGGTGATCGATGGTTTACGCTCATGCAGAATCCTCTCGGTGGCAGCGACCATAACTTCTTGGTGAAAAAGACGCTGAAAAATATCGTTGGACAAAAGGTTGGCGACGGATAAGAGACTCATGCCTTGATGATGGGCCATCCAGCTGCGGACGATCTCCGGGCGGAGCGCGTCGCCCCGCTGGGGACGGCCGTAGTCCGCGGATTCATAGAAGCCCAGTGGTCCCATCCAGTTTTGTTTCTGCATTTGGCGCAGGTTGCGAACGGCACCGGCGGGATCCACGTTGAGCGCCAGAAACGCAGCGTAGGGCGTAATGACCAAACGCTTCGGAGTATCCACTTTGAGCGCGAGGGCTTTTACACCGAACGCGTGGTATTCGTAATGGTCTGCGTCATTGCGCACGCTGCTCGAGCCTTCGGAGATGCCCCAAGGAATTTCCATTTTTTCGACGACGGCACGCTGGCAAGCTACGGCGCCGCTCATGCTATTTTCGAGCAGCGTTTCCGGGTACGTCTTCATCCACAACATGGGCATGAGGTATTCGAACATCGTGCCGGTCCAGGAGAGCAGCACGCTGCGGCCGGCGAAATGGGTGTGCACGCGGCCGAGTTGGAACCAGCTGATTTGCGGAATGTCGCCCTTGGCAATGGCGGCAAAGACGGCGCTGCGCGCTTCGGAAGCCAGCAAATCGTAGCAACTTTCGAGCAATTCGTTTTGTTCGATGTTGAAGCCGACGGAGAGCATTTTGCGTTTGGCATTATAGAGAAAGCGAAAATCCATTTCGTGGACGAGGAGTTCGGCCTCCTCGGCGATTTTTGCCAGGCGGGCAGCAATGTCGCGGGCTTCCGCGGCGCATTGCGGAAGGCGTTCGCGCAGAGATTGCAGGACAGCGTGTTCTTCGGACCAGAAAGAGTAATCGTCTAATTTTTTTTGCAACTTGCTGACGAAGCCGGGGACCTCTTGCAGCGTGAGGCCAGCAGTGACGTTGCCGTAGAGCATTTCGCCGACTTGTTTGCGAACGGCGGCGTATTCGGGAAGCATCCAGGGCGTGAGGCGGGCGACGAGTTGGTGAATCTCGATCACGCGCGCGAGGCACGCCTGCAGCCACCAGCGCGCCGAAGCGCAGGAGGAATCCGCCGGGTCGGAAGGAACGTCGGCCAAGATAGCGTTCAGGCGTTCGGCGATGCTTTGCAGCGCGGCGAACCAGGCGGTGAAATCTTCACCGAAGCGGGCGCATTCGGCGAGTAGCGCGGCAAAAGATTGGGCGATTTCCGGCCCGGCGCCCGATTGCTCGCACTCTTCGGCGGCGATGGCCAGATGTTCGCGAACCGCACGCAGTGACGCCGTGCGAAAAATCGGGTGGGAAATGATGTCCAGGCTTCCCTGCTTGACGCACCAGAGCGAACAGGCAAGGTTCCCGCTATCGACGCTGGAAACGAAGCGCGGGCCGATGGAAGAGAGAGAAATCGTGTCGAACCAATTTAGAAAATGGCCGCGGAAGCGCGGGAGCTTTCGAGCGCTGACGAGAATTTTTTCCGTGGCGTCGAGATATGCGCGGGCATCAAGAAAACCGCTATCGTAAGCCGCATATTGCGCGTTGAGCTGCAGACCGAGATTGGTGGGCGAGAGGCGATGGGCTACGCTGGGAGGATCCTGTTGAACGTTATCCGGAATTAGCCAATTGTTTTGCGCGGTGCTTAACTCGCGAAAGTATCGCCAGGTCTTCAGGGCGCACACGCGAAGAAAATCTTCGTCGGCGGAGCTGATGTCGCTGCGGACGCTATGTAGCGGGCGATCGAGCCAGCGCGCGGCGGGCTTCGCGAGCATCCAAAGCGCGAGAATAGGCAGCGATGGCAGCAGTGCTGCGGGACGGAAAAAACTCTCGGCTAGCGCGATCAGCAGACCGACTACCGGTGTCCAATCGAGATAAACATCAACTGGGGTGCGTTTTTTCTTGGCGTCCATTTCAGATTGCGCGGCGGTTTCCCACTCGAGCAGGTGGCGGCGGCTGACCGTCAGGCGGAAAACCGTACGCATGATCGCATCGAGGGTCACGAGCGTTTGGTGCGCAAGGAACGTGAGCGTGATAAGTACGGTGATTTGGCCGGACGTGAAATCGCCGAAGATTTGGCGCAGCAATCCAGCGCGGTCTTTCGAACGCCACAGGCGGGACATGCCAAGCACCAGCTGCACGTAACTGGGCACCAGCATGAGGGCCACGGTGGCGGCAGTCCAGGCCGCAGGCGAACCTGGGAGATAAAACCACGCGGCTAAAAGGAGCACGAAGGTGGCGGCCTCGATTACGCTGCGGCGCAAGTTGTCGAGGATCTTCCAGCGCGAAACTACTTCCAGCGGATTTTTGACGAAATGTCCCTGCGCATCGGGCACGCGAGGCAGGAGCCAGCGGAGGATTTGCCAGTCGCCGCGAATCCAGCGGTGTTTGCGGCGGCTGTGGGCGCTGAAATGCGAAGGGTAGTCGTCGATGATTTCGATGTCGGAAACCAAGCCGGCGCGGGCGTAGGCGCCCTCAATCAAGTCGTGGCTGAGAATAGCGTTCGAAGGGAATCTGCCGGACAAGACTTGGCGGAACACGTCTACTTCGTAGATCCCTTTGCCGGTAAAAATTCCTTCGCCGAAAAGATCCTGATACACATCAGAAACCGCGCGCGCGTAAATATCGAGGCCGGTTTGGCCGGAATAGATGTACGACAAGCGCGATTGATTGGCGGATTGCACGCTGATGCCCACGCGCGGCTGGAGGACGCCGTAGCCCTCGTCGACAGAATTGGTGGTGGGATTTACGGAAGCGCAATTCAGCGGATGCGCCAGCGTGCCCACGAGGCGATGCGCGGATTCTCGGGGAAGCTGGGTATCGGAATCGAGCGTAATTACGTAGCGCACCTTCGGAAGAATGGAGAGATCGCCGACTTTGACCGGAAAGCGATCGTATTGGCCACGGAGAAAATCATTGAAGTCGAGAAGTTTGCCGCGTTTGCGCTCCCAGCCCATCCATTTATTTTCGATTTCGTTGAATACGCGGTGACGATGGAAATGCAGAAACGGGCCGCGCCCTCCGCGAGCGTATTTGCGATTCAGTCCTTCGATGAGACCGGAGCACAGCGAAACAAATTGGTCGCGCTCGTCGAAACGTTGCTCAGAGTCGGGGGGATCAGTAAGCAGCGCGAAAAAGAGATGCGGATCGCGATTGCCGATGTAGCGAATTTCCAGGCTGCGGACCAGGTCTTTGATTTGCTCTTCGCTGATTAAGAGCGTGGGCACCGCGACGATGGTGAGGCAGTTCTCGGGGATGCCTCGCGAAAAATCGAGACGCGGCAGGGCGCGGACGGGCGTCAAAAACGTGACCAACTGGTTCACGACTTCAACTGCCGATTCACTGGCGGGCAAGATGAGCAGAAGTACCGCAGCGATGATCGGCACGGCGCCGCTCACGCTGGTCACAACGAAAAACATCATGACGAAGACGAGGAATTCCAGCGTTAGAAAATAAAAAGCCTCGGGCGATTCGCGGAATGTTTCGATAAAGGACTGCACGCCGCGCGGCTTGTAGCCGATTTGCTGCTTCATCAATTTTCGGCCACGACCCAGCAAGTAGAAGCCCACGTGACCCCGGCGCTCGCGGGCGCGCTCGTCCGAATGTTTACGTTGCAACGCCTGGCGCGCGAACTCGACGGCCAGGCGGGCGATTTCAAACTCATCGGTATCCGAAGAGAGAGCAAACTTTTCAATGGCGTTGCGATAGAGGTCGCAACTTTCGAAGTCCATCAACGGGTACGCGCCCACCGGATCTTCGCGCAGCAACGCTTCGGTTCTACTGAGCGCGAGGAATGAATCTTTCAACTCGGTGTGGCTCAAGCGGTGCAGGCTTTTGACCAGTGGCGCGAAAGAAGTTTCTCCAGCGGCGCAGGCCTCCCACTCTTCCGATCGCGTCTCGCTCTCCGATTGGGCAGGCGGCGCAACCTTAGCGGCGACGCATTCGATCACCGCCAGCTGCATCATGGGCTTCAGCAGCCAAATCTCATGCATTTCAAAATAACCGTGCTCTTCAAAAGCCTGCATGTACGCGGTGAAGACGCCCTCTTCGAACAGGTAATTTACGGAAGACAAGTACGCGCGGGCGGCCACGTATGGCCGGGGCAACTCGCTCATCGGGTCGTCGTCGCGAGCCGGTTTTTCGCTGACCTCAGGATTCTTGGTCACTTGCTGCACGGGAAGATCGGAGCGCAGGGCTTCGCGAACTTCTCGCGAGGCCGAGGTCAGCAGGCGCACATTGTGCAGAAATTCGCGCTCTTCAATCTCTATTTCGTGCCCAAGATCGTCTTCCGCGGAGAGCTTGCGTCCAGCTTCGCCGATGCTGGCCATGGCGCGATCCAGTTTGGATTCAAGCGCCGCGCTTCCCACCACCTTCTTGGTGGCAATCCAGGTTTGAGCGCTGCTTCGCGCATGGTCCTCCAGGGTCGCGGCCGCGCGCGGCTCTCCGTTCACGGCGCCGTCCATCTGCGCCACGCGGTCGACTTCGGTTAGATTTTCTTCACTCATACGAAAAGCTGCCGCCCCGCAAACGCGCCAGTCTACCAGTAGCTCTACCGGTAGCTCGAAGCCTGCATCTCAAACATCGCCGCGTAACGCCCCCCGCGCGCCATGAGCTGTTCGTGGCGCCCCTCTTCCGCGATTTGCCCTTTTTCCAGCACCACGATACGGTCGGCCATTTTCACGGTGGAAAACCTGTGCGAAATCAGCAGCGCCATTTTGCCCTGTGTCAATTCTGCGAAGCGCTCGAATACCTCGTGCTCAGACCGTGCATCTAGCGCCGCAGTCGGCTCATCCAGCACCAAGAGTTGCGCGTTTCGCAAATACGCGCGCGCCAGCGCCACGCGTTGCCATTCGCCCCCGCTCAAGTCCACGCCGGTTTCAAAGCGCCGACCCAGCATCTGGTCATAACCCAACGACAATTTCGCAATCACAGATTCCGCCATACTCTTCTTGGCGGCCATTTCGATCTGCGCGATATTCTTGCGCTCGGAGATCTGCCCCATGGCGATATTTTCCCAGGCGGTCATGTCGTAGCGCATGAAATCCTGAAAGATCACCGCAATCTGGCTCGCATAATCCTCAAGATCGTATTCCCGCAGATCAATGCCATCGAGTTGCACACTTCCGACGGTGGGGTCGTAAAGTCGCGTGATCAGCTTGACGATGGTGGTCTTGCCTTCTCCGTTTTCTCCGATCAACGCAATCCGCTCGCCCGGCGCCACGCGCAAGTTCAGATTCTTGAGCACCAGCCGGGTGCTTCCAGGATACGAAAAGCACACATCGCGAAACTCAATTCCCTGCTGAATCGGCCGCGGCGCGCGCACCGCATTGGGCTTTGAAGTCACCACCGGGCGCAGGGCAAAAAATTCCAGCAAATCGGTCAGAAACAAGGATTGGTCCGCAATGCTCGAAAACGTCGAGAAAATCATCTGCAAGTTGGAACTCGCGCCCGCAATCGCCCCGGTAAGAAACGTGAGCGTGCCGACGGTCATCTTCCCCGAGACCGTTGCAAAAATCACATAAACGTACGCGCCGTAGTAACCCAGCGTGGTCACCAGCGAAAGCACCGCGGTAGCCGCGAGCCGCCGCTTCGCCAAGGCCACATTCTCGTGATACACGTCGTCAGAAAGCTCGGTAAAGCGGTCCGTCAAATAGCGGTTGAGCCCGAAAATCTTCAATTCCTTGGCGCTGTCTTTGCTTGCGCCGAGAAACCGCAGGTAGTCGATTTGCCGCTTCACTGGGGTCAACCGAAACGCCAGCGCATATCCCAAGAACGCGAAATGGCTCTCGCCCAGAAACGCCGGCACCACGCAAAGAATCAGGAGCAACAGCAACCATGGAGAAAAAAACAGGATGCTCGCCGCCAACGTCGCCGTGGTGATCACCTGCTGGACGAGCAAGCCCATCTGCCGCATCATGCCCAGCCGGTCGGTGGCTTGCACGCGCGCGCGCTCCAGCTTGTCTTGAAAGCTGGGATCCTCGTAACAGAAAAGATCCAGCCGCGAAGCATGCTCCATGATGCGAACGCTGATATGCCGGGTGAATTTATCCGCGAGCAGCGTGTCGCAGAAATCGACGATGCGATTCAGGATAGTGGCAAACGAGGCCAGTGCGAACTCCGCCGCCACCAGCCACCAAAAATCGTGCCGCAGTACGTTGCCGCGCGAGATATGCGAAACCACGGCATCGATGATCAGCCGCGTCACCGCCAGCAACGCCAGCGGCACCACCGCCACCACGGCGCGCAACGCCAACTCCGCGCTCACCACCGCCGGACTGGAATCCCAAATAATGCGCAGCACCGGTGGGATATTCGTAAGCGCCTGCAAGCGCTTTCCCCAGGCATTCTGGAAATTTTCTTGGACGGTGTCGGAGGTTACGGCCACGATGGGTTGCGTTTCACGCTCGAGAAATTCGCAAAATGGACCTCAAGGTATACGCGCATTGTACACGCGATTGCGCCACCAGCGAGCCAATCGCGGTGAGCATTGAGCACCGCCTAACCTGGGACACAATTCTGGAGAGAGAAATAGACCACGGAGAGAACTACACAGACAATACGGGCGAAACCTTAGGCGCGTAAACGCGTGGCGAGGCCAAGGGTGGACGCCACGGCAAAGATGCCAACAGCGGCCAGATTGAAGAAATGCGTAAATCCGGCCAGGACATCGCTCGAGCCAAACAGCACTGCCAAGACCGTGAGTGTCACAAAAACCGCTGCAATTTTTAGATTCGCATTCGTCATCGTTGTGTCCCCGCCTCTTTGGAACGCGAACAACGAGGCAAAAGAGTGCAGTTTCGAGACCACATTTTCTTATTGCAAACAACACACTTACGTGCAAAAACGGCTCGTGAGTCCGGGCAATTTCTGGATATCCCGCGTAAATCTTTCCACCACACCAACTTATGCATACCGCGTCGCGGGAAACGAGCCTCGTGGCGAATCTTCGCCGCTCACACTCGCGTCTAGGTTCTCCTTACCAAAGCTCTACACACTCCTATGTATTGTCGCTCCCGCGATCTGCCTCTATACCTGTTAGCACGTTCTCTTGCACGCGAGAACGACTCGTCGCCTTGGATTCCGCGCCGCGGAATCATCGAAATGTCAGCGGCGTGGTTGGCGCAGCGCCCAAATCAAATCCGGCAATCGTTGCCGAAGGAGCATCTTTGGTCATGGAGAAACCTTACCCGCAGAACGAGGAAACCCCACTCATCGCCCGTGCCCGCCGTGGCAACGCGGACGCTTTCTCCGAACTGGTGCGGCGCCATTCGCAACAGATTTATGGCGTCTCCCTGCGCATGCTCAAGAATCACGAAGACGCCGAGGACAACGTACAGAACGTTCTGTACAAAGCCTTCAATAACATTCGCCAGTTCGAGGGCAATTCCCGCTTTTCCACTTGGCTCGTGCGCATCACTATTAACGAAGCGCTGATGAAGCTGCGCAAGACGCAATCCGATCGCGCCGCCAAGAGCGCCGAAGTGCTGCGCCCCGATTCCGACGAGCCACTGATTCCCGATGTCGAGGATGCCCGTCCCAACCCGGAGCGCGCTTACATCGCCAAGGAACTCGCCGACAAAGCCTTCCACGGCATGCATCCTTCCCTGCGCGACACCTTTATTCTTCACAAAGCCGAGGGTTGGACCAATCGCGAGCTCGCCGGGGCCATGGGCATCACCGTGGAAACCGTCAAATCCAGAATCTTTCGCGCCCGCCTGAGGATGCGCAACCAACTGCTGGCCATTTCGAAAGATCGCGCGGTTGCAGTGCAGGCCTAAACTGCGCAGGCTTAAACAAGGCTGTCCTCACATGTTCGATTGTCCGACTCGGCAGTAATTCTCTGCGAGCATTCTCGGCGCGCCAAAAAGGGAGGAGCCGTCGCTGCCTCCGTAGTGTGCGCCAGGTGATTCCGCGTGAAGTACTTGAAGCAAAGTGCAGTCAGACGAACCGGTTCGGGGGAAAGACACACAGATAGCGTGGGGAAATTCCGTCGGTGATTCCCGGTTGGGCTTTACAAAATTTGTTTTAATTAATCGAGCTTCGCCGCCAACGTATCCAATGCGGTCTTTCCGGTCTTCAAAACCTTGGCCACGGTCTGCTCGCCCTTCTCGAAGGCGTCCTGCACCTGATCGAGCGAGCGCTTGGCCTTGCGGCGCAGGCGGTAGGCTTCATCCTCGACGGTGTCGCCGATCCATTCGCGCGTATCCTCGCCAGACTGCGGGGCGAATAGCAGCGCTATGGCGGCTCCCACGCCCAAGCCTGCTAGAAAACCCACGAGCACTCTTCCGGAATCCCTCATCGCGCCCTCCTGATTGAATGTGCATTTGCCCTGCACCAGCATCTGCAGCGCGGGTACATCCTAACGCGCCGGCGGGACTGGGAGTATCAGTTTGTTCCGGCGTTTCGGCCGTTGTGCACACTACCCTGCCGTGACACCAACTCCTTGGCCACCGCCGGATCGATCCGCGGACTCACATACGTACCATGGGCAATCACCACGTTGAGCGCTTGCACCAACTCTTGTTCCGCATCGGTCTTTAGCAAATAGCCGTTAATCCCCGCCTGAAACGCCGCGCGCACCAGCTCTGAAGATTCGTGCAGCGTTAACAGCAGAATCTTGACGTCCGGATTGGTCTTGCGAATCGCCCGTGTGGCTTCCACGCCGTTTAAGCCAGGCATCGAGACGTCCATCACGATGGCTTCGGGATTCAGTTCGCTGGCCATCCGCACGGCGTCGTTGCCGTTGTCGGCTTCGCCGCACAATTGCCAGTCCGGATAGGCTTTCAGGATTCCTTGCACGCCCCTGCGGATAAACGCATGGTCATCCACGATCAATACTTTAGGCACGGTCACCCTCGTACTCCCAACCGGCTGAGGGGGACCCATCGGTTGCAGCGTTTGGCGAGACACCCAAGCACCCTTGCAAATTCAAACATGCTGCCATCCATTCCGCGCTCGTGGCTCTATGCTTCGATGATCTGATTCTTTACCGCATAGCGCACCAACTCGCTCACTGAGTGCAGTTCGAGTTTCCGCATGATATTTGCGCGGTGCGTCTCCGCGGTCTTCACGCTGATATTCAGCGCCACGGCTACCTCTTTGCTGCTTTTTCCTTCCGCCAAAAGTTGGGTAATTTCCCGCTCGCGAGAGGTCAGGCGGCTGCGATACTCCGTCGGCGCCGCATTTGGCGTGCTTTGCTTGCGGAATCCGTTGAGCAGCATCTCGGCTGCGCGCGGCGTAAAAAACGAACGCCGATTGGAAATGGCCTCGACGGCCGCCACCAAGTCGCGATCCGCGTCTGACTTCATGATGTACGCGCGGGCGCCGGCTTCCACGATGTCGTGGACTAGCTGATCGGAAAAATGCAGCGTCAATATAACGATTTCCGTCTTGGGCAGGGTCTTGCGAATTCTGCGCGC
>Ga0209139_10000471_pt1 | contig 13950 bp, 9 predicted proteins | sample BogFormECP14_OM3_FD_188246 | JGI IMG/M metagenome (GOLD analysis project Ga0209139, IMG submission 188246) | Bog forest soil microbial communities from Calvert Island, British Columbia, Canada - ECP14_OM3 (SPAdes) (version 2) | ecosystem: Environmental > Aquatic > Freshwater > Wetlands > Bog ...
CCGTGGTTCGGATAACGGCTTTTGCCCGCGTAGGCTTCCAGCACGGAAGGCATCGCCTCTTTCAACTGGAGCACCATGGCGTCGTCCATGGTGGCCAGAAGCAGCGCGACGTCGCAGCGCGTACCGACGCTTCCCACTCCCACGACTTTTCGCGCGATATCCACGATGTGATAGCGGTCCAGAATCACGCGGCGTTCTTCGGGCAGCGTCAAACTGTAGCGGTGAAAGAGGGCGCGCACGTGCTCATCAATTTTGGAAAAGTCGCGCGGATGATAAATCAGCGGCGGGTGGTCAAGGATGCGGCGCTTGCCGTTAGACACCTTGGTGATTTTCGGGAGCAGGTATTCAGCCGTCTGCATGTAGGCGGCGCGCTCCACTTTTTTCCAATACTGCTTGTCTTTGAAGGTCTTGGCCTTGTCAACGAACGTGTCCACGTCAATATGCGAATACCAGGCGTCCAGCGCAGGCATCTGCGCGTATTCGCGCATGTGGGTGCGATAGGATGCGACCATGGCCCGTGCCGCGTCCGAGCAGCGCCCTTCTCCCATTTTCTTTTCGCGTGCCGCCAGCACCACGCTGGCTGCCAGCCTTTTTACGTCCCATTCCCAGGGCGCGGGAAGCGTTTCGTCAAAATCGTTGATGTCGAATACCAGGCGCCGCTCGGGAGAGCCGTAGCCGCCAAAATTCAGCAGGTGGCAATCGCCGCAGACCTGCACGCGAATCCTGGTGTTGGGAGTTTTTGCAAGATCGCAAGCCATCAGCGCCGCAGCGCCGCGGTAGAAGGCGAACGGCGATACCCGCATACGTCCATAACGAATGGGCAGGAGCTCGGACAATCGTCCGCGATCGGATTCCTTCAGCACAGCGACGGGATCGGGACGATCGGCGGCCGGGGCCCACTTTCCATGAGAAGGCCGCGGCACGCGGTCGCGCAGCGCCCTGCCGGCGGCCATGCGTTCTTTGACGGATGGTCCCAGGGAATCCCCGCGCGCTTTGGAGATGCTAACAACAGAGGCGCGCTCAGCATGGCCGGTTTTTGCTGCGGCTGAGTTTTTCATGGTAACGGGGATTTTCCACCCGATGACGCTGCCGCGCAAGTGCAGTGATTCGGGAACGGGACTTTCGATTAGGCTAGGCATTGTGGGCGGACCGCCGCGGGAGAGAAGGTCTGGCTGTGCGCTTTGAAGCTACGTCGTTGCGCTGGAGTTCGTGGGTTCTGGAGAATGACGCACAGGCAAGATTGCATGTGCCACGAACGGCAAATTTGTATTGAATAGAAAACTGTTTCTCCTTTGTTTTCATTGGAAGGCTCACGAGAATGATGATCTTGTGAGGTTTATTTGTATCGAATAGAAATGAGGTGAAGCAGTGATGAGTGATCAGTGAGAAGTAATGGGTGAGGGGCGGCACGGATGCGAATGTTGAACGAATCGTACCGATTAGAAAATGTTTTCTCGTTTGTTGTGAATGGGTTAGATCGGTTTCTAATCGGATAGCTGTACCGATTAGAAATGCTCGGAGCGGCGCGGGCGAAAAAAAGGTGGGGCAAATTCTAGCGACTAGAAAAAGCAGTGACGAGTGATCAGTGGCGAGCGATGAGAACAGGCGAGTCTGCTTCCGGAAGAGGCCGACGAGATCTTTCGAGGCCGTGGCGTTCCCATTTTGGGCCAGCTTGCACATGTCGCGTCCTCTGGGGGCATAAATAGCGCCCCGACTCACGCTAACACAATTGTTAGGCGTTGAATATTCGTAGAAATACTGACGAGGGTAAGCGCTAGAAAAGAATGGTTGTAGCTCGCCTTGTAGGTATGGATTCTCGAAAAGGAATTCAAGAACCCCACCCTTCCCAAAAACCGGGAAGGGCGGGGCACCCTCTCGCGGTGATTTTGATCCGCGTTAATTCATTCGGAGGAGGCAAGGCACGATTCGAAAGCTTGGCCCCCCTGAGGCTCACGCTGTGAATTTGGGCTTGCGTGTATACTGGCGTCGTTTGGGGAGCTGGGTAAAATTTTGAGGGGATGAGGGGCGCGTTGGCGAACTTTTTGAAACGAGGAGCGCAGGCGCAGGAGCTGATACGCGCGGGGCAGATCGCGCAGTTGCAGGAGCACCGGCGAGCGCTGCTGGAAACTGCGCGGAATTCAGATCCGCAACGGCTTCTGGGTTACGGGTACCGGGTTTATTCGCAAACGGACGAAGACGGGATCCTGCGGGAGATTTTCCGGCGCATCGGCGAAGGCAACCGCTTGTTCCTGGAAATCGGAGCGGGCGACGGGCTGGAAAATAATACTTTGTTCCTGCTGGTGCAGGGATGGCGAGGCGCGTGGATTGAAGGCTCCGCGCGCAAGGCGCAGGCAGCGCAAAAGACATTCGCGGCAGAGATCGCGGAGGGCCGGCTGCGCGTGGAAGAGCATTTTCTGACGGCGGCGAACGTGGACAAAATCGTTGGCAAAATTGCGCCGGCGAGTGAAATCGATCTGCTGTCAATCGACCTGGACGGAAACGACTATTACATTCTCGATGCGATCCGTTCGGTGGCGCCGCGGGTGATCGTCGCGGAATATAACGCGAAGTTTCCGGCGGATGTGGCGTGGATCATGGAATACAACGAAGCGCACCAGTGGGATTCCACGGATTATTTTGGAGCGTCGTTGAAAGCGCTGGAAGGGTTGCTGGCGGTGCGGGGGTATGTGCTGGTGGGCTGCAACATCGTGGGGATGAATGCGTTTTTTGTGCGCGCGGATTTAGCGAAGGATCCGCCGTTTAGCGCGCCGTTTACGGCGGAGAATCATTATGAGCCGGTGAGATATTATTTGCGGGCGGCGTTTCATGCGGGGCATGCGGCGGGGTTTGGGGCGTATCGCGGGGCGGGCAAAGGCGGCGCAGATGAACACAGATAAAGGCAAAGGCGAAAATAGAAAAAGGAAAATGGAAAATTGGAAGGGTTGCCGGGTCGGCACTTTTTAAGGCTGGAGTGATGAACGTTCATGAGGGCCGAAAAAACACGGACGGCAACTAAGGTGCTGCGGGAGTTTGGTTGGTGGTGGGGCGTCTAAACCCCCACCTTTCAAAAAGCGAATGGTGGGGCACCCTCGCGAGTATTTTTGGTGCGCGCAAGTATTGGGGGCTGGGCGAGTGCGACGGCAGAGTCAAGGGCTGCCCGGTTCGATGAAACTGAACCGGCCGCTACAAATTCAATAGCTGGGCCTCTTATTCGGAGCGGAGGGCGTCCATCACGTCAATGCGGGCTGCGCGGGCTGCCGGCAAGACGGAGGCTACTACTGCGGCGGCTAGCAGAACGGCGGCGGACGCTACGACTGGCACGAGATCTGGCATGCGCATGTCTATGACGTAGCTGTTGGCCAGGCGCGCGAGAGCGTATCCAAATATGGCGCCGGCGATGATGCCTACGGCGGCCATCGCGAAGCCTTGGGCGATGACGCTGGTGAGAAGATTGCGCGGCTGTGCGCCGAGCGCGAGGCGGATTCCAAATTCGCGCGTCCTGCCGCTGACTGAGAACACCAGCACACCTGCAACGCCAATCACAGCAATCGCCAGAGCCACCGCCGCAAAGCCTCCGAACACCAGTGCGTTCAAACGATCGGGAGTGAGAACTTCGGCGCGAACGTCGTCGAGTGTGGCGGCTTTTTCTATCGGTTGATCCACAGATAAATCGCGGATGATGCGGGTGATGGGCTTAACGAGCGTGTAGGGATCGGTGTGGGTGTGGACGAAGAGGCGGCCGCCGCCGATCTCCTGGTCGAGCGGGTGATAGACGGTAAGAGTGGCGCCGGGGACAACGTTTTCATCGTCCACATCCGCGGCGATGCCGACGATGCGGCGCGGACCGGTGCTGACGTCAATAAATTGCATGACTGGATCGGTCCACATGATGTGTTGATTGAGCGCGTCGCTGGTGGGGAACATGCGGAGTGCGACGCTCTGGCTGACGATGACGACTTTTTCGGAGTCTTTGCGATCGAGGTCATTGAAATCGCGGCCTTCGATGATAGGGACGCCGAGCGCGGCGAAGAATCCGGGCGAGACGGTGCGGAATTGCGCGTGGGGATCTTCTTCGCCATTGGCGCGCACGTGGCCTTGGGCGGAGAACTGGAAGCCGGGGCCGAAGATACCTTTGTCGCGCCAGGGAACGGCGGTGCCAACGGCGACGCGATCTACTCCGGGGAGAGCGGCGATCTGGCGCATGGTTTCTTTGTAGAAACCGAGGATTTGATCGGGAGTGCGTCCGTAGGAGACGACCGGAACGTTGAGCGCGAGGACGTTGTGCGTGTCGAAACCAGTGCGCACGGTTTGCAGCGCGAGAAGCGTCTTGAGCAACATGCCGGCGCCGGCGAGGAGCATGAAGCAGGCGGCGATTTGAGTGACGGCGAAGACACGCAGGCGGCGTCCGGTGCTGCCGGTGATGCGCACGCCGCCACTGGAAACGCCCAATCCGTTCGCGGCGTCCGCCGAAGGAAGGCGCGGGACAAATGCGAGTAACACCGCGGCGACGACCGCGAGGATAGCGCCGACCCACAACATGCTGGAATCGACAGTGAGGTCGAGCGCGCGAACTGAAAAGCGCGAAGCGTAGCGTGCGAGGATCGAGACCATGGGGCTGGCGATCAAAATGCCGAGAGCAGCGCCGGTGCCGCAGAGCAGCAAGCTATCAATTAGAAGAGTTCGGCGCAGCGAGCTGGTAGTGGCGCCGAGCGCGGCGCGGATGGAGAGTTCGCCTTCGCGGCGCACGGTGCGTGCGAGAATCAGATTCGCGGCGTTGGAGCAGGCGATGACGAAGACGAGGATGGATGCGGCGAACAGCACCCACAGCACGGTCTTCGCTCCCGCGGTGATTTGTTCGCGCAGAAAGACGGCGCTGATCTGGAAATTGTCCGCGTGCGGATAGGCTTCGGGATGCTGGGAGGTCATGGAGCCGTAGGCGGTGCGCAGTTCGGCGCGGGCTTGATTGATGTCCGCGCCGGGAGCGAGGCGGCCGAAAAGTTCTGTCATGCGATGGACGCGGCCGGTGACCATGGTAGCGGAGAGATGGTGCGGGCTGGTGACGATGTTGGCGATGAGTTCGGTCTCCGCGGGGTAAGGCACGGACGGTTCGAGAACGCCGACGATGGTGGCGGTGCGCGCGCCGCCGGGGTCGCCCGTATCGAGCTTTAGAGTTTTGCCGAGCACGGAGGGGTCGCTGTGGAGTGAGTTGGTCCAGAAGCGATAGGTGAGGACGACGGCGCCGGCGGCGTTGGGCCCGTCATCGTGGGCATCGAGCAAGCGGCCGAGAACTGGGTGCAGGCCCATCACGTCGAAGTAGGAGCCGTCCACGACGCCGGCGCGGACTTCGCGGGGTTCGCCGAGGCCAACCATGCTGAAGCCAATGGTGGAGAAGTCGCCGAACTGGCTGACGGTTTTTACGCGCGATTGCAGATCCTGGATTTCGGGGACGGAGAACGCCGCGTCCTCAACGCCGATGCCGGGGGCGGATTGGCGAATGTAGATCAGGCGATTCTCGTCGCGATTGACGAGGGGGCGAAGGAGCACGCCGCGGACCACGCTGAAGATGGCGGCGTTGGCGCCGATGCCGAGAGCGAGCGTGAGGATCACGGTGATCGCGAGGCCTTTGGTGCGGGCGAGCGAGCGGAGGGCAACTTTCAGATCCCGTGTGAGTAACTCCAGATTGAGCATCGCCGTTCGACCTCCTTGCTTTTATGTGTGCGAGTGAGCGTTCTGGGCCGGGCGTTTATTTTGCACCCCGACGGTTGCGAGATTCTACACCATGAGCAATGGAGCTGCGTATTTCGCGAATGTTGAGGCACGTTCGGTTCCGCGCGGTGTGTAGGTAAGTCTATTATTATCAATTAGTTGGATTGTGGCCTGGGTTTGGAGGAGCTCCGGAATGCGCGGTATTGGGACTGGGCTGTTGCGCGGGCGGACAGCGAGAATTTGAGGATGCGCGTCTGGACAGGAGGCTTCTGGTAACGGCGGAGATTGGATCTGCGTCAGCTGAGTTTTTCCAGGATGGATTCGCTGGAAATTTCGCCTTCGATCTTGGGCATGGGTTCGGCGGCGGGGGCTGGGGCTGCTGCGTGCGCGGCCGGTGCGGCGTGGGGCTGGTCGGTGGCGAAGATGAATTCCTTGCGGTCGAGACCGCGCAGGATGCGGCCATTGTCACATTCGACGGAGAGGGTGAGGACGCCGCCGATGGTTTCGACAGCGGTGATGACGCCGCGCGCGCCGGATGCCTGGTGGATGACGTGGTCGCCGGGCTGCGCGATTTGCTGCTGAGCTTCTTTCTTTTCCGCGGAGGAGTTCTGGCCGATGGTGGAGATTTTTTCCCAAAGCTTGCTCATGGCTATTGCTCCCTGATACTGAATGCAATTTTCGAGCGCCCGTGCGCGGTGGAAAGATGGAGCCGCTCTTTTCTCAGGATACGGGTTTTTCGCGGCGGGCTTCGTGATTTCGCGGCATTTCGTCCTTAACAATCAACTCGATGGCAATTCGATGGCGTGCGTGATGCGGGCGTCCGTAATGATTTATGGAAAACGGGCGGCGGGATGCTTGGGGGCGTAATACAATTGTTTCCGGAGCATTAATGACGCGAACGCAAAAAATAGTTCTGGCAGTACTGGCGCTGCTGCTCGCGGCGGCGGGCGGCGCGATGCTGTACACGCGGGATTGGGCGACGTCTGCGCGGCGGCTGCACGCGGACCAGATGCGCGCGGCGCACACCACGCAACAGATTGTGGACACCAGCGCGCTGCAAACGGCGCAGCAACTGGCGCCCCTGGCGGTGACGCACTGGGAGCAGGAATACGGGCAGCAGGCTTTGCGGCTGGCGGACCGGTCAGTCGATTTGGCGTTCAACGCGGCGCTGGATGACGCGAAGGAAAACCCCGCGCCGCTGACGCCGGAGACGACTCCGCTGGTGGCGCGGGTGAAGGATGCGGATGCGCGGTTGAATGTGGATCAGGAGCGCGTGGCGCAATTGACCGCTGCGCTGGCGAAGGCGCGGCCGAGCGCGAAGGACGACGTGCAGGACCAGATTGACCTGGCCAAGGCGCAGGAGTCGCTGGACCAGGACGAATTGGACGATGCGCACGAGGATTTAACACGCGCGGGGGGCGACAAGCTCTCGCTGGTGCAGGACCAACTCGATCAGCACGAGGCCTCCGAAGCGCACACGGGAAAATCGGCGGGGGCGACGGGCGGCGGCACAGCAGGAGCGCCGTCGCCGGAATCGTCGAGGGCGGCAAATCTGGTGGCGCAGGTGGAAGCGATTTTTTCGCTGCGGACGAAGGAAAGTCTGCTGCAGCAGGCGCGGCAAAATGCGCTGGATCGCATCGCCAAACATTCGGCCGAGCATGCGGCCCTGGAAAAGCAATTGGACGACGAGAAAGTGCAGAAGAAGATTCTGCGGCGGCGTGCTGCAGCGGAAGCGCCCGCGAAATCGGCGGCTGCCGCGGCGAATCCTGCAGCGAATGCGGCAGGAAGTTCGGCTGCCGACGCAAATGCGAATCAAGCTGCCAATCCACCTACCGGTCAAGCTACCAATCCCGCTGCGAATCCTGCTGCGGCACCGACAGACGCGGCGGGGGCGTCCGTTTCGCAACTGACGTATGTAAAACATCTGAGCGCGGACCAGAAGGCGCTGGCGTTGTACGACAAGCGCATGGAGGCGGAGCAAGCGCTGGCGGCTACGTATGGCAACTGGCTGGCGCTGGTGACGGCGCGGCGGCATGCATTTCTGCACGCGCTGTTTCTGTGCATTTTGTGGATCGCGCTGGTGACGCTGATTGTGTTTGTGGCGAACATATGGGTGCAGAAATTATTTGCCGAGCTCTCGATGGACCGGCGGCAATTGCACACGGTGCAGGGGGTGACGATGTTCGCGGTGCAGGCGATCGGCGCCGCGTTGATCCTGCTGATTGTGTTTGGAATGCCAAGCAATTTCGCGACAGTGCTGGCACTGGCCGGCGCGGGAATCACGGTGGCGATGAAAGATTTCATCGTGGGATTTTTCGGCTGGTTCGTACTGATGGGGAACAATGGAATCCGTCCGGGCGACTGGGTGGAAATAAACGGAGTGGCGGGAGAAGTGCTTCAGGTGGGATTGCTGCACACGGTGATTCTGGAAACGGGGAGTTGGGCGGATGCCGGGCATCCCACGGGCCGCAAAGTGACATTCGTGAACAGTTTTGCGATTGAGGGACATTATTTTAATTTTTCGACATCGGGGCAGTGGTTGTGGGATGAGATTCAGGTGCAGGCGCCGGCGGGGAAAGATCCATATGCGATCGCGGATGCGATACAGAAGTTGGCGGCTGACGATACGAAAGCCAACGCGGATTTGGCGAAGAAAGAATGGGAGCGAGTGACGCCTACCTATGCGCAGAAAACTTTTTCGGCGGTGCCTTCACTGAGTGTGACGCCTGCGGGATCCGGGGTGGATATACGGGTGCGATATTTGACGCGCGCGGAGGAAAGGCATGACGTGCGGGGACGGTTGTATAAGAGCGTGGTGGAATTGTTGCGGGAGGCGGACGTTCCGGAGGCGGCGCAAGTTAAACCTTCCAAGTAGTGCCGCACGCTGAGCGGCGCTGTCCTGCAGAACTTCTTCCACGAAGGCTCAGAGCCTACGGCTGCGCAGCCGGTTGATTGTGTGCGTATGAGCAGGCCGGTTGGTTAACTCATGCGTTGCGGTTGGCGCGTTGGCGTTGACTTCGCGCGTGGGTGAGTCACAATAGAAGTCCCTTCCAAGGTATTTCTGCAGACTAAGACTGCCTCCTTCCCAGTCGTTAGCCGGCTCAGGGAGTTTTCCAGCCCGCGCTTGAGGCCGAAAGAGCTTCCTGGTTTTCCGACGCAAAAAAGGCGGAAGTATGCTCGCGCCCGCACACGCGATGGCTGGCTCTTACGATTATCGTCTCGTCGTGGTGTCGGTGCTGATAGCAGTAATGGCTTCATACGCCGCGCTGGACCTTGCGGGAAGAGTGACGTCCGCGCGCGGCGTGGCCCGCACATTGTGGTTGAGCGGCGGCGCGACGGCGATGGGTATGGGCATTTGGGCCATGCACTATGTAGGGATGCTCGCCTTCCGCCTGCCCGTTGCAGTGGAGTACGACTGGCCCAGCGTACTACTTTCGCTACTGGCGGCGATTTTGGCATCGGCGATCGCTCTGTTTGTGGTGAGTCGCAAGGAAATGGGCCACTTTCGAGCGATTATCGGCAGCATCTTCATGGGCAGCGGCATCGCGGGAATGCATTACATCGGGATGGATGCGATGCGGTTGCCAGCCGTATGCCACTATTCGCGGGTGATCGTGGTGGTTTCAGTGGCGCTGGCGATGGTGATCTCGCTGATCGCGCTGTGGCTGACGTTTCATTTTCGAGAAGAGACGAAGTCGGGCGGCTGGCGGAAGGCGCTAAGCGCGGTGGTGATGGGCGCCGCTGTACCGGTGATGCACTACACGGGAATGTCGGCGGCCAGTTTCACGCCTGCAATGTCTGGCCACGGTGAGTTGTCGCACGCACTGAGCATATCGTCGTTGGGGATGTTGGGAATCATCGTCGTAACGTTCATGGTGCTGGGACTGACGGTGCTGACATCGCTAGTTGACCGGCGATTTTCGGCGCAAGCGGTGGAGCTGGAATCAAGCGAGAAACGATATCGGCAGATACTGGAAACGTCCTTTGACGCCTTCGTGGGAATGGACTCGCTGGGCAGGATCACCGATTGGAACGTGCAAGCGGAAAATATATTCGGGTGGCCCAGCGCGGAGGTGATGGGCGAGACCCTGCCGGAAACAATCATCCCCGCGCGCCACCGGGAAGCCTACCAAGAGGAAGTCCGGCAACTGCTTGCTTTGGGCCAAGGTAGCGCCCTGCACAAGCGATTTGAGATTGGAGCATCGTGCCGGGACGGACGTGAAATACCCGCCGAGATCACCATATCCGCGATACGCCCCGATCGGTCGCATCAGTTTGCGGCGTTCGTGCGCGACCTGAGCGAGCGCAAGCGGTTCGAACGGGACCTTCGTGAAGCTAAGGAAGCGGCGGAAGTGGCGAACCAAGCGAAGAGTACGTTTCTGGCCACCATGAGCCATGAAATCAGGACTCCGATGAACGGCATCATGGGCATGACGGAACTGGTGCTGGACACTGAACTGACCAGCGAACAACGTGAGCACCTGGGCCTGGTGAAGTTTTCCGCAGAATCATTACTCGGAATCATCAACGACATTCTGGATTTCTCGAAGGTCGAGGCCGGAAAGTTGGAGCTGGAATCCATTCCTTTCGAGCTGCGTGAGAGCCTCGGCGAAACAATGAAGACGCTTGGTATTCGCGCGCACGAGAAAGGGTTGGAGCTTGTTTTTGACGTGCGGCCGGAAGTTCCGGAGGTGTTGCTGGGAGACCCGGGACGAATCCGGCAAATTCTGATCAATCTGGTGGGTAACGCAATCAAGTTTACGGAACGCGGAGAGATCGTGGTGAGCGTGGATGAACAATCCGAAGAGTCCGACGTGGCGCGCCTGCACTTCGCGGTGCGCGACACCGGTGTGGGCGTGCCTGCCGAGAAGCAAGGCAAGATTTTCGAGGCCTTCTCACAGGCCGACGGCACGATGGCGCGGAAGTACGGTGGCACAGGATTGGGATTGACCATCTGCTCGCGTCTGGCGGAACTGATGGAAGGGCGGGTATGGATGGAAAGCGAACCGGGCCAGGGGAGCACATTCCACTTCGTGATTTGCGTCGGTGTAGCCGGCCCTCCAGCAGCGCGGTCAACACCTGCGGAGCGGAGCCAATTGCGCGACGTCGAAGTGCTTATCGCGGACGACAATTTCACGAATCGCCGGGTGCTGGAAGGAATGCTTCTCCGTTGGGGAATGCGTCCGACGACGGTGGAAAGTGGTCCCGCGGCACTGCTAGCGTTGCGGGACGCGCAGGCCACGGGACGTGCGTTTCGTCTGATTCTTCTGGATGGGCAGATGCCGGAAATGGACGGATTCGCGCTGGCCGATATCATCCACAAGGATGCGTCGCTCGCGGGAATTATGTTGATGATGCTCACTTCGGCGGGCTGCGCGGGAGACGGGGGGCGCTGCCGGGAAGCGGGCATATCCGCGTACCTGACCAAACCGATAAGCCAGAGAGAGCTGTTGGAGGGCATCTGCGCGCTGCTGTTACAGACGCCGGAGAAGAAATTCGAACTATTGGTGACGCGGCACACATTGCGGGAACAGCGGAACCGGCGCCGGGTTCTTGTGGCGGAGGATAATCTGGTGAATCAAAAACTGGCGCTGCGTGTACTGGAAAAACACGGCTATGAGGTGACCGTCGCCGGAGATGGTCAAGCGGCAATCAACGAATTGCAGAACGGATCTTTTGATGTGGTGTTGATGGACGTGGAAATGCCCGTTATGGATGGTCTGGAGGCCACCGCCGCGATCCGGGAAGGAGAAAAAGCAAACGGGGGCCACACACCGATCATTGCCATGACCGCCCATTCGCTGAAGGGAGATGCGGAACGATGCATTGCCGGCGGCATGGATGCTTACGTTTCTAAACCGATCCGGACAAGCGAACTATTCGCAACGATTGAGAGGGTGCTGGGAAGGAGCGTTGACGGGCAGAAATCCGCCGAGGCCGAGTCCCAACAGAAATTGAGATGAGTTGATTCCTTCGCTGGTCCCCGCATTTTGCCGAACATTTCAGAACGATTTCACACGCCGTACGTTGCCGCCGCTGTTGATAATTGTTCAATTGTCGCACGAAGATCCACGACCGATCGCGATGGTGTGCTATAACGCGGCGGATGCGATCGTACGGAAGAGCAGGCGGCGAGGAGAAGCGATGAGTGTTTACGCGATTGCGCAATTGTGGATTCATGATCCGGCCAGGTACGGGCGATACGTGGACCGATTTATGGATGTGTTCAAGAATTATAAGGGGAGTGTGCTGGCGGCGGATTCGAGTCCAGTGGTGTTCGAGGGACCTTGGGACGGAAATCGAATGGTGGTGCTTTCGTTTCCGGACGAGGCGTCGTTTCGAGATTGGGCGGAGTCGCCGGAGTATCAAGAGATTGCGGAAGACCGGAAGGCTGCGGCGAGGACCGTGATTGTGATGGTGCGCGGGATTGCGGGGCGGGACGATCAGGCGAAAAAGTGACGAGTGAGGCGCTGCGATGGCACGAAAAACCGGGCGCGACGCTTGCGGCCTGTTGTTAGGAAATATTTCGGGTCCAACCATGCGCGAAATCTGGTGAGGCGTACGGCGGGGAGGCGCCAGCGTTGGTGTCGCATGCGGTCAGAGGGTGGCGAAAATGTGGTAGCTCACGGAGCCGAGCAGCACGCCGATCGCGGAACCGGCTAGCACGTCGCTGAGGAAGTGCATTCCGAGGATAATGCGCGAGGAAGCGATCAAGAGCGCGACGGCTAGCAGCACGCCTTGGAGTTGGGGGTAGAAGAGCCCGAGCGAAAGCGCGATGGCGAATGCGGTGATGGTGTGGCCCGACGGGAACGAGTATTTGTCGGGCGGAAGGATTAAAGACCAGCAATGCGGCTCGATTTCACAGGGGCGCTGGCGTTTGCTGGTTTTCTTCAGGGCGCGAAACAGCAGGATTCCCACGAGTGCAGCGGAAGCGGCGGAGGCGATGGCGAGAAAGCGGTGTTCGCCGCCGTAGACGAGCAAAATCAGGCCGAGCGAATACCAGAGCCAGCCGTCGCCCATGCGCGTCATCAAAATCATCAGGATGCGAAACCAACGCGGGGCGCGCCAGCGATGCACGCGGCGCATCAGGCGGTAGTCGTTCGATTGAATCTGGTCCCAGACAGCTTTTGCGACCGTCATACCCATTCCTCCGCCGCGGATTGCGGCACCGATATCCAGCGAGGATGCTTGCGGGTTTCAGGCGTGCCCAGAATTTCCGCGGACCAGCGTCGGACGAATGCGCGCTCATCGTGGTAATTCCAATAAGTGATCACAGGGATCAGCGCGGCGAGCGGCGAGAGCAGAGTCGTCCAGGATTTTTCGCGCATCATTTCGTATGCGATGACGAAGACGTCGCGAGTGAGTTTGCAGAAGCTGCCGGATTCGCCGGCGACGCGGCCCATGCCGGCGCGGAGGCCAGCGAAAAATTCTTCCTTGTCGCGGGCGCCGGGAACTTCGGTGTAAGCCGTGCCGGCGGAGGGCAGGGCGTGCGCGTCGCTGCCGCCGATGGCGATTTTGTCCCATTGTTTCGCGAGCTGCGCGGCGCGCTGATTGGCGCTTTCGAGCATATGGCTATTGCGCGTCTCCATGGCCGGAAAATATTCCTGGAACCAGGCGAAGTCCTCGCGCTCGCGGCGGCCGGTGACGCTGGAGAAAACGTGATTGATGCTGAAGAAGAGGCGGCGCTCGGTGAGATACATCAAGAGCGAGACGAGATCGTCGCGGCGGTGCTGCAACTGGACGTGCTGGCGATCAGTGAGGTCGTAGACGCCGATGTGCACTTCGGTGCCGCTGGGCATCTTGCAGGTGAGCTCTTCGCTGACAAAAAAATCGGGATACTGGCGCAATTGTTCGGCGCCTTCGATGGAATCGTGATCGGTGAGTGTGAAGAGATTCATGCCGCGGCGCTGCAGCAGGGAATAGACGGCGCGGGGATCGCTATAACTTTCGCGACAAAAATTACGGACAAAGGGGGTTGTAGCGGCTCCGGAGAAGTACGAGTGAACATGCAGGTCGCATCTCACGACTGCAAGAATAGGGGGTGAGTGTTACCGGGGTATGACATGCGTGCTAAAGTTCTGAAAATACAGATATTTAACTCTTTCGACACAGTAATCGTCATTTAACATTTCCGTAGCAGATCTCGGTAGTGCGGATGCCAGAGTCCCTGCCCATGGAACGAATCGAGTTTTGCTTTTTCGACGCCGGCGGCGGGCACCGCGCGGCAGCCACTGCTCTGGAGAT
>Ga0209139_10000472_pt1 | contig 13950 bp, 13 predicted proteins | sample BogFormECP14_OM3_FD_188246 | JGI IMG/M metagenome (GOLD analysis project Ga0209139, IMG submission 188246) | Bog forest soil microbial communities from Calvert Island, British Columbia, Canada - ECP14_OM3 (SPAdes) (version 2) | ecosystem: Environmental > Aquatic > Freshwater > Wetlands > Bog ...
ATCAAACGCGGGCGCCGCTCCGGGAGAACGGGTGGAACCACATCAAGATGGTCGTATCCGGCCGCCGAATGAATGTTTTCGTGAACGATGCCACGTCGCCCACACTGGAGGTCGGCAGGTTAGAGGGGGATGCGATGAAAGGCGGCGTGCGATTGCAGGGGCCAGGCACCTTCGCAAACATGGTGATCACTCCCGGTGCAGTGGACGGCCTTTCTCCGGAGCCGGTCAGAGATCCGCTGGATGGAGACCTCGGCCTGGTCCGGAATTGGCGTCTCTCAGCCTTTTCCGCGCTGCCGAACGGTAAGGACCCCATGTATAACGACATGCCAGGTGCTTCGCAGGAATGGAAGACCATCAGCACTGAGCGGAACGGGCTGGTAAATATCAGCCGCGAGTATGGGAAGCCTCTGCCCGAGCCGACCCGAGCCGTAGCATGGCTGAAGACGACGATAACTTCAGACAGCAAGCAGACGAAAAAGGTCGATATTGGATGGACGCGCGAGGTGTGGGTATTCGTAAACGGGAAGCAGGTCTATGCTGGCAAGAATTTTTTTGAGTCGGAAGACGCGAGAAAATATCCCGACGCGCGCTGCTCGCTGGAGAATGGCTCCTTCACGCTGCCCCTGGAAGCGGGCGATAATGAAGTCGCAGTGGCAATTGCGAACAACTTCTTCGGATGGGGCCTCAAGCTGCGCCTGCCTGATCCGGAAGGGGTTCATCTGGCAGCAAAGTGACAAACCCGATGGCTGGCAAACAATGGATGAAGAGTCGTCCGGCCCGCGTTGCTGTTGCGGCTCTGGCATGGACGATTCTCGGCTGTCTGTTTGCCTTACCGGACCTCTCTTCCGACACGGACAAGCGTCACGCTCTGCTCTTATCTCTTACGCTGTGGTGGTCCTGGGGAGTGGTCACACCTCTCATCCTTTGGGTGGACCGGAAGATCCCCGTTTCCCGCAAGCAACTTGCCCGACGAGTTCTCGCGCATTTGCTTCCCAGCTTGCTGGTGACGTCTGTGTACGTTTATCTTTTGGGGGCAGTTCGCGCCGCCTTCGGGATGTATGAATGGAGCGGCCTTGCTGGTATCAGGGTTCTTGCCGATTCGCTGCGAGGCATGTTTCTCTGGAACTGGCTCATCTATTGGCTGATTCTGGGAGCCTGGCAAGCACATCACTATTACGAGCACTATGTTGCCAGTGAGTTGCGCCTGGAGCGGTTGGAAAGGAACTTCTCCGAGGCTCGTCTGAACGCGCTTCGAATGCAGTTGGAGCCGCATTTTCTTTTCAATGCGCTGAACACAATCTCTTCGGAGATCCAGGCCGATCCGGTTAGCGCACGCAACATGATCGAGCATCTCGGAAGCCTCCTTCGCCTGAGCCTGGACACGAACGAGCGTCAATTGGTTCCGCTGTTCGAGGAGCTTTCGTTTCTGGACCATTACCTGGCCATCCAAAGAATTCGCTTTGGCGATCGGCTTCGTTTTGAACAAGTCATCGACGAAGACGTTCGCCACGTTCTCGTGCCTTCCATGGTGATTCAGCCGCTCGTGGAGAATTCCACTCGCCATGGCTTGTCACAAAGGGCCACGGGTGGCTTGGTTCGTGTCCTGGCGAAGCGCACCGATGAGCAACACATTCTGATCACAGTGGAAGACGATGGTGCCGGGTTGCCGGCCAATTGGAGTCCAGGCAACTCCCTCGGACTCGGTCTCTCCATTACCGAGCAGCGCCTGACCGCTCTCTATCCGGGGTCAGATCGTGTTTTCGAAATACGACGACGCAAGGGGGGTGGAACGGAGGTAGAGCTGCGGCTTCCGATCCTCTCTGCGGAAGAAGCCCGCTGGCAGCCGGAGCCGAGACATGCCTGAACGAGCCATGGGCGTTTTGGTTGCGGACGACGAAGGACCAGCTCGGCGGCGACTGCTCGATCTGTTGCGCCAGGAGTCCGATATAGCGTCTGTCTGGGAAGCGACCGATGGGCAGATGGCGGTGAATCTGATCAACTCTTACCATCCTGATCTGGTCTTTCTCGATGTGAAGATGCCGGAACTGGATGGCCTTGGCGTGATTGATGCTGTCGGCATTGCGGCAATGCCCCTCACGATCTTTGTTACAGCGTACGATCAGCACGCAATTCGCGCCTTTGAAGCAAACGCCCTGGACTATCTGCTCAAGCCTTACGGCGACCAGCGCTTCCGGTCGGCCATGGACCGGGCGCGCGCCCGGTTGGATGACCGCGGGCTTCGGGAATTCGCTGAGAAGATGAAACAAATGTTGACTCCTGAGCTTGTCAACGGCCCCCCGCTCGAACGGCTCGTCATCAAGAGCGGCGGCACAACACGATTTCTGGAGGTGACGGAGGTGGAGTGCATTGAGGCGGCGGGAATGTACGTGTCCCTGCACACGTGCGGGAAACAGTTGCTATACCGTTCGTCCCTGACCGACATCGAAGCAAAACTGGACCCGCGCCGCTTCATACGGATTCATCGTTCGGCAATCGTGAATATTGCACGCGTGGCACATCTCGAGCCAATTTCTCACGGGGAGTTCGAGGTCGTTCTCAAAAGCGGGAAGCGGGTACGGCTGAGCCGCACCTATCGCGGACCTGTCGAACAGCGTCTCGGTCAGTCGCTCTGACAGATCCCGTGTTCAGATGACAAGTTGATCAGGGAAGGCTGGAAACGATTGCCCGGTATTCGTCCTCGGTGAAGGCGCGCAGGGTTTCTGTCTGAATGTTGCCTCCGGCGACCACCGTGAGGAGGGCCTTGGCGAACGTGGCGTCATCGGGAGCCTCGACAACCAGGACAATGTCATATTGCCCCAGCGTCATGTAAACCTCTTTCAGTTTGAATCCGGTCGCTTCAAAAGCTTTTCTTGCCGCGTCGACTCGTGACGGGCTTTGTTTGACGTTCTGCACTCCTTGAGCTGTCCACTTGGACAGGACCATATATGCAGCCATCGCACACACCTCCTGCAGATGGTTTTTTTCCCGGGCACTCCCGCTCCTATGTAGCCCACTACGGAGAGGAACATCCGTCGGCAGAGAATACTACGCGAACATCGATGTGCTGACACAAAAAATGTTTCGTTAATTACTCGATTTTGGCAACGAAACGGCGCTTAACTCGTCCTTTCCGACACATTTCCCCCTCGTTCCATGGTCGTGAACATGCCCCTTGCAAACTCGCGAACCAGCTCCGCAGCCGGTCCCAATATGGGAAACGTGGCAATAAGATTTAGTTGTTGCAACAGATATTGGCGTAAAATTTGACTCCGCACTTTACAATAGAGATAGAGCTTACAGAAGACGTTTCAGAGTGGATGAATCGAGGTCATGTGCGCGACCTGCAGGTAAATGACTGAAAATAAAGCACCCAATAAACGCGGAAAAGCTAACCTATTGAAAACAAACGATCTCCGTACACGATTGGCGCTGTAACCCGCTGAAAATAAAGGATCTCCGTACAAAACGACCGGGGGGTACCCCCAGCCGCCGAGAATGCGCGAAAATGAAGAGATGCAGTTCATTGATCTCAAAGCGCAATACCGCAAGCTGAAATCCGACATAGACGCCCGCATCCAGACCGTACTCGACCACGGCCAGTACATCCTCGGCCCCGAAGTCGCCGAACTGGAATCGCGTCTGGCAGCGCGAACCGGATCGAAGCACTGCATCAGCAGCGCCAGTGGGACAGATGCGCTGCTGCTGGCGATGATGACGCTCGGCATCGGCCACGGCGATGAGGTCATCACCTCGCCCTTCACCTTCTTCGCTACCGGCGAAATGATCGCGCTGCTCGGAGCCGTTCCGGTCTTCGTCGACATCGACCCGGAGACTTACAACATCGATCCAGCGAAGATCGAAGCCGCAATCACGCCACGTACGAAAGCCATCATGCCTGTGAGTCTCTACGGCCAATGCGCAGACTTCGACCCGATCAACGAAATCGCGGCAAAGCACGGCCTCGCCGTCATTGAAGACGCCGCGCAGAGCTTCGGCGGAACCTACAAAGGGCGCGAATCCGGTAACCTGAGCACGATCGGCTGCACCAGCTTCTTTCCGTCGAAACCACTCGGCTGCTACGGCGACGGCGGAGCGCTCTTCACCAACGACGACGACCTCGCGCGCCGCATTCTGGAAATGCGCAACCACGGACAGGACCGCCGCTACCACCACACCAGCATCGGCATCAACGGCCGCCTCGACACCATCCAGGCCGCGATTCTACTGGCCAAGCTGAACGTCTTCGACGAAGAACTCGCTGCCCGCCAGCAAGCCGCAGCGACCTACAACAACTTGCTGCACGATGCAGTGCACACACCAGTCGTCCGCGACGGATACACCAGCCCTTACGCGCAGTACACCATCGAAGTCGACGACCGCGACGCCGTCCAGCAAGTCCTGCAACAAGCCGGAATCCCTACGGCCGTGCACTACCCAGTACCTCTACACCTGCAACCCGTCTTCGCCAGCATGAATCTTAGTGAGGGCAGCTTCCCGCACTCGGAGCGGGCAGGGAAGCGGGTGCTAAGCCTGTCCATGCACCCCTATCTCGAAATAAACCAAATTCACGAAATCGCAACAGCCGTGCGCCATGCTGTCGCAAGCGTGACCACAGTTACCAAATGAATACGAAAGTTCACTGCGGGAAACCACTGAGGGATTGACACCGGCCACCAGTAGGTGAAGAATCGCATCAAACATTTCACAAACGGAATGTTTGAGGTTATCGGCCGCCTATGTTGGGAGACCGCTTCACCACCCGCGATGTTCTTGAACTGACCGGCGTCACCGCGCGCCAGTTACAGTGGTGGGATGAAAAGCGCGTTGTTGTGCCGGAGCGCGAAGGCCGCAATCGCATCTACTCGACCGCCGATCTGGTCGAAATCCTCGTCATCGAAAAACTTCGCAGCAAACATATATCGCTGCAGCAGGTGCGCCGCGTTCTGCGCTTCCTGCGCCGGGAAGTGCACAGCCGCCTGGCGGACATTGTCCAGGGCCGGAAGGAACATCACCTTCTACTGGATGGAAAACACGTCTATCTTGAATCGGATTCGCGCCAGATTGTCGATCTCATGCGCAACACAAACCAGCCGATGCTGTTGATATGTCTAACGGAGACTGTCAGCCGGCTGAAGGTTGACGTGAACGAAGTCCTGGCCAGAAAGCCAAGGAAGCCGGCGGTTCAACACCGGAGTAAAAGGAGGGCACTGGAAGAAGCGCACGCAGCGTAAACGGAAATTCAAGCAGCACTATTTGCACCATTCAAAAGATAGCCCCAAAAAAGGAGGCAACAATGTCCGCAGAACTGCAATTGCTAGAAGAATGGATCCCCGAGCAGATGGAGCCGGGGACCATATTTGTGCTCGAGAACGCGGGAACGATGGGCGATGCGAAGAATCCCTACTGGGCCGTGCTGGCCTGCCCAAGCTGCGGAGCACTGGGTCTGATTACACGGGCGCAATTTGCCGGGCTTGAATCGATGATCTGCGGAGCCAACAACTGCTCGGCAGAATACTATTTACGCGACGAAGATATTGAGTACCGCAAGCCGCACTAGGACAATCACGGAAAAGGCTGCCTGATGGCAGCCTTTTTCACAAATGGAGTGCGGTGCGAGTTCTACGCGCGCGTATAGGAAGCGATTGCGCTGGCCTCGTCATCCTTCACATCGAAGACGGTATAGAGTTTAGTGATCTGGAGCAGATCATGAACCTTTTTAGTCAGGTTCAATAGCTTCAGTTCACCGCCCTGATTGCGGACTGTAGTGTAGGCGCTTACCAGCTCGCCGATGCCTGAGCTGTCAATGTAATTGACGTCGCCCAGGTTGAGCAGGATGAGTTTAGATCCCTTTGCCAGTAGATCCCGGACTGCATCGCGCAACTGCACACTGCCTTCGCCGAGGGTAATGCGGCCGCTAAGATCGAGAATGGTCACACCGTCCACCTGACGGGTATTCAACTTCATGCTCACGTAAGATTCCTCCTTAGACTAACTGCCGGTTTGAGCGGTCCCAAGATGCTTGATCAGTGTCAGCTCGGTTCCAGGATGCAATAGCTTGAAGTGTACCTCATCCATAAAAGAGCGGATAAGAAAGATTCCGCGGCCTGAGCCGCGCAATAAATTTTCCGGGGCGAGGGGATCAGGAAGCGTATCCGGATCGAGCCCTTTTCCCTGGTCGGCGATGCGGATCACCAGTGAATCGCCGGTATTTTCAAAGGATGCCGTAATGCGCTTGTCTGGATCGTAAGAATTGCCATGCAGGACCGCATTCACCGCTGCTTCCCGCACCGCCATGGCAATGCGGAAAACCTCATCTTCGTCTACTCCGGCCTTCTTGGCCATTTGCTCGGCAGTTTGTTCCACTCGGTTGACGCTGTCGAGCGAGGACTCGAGTGTATACGTTATCCGGCTTGCCTGCGATCCAGTCAATTGGTGATCCTCGCCATAATGCATGGACATCCTTATCGTTAACCTGTTGTAGGGCAGTTTGCTTGCTCAACGATGCAATGTCAAGCAGATGGACGGCTGAGACTCGGAAATCGTCCCAGAAAAGGCCGAATTTACGCGTCTGAGCTTGCGTGACATTGAAAAAGCGATACATATAGAGATGCCTGTTAGACTGCACGCGGGACGCGAATCAAGATGAATGAAAAGCGCAACGGGCCGAGTCTGACGCTGCTGCTCGGTACCCCGGTAACGGAACCGCAAGGAAGCCTGTTTGGGCGACTGAAAGACATTGCGGTCGCGACCGGCGCAGACGCAGGCAAGATCGCCGGGTTGGTTCTCAAAACCAAAAAAGGACTGGAACTGGTTCCCGCAACGGAGGTGATGAGCACGCCGAGCGGAGTGCTCGAATTGCGCTCTACGGAGATGGTGCAGCCGTTGCGAGGCGACGAGAATTTCATTTTGCTGAAGCAGGACCTCCTGGACCGCCAGATTATCGACGTGCACGGGCGCAAGGTTGTGCGCGTGAATGACGTGGATCTGCAGTGGTTTTCCCGCGATGAGAAGCAGGATTTGCGCGTGCGGGAAGTCGAGGTCGGTCTGCGCGGCGCTGTGCGAAGGTTGCTGCTCGGCACCATGCCGAGGCATGTCGTGGACAGGCTCGCGCGGCAATTCCCGGCGAGAGTCATCCCCTGGGAATTTGTAGATGTGATCGAGGTGGACCCGGCGCGGCGGGTGAAGCTGAAGATTGAGCACGAGCGCCTGGCGCAGCTGCATCCTTCCGACATTGCGGACATTCTGGAAGATCTTGCCCCCGCCGAACGCGAAGCGATTCTGACCACTCTAGACGAAGAAGTTGCTGCCGAAACCCTGGAAGAAGTTGAGCCGAAGCTGCAAAAAGCGATGGTCGAATCACTGGATTCCGAGACAATTGCCGGAATCGTCGAGGAAATGGACCCTGGAGCGGCAGCTGATCTGCTGGCAGAACTTCCTGACGAGCGCTCAGAGGCCATTCTTGAAGAAATGGACCCGGCAGAACGGCAGGAAGTGGAAGACCTGCTGGAATTCCGGGAGGATTCCGCAGCCGGGCGGATGACGACTGCGTATGTGCAGGTGCGGGTCGAGGCAACGGTCGCGGATGGAGTCGAGGCTTTGCGGACGTTTGAGGGCGATCCGGAAAACATCACCGAGATATACCTGGTAGATGAGCAGGAAGTCTTAAAAGGGATCGTGCCGCTGGGCCGGATGATTCTGGCAAAGCCGGAGACCAAACTGGCAGTTCTTGCCGAGCCGCGCTTCATTTCGATCCCGGTGCATGCTCATCAAATGCAAGTAGCGGAGCTGTTCGATAAATATAATCTGCGTGCGTTGCCGGTGGTGGATGATGAGGGAAAGTTGGTAGGCGTAGTCGAAGCGGACCACGTCATCGCCTTTCTTAGAGACAAGATATAGGCAGATTCTGCCGGCGTTCTGCTATCCGCGCGCGCGTGATATGTTCGCATAGAAACATTCCCCTCAAATTCTGAAATGTAGACAAAGCAAAGACCAGACCCCTGCATGCTGAAACGATGGAGAACCCGGATATTGCTGTTCCTGGCGGTGCTGGGGCCGGGCTTCATCACTGCGAATGTAGACAACGATCCAAACGGAATCCTTACCTATTCGCAGTCCGGTGCGCAGTTCGGTTATTCGCTGCTTTGGACGATTATTCCCATCACGCTGGCGCTGATCATCGTGCAGGAAATGTGTGCGCGTATGGGGGTGGTAACAGGCAAAGGCCTCAGCGACCTCATCCGCGAAGAGTTCGGCCTGCGCATGACCTTCATCATCATGGTGCTGCTGGTCATCGTCAATTTTGGCAATGTTATCGGTGAGTTTGCCGGCATCGCCGGCAGCCTTCAACTGTTTCATCTTTCGAAATATATTTCTGTGCCGATATGTGCGGTGCTGGTCTGGCTGCTGGCTGTTCGGGGAGACTACAAAACCGTCGAGAAGATTTTTCTTACAGCGTCTGTCTTCTATATTGCTTACATCATCACTGGCGTGCTTTCCGAGCCGAGCTGGCACACGGCGATTGTTGCGACCGTCAAGTTGCCTCCTCGATCGTCCTGGGGGCAGCAGGGCTACGTGTTCATGGTTGTCAGCGTGATCGGGACGACGATTGCTCCATGGATGCAGTTTTACCTGCAGTCTTCTATTGTCGAAAAGGGAGTCAGCATCAAAAAGTACGCGGCTACGCGGCTCGACGTCATTGTCGGATCGATATTCACTGACGTTGTTGCGTGGTTCATTATTGTTGCCTGTGCTGCGACGCTCTGGGCGCATGGGATGGGCAATATCGCGATGCCGGCAGACGCCGCCGAGGCTATGAAGCCATTAGCGGGATCGTATGCTTTTCTGCTTTTTGCTTTTGGCCTGTTCAATGCGTCGTTCTTCGCGGCGTCGGTGCTTCCGCTTTCAACGGCCTATACCGTTTGCGAAGGTCTCGGTTTTGAATCGGGAGTGGACAAGAACTTCAAGCAGGCACCCTTTTTTTACTGGCTCTATACATTGCTGATTGCGGGCGGCGTGGCGGTCGTGCTGATCCCGGATTTCCCGCTCGTACAGTTCTCCATTTTTTCGCAGGCGTTGAACGGCATCCTGTTGCCGATTGTCATTGTTTTTATGCTGCTGCTGATCAATCGCAAAGACTTGATGGGAACGCATGTGAATTCCCACTGGTTCAATGCGGCAGCTTGGCTGACGGCGGTCATTGTAACCATCTTGTCCGGAATATTGATGTTCCAGCAGATCGCCCATGCATGGAAACATTGATGCAAAAGAAAGCCCCAATCTCTGCGGAAGATTGGGGTTCAGGAGGTTTGTGTTCAAGAGACATTCTTAGAGTACGCAACCGCATGCAGGTCGTCTTGAGCACAATGGCGGGTTTTACTCTCCACCCTTAGGTGGATGGAACTATCGTCTGTTGATTACGCTTCGGCTCCACCGTTTCGCCATCGATGAGCGGGCTTTCCTCCGTTACCATGACCTTGTGGAACAGCCACTCTGGATCGCTGTGCAGTATTTCTGAAATCTGCGTCCGCAGTTGATCACTTGGTTCACGGAAGCCATTGATGACTTTGCTAAGGTGCGCTTCGTCAATCCCGAGGATTTTCGCCATGCGGTTCTGGCGTAGGCCACTCGTGTAGATTTTCAACTTCAAATTCGGATAGATATCGCGCTGAATTGTCATGGCTGACCCAATGGTTGTTTTTTTTGCATTGGGAGCCGCTCATTCGGCGCCCTTGCTGACTTTGAGCAAAGCAATCCTGCTGCCAGAGCCGGAAGTCCCATTTCATCAACATTTTGTTGCGTTTCGCGACAGGACGGGCGTTTATTGTCAGCCGCATTTTCGCCATTGTTTCTAAAAAGGTGAAAAGTTTCTGAAAACTTAATCGTCAGCTTTCCCGGCTATTTTCCGATTTGAAAAATAGAGGTGATCCGCCAAACTGCTATCGCAGGGACATCCAAGTGCATGCAAGCAATAGGGCGAATGAAGCCGAGCTTATTGGAAACTAGTAACCTAACCAAAACGGTCCGGTAACTTACTTTCGGCATGGGGCCCAATACAGAAGAAAATCAATGGTAATCATATGCAAAAGAAAGGTTGTTTAATGTGCGTCCAATGGAACAGCATAATGACGTACACGTTTCTGTCCCGCAGCGCAATAAATTGTTGTTGCATGTGCGATTGGGTTGAGTGAAAAGGCGCCGACAAGCCATATGACCACTACAAGCAGGGCTTTCATGCTGTGCATAATCACTCTTTAACAAATTTAACGCTTGCAGGTAAATGAGCTATGTCTGGCGAGATTGTAGTGGTCGGAGAAGATCGGGAAGTGAATGGCCGCCTTAACCAGGCGTTCGGCAGTAGAGATCAGGGTCTCCTTTCCTTGAAGGACATTCGGGAGGCGATCGTCTATCTTCGCGATCCTGGTTGCATGGCATTTGTGGCGCTTTTCTGCAATGTGACCATGCGCCGTGAGCAAGACTTCACGATTCTGTCAGAGATTTCGGCAATTCACCCGCATTTGCAGATTCTTCTGCTGCCGGAAAATGCCAGGAGTTTGCCCAGTGTTCTTCCTGCAAAAAACAGCAACATCCGCATGATTCAACGGTCTGCTTCCTGGGAAGGTACTGTTGAGGCTGTCCAACATGCGGCGAAGACCGCGGCCATCCTGACGGCTAAAGCGGAGCAGGAAAATGAGCTTGCCGATGATCCCCACGGTGACAACTCACCAGTGTTTTCAGCAGCCTTTCTCAAACGCGTTGGAATGGCCGATGTGCCTGTTCTACTTCATGGAGAGACGGGCGTAGGCAAAGAGATCATGGCGCGGAGGCTGTGTGCATATTCTCCGCGTGCGAACAAGCCATTCCTGAAGTTGAATTGCGCCGCACTCCCTTCGGAGCTTGTCGAAAGCGAATTGTTTGGGTATGAGAAGGGCGCCTTCACGGGAGCTGTCACCGACAAACCCGGGAGGTTCGAGATCGCCCAGGGAGGAACGATCCTGCTGGATGAAATTGGCGACATGGACATTCGCCTGCAGGCGAAACTTTTGCAGGTCCTGCAGGATGCGGAAGTGCAACCTCTGGGCAGCAACAAAATCATCAAGGTCAATGTGCGCGTACTTGCTGCAACGCATTGCGATTTGCGGAAGGCAATTGAGAGAGGCACGTTTCGAGAAGATTTGTATTATCGCCTGAACGTTGTCAATCTCGTCATACCGCCATTGCGCGAACGAAAGAATGAAATCATGCCACTGGCGGATATGCTGTTGCGCAAACATGCTCCTTCAGACGCCGCAATGCCAGAAATCACAGAAGACTTGCGACAGGCCATGCTGGAATACCACTGGCCGGGAAACGTACGCGAACTGGAAAACATCATGCGCCGCTTTCTCGTCTATCAGAATTCATCGATGCTGCTGGAAGAGTTGACCCAAGCGATTATGTGTTCTGCACCCAAGCCGGTTGCGGCATCGAACAGTCATCGCGTTAGTTCTGCGGGAAATGGATCCTCGATCAATCGTCTGGCAGAGCAATCACGACAGGCTGAGTCCAGGCTTTTATTGGAGACGCTCGAGGCAACACGATGGAACCGCCGCCAGGCTGCCGCAAGGCTCAACCTTGAGTACAGAGCGTTTCTTTACAAGTTGCAAAAGTATCGAATTGCCGAGAAAAGAGAGAAGGCCGAACCCAAGTACGTCTCTTAGCAGAGGATTACTCAGTGTTGCCGAGGAGCTATTGCCCAGCGCTGGAGATAAAGCGCAATGCGCGAATGCCGGGCATGAAGAAGTAAGCTCCCCCGCGCACTGTAATGAACTGCGGCACTGAGCTTATGTGGTGTTTTGCGGCATCTTTCTGTGTAAGTGAAAAAGTGTTCGTGACCGGGCAGCCCGGAATTGGCTCGCGATTGCCCAGGAGGGGATCGCTTTCCCCATTCAAGCCTGCAAACTTACTGCTCATCAGCCAGGCATTTTGCACGAACTCAAATTGGCGCGAGATGTTGGCTCCCAGACTGATGAAGTGAATGCCACGGCCGGTGTCATCAGGGGACGCCGGCTTCAGCGCATCCTCGATCGACAAGGCCGGTCCGTATTCGCGTCCGCGGCGAAGCAGGCGATGAAAGCGTGTAGAAGCGATCACATCCTGGCCGTACGAAGTTTCGCCGAAGCCAAGGGTATGCTTCAGCCTCGAAAATACATTGTCAGCCGCACCCGGCAGATCTGTGGTTCGCGGATTTGCCCGTCGAATGTGAGCGCCGAGCGGGCAGCGTAGTCCGGTGCTGTCTGAGTCGAAGGTGAATTGATTCTCAGCCGCATCCTCTTTGTCGATGCCTTCGATCGGCTGATCGTTTAGCTCCACCAATGGCTGGCCGTTCTGTTTACGCCCAACAAATGCTTCTGCCAGTTTCTGCCGCGCCTGCGGGTCTGAATTTGCCTGTCGATCCATAAATTGCCAGAAGCCTTGCACGTCCTGCGCTAATTGGCGAAAGACAAGATAGGTGCCATTCCGGCCGAGATCATGGAGTTCAGGCTTGTCTTCAGCAGGCGGTAGCAGGGAGGTTTCGCCGGAGGCAGGCAAGAGCGGCCGGTCGGTATATTTACCGTATTCGTTGGGATAGCCAAGCAGAAATTCGCCCAGAGAAACCATGTTTCCATAGGCAAGCTCGTCATCCTTAACGTGGCGATGCTGCTCCCAATCAACGGCTGGTTGGCTGATCCCGTCTTTGAAGCCGAAAGGCTCGACGCCGAATAGATTCGACGTAGGAAGAGAGTCCACCAGATCAAATACGTCGTCCCAATGCGGTCCGCGAATCGCCTGTGACCAACTATCGAGCTGGTTTTCGCGGGCATAGAGCATGACAACGAGATGCGGCTCTTTATTTTGCCCACCCCACTCCCAATACTGCGGAGAGTTCGCGCCCACGTCACCCAGCCTGCGGGAACGGCTCTCATCTCCGGACATTCCCGAATAGAATTCAGCAGAAAATCCTGCGAGGACATCTTTGTTGAGTCCAAGTGCGCGTAGGCCTTCGCAGGTGAATGCCACCTGCAAAGCTGTATCAGGCGCCTGTGCGAGCGCTACTGCATTGGAAACGGGGGCTGAAGCAAGCCAGGACCTTGCCGCAGCAGCATCTCGAATTCGCAGCAGAAGAAACGAAGCTTCGGTAAGCGCTCCATACCCAAAGCGCACGAGGCCCTGTATATCTGCGTAATCGACTGGTGATGGCTTAGTCATGGCAACCTTCTCAAAGCAGCTGGACCCATTGCTGCAGTTGTGAATCTGACATTCCAGGGTTCTCAAGTCCTTGCCGAATCAGCGTATTTCGTTGGAGATCGAGCGCGGTCAAGCCTGCATGGCCGTTGTACCAGACCTCCGTCGGCAATTCGTGTCGTCGAATAAAGTACTTGAATTTCTGCTCGTCCTTGGCCCCGTCAAGAACGAGCCAGTTTGTGGTCGGATACCCGATTCCGTTGCTGAAGACGACATTCAGGCCGAAAGCAACTTTGTTGATGAAGTCGTCCATGTAGCTGTCCAGGCTTCCGTCGTAATTGCTTGCGAAAAGGAGCCGCTTCTTATTGTCGAGAAATACCCATCGCGCAAAGTGAATTGTGGTAACGCGCGCTAGCCTTCCCCGATTGAAGATGTGCCGGGTGGTGTAATTGATGACCCAAAGAATGAAAATTAGCGTCCAGCGCCGGAAGAGACCGGGCTTCAAACTGCCGAATGCGCTGAATTGATTTGTAACGTCATGGTCCTCAAGCGCAGCTAATTTGTCGGCGTAAGCAAACGCTGGACGCGGCGCGATTTCCATATCGGCCTGTTCACGACGGCGCAACTGGATGACAAAGAAAGGCGCGTACAGGATGAGCAGCGGCGACAAAAGCAACAACAGCAGAGGCACAGCGATGAGATGGGCGATATTCCTCAGTTCCCAGATGATTGGCGTAGTCGGCTCTGGAG
>Ga0209139_10000473_pt1 | contig 13941 bp, 11 predicted proteins | sample BogFormECP14_OM3_FD_188246 | JGI IMG/M metagenome (GOLD analysis project Ga0209139, IMG submission 188246) | Bog forest soil microbial communities from Calvert Island, British Columbia, Canada - ECP14_OM3 (SPAdes) (version 2) | ecosystem: Environmental > Aquatic > Freshwater > Wetlands > Bog ...
TGACAGTGCGATTCTTTTTCAGAATGCGTTTCATGCGGCTTGGTTGGCTTGGCGGGCGGGAATTCCGGAGCGGATTGGTTATGCACGGGATGGGCGCGGGGCATTGTTGACGCGGGCGATTGCGGTGCCTCGCGATGGAGAAATTCCGGCGCACGAGGCTTTTTATTATGCGGAGCTGGTACGGCGCGCGGGATGGATCGATGCGTTGCCGAAAATTGAAGAGATTCGATTGTGCGTGGATGCTGCTGCGCGTGAGGCTGCTGAAAAAAGAATGATCGCCGCCCCGAACCGGTTGCCCGGTGTTCAGCTCCGTGAATCTCAAGTCGAGATTGCAATCGCTGGTCAAAGTGTACTTCCAGAATCGTTGAAAACTACCTCGCTAGTATCCCACTCCGGGTGCCGCAATGACGGCAAATAGCTTCGTGTACATTTTGCTAGGCGTCGCTACCATTCCTTTTATTTATTACTCCCTTGCGCTTTACAGCTCGTGGCAGTTTTTCCGTCACACGAGAATATCGAACCAGCCCCTGGATTACACACCCCCCGTGAGCAATCTAAAGCCGATTCGCGGGCTGGATTCCGAGGCATACGAAAACTTTGCCAGCTACTGCAATCAGGATTATCCGGATTATGAGCTGCTTTTCGGTATCGGCGACGGCGACGAAGCCGTTTTGGAAGTCATCGAGAAGCTGAAGCGCGATTTTCCGCAGCGACGCATTCGAGCGATCCATGTTTCCGGCCACACCGCACCCAACGACAAAGTCGTGAAGCTGGCCCGACTGGTGAGCGAAGCGCAAAATGAAGTGCTGGTCATCAACGACAGCGACGTCCGCGTTCGACCGGACTATCTGCGTTCTGTGGTCGCGCCCCTTCGTGATCCAAAGGTGGGCGCTGTAACCTGCCTTTACGTATCCACGCACGAACACACCTTCCTCCAAAAACTCCAATCCATCGGCATGATTTGCGATTTTTATCCCGGCATTTTGGTGGCCCGGCAGCTGGACGGAGTCAAGTTCGCGTTCGGCCAGACAATTGTGACTACGCGAAAGCATCTCGCCGGATTCGGAGGCTACACGGCCATTCAAAACCGCCCCGCGGATGATCTCCTTGTCGGCCGTCTGATTGCGGAACAAGGGTTTGAAGTGGAGCTCTTACCCTATGCCGTGGAGACCGTCGCCGATTTTCGCTCCTTGAGCGAATTTTTCTTCAAGCGTTTGCGTTGGATGACGGTGATGCGCCACATGCGCCCGTGGGGACATATCGGACTCATATTTACGCAAGGCCTAGCCTGGTCTGTCTTGGCCGTGGCGGTTCACCCCACGCCGGGTGTGGCACTTCTCTATCTCGGCGGATATCTGATCGTGCGTATTGCCATGACCTGGTTAATCGGCGTTTGGGGAATGAAGCAAAAAGGAATTTGGAAAAAGATGGCGCTCATCCCGTTGTGGGATGCATGGGCTCTACTCATTTGGCTCCTTAGCTTTGGCCGCAGGAGCATACGTTGGCGGGACATTGATTATCGCATCCGCGAAGGAATGCTCGTTCCGATCGTTCCGTCCGCCGCGCAAAAGTGAACGCATTGGCCAAGTCTGTTCTTACTTTGTGTTCCAATAGTTTGATGAAATGATTTTTTGGACCTCGGAATTGTCGAGAGAGGATTATGGGAGCGAGGATTGCCGTAGCGGGAGCCGGCATTTACGGCGCGACAGCTGCGATTCGGCTGGCGGAACAAGGTCATCAGGTCCATCTCTTTGACCCGCTGGGTGTTTTGCGCGCTGCTTCTGCGATCAACCAGTACCGCGTTCACGCGGGCTACCACTATCCCCGTAGCGCTGAGACCATCAATGAAATTGCCGAGGCGCGCGCGGAGTTTACTCACGCATTTGCAGCGGCCATCGTCCGTAACACACGGCACTACTATGCGATTCCCAAAGAGAATTCACTCACCACACCGGATTTGTACGAGAGCGTGATGAGCAAACATAGGCTCCCGCTTCGGGCTTGCCGGCCGGATTGGATGAATTTCGATTTCATCGACAAATGTTATGAGGTTGAAGAAAACATTTATGACCCGGATGTGCTGAGGAGCCTGGTGGAAAATCGTCTCAAGACGCGAGGCATCCCTTTCCAGCAGCGCGAATTCACTCCGGAGATGCGGCCCGATTACGATTTCGTGGTGTGGGCAACTTACGGCATGGGTGCAAGCCGGGGACTCTTTAAGTCTGCAAAGTACCAAATTGCGGAAAAAATGCTGATCGAACTACCCGTCGAATTGCGCGGCATCGCGCTGGTCGTGGTGGATGGACCATTCACCGCGTTCGATCCATATGGAGGCTCTACTCGTTCTCTCTTCGGCTCAGCGAAAAATACAAATCATTGGTCCACGGCAAACTACTGCGAAAAAATCCCAGAGCCCTACGCCGGTATATTGAACAAACCAGATTTTGAGCCGGTGGCCTTTTCGCGATTTGCGGCCATGCGCGCGGATAGTTGCCTCAGCGTCCCAGCGGCGAAGGACGCCGCTTACATCGGCTCGCGATTCACAATCCGCGTCGTCGAAGACAATCCGGAGCAGGACCGCAGAATCCTCTATGTACGCGAATACGCGCCGGGCGAGATTCACATTTTTTCGGGCAAGGTTGTGAGCGCCGTGAAGGCAGCTCGCCTCGTTTGCGAAATGGTTGCCGGAAAACGTCATGCCTGATGGGCCCTCCTATGTAATTCTCGGCAAGGGACGCTGGGCGGGACGCATGCAAGACATCCTGGCCGCGGAAAACCGAAGGGTCGGCACCATCCCACAAGCGCGCCGCGCTTTCGGAGAATCCGATTCCGCTTATCGTTCGCGTCTTGCAGAAGCGATGCGTGCAAGCGATGCACAGATTGCGTGGCTCTGTGTGCTGCCCGGACCTCATGTTTCGCTCATGATCGACGCTGCATTGGACGTGGGCATGCACATCATTGCGGAAAAGCCGTGGCAAAATTCGCAACGCCTCACCTCATCGCTCGCCGCCAGAGCCAAATCGCTGCACCGCCTCATCGCGGTCCATTTTGAATATTGCCTTCTCAAAGAAGTGGAACGCTGGCGCAGGGATTTTCACTCGGGAACGGGACTTCGCTTTGGCGGCCGCTTTTTCTTAAGCAGACCTGATCATACGGGAATGTCCGCGATGGATAATCTCGGCTCGCACCTGCTCGCGATACGCGCCTACGCAGCTCCGAATTCCACCTTGCAAGAAATACGTTGTGGTTATGAGCAGCCGGATGAACGCTCTGTTTGGTTGGAGAAAGCGAACACCCGCGTGGGATTTATCAATCTTTTAGAAAATAGGGAGCGCATCATTCAGCGCTTCATAGCCAAAGTAGAAGCTTCCCTCGAAGGAGCAGACTTCCCTTTTGATCTGGATTTTGCGTTGCGCGTGACCAATGACACCGAGGCCCTCCGCTGAGGGCCTCCGTCAGTTAGCCATAGAAATGCTCGATCCTAAAATCCTAGCTGCGGGAATGCCTATTCGTCTTTTCCACGGGTTCGCCCGAAGTTTGCACTCGGGACGCTCCCAAAGAATTCCTCGCCGTCTTGCTCATCTGCAAGCGCCGGTCATTGCGCGGCTCGCGCCAGTTCACTGCGGTAGCATCAAAGATGCGTCCGCCCGGTCGCGATACTTAATCGCAATGTTCATCAGTGAATCCAGCAAGGAATCGGATAGCAGATGCGGCTCCAGACCCAGGTCGATCAACTTCGAGTGCTTCGCGTTGTAATAATGCTCCTCGGCTTCAACGCGCGGGTCCTGCAGGTGGTCCACCTCTACGTTTAGGCCAAGTTTCTTCCCCGCAGCCACGGTCATCTTCGCCAATTCACCCACCGAAAACTGTTCCGTAAACTGGTTATAAACGCGGCATTCCCCACGAGCAGCAGGGTTCTCGCATGCTATCTCAATGCATCGTACTGTATCCCGAATATCGAGAAAGCCTCGCGTCTGTCCGCCCTTGCCATAGACGGTCAGCGGCTGCCCGATGGCAGCTTGAATACAGAAGCGGTTCAACACCGTGCCAAACACGTCATCATAATCGAAACGGTTGATCAGTGCCTCGTCCATTGCCGTTTCATCGGTCATCGTGCCGTAGACCACGCCCTGGTTCAAGTCCGTAGCGCGCAGTCCCCAGATTTTGCAACTGAACATAATGTTGTGGCTGTCGTGCACCTTCGAGAGGTGATAGAAAGATCCAGGCTGCTTCGGAAACGGCAGGATGTCTTTTCGCCCGTTGTGCTCGATGGTGATGTAACCCTCTTCAATGTCGATATTCGGCGTGCCATATTCGCCCATAGTCCCAAGTTTGACCAGGTGGCAGTCCGGGCGGTACTCGCGAAGCGCGAAGAGTAGATTCAGCGTTCCGACTACGTTGTTGACCTGCGTGAAGACCGCGTGGCTCCGGTCGATCATTGAATATGGCGCTGAACGCTGTTCGGCGAAGTGCACCACAGCGTCAGGCTCGAACGCACGGAGCGTCGACGCGAGAAATTCGTAGTCGCAGACGTCCCCGTAAAAGGATTCGATGGTCTTGCCGCTAACCGCCTGCCAAACGCGCAAGCGATCGGAGAGCGGCCGAATGGGAGTCAGCGTTTGTGCATTGAGTTCGTGATCCCATAGTCGGCGTACAAAATTGTCAACGATAGCAACGGAATGCCCTTGCTTCGACAAATACAAAGCGGTTGCCCACCCGCAATAGCCATCTCCCCCAAGCACAGCAATCTTCATCGTTCCTCCTTAGCAAAATTCCCCTGGGTCCGTGGACTCGTGGAGCGGCGCGTTATTCTTGCGCCAGCCTGGACTGGATGAACAGGCGAGCTGAGAGCGCTCAACCGTAAACTCCAACGAGTAATGCTAAGTATAGTATACGTGAATCGGCCTGAAATACGTCCCCTTGTCGTTCGAAAAATCGATCACAAATTCCAACCCGAATTGGATGCTGCAAACAGTTCTTTTTCTACAAGCAATATAGTCGCAAAGCAACCCGCGAAACGTGAAGGTGGCTAAAATGCCATCACGGACGAAGAAACGGCTGAAAACATCTCCGTCCAAGGTAAAAAACTCCCGCAAAAACCAGTGCCGCTAAGTCGAAATTCCTGTTTTTTCCTGTATCCAGGAAGCGGATGCCCGCGAAGGCGCCGTCTGAATTCCCCATTTTTTCATCCAGAGAAACAGAAGCAACAGACCCCACAAGTGGTATCCGACATTTATGCGTCGCTCCAAGTGCAGCCGCACTAGCTCCTGGATGGCGCCATCCCGAAAAAGTGATTTATGCTCCGCGAGCCCCTCCCGCATTGTGTCCAAAAGAAGTTCGCGCAAAGGCCCGCGCATCCACTCGTGCGCCGGAATGTCGAAACCAACTTTCTTGCGCCTCAAAATCATCTCGGGGAGCTTGTCCTTCATCAATTGCTTGAGCACGATTTTCTGGCGCGACCCTTCAATCTTGAGCGCAAGCGGCAACGTGGCGGCAAATTCCACGATGCGATGATCCAAAAATGGAGGCCGCACTTCCAGCGAGTGCGCCATGCTCATCCGATCGACTTTGTTCAAAATATCGTCGGGCAGAAAGTATTTCTGGTCAAACCAAAGATATGGAGACACTCCATCCTTGGCCGCCGGTGAATTTCGTAACTCGCCAAGAATGTTATCGAGAGAATTTGGCAGCGGAATCCCCGAGAGAGAACGCACCTCCGCCTCGGAAAAAGTCCCGTTCCAATAAACGTGCGCTCGCTCCGCAGGCATGAGGCTTCCCGCCAGAAAGCGTTTCGCCATATATTCGCTACTTATCTTGTCGTCAGACACTGGCCAAAGGCGAGCAAACCCCAGCGCCGCGCGTAGCGACCACTTCGGCAACCAGCGCATCGGCCGTGCAAGCTGGTTCGCGCGATATGTCAAGTAGCCGCCGAAGAGTTCATCCGCGCCTTCTCCGCTAAGAGCGACAGTCACTTCCGTCCTGCTCATCTTCGAGAGGAACCACACCGGCAAAGCTCCAGCGTCCGAACTGGGTTCATCCGAATAATATGCAAACTCCTCAATCGCTCCGCGCAGATCAGCCCCAGGATTCAGATCGAATTCCTGATGGTCTGTGCCGTACTTCTTCGCGGCGCTCCGGATGTACGCCGTCTCATCAAAACTTCTTCCCAGAAAAGAAACAGAGAGCGTCTTTATGGGCCGCGATGAAGCCGTTGCGGCATAGTGAAGCACCGTCGATGAATCGATGCCCCCGCTCAGCCAGAGCCCCAGAGGCACGTCCGAAAGCAAATGCTCGCGGACGGATTGCTGCAGAAGCGAATCCAGTTCCTCACATGCCGCTCCCAGTGAACGTTCGCGTATCGGGCCCGCTGGCAAATTCCAGTAGGTTTCGACACGCACTTTCCCATCAAGCCATTCGAGCCACTGTCCTGGCGGCAGTTTTTCGATACCCTCCACAAGCGTCCAAGGACAAGGGACGTAGTTGAGTGAGAGATAGCAATCGAGCCCGTCAAGACTCAAGCGCCGCTCGAACTCCGGGTGAATAAAAATCGTCTTGAGTTCCGAACCAAAGAAGAGATCTTCTCCGCGCCGCGCGATGTAGAGCGGCTTGATGCCCATGCGGTCCCGAGCCAGGACCAGCCGTCGCGACGATTTGGTCCAAAGCGCAATCGCGAACATGCCGCGCAATCGCGAAAAACACTCCGTGTCCCACTCCACGAATGCATGCAGCACTGTCTCTGTATCGGAATGTGAGTGAAACCGGTGCCCCAGTTTTTCCAGTTCGCCGCGCAGTTCCAGGTGGTTGTAAATTTCGCCGTTGAAGACAATCGCAGTGTCGCCATCATCGCTGACGATGGGCTGGTCTCCGCCTTGCAAATCAATAATTTTCAGGCGCGTCGCGCCCATGGAGAGAATGCTTGAGCGGAACACTCCGCGCTGATCAGGCCCGCGATGAGCCAGCGTAGCGGTGGCCTGCTCGATGCGCTCAGGTTCGGGCGCCCAATTTTTATGTGTAAACCCGGCTATCCCGCACAAATTCGAGCACCTTTCGCCAACCGGTAGAATCAGCCGGCGTTCCTACGACCATTTCCCCAGCGGCTCGACTCGCGGAGCCCCGCTCTGGCAGGATACCTCGACTATCCCAGTGCAACCAGCGCCACTCCAGCACACACCAGCACAACGCCGGCCCAGCGCGCAGCGCTTATCTGTTCGCCCAAAATATATTTCGCCCCAATGGTTCCGACCACATAGCTCAGAGCCGATGCCGGTATCACGAAGCTGATTGGCTCCCAGGAGAGCAGCAAAAGAAGCGCGTAGAACGAAAGAGCCATCAGCGGCACCCCCGCCCAAAACCAGCCGTTGCATAACGCCCTGCCGAGAAATTGCAGCATCTCTTTCGGCCGCAACCTCCCGGGCTCCCCCGTGGCCTTCATGCCTCGAGTGATGGCAATCTCTCCGCCTGTGCTGCCAAATATAAGGAACGAAAGAAACAGGGCGACGTGCGTCATGCCAGCGCCTCCCTGGCCACTGCCGTCGTGCGCGGCTTCGTTTGCCCAACGAGCAGCACACCCACGCAAATCAGAACCACCCCTACCCATCGCCGCGGCGAAACTGCTTCGTGCAGAAATATCACCGCAAAAAATGTGAGCAATGCATACCCAAAGGCTCCCGCAGGCATGACGTAGCTGTAGTCCGCCCAGCTCAATACCGTCATGTAGCTCAGCATGAATCCGCAGAGGAAAATGATCCCGACCCACAGTGTGCCGCTGCTCACGGTCATCCGGAACGCGTGGGCTAGTCCAGTCTCAGATAGTTGCACAGCACCAATCTGCAGCATGGCGCGTTTCAGCATCAGGTCGCCGACGTTGGCGCACACCACCATTGCGCACACCATGACCAGGGTCTTGACCCGTAACCTGCCCTCAGTTGCCATCTTGTTTATGTCTTAGTCGTTTCCGGAAGCCGACGGCGTTTCCGGCACGGAAATCATGGTCTTCTGCACGTCGCCGCCCTGCCGTACCCACTTCCATCGTTCGGAGCGCAGCTTCATAAAGCTCGTTGCTTCGTGATAGAGCCGCTTGCGTTCATTCGAATCCCACAATGCCTCGCGCACAATCCGCCACACTACGCGCGGCCGGAAGTAATACTCATCATAAAAACGGTTCACGCCGCCCATCATCTCCGCCTTCGAAAGGTGTGGATACTCAATGTGCGGCAACTGGTGTCCGCCGGAATCAGCCAACGCTTCCACCTTCAGGAAGCCTTCCTTCGCCATCGAATCATACAGCTCAGTCCCTGGCATGGCGTGCGCGAGTGAAACCTGAATCGTCTCGCAATCCAGCTCCTTAGCGAAATCAATGGTCTTGTTGATGGATTCCTTGGTCTCGCCTGGCAATCCGATAATAAAATCGCCGTGGACCTTGATCCCCACCTTTTTGCAGTTCTTCATGAACTCGCGCGCCATCTCTACCGTCGCGCCTTTTTTGATGTTTTTCAGAATCTGCGGATCGCCAGATTCGAAGCCCACGATGAACAGACGCGCTCCCCCATCCGCCATCGCCTTCAACTCTTCATACTTACTGTGGCACCGTGCCGTGCAAGACCACTGGAATTTCAGCGGCTTGAATTTTTGGCTCAACTCGATGGCTCGATCCTTCCGGATGTTGAACGTGTCGTCGTCGAAGAAAATCTCTTTCACCTGCGGGAAATACTCCAGCGTCTGTTTTACTTCCCTCGCGACGTTATCCGTTGACCGCGTCCGCCAGGCATGGCCCGAAATCGTCTGCGGCCACATGCAGAATGTGCACAGCGCAGGGCATCCGCGCGTAGTGTAGAACGAAACGTAAGGATGCAGAAGAAAGGGCACGTTATAGCGCTCAATTTGCAAATCGCGCTTGTAAATATCGGTCGCAAACGGTAGCGCATCCAGCTCCTCAGTGTGAAGCTGAGGACGCGGCGCGGTGTGGACGACCTTGCCTTCCTTGCGATAGCTGACGCCCATAATTTGCTCAAGGGGCTTGCCGTGCGCGTACTCCACCACGGAATGGTCAAATTCGCCGTGCGTCACAAAATCGATGTCTTCGCTCGCCATCAGCGTTTCAGTGGGCTTGATGTGCCCATGAGGACCCACAAACGCGATCTTCAGGCTGGGATTTTCTTCCTTGATCTTGCGGATGAGCTTGACGTCGCTCCCAAACCCGACCGTTGAGGTGAACAAAACCAAAAACTCATAATCCTTGCAGATTTCGACAGTCTGCTTCCAATTCACCTTATGCGGCGAAGCGTCCAGCAAACGGCTTCCCGGGATCATTCCAGCGGGATACGTCAGCCAGACGGGATACCAATACGACTCAATCTCACGCGTCGCGGGCCACCGCGAGCTCGCTCCGCCATCGAAATTCTCAAAGCTCGGCGGGTTCAACAACAAAGTCTTCATTACATCCGGCATTCTTCACCCTCAGTCTTTCAAATTCAGCTTCTAGACTTCAAATTTTGCCCGTTTTGGGCCCTAACTACGTAATCTGGAGCCGCGCCTACGGCTCGCCCAGAGAAGCACTTATACGTAGATAACAGTTTACCTGACTTGGTTGCATACGCTCAATTGTTTCTGTGGTCTGCCCCTTTTCTGCGCCGAAATGCTAACTACAGCAGTAAGTGGTTCCCCTCTTTGGTGGTCTTTCTGCCGGGATTGCTGGCTGCTTCCATTCACAGCTAGATTGTTAGGTTCTCTCCATTCGCCAATCCACCAAAAATCTCGCTTCCGGACCTTACTTGCTGCCTGCACTTCTGTCGAGATAAATCTGTTCCATTGTTTACCGTTCCGTAATATACTCGACCCAATTTCAAAGGTCATCCGAAGGCCATGTCAGGGTAAACGAGGTTTGGGCGCGCGGAATGAAGTCTCAATCCACGATTCATCCTGTCATTCTCGTTGTCGAAGACCTGGAATCTCTTCGCGAAACCATTCAACAGATTCTGGAAGAAGCTGATTTCCTCGTCCTGCCTGCGGCAAATGCCGGCCAGGCTCTCGAACTGGCTGAATCCTGTGCAGGCCCCATCAATCTGCTCATAACTAATATGCATCCCGCTGGAATGCCTGGGCCAGACCTGGCTTTTTGTTTGCGCAAGCGCTCGCCAGCGATGAGCGTCCTTTACAGCTCCGCCAATCCTCTAGCAGTTTTGGAAATTCCTGATCCGGTCGAAGCAGTCTCTTCGATGCTTCCCAGGCCTTTCAGCAAAACAACGCTTCTCAGCCGCATCAATACTCTGCTTGCGACACACACCTGATCGTCGGACATATCCGTTAAGCGGACCGTGATGCGTCTTCTGCGCCAAGAACTTCCGACGTTGCCGCCGAAAGCTCGTCCCATATCCGGGGGATCCAGTCGAGGTGTTCTGGTTTCATCAGCACGGAGCGCAGACAGGTCACAGTTTCCCGATCGCGCAGCATCGCTCCCAAGTTTGCAGCCCAAAACGCCGTGGGCAACTCCGCCACTGCAAGGTGCAAATTCCGCGCCGCGGCCATATCGAAAATCCGTCGCGAGAGCGCGGAAGCCTTACTAACGCTTTTTGCTCGCGGTGCGAAAATCACTATGTCCAGTTCCGGTGCAAACGCCGTCATGAATCGTTTGTCCTTCTCGATTTTCTGATAGAACGCCAACGCGGCTTCTCTCCCTCGTTCGAGCCCACGTGCGAACTCCCCTCTCCTCACAAGGGGTAATAGCCTTTGCGTCGTCCAAAGCGCCGCCGCCGCCGCGCCCGGCCGCGAGCACTCCAGGCTGATCTCTCCCAAATGCAATTCCGCGGAACTGAAATAAGTGTACGGAGAATCGTGCTTGTAATAGCGCCCCACCGACGGATCGCGAAACAGAACGCAGCCGCACCCGTACGGCTGCAATCCATGCTTGTGCGGGTCAATCACGATCGAGTCCGCTTCGCCGATTCTGGCAAAGCTTTGAGCGGCCTCTTCCTCTAAATTACTGGCAAGCCCAAAATACCCGCCATACGCTGCATCCACGTGAACTCGAAAGCCGTGCTTCGCGCGCAGCGCAAGAATCTCCGCTAGCGGATCAACAGAGCCCGTTGCCGTGGTTCCCATCGTCGCGACCACCGTGCCTACATCGCCGCGCGCCACGCTCTTTGCAAGCGCGTTAATATCCATCCGCCCGCGCGCATCGCACGCTACGCTCTCGCATTCCAATCGCAATACAGCACTGATCCGCTTGTGCGTGTAATGCGCCTGCTCGCTCGCCAGAATCTTCTTCCCTGGATGCGTTTGCGAAGCCACCCACAGCGCTTCGAGGTTTGCCATCGTGCCGCCACCGCACAAGTGGCCAAGAAACTCTTTCCAGCCAAACATCCCCGCAATCTGCGCAACTGCTTCTTTCTCCATCGCGGAGGTCGCTCGGCCTCCATCCAACGCATGATTGTTGGGATTGATCCACATGGCCAGTGCATACGCCAGCCGCGCCACAGGATGTGGCGGCTTCAACATTTGTCCCGCGTAAAGCGGGTGAAAGTAAGGATAATTATCCCGCAGCCGCTCAGCAGTAACTGCCAGCGCCTCAGGGATCCCCGTTGCGCCCGCCACCTTCAACTCAAACGCAGGCAACCCAGCAAAGCCCGCGTCCAGCTTCTTAACCGCTTCTAGAAACGCATCCAAACTGTCCTGTTCTAGCGCCACCAATCACCAGTCACTTCTTCACTGCCACACCTTATCCAACTGCCCCGCCGTCCTAAGCAGATCAAGCTGCGCCTGCTGCCGCTGAAAATTCGCGTCCAGAAAAGCCATCCACTTTTCATTCTCTTCGAGCCGCGCTCTCTCCACTTCCCTCAGATTCACTTTGCCCTCGGTGTACTGTGTCTGCAGCACTCCGATATTTTGTTGCGCCAGTTGCAGCTCCAGCCGTGCCACTTCCTTCGCCGCATCGCGTTCCCGCAAATGCCGCGTCTTCTGGCGCACCTCGGCGCTCACTTGGGTCTTCTTGCTCGCGAGGGTCGCCTGCGACGTCTCCAAGTTGATCTGCGCCAGGCCAATGTCCTCTCTCGTCTTCGCACTGAATATCGGTACCTGCACCTGCACACCCGCGTTAAAATTATTTCTCTGGAATTTCTTGTAAAACTCGCTGTAATTATTGAAGGCCGCCAGCAAACTGTAAGTGCTGACCGCCTGTACAGTCGGCAAATTTCCCCGCTTCTCGCCTTTCAAACGAAACTCTTTCGCGCGCACGTCGGACTCCGCCAGCAAAAGCCCTACATTGTTCTGCATTGCAATGGCCGCCAAATTTGCGCCTTCCTGCTCCGCCTCTCCTGGCAACTCTTCCGGTGTAACTTCAATCGCCTGCTCTTGCCCCAGCCCGAGTTGTCCCTGCAGGAAAACCTCTAGCTCGTCTTCTCGCCCCTCGAGCTGCAGAACCCGTTGCGTCACCTGCGCTTTCGTGAGCTGCGCCTTCGTCACTTCCACCGGCAGCTCGTACCCTTCTCCCTGCCGCTCCTGCGTCACCTGCAAAATCTTATCCGCGCTCTCTTGTTCCGCGCGCAGAAGTTCGAGTGAATGCCGCACTTTGCCCAGCTCCAGATAAGCCATGGCCGTTCGCACGATCACGCTATTCTTCACATCCTCCAGAACAATTCTCTGCGACCGTGCCTGTTCTTCCAATTCTTTTGCCTGCCCCTTCAGCGGCTCGTTAAAAACCTCTTCCGTATAGGTCAGGTTGAAGAGCGACGGCGCACGTCCGCCAGGTGTCTCCGGGATTCCATACGTATAACCTGCGCCCGACCCGGCATATACGTTCGGCAAGAACGGTGCCTTGCTGACTTGTGTGGCGTGTTGCGCCATACTCGCCTGCAACTTCGCGATTTGAATGTCCTTGCTGTTTCTCAATGCCATTTCAATCGCGCTCTTGAGCGTCAGCGCCACAGGACCGCTCTGCTGTCCCCCCGCAGCTGTTGCCGCGGGTTGCCCCGCTGCCTGCCCGACCGGCGCCTGAAACGCGGCCGTCGTCTGCGCATTTGTCCTCGCGCACAAAACCAAAGCTCCCGCCAGTAACGCAAACGCCGCGCCTCTCGTAGCAGCAATAATCTTCAGCATGCTTCACCCCTTCGCCACGCCCGCTCTCCCAAACTCACAACTTGTAGGGGCGGGGCTTGCCCCGCCCGAGTTGCCTGCGTCGCAAAACAAAAACCCGCCTCACTCATATCGCAGTGATTCAATCGGCTGCAACTTGGCCGCCTGATTCGCCGGCAAATATCCAAAAAATAATCCCGTCGAACACGACACCACAAACGCCAACACGACGCTCAGCGGCGACACCGGCACGCGCAGATTCCCCGGAAGAAACATTTGAGCAACCGCCGGTATCAGCAGTCCAATCAAAATTCCCAACACCGCGCCGCCCCCGCTGATCAAAATCGCTTCCGTCAAAAATTGATACATGATCTCCTTGCGCGCCGCTCCAATAGCTTTTCGGATCCCGATCTCCCGAGTGCGCTCCGTCACCGTCACCAGCATAATATTCATAATCCCGATTCCGCTGATCAACAACGCGATAAACGCAATCACGATCAGCACAATCGTCAGCGCCAGCGAAATTTCCTTCGCGGCCGTCAAAATCGCCGCCAGCGTCTGCACGTTGTATTCCGCCCCGCTCGGATGCCGGCTCGCGAGCAATTCCGCCAATCTCCGCTGCACGCTCGGTACGTCTTCGGGTGTCGCCGCTTGCGCATCCAGCACCTTCAGCGTATTTGCGCCCGCGTAATATTTAATCAGCCCAAATGGTATCAGCACGGTTTCCGACTGAATGTCGGAAAGCCCAAAGGTTTCCACACGCTCGTTAAAAACCCCGATGATCGTGAAGATCAGCTCTCCCACGTGCAAATCGCGGCCCACCGGATTGTCCTGCCCGAAAAGTCTTTTCGCGAGTTGCGGCGTGATCACGCACGT
>Ga0209139_10000474_pt1 | contig 13937 bp, 10 predicted proteins | sample BogFormECP14_OM3_FD_188246 | JGI IMG/M metagenome (GOLD analysis project Ga0209139, IMG submission 188246) | Bog forest soil microbial communities from Calvert Island, British Columbia, Canada - ECP14_OM3 (SPAdes) (version 2) | ecosystem: Environmental > Aquatic > Freshwater > Wetlands > Bog ...
TCGTCAGGTGATCGAGGTATCCCTGCAGCTGGCCCTCCAGCGGCGGCGCCAGCGTCGTCACCCGGCGGCCTTTCGCGCGCTGAACGCCGTCGGCCGGTCGGTCCACGGTGTATCCACCGGCCGCGGCTCGGCGATGCCCTCGCTGACCGCGTAGGCGGCTAAAACTCCGGCAACTGCAAGGGAATTGACGATCTCACCGCCGAAAATCCACTGCACGGCCTCGGCGAGGGAATACCACTCCACGGTCATTTCGGCTTCTTCGTCGTGTGCCTCGGGCCGGTCCACCTGGGTCAAGCCGGTGGCCAGATAGACCCGCACCGACTCGTCGCTGAAGCCGGGTGCGGAATCCAGATCGACCAACAGCTGCCAGGTCTCCGCCTGGAGGCCGGCCTCCTCGCGAAGCTCCCGGGCGGCGCTCAGATGCGGGGCCTCCCCGTCGACGTCGAGCAGTCCGGCGGGCAACTCCCACAGCCGTCGACCGACGGGGTGGCGATACTGGTAGACCATCGGGATTCGGCCGTCGTCGTCCATGGCGACGATCGCGACCGCGCCAAAGTGCTCGACGACTTCTCGGCTCACGATCTTGCCGCCGGGCATCCGGACACGGTCGGCCCGCAACGCGAAAATCTTTCCGACATGCAGGATGTCGGACGAGGTCGTCTGAAAGACGTGCTCACCCACGGGTAACAGGTTCGGGCTCAGAGAGCGACGGCTCTGCGCCATCGTGTTGCTCGCTGCCGTTCGCCCGCCGCTCGGGCATCTCCAGGGACAGCCGCTCGCCCGCCTTGTACTCGATCGCCGCGCCGATGAAGCCCGTGAACAGCGGATGCGGTCGGGTCGGCCGGCTCTTGAGTTCGGGATGGGCCTGGGTGCCGACCACGAATGAGTGCATCTCCGGCGGATACTCGACGAACTCGACCAGGTGCCCGTCGGGAGAGGTCCCGGAGAATTTCAGGCCGCTCTCGGCGATGCGATCCCGGTACGAGTTGTTGACCTCATAGCGATGCCGATGCCGCTCAGAAACCTCGGTCGACTGATATGCCTGGGCGACAATGGAATCCGGCTCCAGCACAGCCGGATACGCTCCCAGCCGCATGGTGCCGCCGAGGTCGGCTTCGCCGGCGACGATCACTTCCTGATCGGCCATCGTCGAGATCACCGGGTCGGGGGTGTTCGGATCGAATTCGGCAGAGTTGGCCTCGGTCAGTCCGACGGACCGGGCAGCCTCGATCACGATGCACTGCATGCCCAGGCACAGCCCTAATATGGGCAGCCCGCGGGCTCGTGCATGCGAGATAGCGCCGATCTTGCCCTCGATTCCCCGGATGCCGAAGCCACCGGGGATCAGCACACCGTGGACGTCCTCGAGCACCGACGCGGCTCCGCCCGGCGTCTCGCAGTCGTCGGAGCCCACCCAGCGAATCTCCACCTTGGCTCGGTGCTTGAAGCCGGCCGCCCGTAACGCCTCGCTCACCGAGAGATAGGCGTCCGAGAGGTCGACGTACTTGCCCACCAAGGCAATTCGCACGGTCTCCTGCGGATCGTGCACTCGGCGCAGCAGGTCGTCCCATTCGGTCCAGTCGACGTCACGGAACGGTAGGTTGAGCCGGCGGACGACGTATGCGTCAAGCTCCTCGCGGTGCAACACCTTCGGGATGTCGTAGATCGAGGGCGCGTCAGGCGTGGAGATGATGCCGTCGATGTCGACGTCACACATCAGCGCGATCTTGTTCTTCAGCGGCTCGGGCACGTCACGGTCGCAGCGCAGGATCAACGCGTCCGGGGTGATACCGATGCTGCGCAGCGCGGCCACAGAGTGCTGGGTGGGCTTGGTCTTCAGTTCTCCCGACGGCGCCAGGTACGGGATCAACGACACGTGCAGGAAGAAGACGTTCTCCCGGCCGATGTCGTGACGAACCTGCCGCGCCGCCTCGAGGAAGGGCTGCGACTCGATATCGCCGACGGTGCCGCCGATCTCGGTGATCACGACATCGGGTCGCCTACCGTCGGCGTCCGGCTCGGCCATCGCCAGGATGCGGCGCTTGATCTCGTCGGTGATGTGCGGGATGACCTGGACGGTGTCACCGAGGTATTCGCCGCGGCGCTCCTTGGCGATGACCGTCGAATAGACCTGTCCGGTCGTGACATTCGCCGAACCGGACAGATCGCGGTCGAGGAAGCGCTCGTAGTGGCCGACGTCGAGGTCGGTCTCGGCGCCGTCCTCGGTGACGAACACCTCGCCGTGCTGGAACGGGTTCATGGTGCCCGGGTCGACGTTGAGGTAGGGATCGAGCTTCTGCATCGTCACCTGCAGCCCGCGAGCGGTCAGCAACTGTCCGAGGCTGCTCGCGGTCAGTCCCTTACCGAGCGACGAAACGACCCCGCCGCTGACGAAGAGATGCTTGGTGGCGCTCTGCGGATGCTTACGCAATGTGGCGACCTCCGTGAAGACGGCGCAGGGCTAGCCTCTGGTGAGGGCTGTTTTCCAGCTTTGGGCCTGCCGACCCACGGAAATCCACCCTAACAAACACTCAGCCACCTCGTCGCTAACACGCCCGGAGGCGCGGCTACTTCGACTGCCCGCCTCTCCCCCGCAAGCGGGAGATGCCCCCACCTCGTCGCGCTGCATGTCCCCCTCGCCGGCGGGCTACGAAGCGACGGTGAGCCCGGTATTGCGGTGTCCGGTGCCGTACTGGCCGGTCCGACCACCGTTGATCAAGTCGGCCGCACCTAGCACTGCGGTGACTCGACCGGATTCGGCGTCGAGATCGTCGACAGTGCTGATCACCGGGGTCACTGTGGCGTCGGCGCGGGCCACTCCGACCGCGGCAGGACCGTCCGAGGAGCCGTCGCGGCCGGCCAGCACCACACCCGACCCGTGCGGTGCGAGCGCTGCGGAGAACCGGGCCACGCTGACGCCCTGGTTACCAGCGTCGTTGCTCAGCGAGCCGCCGGTGATGACTGCGGCGGCGTTCGCCGCGCCGACGTGTTGATTCCCGTATCCAATGAAACCGGTGTCACGCAGCGCTGCCAGCACGGTGTCGCGCTGCGCGTCGTCCACCGGCGGGATCGCCGGATCGCGGTTGATGAGCAGCGCAATTCCCAGCAGGTCGCCGGCTTGGGAGCCTTGGTCGACCAATTTGGTGCTCAATTGGGCGCCCGCGGGGAGAACCGACGCGTTGACCACTGAGCGCAGCTTCTCCGCGGAGTTGGCGTCGACGAACTCCTGCGTCAACGACACCGTGCCGGTGACGGCTCCCCCGGCCTGTCCGATGATCTTCGACACCGCGTCGACGTCTTCGTCGTTCGCGTCGGGTGCGCGGAAGATCACCATCGACTTACCGTTCAGCGCGTCATGCACCATCCGGCCCGCCATCTGGGCGTCGAAAGCGTTGGCAGAACCGAGCTTTCCGTTCAGAACATTCTTCTCGTCGTTGAGCGAGTTGACCTGGTTGTGCAGAGTCCGGGTTTCGTCGCGCAATCCGGACGTGATGGTGTTGGAGAGAACCCCTGAGCCGAGCACGACGCCGACCGCCAGCGCCAGGAACACTGCGGCCAGCGAAATCGCGTGCTGACGTAGAGATATCACGTCGCCACCGTCCTAATGGATGAAGCGCTGGATCCAGATCAAGAGGTGATTCCAGTACTGGGCGATCCAGTGCAATACCACGGTGTCGGCGCGTGACACCCACAGCGCGGCGATCACCGAGATCAGCATCGTCAAGATCAGCAACGCGATCGCGCCACTGGAAATCCGGTTGTGGTAGAGCGTGGCAACAGCTTTGGCGTCCACGACTTTCTCTCCCACCCGCAACCTGGTGAGGAAGGTCGAGGGGTTGCTGTCCTGACGCGTCCGGTCGAAGAAGGTCTCGATGTTGGCGCGGTGACCCGCGGTCACCAGCAGCGCGGCACCGTGATGATCAGCCAAGAGCAGCGCCAAGTCAGCCGGTGAACCCGCGGCGGGGAACGTCATCGCCCCGACACCGAGGTCCTGGATGCGTTCCAGACCTGGCGCGTGGCCGTCGGCGTCGGCGGGCAGCACGACCTGCGCACCGCATTTGAGGACTTCGGTGCTCAAGTTGCTCGGGTCGCCGACGATGAGTTGTGGGCGGTATCCGGCTTGGCGCAACACATCTGCGCCGGAGCCGACGCCGATCAGGACGGGCTGGTATTCCTTGATGAAGGGCTTGAGGCGCTTGAGGTCGTCAGCGGCGTCGTCCTCGTCGGCGACCACGACGACGTGACGGCGGCGCAGTTCGATGTCGACGTCGGGAATGCCGATCCCGTCGATCAACAGCGGGCTCTCGCTTCGGATGAACTCAATGGTGTTGCCGGCGAACGCTTCCAGGTGGGCGACCAGCCCACTTTTGGCTTCCTGCATCAGCTCGGCGATTTCTTCGTCGGTGCGCTCGGTGCCGCGGATCAGTCGGCGGTCCCCGGCGTATACGCCACCGTTGTAGAGGCGCACTTTCGAGCCGTCTTTGATCTTCTTGAACACGTCGGTGCCGGTCTCGTCGATCAGGGTGACACCGTTGGCCAGCAGCACTTCGGGTCCCAGGTTCGGGTAGCGGCCCGACACCGACGGGGACGCGTTGATGACGGCGGCGATTTCGGCGTCGACGAGCGCATCGGCCGTGATCCGGTCCAGGTCCAGGACATCGAGGACGGCGATATCGCCTGGGCACACCCGCCGAAGCAGCCGGTCGATGTCACGGTCGACCCGGGCGGTGCCGACAACGCCCGGCCGCGAGGTATTCCGAGACAACAATGAGGACAAGGTGGTGGTCACGCTCATGGAGGCGATTCTGTCGGTGAACCCGACTGCGAGCGGGGAGGCGCGCCGTAACAAGGGCCTCAGAAGTTATATCTTGTCACATCTGTCACAAGGTCAGATGCAGTATTTAGGTCGCAATCCGGTCACAGTCCGCGGCCTCCAATAGTTCGCGGGCATGGGCACGCGCTGAATCCGAATCACCCAGCCCGGCCAGCATTCTCGCCAGTTCGGCGACCCGGTCGTCCCCGTCGAGGCGCCGCACACCGCTGGCGCCGTTTTTCCCAGTGCTATCGACCATGAGGTGTATGTCGGCGTAGGCCGCGACCTGCGGCAGATGCGTCACCACGATGACTTGCCGGTTGCGGGCCAACCGAGCCAGTCGCCGACCGATCTGCACCGCCGCCCGGCCTCCGACGCCCGCGTCGACCTCGTCGAACACCATCGTGGTGCCGGTCATCGACGCCGCCAGTACCACCTCGAGGGCGAGCATCACGCGCGACAGCTCGCCGCCCGACGCGCTCTTGGCCAGCGGTAGCACCGTCATGCCGCGATGTGCGGCGAACCCGAACTCGACCTGGTCGACACCGTCGCCACCGGCATGGGCCTGGGTGCCGGAGGCAAGCGTCAGCGCTGCGGGATCGTCGGCAGCGGCCGGCATGGTCGACACCTCGATGGTGAATTCGGCATCGGCCATCGCCAGCCCGGACAGCTCGCCGGTGACTTGTTTGGCCAGCCGCTTGGCGGCCTGGCTGCGCACCTTGCCGAGTTCGCTTGCCGCATCGGCCAATTGGAGCGCCAATTCGTCGACGCGACGGTGCAGACCGGCCAGCGCCTCTTCGGAAACATCCAAGTGCACCAGCCGTTCTCGCGCCTCGCCTGCCCACTGCAGCACACCGTCGATGTCGGCGGCGTATTTGCGAGTCAGCGTGCGCAGCTCGGCCTGCCGTGCGAGCTTGGCGTCCAACGTGCTGGCGTCCTCGGGTAATTCGCCCAGGTAGCCACCGAGCTCACGCGCGGCGTCGCCGACGACCGTGAGCGCTTCCTCGAGCTGAGTGGCTAACGCACGCAGCGTCGCGTCTTCCGTCGACTCCAAGGCCGCCTTGGCCCGCGCCAAACTGTCCGCCGCCGAAGCGGGCTGTTCGGTCGGGTCGGCGGAGGCGTCGTCGCCCAGCCCGGACAGGGCGACGCGGGCCCCTAATGCGGCCTCGCGCAGCGCGTCCAGCTCCGAGAGCCGACGGATGTCGGCGATCAGCGCATCGTCCTCGCCGGGTGCGGGGTCGATGGTGTCGATCTCGTGCAGCGCGAACTTGAGCCGATCGGCCTCCTGCGCCAATTCGCGGGCGCGGTTGCTCCGATCGACGAAGTCGCGGCGCGCCGACTGCCATGCGTCCCGCAGTTTGCGATAGCGCTCCAGTCGGGTGTCAACGGCTGCGAACCGGTCCAGCGCCCCGCGTTGCTCGTCGGGTCGCATCAGCCGCAACTGGTCGTTTTGCCCGTGCAGCGTCAGCAGCTCGGTGGTGAACCCGCTCAGCGATTTGGCAGGCACGCTGCGGCCGCCGAGGTACGCCCGCGACGGTCCGTCGCGGCTGACCGAGCGCAACGCGATGATGCTGCCGTCCTCGTCGCGTTCGGCCCCGGAGGCGTCCAGTATCTCGTCGAGCTGCGCCACCGCCTTCTCGTCGAGATCAGCAGTGCTGAACCGCCCTTCGACGACGGCCCGCTCGGCCCCCGAGCGCACCCGGTTGGCGTCGGCGCGGGCCCCGCCGAGCAGGTGCAGGCTGGTGACGACCATGGTCTTACCGGTACCGGTTTCCCCGGTCAAAACCGTTAGGCCGCGGTCAAATTCGGCTGTCGCGGCGCTGATGGCGCCCAACGACTCGATCCGAATTTCCGAAAGCACTGTTACCGTCCGCGCCAGCCGGTGACCGGCAGACGGAATTTGCGCACCAGACGGTCGGTGAACGGCGCGCTGTCCAGCCGGGCCCATTTGACCGACACATCGCAGCGCCGCACTTCCAGTCGCCCACCGGCCGGCACCAGCATCTCGCGCCGACCGTCGCAGAACACCAGTGCGGCGTGACCGTCGCCCTCGATCTCGATCGCGATGCGGGCCTCGGGGCTGGTGACCATCGGCCGGGCGAACAATGCGTGAGCGTTGTTGGGTACCACCAGCAACGCTTCCAGATCCGGCCACAAGATCGGTCCGCCGGCGGAGAACGCGTAGGCCGTTGATCCGGTGGGCGTTGACACCAAAACCCCGTCGCAGCCGAAGGTCGACACCGGCCGCCCGTCGACTTCGAGTACCACGCCGAGCACCCCCAGCCGCGGCCCCTTTTCCAGGCTCGCCTCGTTGAGCGCCCATCCATGCGAGACGACCTCGCCCTTGAACCGCACCGCGATGTCCAGCGTCAACCGTTCTTCGATGCGATAACTGCGCGCCACCACATGTTCGAGCACACTGTCGATCGCCTCGGTCTCGGCTTCGGCCAGGAACCCGATGCGGCCCAGGTTGATGCCCAGCACCGGAACGTTGGCGTTACGCGCGAGCTCCGCGGCCCGAAGAAAGGTTCCGTCGCCGCCGAGGCCCACGACCAGTTCGCATCCCTCGGCGGCGTCAGGGTCGGGGTCGACGACCTCGATGTCGACGCCCAGCGCGCGCATATCGTCCGGAGCCAGCTGCGACGGGCCGCGATCGACTGCTTCAGCGGACAACACACGAAGGCCAATGTTGTTGTCGTTCAACACTTTCTCTACCCGACGAGCAGTCTCGGTCGCTTCCGCGCGTCCGGTGTGCACCACCAGCAGCACAGTACGTTCAAGCGTCATTTCGGACCGGCCTCAATTGCGTCGCGGACCACACATTCCAGCTCATCAGCAGACAGACCCCGATCGGTTTCGGCGCGCAACCACAGGAAATATTCAACGTTGCCCGATGGGCCCGGGAGCGGGCTCGGCGTGACCCCGACGGTGTGCCAACCGAGCTCGCCGGCGCGACGCGCGACGGAGAGCACGGCACCCGCCCGTAGCTCCGAACTGTGCACCACCCCGCCGGCCCCCACCTGACCCTTACCCACCTCGAACTGCGGCTTCACCATGGGAACGATATCCGCGTCGGGCGAGGCGCATCCAGTCAGCGCGGGCAGCACTGTGGTCAGCGAGATGAACGACAGGTCAGCGACGATCGCCTCGACCGGGCCGCCGGTGACGTCGGGCGTGAGTTCTCGCGCATTGGTCCGCTCGACGACCACCACTCGTGGGTCTGATCGAAGCGACCAGGCCAGCTGGCCGTAGCCGACGTCGACGGCGACGACTTCACGGGCCCCGCGATCCAGCAGGACTTCGGTGAATCCGCCCGTCGAGGCGCCCGCGTCCAAGCAGCGTCGACCCTCCACACCGATACCGAAGGCGTCTAGCGCACCGATGAGTTTGTGCGCGCCACGAGACACCCAGCCGCGTTCCGCCTCGCCGATGATCTTCAGCGCAGCGGTCGCCGCAACGGCGGTGCCGGGCTTGACCGCGGGCATCCCGTCGATGCTGACCTTGCCCGCGCCGATCAACTCCGCGGCCTGCTGGCGGGAGCGAGCCAGTCCTCGACGGACCAGCTCGGCATCAACACGGGTACGCCGCGGCACGGCGGACTCAGGCCTTCTCCGCCGACTCCAGAGCCTGCACCAGCATGTCGTGCGCCTCAGAAAGCCGGCGCGCAAGCTCTTCTAGATCGGCTTCGGTGGGCATCTTCTCGGAGTTCGCCGGATCGGGCAGCTCGGCAAGCAGGGCGTCGATCCGTGCGCGAATCTCTTCTGGGTCGGTACTCATCGCTGTTCTACGCTATCGGATTTAGGTCAGGGACCACCGTTGCAGGGCGTCGCGGGCGGTGTCGTCGCCGGCCTTGACGGTCACGGTTGGTCCGTCGAGGCCGCTCGACCACACCGCGTTGGCGACGGCGCGAACAATCGAGAGTCCATCGCCGGCGTCGTCATCGGCTGCGCTGCTGACCGTTATCGAGGCGTCCCCGGTGTCGATGTGCCACCCCGATTGCGCGGTCACCGCGAGCGCGTCCGCGTCCTCGTGCAGCGATCGGAGGTCGTGACCGATGAAGGTCGCGCGCTGTTGACGGATGGCGTGGACCGCGTCGCGCGCCGAATTGACCCCGGTGAGCACCATCAGGCTGGGCAGGCCGGCAGCGTTGGCGCCGGCGATATCGGTGTTCATCCGGTCACCGACTACGAGTGGAGTCTGAAAGTCGCCGCGCGCCAATGCATCGAGCAACAATGTCGGTGCCGGCTTGCCCGCGACCTGCGGCTCGGCGTCGGTCGCTGCTTTCAACGCGGCCACCATGGAACCGTTGCCCGGCAGCAGACCGCGCTCGGTCGGCAGGGTGGCGTCGACATTGGCCGCCACCCACAGCGCGCCGGCCCGAATGGCCAGCGCCGCCTCGGCGAGGATGGCCCACCCGGTTTCCGGAGAGTGGCCTTGGACCACGCCGTCCGGCTTGTCGTCATAGCTGCGCACCGGCCGCAGGCCGACGGCCGTGATCTCGGCGGCCAGCGCCTCGGTGCCGACGACCAGCACCCGAGACCCGGGCTCCAGCTGGTCGGCCAGGACGTGGGCGGCGCTTTGCGCGCTGGTGACGACATCCTCAGCGGTCGCCGGGAGGCCGATATCGTGCAGATGGCCGGCGACCTGGCCCGCGCTGCGCGACGCATTATTGGTGACGAATAGTTTTCTGCCCGCGGCCTTTTCCAGCGATTCGGCCGCGCCGTCGGTCAGCTCATGACCGCGGAACACCGTCCCGTCCAAGTCGAGAAGCAGGCAATCATATTCCTGCGCAAGCGTTCCCACGTCAGCCGAGCTCGCTCACTCGGTCCTCGGCATCGGTGACACCCTCGACATCTGCGGCGGCGGCATGCAGAAACCATTGCAACGCTTCATCCCCGCGCTCGAGCGCCAGCAGGGTGTCTGCGTACGCGTAGAACAGCCGGGCCGCGATCGTGCCGGTGCGGGTCGGGTCCGGTTGCGGGGTGGACAGGACGGTGAGAGCCTGCTCGAGCTGACCGAGGTCCGCGCGCGCACCCGCGGTGACGATGCGCATCTCGTCGGCCTCGTCGCCGGTGAGCTTGGCCGCCTCGGGCCCGCGCGCCAGCTCGAGCGCCCGTTCCGGCCGACCGAGGCCGCGTTCGCAGTCTGCTATCAACGGAAGCAGCGGTGACTTGCTGCCCATCCTGCGCGCCGCCCGCAGCTCTGAGATGGCCTGCGACCAGTCACCGCACTGGTAGGCCGCGATCCCGACGGCTTCCCGCACGGCAGCGATGCGGCCGGAGCGCGCCCGCGCGGCGCGGGCATGGCTGAGGGCAGCCTCGGGGTCTTCGTCGATCAGCTCCCCTGCTGCGACCAAATGGCGGGCCACGGCGTCGGCGTTGGCACGGTCCAAAGTGCTGAGTTCGCGGCGCACTTCGGGCGCCAGCTGTTTTGCTTCGATCTCGGGCGGGATCCGGGGCCCCCGCTGGTCGTCTTCGTTGACTCCATGCTGGGACTGGGCCCTGCGAGCGCGACCGGGGCCCGAAGCGGAAGCCTGGGGGCGTGGCGGTCGCTTCGGTCGTCGTGCCCCGTCGCCGTGCGTGTCGTCGCCCACTCGTACCCTTCACCCCGAATTGCATTAGTACCTGCCGACAAAGGATACGGGCTGTGCGCTGCAACGCTGATTCTGCGTACAACCCATGGCAACCCGCGGATGCTTGGGCGGGCTGGTCGAACGCTCCAATCACCCCTCAAAGCAGCTAGAACAGCTGACGCACACTGCGATTCGTTCGCAACCCAAGGGTTAGGTGTGGCGGGCTGCTTCTTGGACGAGCTGCACGCGGGACGTCAGCCCGAGTTTGGTGTAGACGTGCGCCAGGTGGGCGTGCACGGTCCGCGGTGAAACGAAGAGTCGCGCGGCGATGTCCTTGTTGGGCAGTCCATCGCACACCAATCGCACGACCTCGCGCTCGGCCGGTGTCAGCGACTCCCAACCGGTGTTCGGGCGTTTGCGTTCACCGCGACCGCGCTGCGCGTAGGCGATCGCTTCCTCGATGGACAACGCCGCGCCCTCGGTCCAGGCGGCGTCAAACTCATTTTCGCCCATAGACTCTCGCAGCATTGCCACCGAAACCTGGTAGTCGGCATCGTAAACCTTGAACCGCGCCATGCCCGTGCGTTGCCGGATGGCGTCTGCAGCACCGAAGAGCCGCGCTGCTTGTTGATGGTCGGTGTCGCCAGCCAGAACGGCGACGCATTCGAGGGTGTCCGAAACACCCAGGTACGCCTGAACTTCGACGGCACGTGCCAGGGCGTCATGAGCATCCCGCTCCGCCCGCTCGGCATCCCCCTGCGCCATCGCCACCCGGGAGCGCGCGGTGAACGCCACCATCTGGTGCCAGCCCGAGGCCGTTGAGACGGCGTCGTCGGCCCAGCGACGGGCGGCGTCCAGGTCCCCCACGGCCAATGCGGCCTGCGCGTTATAGGCCCGCTGCACCACCGCGTTTCCCGGCGTTTCACTCAGGTACTGCCAGGCCGCGTCACAGGCCTCTTGTGCCGTCTGGCCATCACCGGCCGCCAGGGCCGCGACCCCCAACGCCGAGTGGCCAAGGCCCGCAATGAACCCGACCAGCTCCGACGCAACCACGAGGGACGCGTCGGCCGCGGACCGAGCCGCGCCGACATCGCCGTGCCACGCCAGCGCGAAACCCTGGCCCGCAAGGCCGTAAGCCGTATAGATCAGATCGTTTTCCGCCTCGGCCTCGTCGTTAATCACGCGGAATTGTGCAGCGGCTCCGGTCGGATCACCCTGGTTTAGCTGTGCCATTGCGAGCCAGTAGCGACACTGGCGCGAGTCAAGCCGATCACCGATCGTGTCGGCGAGATCGCGTCCTTCCTCGGCGGCCACGCGCGTTGCGACCGGGTCACCAGTGGCGAACGCTGCGTATGCCTGCCAGGCAAGGATCTGGCTGAGCCGCCACGGGTCGCCTAGTGCCCTGGCGAGACCGAGCGCCTCCGTGAAGTACGGTTCCGCTTCCTCAGCATTTTGCACGGCAACAAAGCCATAAGCATTCAGTGCGCGGGCCAGCAGGGCCGGATCATCGAGTTCGCGCGCCAGCGCCATGGCCTCATCGGCCTGATCCTTGACGTCGGTAACGCCCATCCACGCGGAAAGTAGCGCTTTGTCGGCGAGTGCCCGCGCACGTGCCGGGCCCGCCGCGTCTGGATCATGCCCGCCCAGATCGCCGAGGGCAGCGTCGAACCAGGCAGACCCCTCCCGGATGCGGCCCCGTGCGAGCCATAGTGGCTGCAGTGATGATGCCAGTGTTAACGCCTGCTCGATGTCGGAATTGTCCAGGCTCCACCCGAATGCGCTGCGCAGGTTGTCGATTTCAAGATCGGCCTGTTGGAGGCGCTGCTCATAATTGCTCCCAGCCGGTGCGTCGAGCGGAGCCGCCATCGAGTTGTAGTACTCGCGATGCCGTGACCGGACGGCATCGGCCTCGCCGGATTCGCCGAGTTTTTCGAGCGCGTACTGACGCACCGTTTCCAGCAGCCGGTATCGCGTTGTCCCGCCTGTGTTTTCGGCGACCACCAACGACTTGTCGACAAGTAAGCTGAGCTGGTCCAATACCTGGTACCGCTGCACTCCGTCGGCGCCGGTGACTGACTGGGCGGCATCGAAGTCGAATCCGCCCAGGAACACGGCCAGCCGACGGAACAGGATGCGCTCGGTGTCGGTCAGCAACGCGTGCGACCAATCCACGGAGGCGCGCAAGGTCTGCTGCCTCCGGACGGCTGTGCGGGAACCACCCGTGAGCAGCCGGAAGCGATCATGCAGGCTGTCGACGATCTCGGTCAGCGACAGCGCGCGCACCCGCGCGGCGGCGAGTTCGATCGCCAGTGGCATCCCGTCCAGGCGCCGGCAGATCTCCGCGACGGCGGCGGCGTTGTCGTCGGCGATAGCGAAGTCGGTCTTGGCCAGTCGGGCCCGGTCGGCGAACAACTCGATGGCGTCGTCGGCAAGCGCCAGCGAGGGCACCTGCCACGTCGCTTCACCCGTCACGCCTAGCGGCTCGCGGCTTGTTGCCAGCACTGTCAACGTCGGCGCGCCACCAAGCAGTCCGGCAACCAACCCTGCGCTTGCCTCGAGCAGGTGCTCACAGTTGTCCAGCACCAACAGCATCTGGCGGTCACGCAGGTGCCGCAACAGCGTGTCCAACGTGGAGCGACCCGGTTGATCGGGCAGCCCCAACGCGCGGGCCGCCGTGACCGCCACAACGTCGGGATGGGTGATCGGCGCCAAATCCACATAACAGACCCCATCGCCGAACTCTCCGGCCAGATCTGCGGCGACGTGCACGGCCAGGCGCGTCTTGCCCGCCCCGCCAGCTCCGGTCAGGGTGACCAAGCGGTTTGCCCCCAACACATCACGCAGACTCTTGATTTCAACCTGGCGCCCAATGAAGTTCGTAAGCTCGACCGGGAGATTATGGGAGACAACCGCTTTAGCCGTACGCAGAGCCGGGAACTCGTTGCGCAGATCCGGGTGACACAGCTGCACCACCCGCTCGGGACGGGGCAGATCGCGCAACGGGTGGGCGCCCAGGTCTGTCAGCGACACATCGGGTGGAAGTTGATCGACCACGAGCAACTCGGTCACAGCGGACAACACGGTCTGCCCGCCATGGCCGAGGTCGCGCAGCCGGGCCGTGCGGTTGATCGTCGGGCCGATGTAATTGCCTTCATCGCGCAGCCGCACCTCGCCGCTATGGATCCCGATGCGCAACCGGATCGGCGCCAACGGCGCCCGCTGCAAATCGAGCGCGGAGGCCACCGCGTCGGACGCGCGAGCGAACGCGATCACGAAGCTGTCACCCTCACCCTGCTCGACCGGGCGAACCCCAGCATGGGCGGCGACGACATCCGACAACACCTGATCCAAGCGCGCCACAGCAACGGCCATCACGTCCGGCTGGGTTTCCCACAAGCGCGTCGAGCCCTCGACGTCAGCCAGCAGCAACGTCACCGTTCCGGTCGGCAACTCGCTCACACCCACGTCGCTCCAGTCAGTTTCGCTCATGCTAGCCAGCATGCGGTGACGCAGATCGCAGAACATCAGCAAAATCGCTAATAGTGCTCGGGC
>Ga0209139_10000475_pt1 | contig 13934 bp, 15 predicted proteins | sample BogFormECP14_OM3_FD_188246 | JGI IMG/M metagenome (GOLD analysis project Ga0209139, IMG submission 188246) | Bog forest soil microbial communities from Calvert Island, British Columbia, Canada - ECP14_OM3 (SPAdes) (version 2) | ecosystem: Environmental > Aquatic > Freshwater > Wetlands > Bog ...
GATGGCGGGCGCGGGCGTGGGCGTGGGCGTGGGCGTGGGCGTGGGCGTGGGCGATTTGATCGTGTTTCTGCGCATCGCGCTCCTCAACTTGGCGGACATGGTGCTGCGCATCTATCTGTTCGCGATGTTGTTGTACTGGCTGACCGGCTTCATATCGACCGGCGGCTATGGTCCGGGGCTGCGCCTGCTCGCGCAACTGTGCGAGCCGATCTTGAAACGCGTGCGCCGGATCATTCCCCCCATCGGACAAATTGATTTTTCCTTCCTCTGGGTGTCGATTGCGATCGGCGCATTGCTTGTGTTACTCCGTTGAACATCGCCTCGTACATGCCTGATATCACAGTGAACGAAGCAACTGGTCGCGACGGAATTGGGCGCTCGTTGGCGCGGAAACACTGGAAAACCAGTTAAAATCGCATCTGCGATAAAAATATTTTTTTTCGTTTGCGCTAAACATCGGCTTTTTTCTATGTTATTTTCGGCGCCGAGTTGAAATTGTGCGAATTTTAAAAGCCCTTGTTGGGCAATTACTGTCCGCGTTCGCAAACATAAGTAGGAGATTTAATATGGCGAAAAAGAATGCAGCACCGACCAAGTCTGAAATTCTCGCTACCATTTCGAAGGAAACAGAGCTCTCTAAGAAGCAGGTCGGAGCCGTGTTTGACTCGCTTGGCGGCACGATAAAGAAGAGTCTGCGCAGCCACGGCCTGTTCACCTTGCCCGGTCTTCTGAAGATGAAAGTCGTGAAGAAGCCGGCCACCAAGGCGCGCGAGGGCATTAATCCCTTCAACGGCGAAAAGATGATGTTCAAAGCGAAGCCGGCGAGCAAGAAAGTGCGCATTGCCGCGCTGAAGACGCTCAAGGAATTCGTGAACTGATCTTTGTCAAAGGCTCAAGGAGCGGCTGAGGGGGCTCAGTCGCTCCGGATCGCACTATTCACGGCATTGCGCAGTTCTTGCAGGTGGCCGTGGAAAAAGTGGCCCACCCCGGGAAGAACGACCAGGCGCGGCGCGGGATTCAAGCCCGCGGCCCAGGCAATGACGGTCTTCGGGTTCACAACGTCGTCGGCATCTCCCTGCACTATGAGCCAGGGACAATCCGGCGTGGCGGTTATCTTGGCATCGAACATCTCGATGGCGGGTGCAACTGTGATCAGGCGCGCCGTCGTTCGCTGCAATGCCAGGCGCAGCGCCACGTACCCGCCGAACGAGAATCCCGCAATGATCAGCGTCTTACCGGGCCAGCGCAGTTCGCCCCAGGAAGCAGCTGCGGCGGCGTCCGCAATCTCTCCGACGCCCTGGTCGTATGCCCCGGCGCTTGCTCCCACGCCGCGAAAGTTGAAACGCACAGTGGCCACACCCGCATCACGCAAAGCCCGCGCCAGCGTCGTCACGACCTTGTTCTCCATCGTGCCGCCATACAACGGATGCGGATGGCAAATCACCGCGTAACTTGGGCCGCCGGAATCACCGGGGTCCTCGACGATCGCCTCCAGAACGCCTGCGGGACCTGCTATGCGAAGATGTTCATTCAATCGCAATCAGATCGATATCGAAGACCAAGGTCGCGCCCGGAGGGATGAGGCCGTCGCCCGCACCGTTATCGCCGTAGGCAAGATCCGGGGGAATGATCAGCCGGCGACTCTCGCCGATCTTCATTCCGGCAACGCCCTGATCCCAACCCTTGATGACCGATCCTGTGCCAAGCGGAAATTTGAACGCCTGACCGCTGTTGCGCGAACTGTCAAATTGCTTGCCCTTGTTCTCGGTTGCCGACGCCTCGTACAACCACCCGGTGTACTGGACAACCGCAACTTGCCCGCCGGCCACCGTGGCTCCCGTACCGGGCTTGAGCGTCAGCGACTGCAGCGCGGTTACCGCGCTGCTCTGTGCTGGCGCGGCATTGCCGGTCGGTGCAGGCGGCGCTTCGGGCTTGCCGCTGCAAGCTGCGAGCAGCACGAGGATTACGAGGGGACCAATCTTTGAGATGCTTATGGATGCCATGGCCGGCATCTTAAATGATTTTAGCGTTGCTGTTTCAACCAGCGGCGCGCAGCAACGCGGCGCACACAGCGCAGGCTGCTGCGAGATTGCCGGCGACGCTCAATCCGCTGAAGCCCATCGCATATAGGCGCAGCGTACTGACGGCATCGTCTACCTCGTCAACCGCTTGTAACATCCACTCCATTCGCGGCCAGTCTAAGCGGCGGCCCAAGCTGCAACCGTGAGTGCCATCACACCCTCGAAATGGTGATCGGCCCGCCGCGGCCAGCGGCTTGCTATGGCGACGGTGGCTGCGTAGGCTCTACGTACATGCAGCGCATTCTCGTCCTGAATCCCAAAGGCGGTTCGGGTAAAACGACGATAGCCACCAATCTCGCCAGCTATTTCGCGAGCCAGAGCGACCGTCCGCTGTTGTCGGATAGCGACCCACAGGCCTCCAGCACCCGCTGGCTGAAGAAACGCAAACCCGATCAGGCATTCATACATGGCGTCGCGGCATTCGAGCGCAACTCGCGCATGACCCGCGCCTGGCAGATGCGCATTCCGCCCGATGCAGCCCATGTCGTGGTGGATACGCCTGCCGCTGTGCTCGCACAGGATATGCCCGACATGACCAAGAACGCCGACGCGATCATCGTGCCGGTGCTGCCTTCCGACATCGATATTCACGCCTGCTCGAAATGCATCGCCGACTTGTTGCTGATCGCCAAGGTGCGCCGCGACGAATATCGCATCGGTGTGGTGGCCAATCGGGTCAGGCGCAATACCGTGATTTACCAGTCCCTGATGCGTTTTCTCGAGAGTTTGCGGATTCCGGTGATCGCCACCCTGCGCGATTCGCAAAACTACGTGCGCGCCGCCGAACAGGGCGTGGGTGTGCACGAGATGAAGCGCTATGCGGTGGAACAGGACCTTGCGGATTGGGAACCGCTGCTGGCTTGGCTCAAGGCCAAGGAGGGTGTGCGCCCGAGTGAAGGCATCAATCCATTGCCCGAGACCGCTTGATCATCCTTGATGCTGGGGCGATTTGGGCTTATTTCTTCTCGTCGAAATTACCCCGGGCTTTTTCCGCCCAGTTCTTGTAGCTATGCCAATTGTAGAGACTGTTGGTGATCGCCGAGTGGCGGCCGCCAGGTTTACCGGTGGCCCCTTCGGCGCGCGGCGCCCGTCGGTCCACCCCGGTGTATCGAGTTTGATTTTTGACGTCGCTCATCTCGTGTGCCTCTTTCGCTGTGAAGGACAGTAAGTGTCGCGGTCGCTCTTAGGCAGGAACTGTGTCACGGCGAGCCGGCGCTGTCGTGTAACGGCGACAACATTGCGATGCGCATCTCACAGAGCGACGCGGTAAGTTAAATGGACTTATTCGGAAGCGTTGCGCCAGGCGTCGAACAGAGGCTTGAGCTCCTCGAGCGACGATTCCAGCGCGGCAGGCAACAAGGTCGTATAGGAATCGAGCAGGGCTATTGCATTGCGCGCAGGATCGGTTCGCGTTGCCGCGCCCAAGCGACGCGCCATATCGCGATTCACCGCGTGCAGATTTTCATACAGCTTCTCGAGCGTCGCGAATCCACCAGCCGCGCCCGCGCCCACCAATTCGCGCGCCAGCAGGAACATGCACACGCTTCGATATACTGTTTCGGCCTCGCTGGCGAAGGGCAGATGGAACCGCGCCATGGGGCGCAGCCGGTCGGTCCAAGGACAGCCGGAGGTCGCCATGATCAATCCAAGCACCGAACTCATCGCTTGTTGCGCGCTCAATTCCGCATGAATCGTGCGTTCCGCCTGAATCACCGTCACACCGACGGTGTCGAACGAAACCAATGCTTTGAGCGACTCGACCGCCGGCGCCATGTGCAATGCAGCGGGACAATGCGGATGATCGGCCGCGTTCAACGGGCAATTCGCGCATTGGCTGAACTTCAATTCGGTCCAAAACGGAGGATTGGCAGGCGCCGCATTGGCCAAGCGGAAGTCGGCGGCATTGAAGTTAAGATCCAGAAGTTTTTGCGAGCCGTCCGGCAAGTCGAAGCGATAGCGAATGCGCAGCGGCCGCGTCATGCCACTAATCGGTAGCACGGTTTGTATTCGGCGCCGGTGACCTTCATTCGCCCCTGAGCTACGAATGAGCGCAGCAGCTTGTCCAGCGGCTCCATGATCGAGGCTTCGCCGGCAAGTTCGTAGGGACCAAACTGCTCGATTGCCTCGACGCCATATTCCTTGATGTTGCCGGCGACGATTCCGGAAAAAGCACGCCGCAAATCGGCGGCGCGTTCATGCACCGGCTGATCCTCCGACAGGCGCAGCGCGCGCATCGAGGCATGGGTGACCTCGAACGGACGTTGGAACTCCAGCGGGATCTTCAGCAGCCAGTTGAAGCCGTAGGAATCGCTGGCCTGGCGCCGATAGTCGCGAACTTCGGCCAATCCCTGCACCATGGCGCGCGCCACGCCGGCGGGATCATCGATGATGACCTTGTAGCGCGATTGCGCAAAACGGCCGAGCGTCGCGCCGATGAAGCGGTGAATCTGCTCGAAGTACTCGGCGCTGTCGCCGGGCCCCGTAAATACCACCGGGAACGGCAGCGCCTGATTGGCGGGATCGAGCAATATCCCGAGCAGATATAGGATCTCTTCGGCGGTGCCGGCGCCGCCCGGGAAAATCACGATGCCATGGCCGAGGCGCACAAAAGCTTCCAGGCGCTTTTCGATGTCCGGCATGATGACCAATTGGCTGACGATCGGGTTGGGCGGCTCGGCGGCGATGATGCCTGGTTCGGTGATGCCGAGGTAGCGCCCATCCTTGATGCGCTGCTTCGAGTGACCGATCGTCGCCCCCTTCATTGGGCCCTTCATGGCGCCCGGTCCGCAGCCTGTGCACACATCCAAGCTGCGCAGCCCGAGTTCGTAGCCCACTTTTTTGGTGTAGTCGTACTCGAAGCGCCGAATGGAATGACCGCCCCAGCAAACCACCAGATTCGGCCGCACCTGCAATTCCAAGACGCGGGCATTTCGCAGGATGTGGAATACCGCATTGGTTATGCTGGCGGAGGAATTCAGGTCGAAGCGCCCGCTTTCCATGATTTCGTTGGAGATGAACACCACGTCGCGCAGCACCGCAAACAGGTGATCCTTCAAGCCCCTGATCATCACGCCGTCGACGAAGGCCGCCGCCGGCGCATTCTTGATTTCGAGCTTGATGCCCCACGCCTGCGGCACGATGCGCAAGTCGAAGTCACGGTACTTCTCGAATATCAATCGCGCATCGTCGATTTCACTGCCGGAATTGAGCACGGCAAGCGCGCACTTGCGAAACAAGGAATACAAACCACCCTGGCCGGAATCCAGAAGTTTGGCGATTTCCTGCTGCGACAGATGCTCCAAGCTGCCTTTGGGGGCGACCCGCGCATCGACCATCTCAGAGGATAGGATCGAGGTTTCCACGCAGTTCCTGATTTTATGGGTAAATATCGATCGGAATATTATCCTGCGTACGCATCCATACTTCGACCATGTCGGAGTTCGACAGCGCGATGCAGCCATCGGTCCAGTCGTTCGACTCATAGTACGTCGACCGATGTTTGGGCGCGTTCGGATATCCGTGGATCATGATTGCGCCCCCGGGAGACCAGCCATTTTTGTGCGCGCGCTGCTCATCCTCTTTGTTGGGGTAGGAGACTTGCAGGGCGAGAAAGAATTCGCTGCGGGAATTGCGCCGCGCCAGGAAGTAGCGGCCTTCCGGGGTCCTGAAATCCCGCTCGCGTTCCTTTTGTCCTACAGGGCTCAAGCCCAGCGCCACCTTATACTCGCCGAGCAGATGGCTGCCGCTGTACAAATACAATTTGTGCTCCGCTTTGTGCACGACGATTCGATCGGCGACGGCGATGTCTTCGGCGCAGGATACCTGCGGGGCCGTCGCGCAGATCGCCAAAACCACGAGCAGTGACAGAGTTTTTGCTGAAATTGGGCCAATTCGCGTGAACATCGCTGCAAGTATACCAAGTAGCTGCAACTCCATAATCGGCTCTAGCTCACGTCCCGGTATACTAAGGGATATGCGCGCGCGCTCGGTTTCCGTCGTTTTAGTCCTCGCATCCGTGGCCAGCTGCGCCTCGCAGTCAGCCACCAAGCCCGTCGAGTACTTGGACCCGCGAACCGCCATGACCGTGGGCTCGCTGAAGCAGCCGATTGAGCTGGTTCCGAGTGTCCACTCGGCGGGGATTGTAATTTTTGGCAAGCGCACGAGTTTTGCGTATTTAGGGCCCGTGGAGTGGGATCGAAGCGGCTCCTATGCGTACGGATTGTGGATACATGTAGCGCCGGGAAATGATCGGCCCATGGCGGATATTCGCGCCCCAGCGTCGCTCACGCTGGTCCTCGACGGCGGCCCACAGGTTCTGCAGCCGATCGATGCGCCCCCGCTGGGGCAGGGCGCCTACCAGCCGGTTGCCTCATGGGGACAAACGGCCTATTTCGAACTCACCGTGCAGATGCTCAAGCTGATGGCGGCCAGCGAAAAGCTGCAACTCGATGTTCGCGCCGCGGATGGCTCGAGCGTGAGCTTTGTTCCTTCCGTCGACACGCGCCCGGCCTTGAGCGACTACCTTCGCGCCCGCGGCATCACTGACGATTGATGGCTTCGACCCGTGGCAGCGCTATCGTCGTCCCCGGGCGAACATCGCTGAAGTCCACGCCGGGATTGTATTCGGCCACCAGCCAAACCGGCAGCTCCGGGCGCTGCTGGGCGATGATCCACAGCGATTCCCCGCGCTTCACCGTGTAATTTTCCGTGCCGGAAATCCTATGGGTGGCAAAAAAGGCATCCTGCAGCTGCCGGTGATAGTCGCGCCGCGTCGCTTCAAATTGCGCCGCGCTCACCTTTGACAGATCGAGTTTGACTTTGTGGCCGAGCGTCACCATTGCGTTCTTGCGCAGCCGGTTCAAGCTAAGCAGGGTCCGCGCACTGACCTTCGACCAATCAGCGTAATGCCCGAGGGTTTCCGCTGCTTGCACCACCACGGTATTATCCGCACCGACACTGTAGTCGGTGGTGTCCTGGCTGCCGGTCGGGGCAGCGGCCGGCAATAACGCCGTGCTGCCGGCCTGCCGTTCCGAGACCGGTTCGTTCGGCGGCGGCGGCAGACTCGCGATCAGGGTTTCGATCGGAGCTTCCGGCGGCAAATTAGGCAATACGGTCGGCGCTGCCGTTGCGGACGCGTCGGCGACGGCTGACGCTGCGGGCGACGCCGGCGACTCGGCTGCGGCGGGCGGCTCAGCCGCTGCGGACAGCGCGCCGGCGATCTCGGCACGCGACGCCGGCATGGGTATGCGCACGACGTCGCCGCGCGCCAACTGATGCGTATTGCTCCACTTATTCGCCGCGAGCAGCCGGGTGACGGTTACGCCGCTGGCGGTGGCGACGCTTGCCAGCGTCTCGCCGCGTCGCGCACGATGCATGCCGTCGTTCCTCTGTACGACGTAGCGCTGCGTCGCGGGCAACCGCGCCCAGGCAGCGGCAATCTCGGCCTGCTGCGGCGTGCCCGGCAGCCGCAGCCTATAACCGCGCGGCACGAAACGCTGCTGATTCCAAATCGGCGGCCGTAGTGCCGGATTCAACACATGCAGCGCGCCGATATCGGCCTTGAACGCCTTCGCCAACGCATCGACGGGAATGTAGTCGGGCAGCACCACCAGGGTGCTGGTGGCGTCGGGGAGGTGCGTCAGCGGCCCGAAATATTTTTCGGCATTCCGGTCGACCTCGAGCGCCGCCAGAAACGCGACGTAGAAATTTCGCGAGGCGAAGCCGAATGTCGATCCTTGATAGCGCTTGACGATCACGGCGATGTTGTCGGTCGCCAATTCGTCTTGCGCGCGCCGCAAACCGGCCGGTCCGTGATTGTAGGCGGTGACGGCCAGCGGCCAGGTGCCGAGCAATCGGTAGTTATAGAGCATCAAATTGGCCGCCGCCTCGGTGGCGCTATAAGGATCCAAGCGTTCATCGACCACACCGTCGACGCGCATGTAGCGCCTCGCGGTGGAAGGCATGAACTGCCACAGACCGGCGGCACCTACCCGGGAATACGCCGCCGGATTGAAGGACGATTCCACGTGAGGCAGTGCGCCAATTTCTGCGGGCACGCCGCGCTCCGCGAGAACCCGCGAGATGTTTGCCTCATAGGCCTGCGCGCGAATCAGTCCCTCGTGGAAGCGATCGGCCTGCCCGAGTTGAAAACGAATGCGCGCAATGGCATCTCGAAATTGCGCCGGCGTGGGTTTCTCGCCAAAGGCGTGCAGGATGCGCCGCTCGTGCGCGGTCAGGTTTTCCGTGCCACCGGCAGCGAAACGTTTCAGCAGGTCCGCGTAGCGAGCCTTGCTCTGCGCCACGCGGCGCTCGCGCTGCGCCGGCGAATCCGCCGGATCGAAACGCAGCACTTCGTAAACCAGCCCGAGATTCCAGTCATCGTGCAGCAATCCTTGATCGGTGGTGACCTCGGTGTACACCCGAATCCAAAAGCGCACGTCTGTTTCTAGCTCTGGAGGGTGAACGAAGGGATCGGCTGTTGCGGCGCCGCTGGCCATCGAACTGAATAGCGGCGCGAGCAGCAGCGCACACAGCGCCGCTCGAAACTTAAGAAAATTCAAGGGCCTCGGCATAGGCCGACACCATACGCGAAATCCACAGCAGCATTGCCCCTGGGCTTGTAAGATCACAGCCTAAGCAAATAAAAATGCGCGCGAGCATCGCGCAAGGAGTTATCAAATGACAATCGGCTTTTCGGCGGCATCTTCAGCGTCCGGCGTCTCGCACTCTTGGCACGCGATGGCCGCGAAGGTTCAATTTGCGTGCGCAGCCGTGCTGCTTGCCTGCCACAGTCTGGCCGCGGCACCCGCGGCGCCGGCGGCGCCCCAGCTGCCCGCCATTACAGAAAACTCGTTTCGCTGCGTCACGCAGATGACGCAGGTGCGGCACTACTACGTGGACAACCTGGCCGGAAATCTTGCGGGCACCGTTCACGCCGCGGAATCGACCAGCGGCGAACCCTATCCGGTCGGTTCCGTGCTACAGCTCGTGCCCACCGAGGTGATGGTGAAGCGCGAGAAGGGCTTCAATGCGGCCACGCACGACTGGGAGTTCTTCGAGCTCGACGTATCCGCGGATGGTACGAAGATACGCACGCGCGGATTTGCCGAGGTCGTCAACCGCTTCGGCGGCAATTGCTTCGCATGCCATATCAAGGCCCAGTCGCAGTGGGACCTGATCTGCGACAACAGCCACGGCTGCGATCCGATTCCACTGACGCGGGCGATGACCGGTGCGCTGGCGCGTACCGACCCGAGGTGCAAAAATTCAGGCCCGCCCAGCCCGGAAGACGCGGCGGCGCTCGCGCAGCTCGGCGCGCTGATGAAGGCGGGTGCGGCCGGCGCGGCCAAGAAATAACCAGGGGCGGCAGCGGACTAGCCTGCGCCGCTCGCGGTCGCGCTTTTGGCGGGTCGGAACACCAGGGCAAAGACCAGAAAAACGCTCACTGCTGCGGTCGCGGGGATCAGCCAGATTGCGTGCCAATCGTGCCGTATCTCGAGGCATGAGTGCAGCGCTGCGGCGGCGGCGCTGCACTCCGGATTTTGCATGGCGTAGCGATTCACGACGGCGCCCGATATGAACGCGCCGACGAAGTACCCCAGACCATTGGTCACGAAATTGATCAGCCCCTGCGCGGCGGCGCGTATTTTCTCGCCGGCACGCTGATCCGTGTATACCTGTCCGCTCACAAAGAAAAAATCGTAGCAGACGCCGTGCAGCAGGATGCCCGCGTAGATCAGCGGCATGGCGCTTCCCGCATTGCCGTTGGCGAAGGCGAAATACCTCAAGGCCCACGCCAGCATGCCGACCAGCATGATGACCTTGATGCCGAATTTACGCAGCGCAATCGCGAGGATCAGCATGAATGCAACTTCGGAGACCTGCCCGAAGGTTTGAATGAATGCCGCCTCCGGCACGTTGATTTCGTTGAGAAACGGATTGGCGAAGGTGTAGTAGAACTGCAGCGGAATGCACAGCAGGAATGAGCCGATCACAAAGATCAGGAAGTCGCTTTTCTTCAGCAACTGCAGCGCATCCAGTCCCAGCGCATCGCGCAGAATGAACGGCGCGTTGGCCGTCTTTGGCGGCGTGCGAGGCAGAAAAAGCGAATACGCCGCCATCAAGACCGACGCACCGGAGGCGATCTGCAGCGGCAAAACCAGCGCATCGGCGTGCAGCATTTTACCGACGAGGATGCCAGCGGCTATCCAGCCTATCGTGCCCAGCACCCGCAGGTAGGGAAAATTGCTGGATTCCTTGAGGTGATGGAAGGCTATGGAATTCGTCAGCGACAGCGTCGGCATGTAGCACAGGGCATACAGAATGAGCAGCGGATAGAACTTTACGAAAGCAGTCTGGCTGGACACCGTCCACATAAGGGCGGCGCCGATGAGGTGCAGCGCCGCCAGCAGTTTTTCGCTGGCGAACCAGCGATCGGCGACGATTCCGATGAAGAACGGCGACAACAGCGCGCCGATGGCGGTCGCGCCATAGGCGAGGCCGATCTGCGAATCGCTGAAATGCAGGGTGTGCCCGAGGTAGGTGCCCATGGTCACGAACCACACGCCCCAGATGAAGTACTGCAGGAACATCATCAGCGCCAGACGCGCCTGCGTCATGGAAGCTCGCGGATTCGGATGCGGCGCAACGCCAGGGCGCCGGAATGGTCCCCTTGAATCCCGACGAAGCCTGTCTTCGCCAATCCGTAGTTCGGGTACTTGGAGAATTTGCTGGCGGCAACCTTGGCCTTCCAGTCGGGGCTCTCCAAATCGTACGCCACGACCAGCTGCCCATTCATCCAGTGCTCGACGTGCGTGCCGGCGACGACGATGCGCGCCGTGTTCCATTCGCCAAATGGCTTGACGACGCCCACCGGAGCGGCGTAAAGCGCGTACGCGGAACCCGCGGCGGTGAGACGATTGCGGCCGTCGGGCGCATTCTGGTCGTCGAGAAGTTGATATTCAGGCGCGCTCCAGTAGATATGATCGTATTCGCGGGTGCCACGGTAGAAAATTCCGCTGTTGCCCGCCTTGCCGATTTTCCATTCGAGCTCAAGCTCGAAGTTGCCGAATTGCTCGCGAGTCACCAGGTCATCGACACTGCCCTCCTTCGCGAGCGTGCCGTCCACTACATGCCAGCCGTCGGGCATCCCTTCCGAGCGCCAGCCGCGAAAACTGTCGTTCATAGTGCCGTCGAACAGGACGCGCCATTTCGCCGCGGGCGCCGGGGCTTCAGCGCCGGCGGCCTCGGCCGACCACGCCGCCGCGGCCACGGCGGCGGCAATGGAGAGGAGCGCGATCATGGTTGTTCTATTGTGCATGCTCAGTCCTTCGCCTTATGCCGGCGGTTTCCAAGTGCCGCGCGCCACCGCGGGCACGAACGTGTCGAGATCGGGGGGCGGATAGTCGAGCGTCCTGCCCTGTTCGGCGCTTTGATACGCGGCCATCAGCAGTTTGACAACTTCGAGGCCATCCTCGAAGTTGAGCCGCGGGGTTTCCTTGCCGAGAAAAGCCCGCACGAAATGGCGATCCTCATTTGTATAGCCGTAAGCGGCGGCCTCGTCGGCGACCACCGGCATTAATCCCACTTCCGCATTCTGCTTCTCGATCAGATCCTCGCCGGCGGCGCCGCGAACCTCGCGCGAAAAGAATAGCTTCAGCCCGCTGTCCAATGTATTCCACGACATCGAGTATTCCGGCCCCAGCAATTCCGCCGACAGGCGCAGTCCAGCACCGACGAAGCTCCACGAAGCCGAGGCTTCGCCTATCAACCTCTGGCCGGCGTCGCTCTCGAATTCGACCATCAGGCTCGCAAAATCCTCGGAGGGGTGTTTGGCGTAGTCAACCTCACTGCCAAAGGTCTCGGTGAGACGGCTCACATACGGCGGACGGGTCCATTTGAGGCTGGCAATGTGCGCCGTAATCCGCCGCGGACGCACCGAGGAGCGCGGTGCGCCGGGCTGGGTGAGCAAGTGCTTCACCAGGAGCACCGAGTGGCACATCATATCGTTTAGCACGCCGCCACCCTGCAAGTCGCCGCGCCAGAACCATGGAGCATGCGGCCCGCTATGCTCTTCCGAAGCGCGCGCAAGATACGGCCGGCCGGTGCTCGCGGCGCCGCGCGCCCATATTCTCGATCGTCCGGCTTCGATCTGCGGCGCGAAAACCTGATTCTCGAGATAGCCATGCTCAAGGCCGGCGCGCTCGACCAGCGCGAGCATGCGCTTGGCTTCCGCGACGTTGCGCGCCAGCGGCTTTTCGCAGGCGACCCCAAGCAGCGTGCCGCGGCCGCCCTCGATGGCGTGGACAATTTGTTCTAGATTCTCGAGGCGCGCATGGTTGGGTCCGGTAAGCCATAGCGCATCGATCAACGGATCCGCCACCATATCCTGAATCGACGCGTACGGCTTTGCGGCGCCGATGTCGAGTTGGCGCGCCAGAGCGGCCGCCGACCTTGCATGCTCGGCGTTGGGGCTCCACACACCACGCACCTCGGCGTCGCGCACGGCCTGAAAGCCCTGCATATGAAAGCGCGCATTGAAGCCGCTGCCGACGAATCCCACGCCGAGGCGATCGGGCACTTGTTTTGCCATGGGGCTGCTGCTCATGAGGATGACGGATTCAGACCGACTTTGCGAAGCACCTCGGCGGGCGGGCCGCTGAACTTCAGGAGCGGTACATTCCCTATATAACCCAGGTCCTTTCGGCCTTGAGGACTCGTATAGAAGCCGCCGGCGGTCAAGTCGCGAACCCTCGCAAAAAATTTCGCCGCTGCGGCAAATTGCGGCCGGGCGCTCTTTTCGCAGCAGACGTCATCGCAGATCGCGTGCTGGTTGGACTCGTCGAGGTCGGCAAAATGCTTGGCAAAGCGCCGCGACGCTTCCGCGTCCATCCACAGCAAGCCCTCCAGTATCAGCGCGCGATCCTCTTGTTGGTGGGGGTAAGGCGCGCTCACCCACTCGTCCAGAAAGTCGACCACGCCGACGCTCGAGGCGCTTGGGCTGTGGGCGTCCGCGGGTATGATCACATCGCACAGGCCGGCGGCTGTGCGCCGTTGCGCCGCAGTGAGTGTGAGCGGCCATAAGTCGCCCGGATGATAGATCTTGGTGAGATCGGGGTCGGTCCCATATCCTTGCGCCGCCGTCGCGGCCGGCGCTCCCTGGGTGAGCGCGGCGGCTCCATCGGTGAGCGCCGCAGGGACTGCTTCGCCCAGTACGCGCCGCGCCAAGAGCGGCATCGTCGCCGACGCGGCGAGCATCCACTTCAATGTGCGGCGCCGGTCCATCACAGCTCCTTTCTGCGCATCAAATCGAGAATACGGTCGGCCGAGCGCCAAGCCAGCGCCATGATGGTGAGCGTTGGATTCTTATCCGCATTCGAGGCGAACACCGCGCCGTCGCTGAGAAACAGATTTTTCACGTCCCAGGTCTGGCACCATTGATTGGTGACCGACGACTCCTTGCTGCCGCCCATGATGGCGCCGCCGACTTCGTGGATGATGTAGCCGCCCGGCGAGATCGCCTTGGCGCCGTCAAGTGTAGGGCCGTCTTTCACGCGGCCGCCCATGGCCTCTATGATTTCTGCAAACGTTTTCTGCATATGGGCGGCTTGCCGCGTCTCATGCTGCGACCATTGCCAATGAAAGCGCAGCACGGGAATGCCCCACTGATCCACGGCCGAAGGATCGATCTCGCAATAGCAATTCTCGTTGGGAATCATCTCGCCGCGGCCGGCAAAGCCGATGTACGTCCCATATTTCTTTTTGGCCTCGCGCTTAAGCCCGACGCCGTAGCTTTCAAAGTCATCGCAGAGATCGTCGAAGTCGCTCACGCCCGGCATGCCGCGCCCACCGCCG
>Ga0209139_10000477_pt1 | contig 13897 bp, 15 predicted proteins | sample BogFormECP14_OM3_FD_188246 | JGI IMG/M metagenome (GOLD analysis project Ga0209139, IMG submission 188246) | Bog forest soil microbial communities from Calvert Island, British Columbia, Canada - ECP14_OM3 (SPAdes) (version 2) | ecosystem: Environmental > Aquatic > Freshwater > Wetlands > Bog ...
TCGGGGTTTTCCAGACCCTGGCGTCGAAGCGCGCCGTCGGCGGGGCAGGGCTGCCCTTGAAGCGCGTGGCGTAGCGCGGCTGCGCCTGGTCGGCGCTCTTCGGGCGACAGCGAAGCGCTCCAGTCTAAGGGTTCGGGCTGCGGCTCAGTCTGGGTTGCTTCGCTTTGCTCGCAATGACGACGCGCCGCGGCGTCACCGGCCGCCGGCGCGCCCCGCATGATCCAGCGACGTGAACTCGGCGGCGGTCAGCTTTATGTCGGCCGCCGCGATGTTCTCCTCGAGGTGCGCGACCTTCGACGTGCCGGGAATCGGCAGCATGACCGGACTGCGCTGGAGCAGCCACGCGAGAGCGATCTGCCCGGGCGTCGCCTCGTGCGCGTGCGCGATCGCGTCGAGCGCCGAGCCCGGCTTCGCGAGATCGCCGGCGCCGAGCGGGAACCACGGGATGAAGCCGATGCCGTGTTTTTCGCAATAGTCCAGGACGTCCTCGCTGGAGCGGTCGGCGAAATTATAGCGGTTCTGGACCGTCGCGACCTTGAACGCTTTTTGCGCGGCCTCGATCTCCGCGACCGAGACTTCGCTAAGGCCCGCGTAGCGAATCACGCCGGCGCCGATCAGCGACTTGATCGCGCCGAATTGTTCGTCGCGCGGAACCTTCGAATCGATGCGATGCAGTTGCCATAGCCCGATCGTCTCGACGCCGAGGCGGCGCCGGCTCGTGTGCGCCTGCTGGATCAGATATTCCGGCCGCCCGAGCGGAACCCACTGGCTGGGCCCGGTGCGGGCGAGGCCTGCCTTGGTCGCCACCAGAATATCGCCGCCGTAAGGGTGCAGCGCTTCGCGAATCAGCTCCTCGGAAACGTCGGGGCCATACGAATCCGCCGTGTCGACGAAATTGATGCCGAGATCGGGCAGACGCTTTAGCGTGGCGATCGCTTCGGACCGGTCCGCCGGGTCGCCCCAGATGCCACTTCCGGTGATCCGCATCGCGCCGTAGCCCAGCCGATGCACGGCCATCTCGCCGCCGATCTTGAAAATTCCCGATGCCGCCACGCTTGCCATTTCGACCACTCCTCGAGTGCATGGCCCCCATATAGCGAGGGGAATTGGAATCTCCAGCGGCGCCTGCCCTCCGTTACGAATTCTTAACCCAGCGGCCGGCGCACGAGCGCCATCAGGCGCTCTACATGGGCGATAGGCGTTTCCGGCGGAATGCCGTGGCCGAGATTGAAGATATGCGCCCGGCCTTCAAAACCCTCGAGAACGCGCGCGACCGCCTCGTCGAGCGCGCGTCCACCCGCCACGAGCGCGAGCGGATCGAGATTGCCTTGCAACGCCAGTCTCGCAGGCAGCAACGCCGCGGCGGCGCGCGGCTCGACGGCGGTGTCCAGGCCGATCGCCGAGAGGCCGGTCAGACCGGCGAATTTGCCGAGCTGGGTAGCCGCGCCGCGGGGAAAGGCGATGATCGGGATCGCCGGGGACTCGGCGCGCAGCTCGGCGACGATGCGCTGGAGCGGCTTCACGCACCAACGCTCGAATTCGGCGGGAGGCAGCACGCCCGACCAGGAGTCGAATATCTGCACCGCCTCGGCGCCGGCCCCTATCTGGCGCAAGAGGTAGGCGGCGGAAGCCTCGACGAGCCGATCGATCAGCGCCGCGAACAGTTTTGGCTCGCGATAGGCGAGGAGCCGCGCCGGCGCCTGGTCGGGCGTGCCGCGGCCGGCGATCATGTAGCTCGCCACCGTCCAGGGAGCGCCGCAGAAGCCGATCAAGGCGGTTTCCGCAGGCAGGCTCTGGCGAGCGCGCGCGACCGTTTCGAAAATCGGCGCCAGCCGCGACCAGTCCGGCGCCTCGCGCAACGCCGCGAGATCGGCCGAAGTTTCGATGGGCTTCAGGCGCGGACCCTCGCCGCTCTCGAAGCTGACGCTCTGACCGAGCGCGTCGGGAATGACGAGAATGTCGGAGAACAGGATCGCCGCGTCGAAGCCGAACCGTCGAATCGGCTGCAGCGTCGCCTCCGTCGCGAGGGCGGGTGAATAGCAGAAATCGAGGAAAGAGGGCGCCTTCGAACGGATCTCGCGATATTCGGGCAGGTAGCGTCCGGCCTGGCGCATCAGCCAGATCGGCGGCGTCTTCTGCCGCGTCCCGTCCAGGGCGGCGAGAAAGCTCTTCGCCTGGACCGAGGGCGCGACCGTCATGGGAGCCAATCCGTGCGTAGGAGCCGCGCGTTTCGGCGCGGACGCGACCCGCCTATCGCGAATGGCGGGGTAGGCGCAAGGGCGGCGGCCCGAGGAGAGCCCCCTCTCTCGCTCTTCGCGGGAGAGGGTTGGGGTGAGGGTGGGCGCCGTGATTCCGGCTCAGAAGGGGCCCTCATCCGGCGCCATAGCCCGTCGAAAGACCGGCGTCTTTCGACGCCCTATCGCGCCACCTTCTCCCGCAAGCGGGAGAAGGGATCTTGGCGCCAGCGCCAAATCGGGCGAAGGGAGGACACACGACGGCGAGGTTCCAGGCCTCGGCCAAGCGGGAGGACACGATGGGGCGACTAGAGGGCAAGGCGGCGATCGTCACGGGCGCGGCGAGCGGCATCGGCCGGGCGAGCGCGCGGCTGTTCGCCCGCGAAGGCGCGCGCGTGCTGGCGGTGGACCGCGAGGCGAGCGCGCTCGACGGGACAGTCGCGTCGATCCGGGAGGAAGGCGGAACGGCGCTCGCGCATCTCGCGGACGCGGGCGACGAGGCGGCGGTGAAGGCCTATGTCGCGCGCGCGATCGAAGCCTTCGGGGCGCTCGACGCGATCTACGCGAATGCCGGAATCAGCGGCGGTCTCGTGCCGTTGTTCGAGCAGAGCGTCGAGCATTGGATGGAAGTCCTGCGCGTAAATCTAATCGGACCGTTCCTCGCGATCAAATATGCGGCGCCCGAAATGATCGCGCGCGGGCACGGCTCGATCGTGCTAACCGCCTCGGTCGCGGGCCTGCGCGCCAACGCAGGCGGCAATCCCTATAGCGCGAGCAAGGCGGGCGTGATCAGCCTCGCTCAGACGAGCGCGAATTCGCTGATCGGCACGGGAGTGCGCGTGAATGCGATCTGCCCGGGCCTGATCGAGACCGGCATGACCAGGCCGATCTTCGAGGCGGCGCGCGAGCGTGGCACGGCGGGCAAGATCGGCCAGCTCAACCCGCTGCGGCGCGCGGGAATCCCCGAGGAGATCGCGGCGATGGCCCTGTTCCTGGCGAGCGACGATTCCTCTTACGTCAATGGCCAGGCCTTCCCGGTCGACGGCGGCTTGTCGAGCACGCATCCGTTCACCGGGCCGAGACGGTGACGGGAGGGGATGCGGGAGCTGTCGAGCACAGCCCTCGGGTCTCGCGGGAGAGCGCCGCGAGGAGGGCCGAGACAGATTTTCCCGTTTCCTGACTTTTCAAGGCTTTGCGCGAAGGAAAATTTTCCCTTCCCCGTCACGATGCCAATCGCACATCGGCCATAGGGCGCCCTTGGAGCGCGCGCTCTGCGCGTTCAGATTCGTCATGCACGGGCTTGACCCGTGCATCCAGCGCCGACGTCCGCGGATAATCACCGAGGGCGCCGCCTGGATGCCCGGCTCGAGGCCGGGTATGACGAGCGGCGGAAGTACGGCAGCTCTGTAAGACTCGGGTCCGCGAGTCGCAGTTATATAAAAATCAACCAAGAGTTGGTTAACTTCGCTGCCATTGCATGCTTTAGCAAGTAACCATGTTCGTTAATCTTAATAATAGTTAGATATATTGATTAAACGCTGTTTGACAATTCAAGCGCAATTCGGGTCCGGCGGCTGCGTACGTCGCGAGAAGGGGTCGAATTCATGCTGCGTAAGAAGCAAATCGCGATGGTCAGTGCTGAAGGCGAGCTCAAGCACAAGATAAAAATTGCGGCGCTCGGCGTGTCGCTGACGGCGATCGGTTTCTCCTATGTCCTGTTGAACAGCGGCCAGGCTCCGCCCGCGCCTCCGCCTCCGCCCAGGGTCGAAGCCGCCCCGCTCGATAGGGACGAAGTCCTCGTTGCGGCGCACGATATACCCATGGGCATGCGGATCGGAGACGCGTCCGTCGATTGGCAAGCTTGGCCCAAGGGTTCGATCTCCGACCAAATGATCGTCAAATCCAGCAGTCCCGACGTTCTCGGAAACATCAACGGCTTCATGAGCCGGGTCGCCTTCGTGCGTGGCGAGCCGATGCGACTTGACAAGCTCGTCAAGGGAGGCGACGGCGGTTTCATGTCCGCCGTTCTGCCTGCCGGCATGCGCGCCGTCGCGATCAGGATAGACAGCGGCGGCGACTCGGATGCGGGCGGGTTCATTCTGCCCAACGATCGCGTCGATGTGGTCCGCGTCTATCGCGATGACGCGGCAACGATAGCGCGCGGCTCGGTAGTCATTAGTTCCCAAACCATCCTGGCCAACGTCCGCGTGCTCGCCATCGGTCAAAACGTCGAGGAAGAGAATGGCAAGAAGGTCGTGACCGGCAGTAACGCCACGCTGGAGCTCGATCCGTCCCAGGCCGAACTGGTCGTGCTCGCGGAGAACACGAACGGGTCGGACTTGCACCTGGTCCTGAGAAGTCTGTTGGACAGCGGCGGCGCGGCCGAGACCGTCAGGGACCAAAACGCGGACAGCGGCGGCTTGACAATCCTGCGTTTCGGCGTAGCGCGGCAAGCCGCACGATAAGACGGCGCGCAGCCGCGGAATGTCCCGCATCGCCCGCGCCGTCGCCGTCCACCGATGGCCGTAATTCGCCGCAATTCCAAATTCGCTGGACAAAGACGTACGTCCTACTATCGTGGCGGCGATGACGTCAGGCCAAACATGGCCGGCATGGGAGGAGACGATGAAATCCAAAATGGCTGGCCTGGCTCTGGCGGTAAGTCTTGTCGCCGGCCCCGCGTTCGCGGATGATGCGATCAAGATCGGCTACATCGATCCGTTGTCGGGAGGCGGCGCGTCGATCGGCGAGATCGGCTTGAAGACGTTCCAATACCTCGCCGATCAGCTGAACGCCGCCGGCGGCGCCGAGGGCAAGAAATTCGAGATCGTCGCGTTCGACAACAAGACCAATCCGCAGGAAAGTCTGATTGCGGCGCAAAAAGCCGCCGATCAGGGCATCCGCATCATCACGCAGGGCAACGGCTCGTCGGTCGCGGCGGCGCTGGAGGACTGGGTGACCAAGTACAACGACCGCAATCCCGGCAAGGAGATCCTCTATCTCAATTACGCGGCGGTCGATCCGGTTCTGACCAACGCCAAATGTTCCTATTGGCATTTTCGCTGGGACGCCAATTCCGACATCAAGATGGCCGCGCTTACGAATTTCATGAAGACGCGTCCCAAAATCAAGAAGCTCTATCTGATCAATCAGGACTATTCCTTCGGCCAGGCGGTGCACACGGAGGCCCGCGCGATGCTCAAGGAGAAGCGTCCCGACATCGAGATCGTCGGCGACGAACTGCATCCGCTGCTCAAGATCACCGATTTCTCTCCTTATATCGCCAAGATCAAGGCTTCGGGCGCGGACAGCGTGATAACAGGCAATTGGGGCCAGGACATCGCGCTGCTGCTGAAGGCGGCGGCCGACGCCGGCCTGCAAGCCGACTGGTATACCTATTATGCGGGCGGCGCCGGCGGTCCTACGGCGATCAAGCAGACCGGGCTCTCGCATCGCGTATTCGCGATCACCGAAGGGGTGCCGAACTCGGCGCCCGAAGCCGCGCAAAAATGGGAGGCCGACTTCCGCGCCAAGCTCGGCGTCAGTCTCTTCTATCCACGCGCCGTGAACGAGATGCGCATGCTCGCCAAGGCGGTCGAGCAGGCCAAGACCGACGAGCCCAAGGCGCTGGCGGCGCAGTTCGAGGGCATGAAGTCCGAGGCCTTCGACGGCGGCGATATCTGGATGCGCAAGGACGACCACCAGCTGTTCCAGGACATGTATATCGCCAGCTTCGGCCCGCTCGACCCCGGCGCCAAGTTCGACGAGGAGGGAACCGGCTGGGGGTGGAAGAGCGTCGGCGTCGTCAAGGCGAGCGATACGGTTCTGCCGACCACCTGCAAGATGGACCGTCCGTGAGGGGAGGGCGCGGGCGCCCGACCGTCATTGCGAGCGACAGCGAAGCAATCCAGACTGAGCCGCGTTGGAGACCCCAAGTCTGGATCGCTTCGCTTTGCTCGCGATGACGGCGCTTGTTTTTGGAGGTTTCCAGGGGCCGAGCCAAAATGCTCCAACTCATAACCTTCTCGACCCTGAATGGCGTGCTGTACGGCATGTTGCTGTTCATGATGGCGAGCGGTCTCACGCTGATCTTCAGCATGATGGGCGTTCTGAACTTCGCTCATGCCAGCTTTTATATGCTCGGCGCTTATTTCGGCTTCGAAATTTCCAGGCATATCGGTTTCTGGCCGGGATTCTTCGTCGCCCCGCTGCTCGTCGGTGCGTTGGGCGCGCTCGTCGAGCGATTTGGATTGCGGCGAGTGCACCGGCTCGGCCATGTCTCGGAACTGTTGTTCACCTTCGGCCTCGCCTTCGTGATCGTGGAAGTGGTGCAGATGGTCTGGGGCAAATTGCCCGTGGACTATCGTGTGCCGCCCTCGCTCGATTTCGTCGCCTTTCGCTTGTTCGACACGACCTATCCCGCCTATCGCATGTTCATGCTGCTGACAGCGATCGCCATGTTCGCGGCGCTGTTCGCGGTGCTGACGCGCACCCGCGTCGGCCTCGTCATTCAGGCCGCGCTGACCCATCCCGAGGCCGTCGCGATGCTCGGCCACAATGTGCCGGGCCTGTTCATGCTGGTGTTCGGCGCCGGCGCGGCGCTCGCGGGTCTTGCCGGCGTCATCGCCGGGCCCGCGCTGGTGACCCAGCCCGGCATGGCCGACTTGCTCGGACCGATCCTCTTCGTCGTCATCGTCGTCGGAGGCTTGGGTTCGCTCACCGGCGCGCTGGTCGCATCGCTGCTGATCGGGATCGTGCAGACCTTCGCCGTCGCGATGAACGGCTCGCTCGCAGAGATTCTCGGTCCGGACGCGCCGCCGCTGCTCGGCGATCTCTGGCAGGTGACGATCGCCCAGCTCGCCCCGGTCATTCCTTATCTGTTGCTGGTCCTCGTCCTGATCTTTCGCCCGACCGGCCTGATGGGAACGCGCGAGTCATGAGGACGATCGCGCCTTGGCTCGCGCTGGCGTTCGCGTTCGCAGCCGCGCCGATGATTTTCTCCTCGGGCTCGGCGCTCACGACGATGAGCCTGATGGGCGTGATGATCGTGTTCGCGCTATCCTACAATATGCTGCTGGGGCAGACGGGACTGCTGTCCTTCGGCCATGCGGTCTATTACGGGCTCGGCGGTTTCGTCGCCATTCACGCGATGAACGCCGTCATAAACGCCAAGCTCGGCGTGCCGGCGATCGTCATCCCCCTGGTCGGCGGATTGGCGGGGCTCGGCTTCGGGTTCTTGTTCGGTCTGGTTTCGACCAGGCGGGCGGGAATCGTCTTTTCAATGATATCGCTCGGCCTCGGCGAACTCGTCTCCTCGAGCTCGTTCATCCTTCGCAGCTTCTTCGGCGGCGAGGAGGGCGTCACCACCAATCGCGCCAAATTGGCGCATTTCCTCGGCTTCAGGTTCGTATCGCAGATCGAGGTTTATTACCTCATCGCGTTCTGGTGCTTCGTCTGCGCGCTGGCGATGTATGCGCTCACCCGCACGCCGTTCGGGCGCATGTGCAACGCCGTGCGCGACAATCCCGAGCGTGTCGAATTCATCGGCTATTCCCCGCGCATGCTGCGTCTGATCGCGTTCTCTTTTTCCGCGTTCTTCGCGGGCGCGGCTGGCGGGCTCGCGGCGATCGATTTCGAGATCATGAACGCGCAGCAACTGGGCGCGCAGCAATCGAGCCTCGTGCTGCTGATGGCCTATGTCGGCGGCATCGGCGCTTTCGCGGGGCCGATCATCGGCGCCATCGTCATCACTTTCCTGCAAATCAGCCTTTCCGACGTCACCAGCGCATGGCAGCTCTATTTCGGCCTGCTGTTCATCGGCGTCGTGACCTGGGCGCCCGGCGGGATCGCCGGCTTGCTGGCGCAGCATCGGCAGGCGTTGCGGCAGGGCGAAGCGTGGCGGCTCGCGCCGGCCTATGCGATGGCGGCGCCGGCCGTCGCTGCGTGCGTCGTGGGGGCCATCATGCTCATCGAACTCGGCAATCGCGAGCTCGCGTTGGAGCGCAGCGAAGGTTCAGCGATGCGTCTGTTCGGCTTTTCCGTTGATTCGGCGAGCCTCGCGCCCTGGGTCGTCGCCATCTTCCTGCTCGGCGTCGGACTCGCTTCGATGCGACGGCTCTGGCCCGGCGTCGAAAGCGCCTGGGGAACGGTCAATGCGCGCCTGCTAGAAAAAGCCGCATGACGGCGGCTCTCCAGCTTGTCGACTTGCGCAAGAGCTTCGGCGCGACGCCGATCATCCGCGGCGTCAGCCTCGAGATCGCCGCCGGAGAGCGGCACGCGATCATCGGTCCCAACGGCGCCGGCAAATCGACGCTGTTTCATCTGGTCAGCGGGCGGATCAGGCCGAGCGCCGGCGAAGTGCGTCTGCACGGCGAGCGGATCAACGATCTGAGGCCGTTCGAAATCGCGCGGCGCGGTCTCTCGCGCAGCTTTCAGATCACCAACATATTTCCTCGACTGACGGTGTACGAAAACCTGCGGTGTGCGACGCTGTGGTCGCTCGGACACAAATATGCTTTCTGGAAGCCGATCGATCGGCTGCGCGACGCGCGGGAGCGTGCGGAATGGCTGATGGACAGCATCGGCCTCGGCGCGCGGCGAAGCCTGCAAGCCGGGGTCCTTAGCTACGCCGAGCAGCGCGCGCTCGAGATCGGCGTCACCATCGCGGGCGGCGCCGACGTCATCATGCTCGACGAGCCCACGTCAGGCATGAACAACAGCGAGACCGAGCAAGCCGTCGCGTTGATCCGCAAGGTGACGGAGGGCAAGACGCTGGTCGTCGTCGAGCACGACATGAGCGTCGTCTTCAAACTGGCCGATCGCATTTCGGTGCTGGTCTATGGCGAGATCATCGCCAGCGACACGCCCGATCGCATTCGCGAAAATGCGGCCGTGCGCGAGGCCTATCTCGGACAGGCGAGCCATTGATGAGCGCGCCGCTGCTCGAAGTCGTCGATCTTCACGCCTATTACGGCAAGAGCCATATCCTGCACGGCGTCAATTTCCGTGTCGGGCAAGGCGAAATCGTCAGCCTGCTCGGCCGCAACGGCGTCGGACGCTCGACCACGATCAAGGCGATCATGGGCGCGGTTCCGCCGATCGGTTCGATCCGCTTCAAGGGCGAGGAAATCGCCGGCTCGAGGCCGCACGAGACGGCGCGCAGAGGTCTCGGCTATGTCCCGGAAACGCGCGACATTTTTCCCGCTTTGACGGTGCGCCAGAATTTGCTGCTCGGCGAGAAGCCCGGCAAGGTCGGCGGCCGTTGGACGATGCAGGACATGTTTCGCATGTTCCCGCAGCTGGAGGCGCGCGCGGAGACGCCCGGCGGCGTCCTCTCGGGCGGCGAGCAGCAGATGCTGACGATCTGCCGCACGCTGATGGGCGATCCGGAGCTGGTCATGATCGACGAGCCGACGGAGGGCCTTTCGCCGAAGATGGTCGAACGCGTCGGCGCGCTCCTCGCCGAAATCGCGGAGCGCGGCGTCGCGATTCTGCTCGTGGAGCAAAAGCTGACGATCGCGCTGAAAATCAGCGCGAGGCTTTTTGTGATGGGACACGGAAAGATCGTTTTCGAGGGGACGCCGGCGGAGCTCGAGGCATCGGAAGGGGTGCGGAAAGAGTGGCTGGAGGTGTGAAACCTTTGGCCGAGCTCGAAAAACGAGCCGCTCTCCGACGCCCGCGCTCAGCGAGCGGGGCTGCGCGCTATTTGCTTTTGGGCGCCGCCCGAGCGCCTTCCAGCGCCGCCTTTCGCGCCTCCAGCGACGCAAGTTTTTTCCTGAGACCGGCAATTTCGCTCACGATTGCGCGCAGTTCGGTCTTCGATTTGGCGCTTCTCAGATATTCGGGGCCGAGTTCGGCCGCGATGTAGGGCTCGAGCTGGCTTCGCAAGACCCGAAGGTAGGGATTGCCCCAAACCGAACCTTCCCGGTATTCGAGTTTGCCGGCGTTGATGCCGGCGACGACGAATTCGCGCGTCACGCCATACTCTTTTTGGGCCGTCACATCGCTGAGGACGGCGCCTTTGCGATTCCATTCGCCATAATCCGCCATGATTCATATCTTATCTTACCGCGGAAGCTGGATCGGGAGTAGACGCGACGCGCCAACCCGAGAGCGTCATCCCCGAACTTTGGCCACCCGGACGAGCGTGAACAGCCGAAACGGGGCGAGCTGCCGGCGTTCCAAGAGGTTGGCGTCCGCGCGCGCGGCGATCCAATCGCCGACCGCAGAATAGGGGAATTGCGGGTGCCATCCCAGCCAGCCGGCTGACTTCTCCATCGCCGCCTCGACCCAGGCGCGGGGGCCGTGATCGGCCGCGAAATGGTTCATGACCACGATTTGGCCGCCCGGCCGCACGACGCGCCACATCTCGTCGAGGACCCGCGCCGGCTCCGGCACGACGCTCATGACGTAGGGGGCGAGCGCGACGTCGAAACGGCCATCGGGGAATTCGAGCGCGCGAGCGTCCATCGCCGCCAGCGACTTCACATGCCCGAGGGCGTCGCGCCTCACGCGCTCTCGCGCGATCTTCAGCATCGGCGCGCTGAGATCGATGCCGGTGACGCGCGTGGTTTTTGGCAAGAGCCCGAGTTCGAGGCCGGTGCCGACGCCGACGACGAGTATTTCAGCGTTCGCGCCCGCCGCCTCGCCGGCCGCGCGCGCGGCGGCGAGCCGACCCGGGCGGAACGGCAAGTCGAAGATGAGGTCATAGATCGGCGCCCAACGGCCATAGGCGGCGTCCGTCTCGTCCTGAAACCCGATCCCGGTGCGTGTTGCGCGCGATCTCGTCATGACGGCGACCCCTCTTCTCCCCGAAAACGCAACGACTTGCGCCAAAACTCATCGACGACAGGGTTCCCTGGCGACAATCGCCTCTCCCGCCGCTTCTGGCAAGCGAATCCCGCCACCAACGCGCGAAATGCCTATCTGGTTCGTTTCAGCGCGTCCTCGAGCCGCATCGCCGCCGACCCGGGTTTCAACGGCTTCGGCTGGCTCTCATGTGGGACCCAACCGCTCAGCCACAAGATCTCGAACGTGGCGCGCAAGCGTCCGTCGGGATCGGCGAACCGCTCGGCGTACACGGCCGCTGCCCGGCCGAGCACGTCCCGGCGCAGCGGCGTCCGCGGGCGCGCGCTGAGCGCATTGGTCGCGCCGAACGCGCGCAGATCGCGCATGAGGCCGCCGAGATCGCCATAGCGCACGACCAGGCGATCGACATCGACTACGGGCAAAGCGAAGCCGGCGCGCTGCAGCAGGCCGCCGAGCGCCCGCACGTCGGCGAAGGGGGCGACGCGCGGTGCGGCGCCGCCCGTAATGTCGCTCTCGGCGACGACGAGGCTCTGTCGCAATTCGGTCAGCGTATCGCCGCCCGCCAGGGCCGCCAGCAGCAGGCCGTCCGGCTTCAGCGCGGTTCGAATTTGGATCAGCGCGCCCGGCAGGTCGTTGACATGGTGCAGCGCGAGCAGCGAGACGATCAGATCGAAGCCGTGGCCGGTCAGCGGCAGGCGCTCGACGTCGCCGATCGCGCGGAGGAAATTCCCCTCGCCGGCGCTGAGCCGCGTCGGCGCCAGCCGCAACGTGACGCCGCCGCCCCGACGCGCGGCGACAACTTCTGCGGCGTGCGGCCCGGGCGTGCCGACGTCGCCGGCGACGGCGAACTCGCGGCTGACGAGGCTCAGGCGCTCGTTCAGTTCGTCGGCGGCGCGACGCAGCAGGAAATCGGCGCCTTCGCCAGACGCCGCGCGGATCGCGCGGTCGAGCCGCGAGGCGATCAGGGCGCGGTCGAACAGCTGAGGCGGGGGCGCAGGGGAGGGCACAGCTCCTTATGCGCCGCGAGCGGCTCTCGCGCCAAGCCGCGATTTGCGCTAACCTGTCGAGATGAGCGCGATGTCGAGCGAGTCCGAGCCCAAGCCGACGTTCGGTCTCCGGTTGGCGCGCGTTTGGACTCGCGCGGGCCGCGCCGCGCTCGACACGCTCTATCCGCCGATCTGCCTCGCCTGCCGCGCGGCGACTTCCGAGGCGGGCGCGCTCTGCTCCTCGTGCTGGCGCGCGATGCGCTTCATCGAACGCCCTTTTTGCGACCGGCTGGGGACTCCGTTCGAACATGACCTCGGCGAGGGGCTTCTCTCCCCGCAGGCCGTCACGGATCCGCCGGTCTTTCAGCGCGCCCGCGCCGTCGCGCGTTTCGAGGACGGACCGGCGCGCCGCCTGGTGCATCGGTTGAAATATTCCGATCGCGGCGAACTCGCAGCCCCGATGGGCGCGTGGATGGCGCGCGCCGGCGCCGACGTTCTCGCCGAGGCGGACGCGATCACGCCGGTTCCCCTGCATGCGCGCCGGCTCTGGACGCGCCGCTTCAATCAGGCCGCCGCGCTCGGCCGCGAGATCGCGCGGCGCGCCGGCAAACCGTTCGAGCCCGCGCTGCTGCGGCGGATCAAGGCGACGCGAAGTCAGGTCGGCCTCAGCCGCGAGCAGCGCGTGCAGAACATGCAGGGCGCGTTTCGCGCGGCGCAGGCCGCGTCGGTGCAGGGGCGGCGGATCGCCCTGGTCGACGACGTGCTGACGTCGGGAGCGACCGCCAACGCGGCCGCGCGGGCGCTGTTGAGGGCCGGCGCGGCGCAAGTCGATCTGATTGTTTTCGCAAGGGTTGTGACATCGGCATGACATCACATATAATAAGGGTAATCACGGAGTCGCCCTAAGTGCCCACTGTCGTCGTCTACACCAAATCTTTCTGCCCCTATTGCCATTCGGCCATGGATCTGTTGCGCCAGAAAGGCGCCGCGTTCGAGGAAATCAGCCTCGACGGCGACCGAGCGGCTCAGGCGGCGATGTCCGCCAAAGCGGGCGGGCGCTCGACCGTGCCGCAGATTTTCATCGGCGCCGAACACGTCGGCGGTTGCGACGACCTCTATGCTCTCGACGACGCGGGGCGGCTCGATGCATTGCTCGCCGCCTGAACGATGATAAAATTCTCGCTCGCCTGCGACCGCGGCCACACGTTCGAGAGCTGGTTTCCCGGCGGCGAAGATTACGACAGCCAGGTGCGACGCGGCTTGGTCGTCTGCCCCGACTGCGATTCGAAGCAGGTCCGAAAGGCCCCGATGGCGCCGGCGGTGCTGGTCGGACGGCGGCCAAAGCGGGCGGAGGAGCCTTCCGCGACCCAGCCCGTCGCGCTGCTCGATGAAAGGCAGCTCGAATTGCGCGCGGCGCTGAGCGCCCTGCGTCGGGAGATCGAGGCGCGCACCGACGACGTCGGTCACAAATTCCCAGAAGTCGCGCGCGCGATCCACGCGGGCGACGAACCCGAGCGTGCGATCCGAGGGCGCGCTACGGCAGCCGAAGCGCGCGCATTGCTCGAGGAAGGCGTCGGCGTGATGCCGCTGCCGATCCTACCGGACGAGGCGAACTAGCGGACGGGCGTTCCATTCCCTCCCCGCCAATCGAGCGAGGGGAAGGTGCGGAGGCGCGTCGGGCCTGGGGATGTCCGCTAACTCCGGGATAATCGCCCGGCCCCTCACCCGACCTCTGCCCGTAAGAAGGGGAGAGCGGAAGAGCAGCGCCTCTGCTCCTCTCCCCGCCTCTTCGCGGGAGAGATGCTATGGGGCGGGCGGCGAAAATAGTGCACCATCGCTGCTGTCAAACCCACGATGGAGCGCTCCATG
>Ga0209139_10000478_pt1 | contig 13889 bp, 9 predicted proteins | sample BogFormECP14_OM3_FD_188246 | JGI IMG/M metagenome (GOLD analysis project Ga0209139, IMG submission 188246) | Bog forest soil microbial communities from Calvert Island, British Columbia, Canada - ECP14_OM3 (SPAdes) (version 2) | ecosystem: Environmental > Aquatic > Freshwater > Wetlands > Bog ...
TCGCATCAGCCGGATTTGAATTACGACAATCCGGAAGTGCTGGAAGAGGTGCTTAAAGTTCTGCGGTACTGGCTGGATATGGGCGTTGATGCGCTTCGGCTTGATGCGATTCCGTACATTGTGGAGCGCGATGGCACCAATTGCGAAAACCTTCCTGAAACGCATGCGGTCATCAAGAAGATTCGCGCTGCAATGGACACGGACTACAGTAACCGGGTCATCCTGGCTGAAGCGAACCAGTGGCCAACCGATGTGCGTCCATATTTTGGCGACGGCGATGAATGTCATATGGCATTTCACTTTCCGCTGATGCCGCGTATCTATATGGCTCTGCGGCAGGAAGACCGCTTGCCGATTACGGAGATCATGGCGCAGACGCCGGAGATTCCTGAGAACTGTCAATGGGGATTATTTCTGCGCAACCACGATGAGTTGACGCTCGAAATGGTCACGGACGATGAGCGCGATTACATGTACCTGGCGTACAGTGCCGATCCGCGGATGCGCATCAACATTGGGATACGGCGCAGGCTGGCGCCGCTGGTCGACAACAACCGACGCCGCATCGAGTTGCTGAACAGCATTCTGTTTTCATTTCCGGGAACGCCGATTCTCTATTACGGCGACGAGATCGGGATGGGAGACAACATTTATCTCGGCGACCGCAATGGCGTGCGCACACCGATGCAGTGGACTGCCGATCGGAATGCCGGATTCTCTCGCGCGAATCCGGCGCAGCTATATAGTCCAGTGATCATGGACCCGGTATGGGGATACCAGGCGATCAATGTAGAGGCACAGCAGAGCGATCCTTCATCGTTGCTGAACTGGATGCGCAACATGATCGCTTTGCGCAAACTGTTTCAAGTTTTCGGCCGGGGAATGCTTAAGTTTTTGCCGTCTGCAAACAGAAAAGTGCTCGCCTATGTAAGGCAAAAAGAGAACGAGCAAGTGTTGTGCCTTGCCAACCTTTCTCGATTCGCCCAACCTGTGCAGCTCGACCTGGCAGAATTTGAAGGGATGACTCCTGTCGAAATGTTGGGATATGTCGAATTTCCTGTGATCACGAAGCAGCCGTATCCATTGACCATCGGACCCTACGGTTTTCTTTGGCTGGAGATTCAGCCTGCGCCTGCAAATTGGAATGAAACTGTTAGCGAAGAGCACGCAGTCGTGCTTGAGACTGCACGCGAGGGCGATTGGGAATCGTTACTCACTGGTCCTAATGGTGATGCGCTGAGGGGCTCAATACTGCCCGAATTCATGCAGAGGCAACGATGGTTCGGCTCCAAGTCCAGGCAAATAGTCTCTGCCACAGTTACAGATTGGGCCCCTTTCGATGAGGGTCAATCTGTATCGACAATCGTGAACGTGGAATTCGACAAGGGCAACCCCGAAAGCTACTTCATACCCTTGACCATTCTTTACGATGATGGCGCGCGCGAAGCGAAGGAAGCGAATCCAATGTCGAGCGTGGCTGCTATACGCAGTGCGAATCGAGAAGGCCTATTGTGCGATGCGTTTGTTCGAGAGAGTTCAAGCCGGGTACTTCTTTCGCTGATCGTGCAGGAAGAGACGCTTGCAAGCAGACTTGGAACTATCCGAGGCATTTCCAGCCGGCGATTGCCTGAGTTGATAGATGGAGAAAAGGGCGTGATGCCTGCGCGTCGCAGCTCTGCTGAACAGAGCAATACCTCGATCCTGTTTGGTGACCGGCTTATCATGAAGTGCTTTCGCAAACAGGATTTCGGGCCTAATCCCGACACCGAAATCGCACGATTTCTTACCGAGAAAACAAACTTTACGCAGATTGCCCCATTTGGCGGATCGATTGAGTATTTTGTCGATGATCGCGAGCCAGCAACCCTCGCGATGCTTCAGGGCTTAGTTGCGAATGAAGGGGATGGATGGCAGTGGACTCTGGAGGAACTGGAGCGTTACTTCGAAAGCTGCGCCCCGGCAACTTTGCCTGCTGATGAACAAGGAGCCGGAACTGCTGAAGTGGTTCGCGAACATGCGGGGATTTATCTGGAGGCGGCAAACACGCTCGGCCGCCGAACCGCAGAAATGCATTTGGCTCTGGCGTCATCGAACCAGAATGAAGACTTTCGACCAGAAACGCTGAAGCCGGGTGAGTTGGAAGGAATGGTTCAGGAACTATCCGACCATGCCACGCAAATCATGGAACTGCTAAAGACGAATTTATCCCGCCTCGCAGATGATGTGGTGGAACTGAGTGGTTTGGTGATAAGCAAGAGACGCAAGATCGCGGATTTTTTCAACGCTCTAGGTAAGGTGAAAGAGGGGCTTACATGTACCAGGGTTCATGGAGACTATCACCTGGGGCAGGTGTTGAGAGCAAAGGCCGATTTTGTGATTCTGGATTTTGAAGGCGAGCCTGCACGCCCGCTTGCTGAGCGAAGGCAAAAGCAGGTGCCGCTTAAGGATGTTGCCGGAATGTTGCGGTCGTTCCACTATGCCGCGTTTTCGGCTATGGCAAGGCATACGACGCGTCGCCCGGAAGATCATCAACGGATGGAACCGTGGGCGAGACTCTGGTTCTCGGCGGTGTCGCAGGAATTCTTGCGAGCCTATCGGGAGAGCGTAGCTACCTCGTCCATCATTCCGCAAAACGAGGCAGACTTTCAGCTTGTTCTGGATGCGTATGTGCTCGACAAAGCGCTTTACGAGCTTGGTTATGAACTGAATAACCGGCCCGACTGGGTCCGTATTCCGCTGGCGGGAATTGTGTCACTGCTGCCGTAACAAAATTGAGGAAGACCACAGATGCCGAAGAGCGACCTGGCAGATGAGATGAAAGCCGAGGTGCAACAAGCGGGTCCCGTAGATCTGCTGCTGGGCATTTCCGGTCCTGTGAACGTGACCGATCTTCGACAGCAAGCGCCCAGCCTGCTGGAGAGTGCTGGCATTGCCGGCGCCGTGATTGCGTATCCGGACGGCGGAGGAAGGGAGGCGTTGAACAGCGACTCAGATGCAAGTGCTGCAGGCTTTATTCCGTATTCCCTTACAGGCTCTGATCCTGCCACTCTTCCATGGGTAATCTCATCTGTGGCACAGAAAGCGATTTGTTCTCTGGCGGTTGATTTGAGCGCGAAGGTGTGTGTTGTTCTTCATGGCGATCTGAAGATGTTAAGTGTTGAGCGATTGCAGACGCTAACTCAAGCGATCCACGAGAAACAATGCGATCTGATATTGCCGATTTATCAATCGAGAAAATTTGATGGGTTGCTCAATCACAGTATTTTGGCGCCTCTCGCTCGTGCCTTGTATGGGCAGCGTGTGAGATATCCTCTCGCGCAAGACTTCGGCTGTTCAGCACGCATGTTTCAGAAACTCAGTGAATTCACAGGCGGGCGGGAGCGCAGTGACGGCAGTTTGCTTTGGCCGGCCACGCAGGCGGCGATGGCCAGCTATCAAGTGTGCCAGGCAATTGTGGACGTGCATCATCAGGCACAGACCGAAGGGCTTGAATTGAGCACAATACTGACGAGCCTGGTCGGCTCCGCTTTCGCAGAGATGGAGACATACGCACCGTACTGGCAGCGGGTGCGGAATTCGCAGCCGACGGCTACGTATGGCAAGGCTCTCCAACAGACCAGCGATGGCGACCCGGTCGATGCGAAGCCGCTCGTCGAATCATTCGTGTTGGGTTCGCGCAACTTGCAGGAAATCTGGAGCCTGGTTCTGCCTCCGGTTACATTGCTTGAGTTGAAGAAGCTTTCTCGATGCACGCCGGAGTCTTTTCGCATGCCGGACGAGTTGTGGGTGCGTATCATCTATGACTTTGCTCTTGCGTATCGATTACGCACAATCAATCGCGGACACTTGATGGGGGCGCTTACTCCGCTTTATCTGGGATGGGTGGCATCGTATGTTCAGGAAGTGGCGGCGCGGTCGCCGCTGGCAGCAGAGCAGCGATTCGAACAGTTGGCAAGAGCGTATGAAGAGGGCAAGCCCTATCTGGTGTCGCGATGGAGATGGCCAGACCGGTTCAATCCATAGAGAAGGAGAACAGTGATGTGGCAGCAGATTGAAGAATCATTGCGCGAGTCCATGGGCCGTGTCTTCACGAAGATTGCGACCCTGTTGCCGGGGATTCTTGCGTTTGTGCTCGTATTGATCATCTTCCTCTTGATTGCATGGCTGGCGGCGATGCTCGTTCGATGGGTATTGATGGCCGTGAAATTCGATGAGCGGACCAGTTCCGGCACGAGCACACTGACCGAATGGACCCCTTTGCACACGCCCACAATCTTAGTGACGAGAATCGTTTTCTGGTCGTTCGTGACCATCGGTGTGCTTGTCGGTGTTTCTACCTTCGAGGCGGCGTCGGCGGAATCGGGAATTTCCGCATATGTCTTTGCTTACGTTCCTCGCGTGATTGGCGCCGCTATTCTTTTGTTTTTTGGCACGGTTATTGGACGGTTTCTCTCGCGGAGCGTGCTTATCAGCGCAGTCAATCTGAATCTGCACTATGCCAGGTTGCTGGCGACGGGAGTGCGCTGGCTGGTGTTTGTGCTTACGGCAGCGATGGTGCTCGATCATCTTGCGATTGGCGGCGGGATTGTCGATCTCGCATTCGGGATTCTCTTCGGTGGCATTGTCCTGGCGTTGGCCCTAGCGGTAGGGCTGGGCTCACGCGACTTGGTAAGCCGGTCGCTGGAGCGCGAAGCGCATCGTCCAGTGGAAGCGCCCGTCGAAGAGAAACTGCATCACTTCTAAGCGCCCAGAGCGCGGAGTAGCAGCCCTGCAAGAATTCCGCCGGCGCATGGACCCAGGACTGGGATATACGCGTAGCCCCAATCGTTATTGCCTTTGCCGGCAATGGGAAGAATGGCATGCGCGATGCGCGGACCCAGATCGCGCGCAGGATTGATCGCATAACCTGTAGTCCCGCCGAGAGAAAGACCGATAGACCAGATAAGGCAGCCGACGAGGTACGGTGAGAATCCAGCCGCAGCGCCCGTAGACAGTACTAGCTTTGAAGTCATCGCGCCTACAACCAATACAAGCACTGCTGTGCCGATGACCTCCGAAAGAAAATTAGCTATTGGATTCCGGATTGCAGGAGCAGTGCAGAATGTTGCACGCTTGGCCTCCTGATCCTCTGTGATTTTCCAGTGGGGGAAGTAGTGCAGCCATACGAGAGTTGCACCAACAAAGGCGCCCAGCATTTGAGCAGGTATGTATGTCGCGAGTTTACTGAAATCATGGGACTGTGCCGCCATGGCGAGTGTGATGGCTGGGTTGAGATGAGCATCCTGGCTGCCACAAAGAACAGCAGTGAAAATTCCGCAGAGCACGGCAAATGCCCAGCCTGTTGCGATCACCATCCATCCACTGTTTTCTGCTTTAGAACGCTTCAAAAGCACGCCGGCAACCACGCCGTTGCCGAGCAGAATGAGCACCAGCGTGCCCATAAATTCACCAAAGAATGGCGACCTCATTCGATTTTGTTCACCCGTTTAGCTTGGGAGTTTTCAAGTGCAAGCAATGTAGCATGCGCGCAGAACATCAGTCATCGCAAACTGTATTGGCTTGCGAGTGTTTTGAATTCGGCCACCTGCCGCTCTATCCAGTCCTCTCCATAATGCAGTTCTTCGGCCATGATGCGCGCTGCGGTCGGCGCCATTTCACTCGCAGCGTGAGAGTTCAGGAACAACGCGCGTGTCCGGCGTGCGAGCGCATCTTCCACGGTACGCGCCATCTCTTGCCGCGTCGCCCAGACTACTTCCGCGCCAATGTAAGGAAGGTCAGGATGCAACGGCGTGGCCAGCTTAGGATCGCGTGCGGCGATATCCCGGATAGCATCCGCATCTGCGCCATAGACCCAGAGATCGCCCAGGTCCTCAGAGTGTTTGTGATAGCCGTGAATCTTGAGCGTTTTGGTCACGCACGGCTCTTCGCGCAGTCTTCCAAGAGTAATCGCATGATCGACGCAATCTTCAGCCATGTGCCGATAGGTGGTCCATTTGCCGCCTGTGATCGTGAGTAAGCCTGAATTATCGACATGGATAGTGTGGTCACGGGAGAGCGCCGACGTTTTAGACGCAGGGCCACCGGCCTTCACCAGCGGACGAATTCCGACGTAGACGCTGAGCACATCGCTCCGCTTCGGAGGACGGCTTAAGTAGAGCGCTGCCGTGTCCAGAATGAACTGGATCTCCTGTTCAAAAGGGCGTGGCTCGTAGGATGGCTCTTCGATCGGTGTATCGGTTGTGCCGACGAGTGTATGTCCATGCCAGGGAATGGCGAACATCACCCGGCCATCGCTCGTATGCGGCACCATAACGGCCGTGTCGCCTTCGAGGAACGATTGCTCGAAAACCAGATGGATGCCCTGGCTGGGTTCAACCATGTTTACAGTCTCAGGATCGGCCATATGACGGATGCTGTCAGTAAACATGCCGGTAGCATTGACCACGACACGCGCCTGGATACTGTGCTCGTTGCCGCTTTCATCATCGCGAGCTACCACGCCGTTGATGTAGCCCTCTTCATCTTTCAGAAGGCCGGTGACCGGCATGTAGTTCGCAATCGCCGCGCCATGATCGACAGCAGTCGCTGCGAGATGGATGAGAAGGCGGGAATCGTCAAACTGACCGTCGAAGTAAATGACGCCGCCGCGCAAGCCTTCAGTTTGCAGTGTGGGCAGGCGCTCCAGAGTCTCGTCATAGGTAAGAACCCGTGACGTGCCGAAGCCGTATTTGCCTGCAAGCATGTCGTAGAGTTTTAGCCCGATGCCATAGAAGGGCGCTTCCCACCATGAATAATTTGGGACAACAAACGCGAGGTCGTGGACCAGGTGCGGAGCATTCTGGCGCAGCAGACCACGTTCCTTGAGCGCTTCCATCACCAGAGAGACATTCCCTTGTTCGAGATAACGAACGCCTCCGTGGACCAGCTTGGTGCTACGGCTGGATGTTCCTTTGCCGAAGTCTTTTGCTTCAAGCAGCAGCACATCGAAGCCGCGACTCGCTGCATCGACGGCAACTCCCATGCCTGTGGCTCCGCCGCCGATGACGACGATATCCCAAGGCGTAGTATGGTGCTCGATTCGCACCATCATCTGTTCACGATTCATAGACTTCCATCCTGTGTCCAATGTTTGGAGCGTTCCACTGCATTGTGCCAGCGCTCGCGCATCGCGGTTATTTTGTTTTGGTCAACGTTTGGTTCAAAGCGTGTATCGTTCTTTCGCTGCGACCAGATATGTTTCGGGCTCTCCCAGAAACCGACAGCGAGACCCGCGAGATAAGCGGCACCCAATGCTGTGGTTTCCGTTACTGCGGGGCGCACGACCGGGATTCCAAGCAGGTCAGACTGAAACTGCATGAGCATGTCGTTCACTGCGGCTCCGCCATCGACGCGCAACTCGCAGAATTTGTTGTCGGACTCTGAATTCATTGCGTCGATCACATCAGCGACCTGAAAAGCGATGCTTTCAAGCGCCGCGTGCGCAATGTGTCCGGGTTGCGTGCTGCGGCGCAGCCCGATGAGCAGGCCGCTGGCGTGCGCGTCCCAATGCGGGGCGCCCAGGCCGACGAAAGCGGGCACCAGAACGACGCCGTCCGAGTCTTTTACTGTTTGCGCAAGCGCCTCGACGTCAGAAGATGCGCGAATCAGTTTCAGATTATCGCGCAGCCATTGGACGACTGCGCCGCCGATGAAAATGCTGCCCTCAAAAGCATATTCAAGGCGACGGTTGAGGCTGCATATCAGGGTTGTAATGAGTCTGTGTTTGGACGAGACGAATGTCTCGCCGATATTTTGAAGAAGGAAACACCCAGTGCCGTAGGTGTTTTTTGCATCGCCGGGATTGAGGCACAGTTGACCGAAGAGGGCGCCTTGTTGATCCCCGGCGATACCGGCAATGGGAATGGAGCCCAAACCGAGGGTAGTCGTTACCTGTCCAACCTCGCCGCTCGACCATACAACCTCGGGCATCATCTGCTGCGGAATCTTGAAGAGGCGCAGCAGCTCTTCGTCCCATTTGCCTTCGACCACATTGAATAGCATGGTGCGGGATGCGTTCGTGTAGTCAGTGATATGTTTTTGGCCGCTGGTCAGGTTCCAGATCAGCCAGCTATCGACGGTGCCGAATGCCAGTTTGCCTGCCTCGGCCTTCTCACGCGCGCCAGTTACATTCTCCAGAATCCACGCGATCTTGCTGGCAGAAAAATATGGGTCGATGAGCAGTCCCGTCCTGCTGCGGACCATGTCTTCCATCCCGTCCTTGACCATTGCCTGACAGGCGGCTGCTGTGCGGCGGTCCTGCCATACAATCGCGTTGTAAATGGGCTTGTTCGTCTCGCGGTCCCACACGATCACGGTTTCGCGCTGGTTTGTAATGCCGAGCGCTGAAATGTCTCGCGGACGAGCCCCAGCTCGTGCGAGCGCATCAATCGCCGAGCTGAGTTGCGAGGTGAGAATGTCGTAGGGGTCATGCTCGACCCATCCGGAGTTGGGATAAATCTGCTGAAACTCCTTTTGTGAGGAGGCGACGATCTCGCCATTCTGGCCAAAAAGTATCGCGCGCGAACTGGTGGTTCCCTGGTCAAGCGAAAGGATATAGGGCATCGGTTCTCTCGAAAATGACAGCCACATGAGTAGACAATGGTGGGGTGCCGTATGGCAAGCTGGCAGCCCTCAGCGAAAAACAGGAATCTTTAGAACTATGGCCCGTAAGAAAACATCGCAATTCACTCCCTCCGAAGCAGTCGACGAGCAACTGGCGCGATACCGCGCCATGCGCGACTTCTCGATGACCGCCGAACCGAGCGGCAGTACGCAAAAGGGAAGCGGCGGCGAGTTACCGTTTGTGATTCAGAAGCATGCAGCGACGCGCCTGCACTATGACTTTCGCCTTGGATGGCAAGGCGTATTGAAGAGCTGGGCAGTTGCCAAAGGGCCCAGCTACTACCCGGGCGACAAGCGGCTTGCGGTGCAGGTGGAAGACCATCCGATGGAATATGGCGGCTTTGAAGGCACCATTCCTAAAGGTCAATACGGCGGCGGAACGGTGATGGTTTGGGATCAGGGCACATGGGAGCCGCAGGAAGACGCGGAAGAAGGATTCAAGACGGGACGATTGAAGTTTGTGCTGTACGGCCAAAAGCTGAAAGGGAAATGGACGCTGGTTCGTATGGGTGGCCGAGCGGCGCGCGAAGCGAAGCCAAACTGGCTGCTGATCAAAGAACACGATGAGTACGAACGCATTGCAGACGAGGAGCCGATTACCGAAAGCGCGCCGGATAGCGTTGTGACGGGCCGGGATATGGAAGCAATTGGCGCGCAGGAAGACCACGTCTGGCAATCGAAGGAATCGAAGAAGCGCAATCTCTCGCGCCTGGCCCAAAGAAGGCTACAGTTCCGCAAGGAAAGGGCTGAGAAGCAAGCCGCCGCGCCCGATCGATCCAGTGCGCTTGACGGAATTCCTGAGGAAAAGATGCCGAGCTTCATTTCGCCGCATCTGGCGACACAGGTATCCGCACCGCCCGACAGCGATGACTGGCTGCATGAACTGAAGCTCGATGGATACCGCATCCAGGTTCACGTTGAAGAAGAGAAGCCTGGAGAGCGCAAGACGGTGCTCTACACACGCGGTGGTCTCGACTGGACGCATCGCATGCCGGATATAGCGAAAACGGCGGCACAGCTGCCAGTCAAGAGTGGTTTGATCGATGGCGAAGTCGTCGTGCTGGATGAGTCCGGGAAGACGAGCTTCGCCGATCTGCAGGCTGCTTTTCAGGAAGAAAAGCTCGCTCACCTCACCTACTTCGCATTTGATCTGCTGCATCTGGATGGACACAACCTGCGAGGCGTTGCCCTCGATAAACGCAAGGCAATTCTTGAAGGACTGTTGGGCGAGCTGGGCGATGACAGCATCCTGCGCTACAGCCAGCACATTCGAGGGCGTGGAGAGGAGACATTCAGGAATGCCTGCAAACTGGGAGCAGAAGGCGTTGTCTCAAAGCTGGCCGACTCAAAATACACTTCCGGACGCAGCAAGACATGGCTGAAAGCGAAGTGCGTGCATCAGCAGGAGTTTGTTATCGGTGGCTTCGCGCTGCCCGGGGATGGAGGCAACGGGATCGGAGCATTGTTGCTTGGCTATTACCAGGACGGAAAGCTGATGTATGCGGGACGAACGGGAACAGGTTTTACGCACGCCACGCAAAAGACTCTCAGAAAACGTCTAGATGAACTGCAGCAGAATAAAGCTTCCTTTGCCGAGTTGACTGCCGACGCGAAGAAAGATGCAATCTGGGTGAAGCCTGAGCTGGTGGCAGAAGTGCAATTCGCCACATGGACCGGCGACCATCGCGTGCGACAGGCTTCCTTTCAAGGGTTGCGCGAAGATAAGGCAGCGAGTGAGATTCGCCGCGAGGAGCCTGTAGCCATGCCAAAGCCTTCCCGGACTCGCAAAGAAAAATCCCCGGCCGCACCTGCGGAGAAAACAATGAGCAAATCAACAGGCGCGATCGGAGATCTGCGGCTGACCCATCCGGACAAGATACTGGATGAAACGTCGAAGCTAACCAAGCAGCAGCTTGCGGAATACTACTTTGAAGTGGCCGATCATCTTTTGCCGCATATCGCCGGACGGCCGTTGAGCATCGTGCGCTGCCCCGAAGGATGCGGCAAGCCATGCTTCTTTCAAAAACATATAGGGCAGGGAGTCGCAAAGGGAATCGACAGCGCATCGGTTCCGAATAAAAAAGGCGGCGAGTCGGAAGAGTACATCACAGTCTCGACGCAGGAAGGATTGGTCGGGCTTGCACAAATGGGTGTGCTCGAAATCCACCCCTGGGGTTCGCGAAATGACTCGCTGGAGACGCCGGACCAGATCATCTTTGATCTGGACCCCGATGAGGCAATTGAATGGAAAACTTTGGCTGAAAGTGCGAGTGAGGTTCGCGACGTTTTGAAGGAACTAGGGCTTGTTTCGTTCGTAAAGTCGACGGGCGGAAAAGGGCTGCATGTAGTCGCGCCCATCCAGCCGAAGCACGATTGGGCCGAGGTGAAGGAATTTACCCGCAATGTTGCACAGGTACTCGAGGCCAGCCGTCCTGAGCGGTACCTGATCAAGATGACCAAATCCGCGCGTAAGGGGCGTATCTTTCTCGACTATCTGCGAAACGACCGCGGGTCGACGGCCGTTGCTCCGTATTCGCCACGAGCGAGAAAAGGCGTTCGGGTGGCGGTTCCCCTGCGTTGGGAAGAGCTGCGGAAGGGGAATCCAACTGAATTTGCCGTTGCAAATTTCGATACATGGAAGAAACGTCTCAAAGAAGATCCGTGGGAAGACCTTTTACACACGAAGCAGGCTCTTACGGAAAAAGCGATGCGGGCGGCAGCTCAGTTGGTGGAGCCAGCTAAATAGTTGTCGATTGCGTTGAAATGCTCAGACGGTAACTTTTTCGAACATAGCGTTGTCGAAAGGCGTCTAATAGAGAGTTGGAGGTGAGTATGCGCTGGCTGCTTACCGCGTCACTCATGGCCGGGTTGGTGATTCAAGCATCAGCTCAGCGCTCGGCTGCTTCGGGGCATGCTGGTGGTTTTTCTGCACCGCATATGAGCGGAGGGTTCAGTTCAGGGAGTCATTTTTCGCAAGCTCCTGTGATGGGTCGATCAAATTTCAGCACACCGCCGCAATACCACTGGACGACGCCAGCCCACTCCACAGGAAGTCAGCCTTCATATTCGTCGAATGGAAACCGGTATTCCCCTCCAACAGGCGATAAGCACAAAGGGCGACCACCCTATCCCGTGTCGAATTACAGGCAGCCCTATGTGCCGTATTTCTATGCCCGCTCGACCTACCTGGTGCCCGGGCTGTTGAATTCTTACTGGGACAATCCGGACAGCTCATATTCCGGCGATCAGTCGGCTTCCTCTCCTGCTCAGGGACAGGTCGAGGGTAACGGCGACTACGAGCCCGAATCAGCACCGTATGAACCTCAGCAGCAGGCGCAGGACGTGCCGCCTCCACCGCCGGGCCCGGCTGAACCACTTCCGCAAGCTGCGGTGACGCTGGTCTTTAAGGACGGGCACTCACTGCAGGTTCGCAATTATGCCGTGACCAAGACGACCCTTTACGTGTTGGACGATGCAGCATCCGGGCGCAGGCCTGAAATTTCCCTTGATCAGATTGACGTGTCCGCGACAGAGCGAGCGAACCGTGCAGCGGGCGTCGATTTTGATGTGCCTGTTGGAGCGAACTGAGATTTTCAATCCATAAAAGAAAAGCCCGGCTTCGGCCGGGCTTTTCTTTTACTAATAAACGGAATCTAGACAGTGGCCTTTGCGCACAGCTCATTAAATGCGCGGGCGAGTTCCTGAGCGATAGCCTGAGCGGTGTTGTTCTCAATGATGAAGCGCTGCATCAGGTACACGAGCTTGCCGTCGCGAAGAATGGCGATCGCCGGCGAGGTCGGTGGATTGCCTGCAAAGTAGGAACGCGCTCGCTCTGTCGCTTCGCGGTCCTGTCCGGCGAAAACGGTAATAGATTGGTCGGGAACGGTGGCATTTTGCAGCGCCAATCGAACGCCGGGGCGCATCTTGCCCGCCGCACAGCCGCAAATGGAATTCACCACGAGCATGGTTGTTCCAGGCTTTGCCAGCGCGGCATCCACCTCATCCGCCGTCCGAGCTTCTTTGATTCCTGCGCGGCTCAACTCTTCGCGCATTGGTATGACCATAATCTCTGGGTACATTGCTTTTGTTCCTCCAGCCTGGACGAAGCCCGGCATCTCTATTGTACGAAGCCTGAGAGCGTCGCGCCAGTCCTCAATCATCGTTGATATAACCTGAAACTGATGCAGGTTTTAGAACAGGTCCATCTTGCTCCTTACACTACGTTTGGCATCGGCGGTCCGGCGCGATGGTTCATGGAGGCTTCAACCGAAGATGATGTGTCGCAGGCCGTCCAGTTCGCCCGAGAACGGGATGTACCTCTCTTCGTTCTTGGGGGTGGCAGCAATCTGCTGGTCAGCGACGCCGGGTTTCCCGGAATGGTTCTGCACATCGCCTTCAAGGGAATTGAGCAAGAGAGCTTGGAGGATGTGACTCGATTCTCAATCGCCGCAGGCGAGGACTGGGATGCCTTCGTGAGCCTTGCCGTGGGGCAGAATTGCGGGGGAATCGAGTGCCTGGCAGGAATTCCCGGAAGTGTGGGCGGGACGCCGGTTCAGAACGTTGGAGCATACGGACAGGAGGTCGCCGAAACGATCCGCCTAGTCCGCGTCCTCGATTTGCAGACACTGCACTTTGTGGAATTAAGTACACAGGAATGTGGATTTGCCTATCGGCGCAGCATCTTCAATACTTCCCACCGCGGTCGCTATATAGTTACTCGTGTTGATTATGCGCTTAGAAATCACGTTGATGCTGTGTTTTCCTACTCGGACCTAAAGCAATACTTTAAGAATACGGCTGTGGCGCCGACGCTGTCTGAAGTGAGCACGGCAGTCCGCGAAATCCGGAGGCTGAAAGGAATGCTTATCGTCCCGGGCGATCCTGATTGCCGAAGCGCGGGAAGTTTCTTCAAGAATCCAGTCATCGCGACGGAACACTTTCAGAGGATTGTCGCCGGTCTGGATGGCACAAATGTGCCGCATTATCCGGTGCCCGACGGGCAGGTGAAGATTCCCGCTGCGTGGTTGCTCGATCAGGCGGGCTTTCACAAAGGGTATGCGTTGGGCCGGGCCGGGATTTCTAGCAAACATACATTGGCGCTGATCAACCGCGACCGTGCTTCTGCAAGTGATATTGCTGCACTGAGAGATGAGATTATTGCTAAGGTCGAGGAGAAGTTTGCGATTCGTCTGGAACCGGAACCGGTGTGGGTCGGCTGACAACCCCCA
>Ga0209139_10000479_pt1 | contig 13888 bp, 17 predicted proteins | sample BogFormECP14_OM3_FD_188246 | JGI IMG/M metagenome (GOLD analysis project Ga0209139, IMG submission 188246) | Bog forest soil microbial communities from Calvert Island, British Columbia, Canada - ECP14_OM3 (SPAdes) (version 2) | ecosystem: Environmental > Aquatic > Freshwater > Wetlands > Bog ...
AGACTTCAAAGCAGACGTTGTCGACTGGGACGGCTCCAACATCCTCGACTACACCGACATCTTCATGACGCCAAGCACGGCCTCCCCTCTCCGGTAATCTGCCACGAGGACGCAACCTTGGATGGGTCCGCAGAGATGTGTTTCTGCCGAGGGTTTCGCGAAGCGTCCTGGACTGGTTGGCCAAGTCTCGGGGCGAGGCCTCACCCTGATTTGCAGATTAGCTCATTAGTAGCTAAGCTGCTAACTACGAGATGCCTACGATCAGATTTGAGGAGTGAAACATGGCAACCACACCCAAAATTACAGTCGCACCTAGGAATTCGGCCAGACCCAAGAGTAAGGGCACGCCCACATCCGAGCCGACCGTTAGCCGGATCCGGGTGGTGAACCAGACGCCGATCAAGTTGGCCAAGAAATCCGGGCGTGCATACCTCGATTCCTACGAGAAGGCGTTACAAGGGGTACTGGACTTCGAACGGGCCGCGGCCAGCCGCAGCCGGCTGCCCTGGGTGACCGCACTGGCGAACACTCATACAACGTTCGTCCAGAGCGTCACCAGTCCATACGTCAAAATTGCTCGCGATGCGCTGAAGTGACGAGATCCCCGGACGGAACCCCTGCCCTGATCGGCGGGGGTTTTGTCTGCGCGCTGAAACCGAGGTGTCAATCGGTGTGTGAGCGACGAACGAGGTTGGCGTCAAGGAAATTTCGGTAGATCTCTTGGAGCGCCCGGCGCTGCGCTGCGGTCAATTCGGTTGCGGCCTCGATCGCCGCGCCGAGGTCGGCGGACTTGTCGTCGGGCAACTGCGGACGCTCAACGAAGCCAGCTCTTCTGTACAGGTCATCAGCGGAGATTTCGAGCGTTTCAGTGATGGACTTCAGCACGGCGTCCGACGGTGCCCGCAACCCGCGCTCAATCTGGGACAGGTAGGGATTCGATATTCCCACCATCTTGGCAAGCTCCCGCATCGGTAGCTGCGCCAATTCGCGCTGCTGACGAATGAGGGCGCCCAACAGGCTTCGTGGCCGTTGCTCGTTCACGGCTCCAGGCTAATCGGAACTTCACGCCGTTGGTGCTGCGACGCACATCGGCGTGGGGGTGGCGGTCGAGGACCGTGTCGCCCTCCGCCGGCTGGTGCCGACCGCATTGGCCAAGCGTTGGAGCCCGGGCCTTCGAGCGCGTACGGAAGTCTTGTGTTTGCTTCGTTGCACAAGTAGCCGGGACGAATCCGACTTGTACACCAAGACGACAGATTTCGTCGTCGCATTCCTCTATCTCCCAAATGAATCCGAGACCAGAATCCTTGCCGGTGCGGCCCACGACTAGACACGAGGATGTCAGATCAAGCGACGCGACCGAGAAGTCATCGATAACGTCTGCCGTCACTGTCGTTGGGAGACTTGACAACTAAGGCTATACGCTCTGACTTCGCGCAGTACGCGGAGCCTCATGAGGCGGCCACGATTCAACCGCGTTGGCTGAACCTGGAAGAATCTCATATTCACCGAGACCCATCGGATTCGAAAACTCGCTGCGCTAGTGTGCAGGGTAACGCCGGCGAGCGCCATATAGCAGCACCTCAGCCCGTATCCCTTTGAACTGCCGCGTTTCTGGGGCCGCCCATTCGATGTCGGCACGGTCGCCGATCGCCTCGCGCGCGGACTCGGTCACCCGCACCGTGTTGGCTGGTGCCACGCCGGTGACTCGGCTGGCGAGATTGACCGGGCTGCCGTACCAGTCACCGGCGCGGTTCACCGCCTGACCGAACGCAAGTCCGACCCGCAGCCGCGGGAAATCGTCGGCGGCTGCCGCGTCAACGAGGTCCAGCACGGTCAGCAATAGCTTGAACGGGTCCGCGCAGACCAGCATCACCGCGTCGCCGATGGTCTTGACGAATTGAACGGGACTTGCGACAACCTCGTGGGCGAGATCCGCCAGCCGAAAGGCGACCATTCCCAGTTCTTCTGGCGGCATTTGCTCGCCGAGTTGCGTGAAACCCACCAGGTCGGCGAAAGCCACCGCGACGGTGCGCGCTCCCGGCAGGCTGCCGGCGGTGCGCTCAAACACGTTGATCGCCTCGGTTTCAACCGAATGCCGCATGGCCAGCCGTAGTAAAGCGTCAACCATCGGGCCAAGTACCGGTACGCCATCGCGCGCCAGCAGCTCGATGGCTTGGGCCAATTCGAGTTCGGTGGCGCCGGGATGCAGGGATGCGTGCAGCGCGGCTTGACGCAGCGTCACCGCCGCACCCGTGAGGCCGTCCATCAGCAGTCGCATGATCAAGACGACCTCATCCGCGTCGAACCCAAGATCGACCAACCGGGCAGCCTCTAGAACGGATTCGGCATCGGCCCGCGACAGCAGACGTGCATCAGGATCGTCCGCCCGAACTAGGCCAACGGCGCGGTGCAGTCGTTGTAGCAGTTCGAGACTCACACCATTGGATTGCGATACTTCTCGCGATGAGACGACCTTTCCATCATCGCCCGTAATCCGAATCGCCGGCAGCAGCATCGGACTGGATTCGCCGCGGATCTGCTCGACATCAAAGCCGCGAGCGAGCAACCATTCGATCAGCTCGGCACGCTCCTGGCGCGCTTGCCCTTGTAGGCCGTCGAGCAGCCCCAACGCCTCGACATCCCAGTCGTTCGGGTTTGCTGCCACGGCGTCAACGTACACGTCGTGACAATCCTCGCGGGCGCTGTCGACGGGGGTTGGCTCCGCCCGGGCTTTCACACGATCCGAGGGGCGGCCGCGATCTCGTCGCGATCGAGTCGGAACTCGGAGTAGTACAGGTCGGGGTCGGTGGCGGCGGGCGGCTCTGTTGATCGCCAGGCATACCAACAGGTAGGACACGAGTTCATCGTCCACACCCCCGCTACCGGAGAGTGCGCGACAGTGCTGGCATCGGGTGATTGGCACCGGGGGCAAATCATGAGGTCATCTCCTTGAGCAGGCGTTCCCAGTCGGCGGATTCGGGGTAGGCGGTGACGGGGGTTCCGAACTCGCCGCGGATGTCGGGAGCTTTCGGTCGGGTGGCATCGATGATCAGTCGGGTGGTGATGCCTTGCGGATTCCCAGTGGGATCGAGCGGGATCTCGTACATGCGTGGGATGGTGACGGCGTCGAACTCGGGATTGACGTTGGCCGTGAGCGCCCACATCACTTGTTCGAGGTTGAACGGGTCGACCGTTTCGTCGACGACGATGACGATCTTCGAGTAGCCGATGCCGTGGGGAGTGGTCAGCAGGCGCATTGCCACCACCCGCGCGAATCCGCCGTGCCGAACGCGAGTGGAGATGATGTTAACCAACCCGTGGGTGTACATCGCGTTGACAGCCTCGACTTCGGGGAACTCTTGTTTGAGTTGTCGGTATAGCGGCACCGAGGTGTTCAGTGCAAGCAGGTAGTCGATTTCGGTCCACGGCTGGCCGAGGTACAGGTGCTCATAGATCGGGTTGCGTCGCATGTGCACGCGGTGAACTTTGACGACCGGCAGTGCACGCCCGCCTGAATAGGATCCGGTGAACTCGCCGAATGGGCCCTCGTATTCCCTTGCCTCGTATAGGACTTCGCCCTCGAGGATTATTTCTGAGCCCCATGGGACGTCAAGTCCGGTGTAAGGCGCTTTCACGATGGGGTAGGGCACGCCACCTCGCCAAGCGCCGGCCATTTCGTACTCGGACTGGTCGTATTCGAGCGGCGTCGAGGCGACCAGCGTGAGGATAGGGTCGTTGCCGATCGCGATGGCCACCGGAAGTCCCTGGTGTTTCTTCTCTGAGGCGGCGATGTGGATCGCGAAGTCGTGCGGTGGCCCGGACTGCAACCCGAGATGGTCAGGGCCCTTGACCTGAAGTCGGTAGAGTCCCACGTTCTGTTTGCCGAAGTTCTCCGGATCGGCCGAGTCCCTGGTGATTACGGCAGCTTTGTCAATGTAGGGTCCAGCGTCACCGGGGTTGAGGCGGAACACCGGCAGCAGTTCGAACAGGTTGATGTCGTCGGTGAGGGTGATCTCCTGCCAGGGAGCGTCTGTTCGGCGATCCACCGCTACGGGATAGTTCTGCCAACGCTGTTCGAGTTCGAAGAACTGTTCTTTGATGGTGCTGGTTTTGGGCATTCCGAGCATGAGTGCGTGGTTGGCCCAGGAGCCGTGGACGTTGAGTGCCACCTGAGCCTCGGTGAATCCAGCGATGTTCGTGAACAGCAGTGCGGGCGCGGTCGTCCCGAGGTTGGCAACCGCTCGCCCGGCCGCGCCGAGATCTGGTTCGGGCTTGACGGTGCGTTCGATGCGTAGGAGTTGCTTCTCGGCCTGCAGAGCGGTCAGGAAACTGCGCAGGTCATCAAACGGCGGGTGCATGGTGCTCCTTACGGATTGGCCGGGTCTCCCCGGCGGGCAGGTGATGCGCGGTAAAGACCGTATATTGTTCGGGCTCAGGAGACCGTTGGCGGACGGACCGAGATCCATTGTGGGACAACAACAATAGGGTAGCGAACGATCGGGGCATCCTTGCGACGTCGGACGCCATGGCCGCCATCGGATCTTGCTTTCACTGGCCCGTGCTGGTGCGGAGTTCACCGTTGTCGCACACCACCAGTCAGCGTTGACTGGGTGGTGGTTTCGCTATCAGCCGTACGAGCGGTGTTGACGCCCTGCCAGCGTTGCGCGCCTGGAGCTGGCAGGGCGAACTGATCGAAAACGCGCACGACCAGATGATCGAGGACGTCGTCGATCGAGGCGGGGTTGTTGTAGAACGCAGGCATCAACGGCAGGATCGTCACGCCCATCCGGGCCAGCGCGAGCAGGTTTTCCAAATGGATTTCGCTGAGCGGGGTTTCGCGGGGGATCAGCAGCAGTTTGCGGTGCTCCTTGAGAACGACGTCAGCGGCGCGGCCGATCAGGTTGTCGGCGTATCCGGTCCTGATGCCCGCGACGGTCTTCATCGAGCACGGCACGACGATCATGCCGTCGGTCTGAAATGAGCCGGACGAGATCGCCGCGGCCTGATCACCGGGTCGGTAGGTCACGTCTGCGAGCTTGGCCACTTCCCCAGCGGTGTAGGGGGTTTCGATCTCGATCGTGGCGCGAGCCCATCGGCTCATCACCAGATGGGTCTCCACATCGGGAAGTTCGCGCAACGCTTCAAGCAATCGCACACCGAGCAGGGCGCCACTGGCACCGGTCATCCCGACGATCAGCCGCGGCATGTCAGGACTCGACGCGGTCGCGGTGTGCGGGCGTCTCGTCGCCTGAGTACGTGTAGTAGTCGGTCTGGGACAGGCCCAAGAAGCCCAGCAGTCGCGCGGTGAACTCCTCATAGACCTGGTCCACGCTGCTCGGCAGGTTGTAGAAGGTCGGGATGATCGGATAGACGGTGCCGCCAGCTTCGGTGACCTGGGTCATGTTGCGCAGATGGATTAGATTGAACGGCGTCTCCCGCACGCACAGAACGAGGGGGCGGCGCTCCTTAAGGGTGACGTCGGCGGCCCGCTCGATGAGCGTGTTGGCGGTGCCATGGGCGATTCTTCCCACCACGCCGAGACTGCAGGGCACCACCAGCATCCCCCAGGACGGGTAGCTTCCCGATGTCGGACCGCCGGCCAAGTCCTCTGGATCCCAGGTGACGACTTTGGGCGACGGGCCGCCGAGCACCATCTCGACCGCTTCGCCGACTGAGTCCAGTCCCGTCTCGTGCGCGATGATCTTTCGTCCCGTTGCCGAGACCATAAGGTCCACTTGCCCAACGCGGTCATCCTTAACCAGCGATTCCAGAACGAACCGCGCCACTCGGGTGCCGCCAGCACCCGTTATCGCCAAAGTCACATTCCGCTGATCAGACATCTTCGTACTCCAACTCTCGGAAGGGGGGCACCGCTGTTTAACGCGGTCCGGACGTAGGCGCTGCCGGCCACGCCTCCCGCGTTACTCAGAGTGCGAGCCCGACTTATATCTATATCTAGCGTGAATAACTATTTTTCATCGGAACCACAATATATCGTAATATCGCAACCCGACGGGGTTAGGGGCCGCCATGGAAAAAAGGATCATCATCGCAGGAGCCGGGATCGGCGGGTTAGCCGCGACGGTGGCACTGGAGCAGGCCGGCTTCGAGGTGTGCGCGATCGAACGTGCGCCACGTTTCGGCGAGGTGGGCGCCGGAGTTCAGCTGGGTCCCAACGCAACTCGGGTGCTAAGTCGCCTGGGCCTGGGAGAAGAAATCCGCGACCTCGGGGTGGCCCCTTCAGCCGTGAGCTGGCTTCGCTGGCAGGATGGCAACACCCTGGTGACCACGTCGCTGGCGGAAATGGAGAGCAGGTTCGGTGCGCCGTATCTAACGATGTACCGACCAGATCTGATCGACATGCTGTCGTCGAAGGTGTCGACCGCGCAGGTCAGACTCGGAGTCGCCGTCGGCGCGGTGACGGAGTCCGCGGGACGGCCGGCCGTCGAGCTCGGCGACGGCACCGTGGAAACTGGCGATCTGGTTGTCGGTGCCGACGGCATTCACTCGGGTGTGCGCGCGCAGACAGTGGGCGATGCCGCACCACGGTTCTCCGGGATGTCGGCCTATCGCGCACGGATTGCGCGCGACGAGTTGGACTTTGACGACGTAGTCCGCAACTGGATGGGTCCGGATCGCCACCTCGTGGCCTACCCGGTTGGCGCCGGGTCGGCGTATCTCAACATTGTCGCCGTGGTCCCCGAGCGGGAGCCGAACGCCGAAAGCTGGACCATGCCAGGGTCTGCCGACGAGTTGCGCAGCCAGTTCGACGGCTGGTGCGATCCCGTGCAACGCATCCTTGGCGCAGTGCGTGATCCCGTTTATCGCTGGGCCCTCTACGACCGCGATCCACTTACGCGCTGGTCGACAGCGACCACCACGCTACTCGGGGATGCGTGCCACCCCATGCTCCCGTTCTTCGCTCAAGGTGCTGCCCAGGCAATCGGGGACGCCGCCGCGCTGACCCAGGCACTCTCGGCAGCACGGGATGATCTCTCCCCGGCACTGAAGAGATATGAACACGCGCGCCTGGACCATACCGCCCGGATCCAGCGACTTTCCTGGGACAACAATGTCTTCTATCACCTACCCGATGGTCCCGAACAACGGGGGCGCGACGCGCGCTTGTCCGGGTCATCAGTCATCGACACGTTCTCATGGCTCTACGGCAACGATCCCTGTGCGCTAACGGATTAACCACAGGGTGATGCGCGATCTCGCCGCGGACGGCGTCGGCGGCGGTGTCAGCTCGAGTGCTTGCCGTTATGGGTCAGCACCCCTCATGTTGCCAACCCATCAGGCAGAAACACAATACTAGCAATTATTATCGGTATTTATCTGTTAAATCGTCATTCTGTGGAGTAGCTTGTGGTTCACCTCACTTTCATCTGCGGTGTAGCGCCACAGCCAGGAGGTTGATCCCCCCGTCATGACCACCGTTCCCGTCCTCATCGTCGGAGGAGGCGGCGCCGGCCTGTCCGCGTCCATGATCTTGTCCACTCTCGGTGTCGAAACGTTGCTTGTCAGTGGTCTGCCGACGACGTCGATCCTGCCCAAGGCGCATGTCCTGGGGCAGCGCACCATGGAGATCTTCACCGAGGTCGGTATCGCTGACGAGATCTATACCCAGGGCACTCCGCAGGACAACCTGGCGGCCACCGGTTTCTACGCCGGTGTGAGGGGATCGAATCCGAACGCTGGCCGCCTGATCGGCAAGCTCGATCTCTGGGGCGCCGGGTATCGAGACGCCGAATACATTGATGCCAGTCCCTGCCCCACGGCGAACCTGCCGCAGATTCGCCTGGAACCGGTCCTCAGGACGCACGCCGAGAAGCTCAACCCCGGCCGTGTCCGGTTCCACCACGAGTTAATCGGACTTGAGCAAGACGCGTCCGGAGTGCGCAGCACCATCCGCGATCACCGTACTTGCGTAAACGCCAGATCACCCGTGACGGCGCGGTGCTCGTCCGACCCGACCAGCTTTATCGGGTTCCGCTCCTCCGGCGCCGTGGATGATCCCCTGGCCGTCGTAACGGCTGCTCTTCAGAAGATCCTCGCCGTCGATGAACTCGGAGCCAGACGGTGAAGTTCGCCAACTGCGAGGGCCGAGCCGCAGCCGCTGATGGCGAGCATGCCGTCGACACATCCGGGCTCGTACATGTTCCTTTCCAGGACTCACGCAGCTAGCTGTGTTTCAGCACGGGCCTCGCTCATCCGGGCACCCCATGCGCCAGGCCCTCCTATGTCGGCAAGGAATAAACGGACCGTGGTCCGGTTGTATGAGAAGTTCCGATAGCGTCTGAATGAGGAGGTAGACATGCCTGCTGTCACCGCGGACACGTTGACGTTGGCGCGGGTGGGTTCGGCCGGTCCCACCGACAGTGAGCGTCCGGTCCGATCGATCACCACCGGCCCCCTGGGTCACGAAGGCCTGGGGTTCCCGGTGGTCCGGGCGTTCTCCGGGGTAAGCGCCGCCGCCCTGGACCCGTTTATCCACATGGACCAGATGGGTGAGGTGGACTACCAGCCGGGCGAGCCCCGGGGCACCGATTGGCATCCGCACCGCGGCTTCGAAACCGTCACCTACATCATCGACGGAAAGTTCGCCCACCAGGATTCCCACGGCGGTGGCGGGCTGATCACCGATGGCGCGACCCAGTGGATGACGGCCGGATCGGGCATCCTGCATATCGAGACGCCACCGGCCGAACTGGTCGAGAGCGGTGGACTATTCCACGGCATCCAGCTCTGGGTGAACCTGCCGAAGAAAGACAAGTTCGCTGCGCCGCGGTATCAGGCCATCGAAGGCAACGACTCTCGGTTGCTCTCCTCCGATGACGGCGGAGCACTGGTCCGTATCATCGCTGGTGAGATTGACGGCCACCGCGGCCCGGGTATGACGTATACCCCGATCACGTTGGCGCACGCGACGATTCAAAACGGAGCTCAACTCAATATTCCGTGGCAGAAACATTTCAATTCATTGGTATATGTCCTGTCCGGACGTGGACATGTCGGGCCCGAGGGGCATGCGATCAGTTCGGGACAGTTGGCAGTACTCGGATCCGGCGACCGGATCACTGTTTCCGCGGATCCGGTCCAGGACTCCAACCGCACGACTGCCCTTGACGTGTTAATCCTTGGCGGACAACCGATTCGGGAGCCGGTTTTCCAGCACGGGCCCTTCGTGATGAACTCCAGGGCCGAAGTGATCGAAGCGCTGCAAGACTACGAAGCTGGCAAGTTCGGTAGTATCCCGTCCAATGCACTAAAGCCGCACCGTCGCGGTGGCGCAACCTAATAATGCAGCTGACGGCGAATCGGGGCCCATGCGGCGCGACCGCGGTGATCCGAGCACGCAACAAGCAGTGAACAGCTGCTCTTAAAGCGCTCTATGTGCACCGACTCCGGGCCAGCCAGCCCAGGAAGCCTCTTCAGTGAGTCGACGCCCATGTCGCCGGGCGGCCACGGAACGACGATGGCCGCCGACATTCGCGAATTCGCTGAAGCACTAGTCACACTCGGCGACCTCCGCTACTCAGGGCTCCTGACCGACGAGGAGTTCAACCAGCAGAAGCAACGCCTTCTCGCCCGCTGAATCTCGAAACTCCCCGCACCACCAGCGGGCAGCGGCTTCCCTCCGCAAACGAGAGAAGCGAGCGCGGGTTCTTCGGCCGCAACGACGCACCGTCTTCAGGCGGACCACCACGTCTTCGACAACCCAAATCTAACCGCGCGATGTCAGGCCGCGGTCGGGCTCCCCACGGCGGGCCGATCGGCGCCCACGCCGAATACCGCCCTGCGGCAGCTGATGTCGTGACGGCACGTTCGACTGTCGCTGCGGACAAAATCTTGCTGCCGATCCCTGTTACCCAACACATCGACGGACTCGGTGGCTTGGTCAACGATGGAATTACCTCGAACAGCGCTGAATCCGGTATCCGGTTCGGATCCCACCTGAGTACCTGAAGGAGACAAACGGTCAGTTGACGACCTCGTGCGAATGTATCGCGAGCTCAGCCATGAATGGTCTTGGCGTGGAGTCCGCGCACATCCATCCGCACGACGGGTCGATGCACATGATTTTCAGCAGCGCCGACGCTGCCAGCGTCCTTGACGCTGGGTGGGGCGAACGCCATCCCGTGGCGGGCGTGCTACCAGAGCTTCCCAGCACCTACATCTACGTCTAGCCACCGCGCGACGGGGCCGAGCTCGCCATCGTGGCCCAATTGCTCAACGCCGCAATACGGCACATGACCAGCACGGGGCGCTGAACCACCCGGGCTATCGGCGCCTACAATGTTGCCCACGACGAAGGGCCAACTCATGAGCAACCTTGAAGCGGCGCCGGCCGAAGTCGAGTGCAGCGCCAACCGGGTTGCGGATACTGAGGTGCTGCATCCCCGGGAGGTTGCGCTCGGCGGCCCGAGGGCGATCCGGGTGCGACGCACGCTTCCGCAGCGACAACGCTCGCTGATTGGCGCCTGGTGTTTTATCGACCATTACGGCCCGGTGTCAGCGAGCATGGATGTCCCACCTCACCCGCACACCGGACTACAAACCGTGAGTTGGTTGTTCAGCGGGCAAGTAGAGCACCGAGATAGCGCTGGCGTGCACGCGCTGATCCGGCCCGGCGAGCTGAATCTGATGACCGCGGGTAGCGGTATCTGTCATTCCGAAGTGTCGGTCGAATCGCAACCAGGCGCTGTTTTGCACGGTGTGCAGCTGTGGGTGGCATTGCCTGACTCCTCCCGCGACACTGCGCGCGACTTCACCCACTACGCGCCTGTTCCGATTTTGCTGCCAGGTGCTACGGCACGGGTGTTTCTCGGAGAGCTCGCGGGCAGCCGTTCGCCGGTGCATACCTTCTCTCCGCTGCTCGGTGCCCAGATCGACCTCGACCCGAAAGCTCGGCTGGATCTCGACATCGACCCGGAATTCGAGCACGGCGTGCTGTGCGATTTGGGGGCCATAGAAATCGGAGGGCTGCCCCTAGCGGTCGGCGACCTCGGGTACCAAGGCCCGGGCAGCGCGTCAGTGCATCTGCGCAATGCCGGTGGTGGGCCGGCGCGGGTGCTACTGCTGGGCGGGACACCCTTCACCGAAGAGCTAGTGCTGTGGTGGAACTTCGTCGGACGCACCCACGACGAGATCGCAGGCTATCGCCAACTATGGGAGGACGCCGACGAACGCTTCGGCGCCGTCCAGGGGTATCGAGGTCCGGTCAACCGATTGCCCGCCCCGCCACTGCCCACCGTCCGGCTGCGGCCCCGCCGACATCCGCAACGAAACCAACACGCCTGATTGCCGCGGCGTCAAGAGTCACGAATCGGACGAGCGAGAAGGTTTCACTGTAAAAGGAACTCAACGCAACGACCGCTAGCAAGCACCTCATCCAAGGCTGTCGACCCTATAGATCGCTGGGAAACCACGTCCGGCCGCGGTGAAATCCCGCTGTCGATCGAGCTCGCAGGAGGCCCCGAACGCGTCCTGACCCTCGTCGCCTTCGACGCCGCAGCCACCGGCATCCAAATCCATATCGGCGGACCCGGAAGCGAACTGGGTACCGCACTGCAACAGATCGCCACCCTCATCGAGCATGGGCGCCTCACCGTGCCCTGGCGCAGCTACCCACTGGCGCAGACCGCAGCAGCGCTCGACGCCAGCCAATCCAGCCACCTCCACGGCAAAATCGTCATCGTGCCGTAAACCGAGTCGTGCCCGCCCGAGCGCACTGCGCTGGCGCCCATTTGTCAGTCGCCCTCGGTCTGGCGGATCTAGCTGTCGAGATCAGCCAGGTTCAATTCGGCGGCGAGGAACTGCGGGGTTCGCTGCAGATTGAGATGTAGTTCAACCCAGACCAAAATCGCCGTGGCGCAATAACTCACGGACCGAAACATTTCCCTCATAGACGCCATCAAGCAGCGCCCCCATGGTCGAGGTCTGGAAGATCTGACTCCCATGGCCGCGCGCCATGATCGCGCGAGCCCAACCACGCGCGGTTACCTCAGCCTCAGTTGGATCAAACGTCGACAATTCGGGTCTCCTAGCTGCGCGTTCACTGAGCGGCGGTTAGGCCCAACACCAACTCGACGGCTTCGGATAATTGTCGAGGTCCCTGGGGAGCGGATGTGTAACTGCGTTAGGCGACATCGCGGGGCCCGACATCACGTGGAAAACCTGGCCAGGTCGGCCCGCAACCAGATGTTGGCGTTGCGACCCGGATCATCGGGACCCTCAACGGTCAAGCCGGCCTCTGTCAGCACCCGGCTACGGGCTCCATCGGCTCCGGTTACGTCAGCGACGCTTGCGCTGGAATCCGCCATGGCACCTTCCGAGGTCAGTACGGAGCCGGTGTCGGGTAATTGCCACCGCGGCATCGGGGGGTCGGCGAGCCCGCCGGTGATTGGTCTGCCTTATATCACTCAAACACTGACACCACGGTAAGTCAACGACGTAACGTTATTCTTATCAAGTATCGCCACAATCGGACGGCCACGGCCAGAACGTGACCGCGTAGGACGCGGTGGCTGACTGCGCTGGCCGCGCTCCACCACACCGGACATTGCCCGCAAACCTGGATCTGTCACAACTGCGACGACCTACCCGACCACTAGGGGTCTCGATGAGCACAACCGCCGCCAAGCCATTGGCCGACCGAAGCCTGATCATGTCCGGCGGGAGCCGTGGTATTGGACTAGAGATCGCTAAGCGAGCCGCCGCTGACGGCGCCAACATCACGCTGATCGCCAAAACCGACGCCGCGCACCACAAACTGCCTGGCACGATCCACACGGCAGCCGCAGAACTGGAAGAGGCCGGTGGCACGGTACTGAAGTTTGTCGGCGACGTCCGCATGGATGACCAAGTCGAGCTGGCGGTAGAGCAGACCATCGACCGATTCGGCGGCATCGACATCGTGGTCAATAACGCATCCGCGATCGACCTGTCGTCCACCGACGCGATCTCAATGAAGAAATACGACCTGATGCAGGACATCAACTGCCGTGGCAGCTTCCTGCTCGCCAAGTTGTGCCTGCCTAGGCTGCGGGAGTCGGCGAAAGCAGGTCGCAACCCGCACATCCTGACGCTGTCTCCGCCGCTGAATCTGAATCCGCGCTGGGCCGGCAGCATGCTCGCCTACACAATCGCAAAGTATGGGATGTCGCTCACCACATTGGGTTTGGCTGAAGAACTGAGGGCGGACGGTGTCGGCGTCAACTCGCTGTGGCCGCGCACTACCATCGCGACAGCGGCGGTGCAGAACGTGCTCGGCGGCGACGACATGGTTGCCGACTCACGAACCCCCGACATCATGGCCGACGCCGCATATGTGGTGCTCACCTCGCCCGCCACGAAGACCAGCGGCAATTTCTTCATCGATGACGAGGTCCTGAAGGCCGAGGGCGTTACCGACTTCGAGAAGTACCGTGTCGTACCCGGCGACGCCGAGTTAAAACTCGATCTGTTCCTCGACAACTGACCACCAGGTAACGGTGACCGCCCACCCTTTGTCGCCCTTCCCGCATCACCAGTGATCCGTCACTGCGGGAGCTGTCTTGGGGCGCAACCCTATTGACGCTCCGTGGCGGGTCATGATTCGCAGAAGCCAGCTCGTCTGCGTTCTTGCTGCTAACCGCGGGGACCTAGGGGAGGCACGTCGATATTGCTGCTGGGAATCGGCCGCGGCGACGGAGCTGAGGAGCCACCATCACGGCCGGTAGTCCATGGGCGTTCGCCGGGTTTTTGGCGCAGGAACGTCTCGATGACGGGCGCGAGTTCGGCCGCGTTGTGCATGAGGTCGATATGACCGCCCGAATGAAGATGTAGCCGCGAGTGCGGCAACAAACAATTCATGATGTGCGCGTTGGCCACCGGGATGATCGGA